>ERZ827423.2415-NODE-2415-length-14844-cov-4.094056_pt1 | contig 14844 bp, 11 predicted proteins | sample MGYA00519775_ERZ827423 | MGnify/ENA primary metagenome ERZ827423 (study PRJEB31778, sample SAMEA3449296) | human gut metagenome | biome: human gut; feature: human-associated habitat; material: faeces | place: United Kingdom | collected 2010/2012 ...
AGAGCCTGGAGTCCCTCAATCGCCGCCTGCGCGCCACCGTGCTCATGGTCACGCACGACAGCTTTGCCGCCAGCTACACGAGCCGTGTGCTGTTTATTCGCGACGGCAAGATCTTCACCGAGCTGCGCCGCGGCGACATCGACCGCCGAGAGTTCTTCGACCGCATTATGGAGGTCGTTGCCATGATGGGCGGTGAGGGCTCCGATGCTCTGTAAACTCGCTTGGGGCAACGTCCGCCGCGCCGGCCGCGACTACCTCGTCTACCTTTTGACGCTCACCCTGGGCGTCACGGTCTTCTATGCCTTTAACACCATCTCGATGCAGGCTGACATCGCCGGCATCGACGCCATCATCGCCACCGATTTCGCGGCGATACTCTATGCCCGGCGCATCGGGGTCGAGGTGCATATTTCGACCCAGAGCAACATTTGGAATTCCGAAACCGTGAAGTTCTTCTCGCAGTGGGCCGACACGGTGGTGCTGGCGCGCGAACTGTCGCTCGACCAGATCGGCCGCATCGCCCGCGCGATCGACGAGCAGCAGATCTGCGGCCCTTCGGGCGATCCGGTGCGCATCGAGATGTTCGCCCACGGCGCGCTGTGCATGGCCGTTTCGGGCAAGTGCTACCTGTCGCTTCACGAGACGGGGTGTTCGGCCAACCGGGGCGCCTGCCGCCAGATCTGCCGCCGCAAATATACGCTCACCGACGTGGAGACGGGCGCGCAGCTCGCCGCCGAGGGGCAATACCTCCTTTCGCCCAAAGACCTCTGCACGATCGACTTCCTCGACCGCTTCGTCGGCGCCGGCGTGCGCGTGCTCAAAATCGAAGGGCGTGCCCGCGGTGCGGAGTACGTCAAACGGGTGGTGGCGTGTTACGACCGCGCCCTGCGGGCGATGGAGACGGGCGAATATACGCCCGAACTGGCTGCGGCGCTCAAAGAGAAGCTGGCGACGGTCTTCAACCGCGGCTTCTGGCAGGGTTACTATGCCGGTGCGCCGATGGCCGAACATAGCGAGCATTACGGGTCGTCGGCCACGCGCCGCAAGGTCTACGTGGGCCGGGTGACCAACTTTTTCAAGAAGCAGTCGGTGGCCGAGGTATGGGTCGAGGCGTCGCCCGTGCGGCGCGGCGACGAGCTCTTCTTCCAGGGGCCGACGACGGGCGTGGTCGAACTGACGGCCGACCCCTATGTGGGCAATGCTCCTGCCCAAGAGGCCGTGCAAGGGGTCTTCTGTTCGCTGAAAACCCCTTCGCTCGTGCGGCGCGGCGACCAGCTCTACCGCATGGTGCCGGCCGACGCCTCGAATTCGCAGCCCGACTGATTCGCCGCACGCCTTTTGCAGGGAAAACGAAAAGAAATGTCAAAATAACAAAATCATTCGACACGAAAATGGAAACAACCAAACCGACCCTTGCCGCCGCGCAGCCCGATGCCGCGCGCGCGACGCTTTTCCGCAACGTCTATCTCTGGATGACTATGGCGCTGGCACTGACGGCGCTGACGGCCTATACGGTGGCCGGCTCCGAAACGCTGTTGCAGGCGATTTTCAGCAGCCGCTTCGTCTTCCTCGGCCTCATCGTCGCCGGAGCCTGCCGGAACGAGGGCCAGATAGCGGCTGCCGTCGTGCTCGAGCTCTGCAAGAACCTCAAGCTCATATTCCTTGCCGTCTTCGTCGGTGATGCTGATGAAATCGTCGCCATATTGCTGCTCCATACGTTTCCTCCGTATTGCTTGCTTTCTTGCTCCTATTCTAACCCGAAGCCGATATAAAATCAAGAGGAATTTGCTGACCGTTTGCGCTAATCGCACTGTACAATGCCGGATTTGTTGCGAATATATCTGGGTATCCGATATTTTTTGCATGAAATCCGGTCAAAAAAAGGAAGAATAAAAAGACTGCATGGATTTCAAAATTTGTTTTCAAAATAATTGACAGATGTGTTATAATCATCAGGATAGAATGCGATAATACGACGCTGTGCGTCGTTTGCCTGTATGCCAGAACAAAACATGGAGGTTCCGTATGGCAAGACAAGAAAAAGACAAAAGCGGAAAAAAGGCGGGAGGCGCCGGACGTGTATTCGCGGTGATCGGAAAGGTTGTCGGTACGATCTTCCTGACGGCGTTTCTGACGGCTCTGATCTTTGCATGCCTGTTTGCGGTCTATGTGAAAAACGATCTGTCCCAGCAGGCGGAGTGGGCTTCCGACAGCTTCTCCATGGAGCAGACCTCAGTTATTTACTATGAAGATCCGGATACCGGAAAATGCGAGGTCCTGCAGGCCATCTACGGCGGCTCGAACAGCACATTCGTTGAATATGACGATATTCCCAAAAACCTCATTAACGCCTGCATTGCTATTGAAGACAAGCGCTTTGAAAAGCACCAGGGCGTAGACTGGGTCACAACGATGCGTGCTTGCTTTAAAATGTTCCTCGGAAAGAGTGAAGCCGGTGGCTCGACCATTACGCAGCAGTTCATCAAAAACGCTACCGGAGAACGGGAAGTGACCGTCCGCCGCAAGCTGGTCGAGATCTATCGCGCGCTGGAGTTCGAAAAGACGCACACGAAGAAGGATATCATGGAGTGGTATCTCAATATCATTCCGCTCGGCGAAAACTGCAAGGGCGTCCAGTCGGCCTCCCGCGTCTACTTCGGCAAGGACGTCAAGGATCTGACGCTGGCGGAGTCGGCGTCGCTGGTTGCGATCTTCAAAGCGCCGGCGTATTACGAGCCCTATGACCACTATGACAACAACCTCAGCCGGCGCAAACTTGTGCTTGGAAAAATGTTGGAACTGGGTTACATTACCCAAGAAGAGCACGACCAGGCGGCGGCGGAGCATCTGTCGCTCAACCCCAACGGCCCGCAGATGGCTCTGGAACCGACCTATTCTTTCTTTGTCGATCAGATCATAGAGGACCTTATTAATTATTTGTCCGACCCTGAAAACGGCTTGCCGTACAACAGCGAAAGCGCAAAGTCCCTGATTTACCGCGGCGGGCTTACTATTTATGCGACGATAGACCAGGAAATGCAGGCCGCTTTGGACGCGGCATATGCGGACGACGATATCTTCCCGCGCGTGCGTACGGAGGAGCAGTATCAGTCCGCCATGTATATTATGGACCACAAGACCGGCTTTGTACTTGCCATGGCCGGCGGACGAGGGGAAAAGACGACCAACCGCGGCCACAACCGCGCGACAATGTCGCCCAGACAGCCCGGTTCGGCGCTCAAGCCGCTGTCGGTCTATGTTCCTGCGTTGGAAGCCGGGGTCATTACGCTGGGCAGCGTGATCGACGACAGTCCGGTCAAGTACGACGGCGGACCGTATCCGCAGAATGCGACGAGAAGATATTACGGCATGACGACCATGTACTTTGCCATTGAGCAATCGCTCAACGCAACGCCTGCGCGGATTCTGGAAGATCTGCTGGGCTATGAGGCGTCTTTCGATTTTATGTACGATAAGCTGCGTTTCAAGTCTCTTGTCAGGGAACGTGTCGATGAAAACGGACAGTATCATTCGGATGTAGGGCTTGCCCCGCTTTCCATGGGCGCACTGACCGACGGCGTCACAGTACGGGAAATGACGGCAGGGTATGCGGCCATCGCGAACCAGGGCGCGTACAATCAGCCGCTTACCTTCTCCAAGGTGGAGGACAACACAGGCAAGACCATCATTGAAATTGAGCCGGAGAATGATCAGGTTATGTCCGTGGAGAATGCCTGGCTGATGCAGGAGCTTCTGCAAAACGGCGTTCGCAATGGTCTTGCGGGCAGCGGCCGGCTCAGTATACCGCTTGCCAGTAAAACCGGTACTTCAAACTATAACTATGACAAATGGTACATGGGTTTTACGCCCTACTTCACAGCCGGCCTGTGGCTTGGTTATGATGAGAACCAGAACCTTACGGACAACGGCGCGCCGGCGACTATTTCCGGCCAGGTCTGGAAGGGGATAATGAATTATATTATTGAAGCAATGGGTTATGAAGAGATGGACGGCACGCTTGCGCCGAAACCGGATACCATTGTAACCGGAAGTTATTGCCTGGATTGCGGCGGCGCCGCCACAGCCGCCTGTTCCGCGGATATTCGCGGCAGCCGGGTCGGCACAGCGTACTATGTGCAGGGGACGCAGCCCACAACGGCATGCAAATGCCATGTGAGCGTGTATGTATGCGACGAGTCAAACCAGATTGCGCACAACAACTGCCCTAAAGCGCATACGGTAACGATGATCGACGTAGTGCGTGAATTCGAGTCCAATATATGGCTGCGCGACGGAGACTATGTCTTCCGTAACCCGGGCGACAGTGGCCTTTCACGCACCGGACCGGTGTTCATGAATTTGCTGCCCGCTGGTATGTATCCTGGATATGGCGGCGGTGATTCCAATAACCACCTGTGTACGGCGCATGAGATCACTGCGAATCCAACGCTGTTCGACCCGAATAATGTTGTTTCCGAGTCGTCTTCCTCCAGTTCGTCCAGCCAGTCACGTTCTTCGTCTAGACCGTCTTCTTCCAGCAGTTCCAGTCAGACCCAGCCTGAACCGGAGGGATTCACTGTAACGTTGCCCGGAAACACTTCGGCTTATACAATTACGCCGGATATCGCCGCTGTTACGGTGGATAAAGGAGACAGCTTTACGTTTATTGTCACACTCATGTCCGGATATACCAACCCGCCGCTTGTACGCGTTAACAATACGCCGCTGGAAGGCTTTACAACGGACAATATTGTCTACACGTATGTTGTCAATAATATTCAGAGCAATATACAAATTACAGTAGACGTAGAGCCTTAATTGTGCTATAATAAGGGGAACGGTATTGCCGTTCCCTGATACCCGCCCGTAGCTCAGCTGGATAGAGTAGCAGATTCCGATTCTGAAGGTCGGGGGTTCGAATCCCTTCGGGCGGACCATTCGCCGATAAGTCGAACACCGTATTATTTGTGGTAGAAGACGTATTTGGCATTGTGTTGGATATAGTGGGTAAGATATGATGCTTACCCACTATATTTTTATTTTAATAGAAAAAAATGGCCCCGTCTTTCGTAGTTCTCCAAATCATGGAGGGACTACTAAGACGAGGCGTGTTTAAATAAGAGTGATTAAGGTATAGTTACCTTATCTCCCGTATAAATCAGATCGGGATTCATGATCTGCGGGTTTGCGGCGATCAGCGCGTCAAGCTCTACGCCGTATTTCGCCGCGATGCCGGAAAGGGTATCCCCTTCCTTAACGGTGTATGTCTGCGCACCGCCGCTGAATACGGACGCGGCAACCCAGCCGGTAACCTGATCGGCTACGCCAACGCGCACCGCCATATTGGTGATCCGCACACGTCCGGATATTACGTTCGTATCCCAGAGGTAATACCGGCCGCTTATGTAGTTTGCCGGTTCGGCGGCCGTTGCCGACGCATACAGCGGGACGTGCGACAGGTATTTCTGTGTGCCCGCAGGCGGCAGGGACGCAGGCTTTATGTCTGCGGGCTTGTCCTCGCCGGTATAGGTTAGTACGCCTTTCGTCGCAGCGGCGTTACTCGAAAGCTCCTGCTCGGAGAACCGGTATACGTATTTCTGCGGATCAACCGCGTATTTGGCCTTGTCTTTGAGCGCCCAGCTATATCATCCGGGCATATCCGACCAGTTCGCGCCTCAGGTTTTCAGCCTCCTGCGTTTTTGCGGCAAGATCCTGTTCGCGCTGAGTGGCTCGCTCGGCTTCAGTCTGTTGCTGAGCTTTCCATGAACGAAACGCTTTCAGTTCATCGGCCGACGGTTGATTTCTGCGTTCGCGGGCAAGACGTGCCTCGACGATTTGATCAACCTCTGACTGAGTAAGGGTTTTTTCTTTATGCGTGGTAACGGCGGACGCAGTCCCCACCTGTGCCTGCTGCTCATTTTGAACGGCAGTGTCTGTATTATCGGTCATAAAACTACCTCCGTTTTTTGCCCGTCGGCATTTTTTTGCTTAAAAACAGCGCCTACTATAAGGCGCTGAATTTAACGATATGCATTTTTAAAAGTGGGTTAGCTATAGTCTGTAATGACAACCCTGCCGCTGGAGATTGACAGGGAATCTCCAGCGACCGTAAAACCCTCAATCATCTTTTTCGAGCAACTTGAACACATCCAGTTCTGAAACAGGCACATCACCGCCCGGCCTCAATGGAGGATCGTTAGGGGGCATCTCCGTCAAAATTCGTTTCAGATTTTCAGGATCATCTATGAATTCAGATCGTCTGTTTTTTTTCATAGTTTTGCATACTCCTCTTCAATTAGTTTTCCTACGGCTTGCGAAAGTGGGCGCGCCTTTGGGTTGTTGACATACTCACTCCATGCTTCGGCCACGAATTCACGAATAGGATTTTTGTTGCTATTATCCCACGCATATCTTGATAACTGCTCCGTTATTTCATCCTTTGTGAGTCTAATATACATAGATACAATTTTTGAATTATCGGAAATATGCAAAAGATCATCTAACTGATGGCTTATTTCATGGTCTAGTATCGCTTTAGGCGTATCCGTGCCAACGGGATGATACTTAAGCTTTATATCCTCTAGAACTGATTTTGCAACTTCCTTGTAATTTCCTTGTGCTTTATTAATGGAAATACCACTCGCTACAGGACTTCCTGTTACAGATTGAGCATATACATTCTTTTTTACCTTAGGAGGCTTCTTGCCTAGTTTAGAATCCACAGCCGCCCATATTCGCCTGTCTGGCACCTCAGGGTTTAATTCTTTAAGCCTTAAAAAACGTTCGTTTCTAGCGAATTCCCACAGAAGTCGGTTTTGTGCCTGGGCTGAACCAGTAAAGTTAAAGCCATCCTGCAATCGTGGGAACCTATTAAAGCTGTCGACTAACCCCTGGTTCCATGCGTTTGCATAGGCAACGTCTATTCCCCTGTAATCGACCCGGGGGATGTTTAAAATGTTTTTTGAAAAATTTTCGGCTTCCTATATCGTGTTTGCGAATTTATAGATATATTTAATTGTACCACTATTTTGACTTAATGCAAGTTCATTTGCGGCATTTATTGTGGTTTTCACCTTATGATACCCGGATACGGCCATGCGCTCCTTGTACACTGGCAATCCCGCCGCTTTGGAGAACTGTGCGTATTTACGGGTAATTGCGTCGACCTTGCCCTGTTCGGTGCGCATGAGAGTATCGTCTCCCGCGGCCTTCGCGATAATCTGCCGATCTTTTGCATGCCGTGCAGCCGTCTCCAGCTGCCGCTGCACCTGTGTCGCCTCATACCTGGTATAGATTTTCCCCTTGAATTCAATATTTTCCGCGTCTCGCGATTTGAGCGCGGCAAGCTGCTTTTTTGAGTAGGTCGGTTCAGAGATGGCAAGTACAATCCTAATTGTATATACAATATGATTTTCGATACAATTTTAAGTTTTTTTTACAAAATAATGTACAATTAACATTTTATTCACATATCAACTTCCAAAATGTGACACTATATACGTATATTCCGTTTAAAGCCATATATTTCCACCCGGACAAATCCTATTTCGACAGAACAACACAAAGGTGGTGGTGGGTATGCATTCCATTGCGTGATCGTTTTTTAATTTCTGAAGCTGGACAGCAAGACGTTATTAATGTGTGGAGGAGCTTTTGAATGAAAACGAAAAAAGGAATGGCATTGTTTCTGGCAATCCTTATGATTGCCACCAATCTTGTAACGATTGGAACGGTGGCAAACGATACGTCGTCTTTGAGCGATAATTCGGAATATCAGACACTTGGCACGCAGATTTCTCCGATAACGGCCGCTGAGACGGATGTAAGCGCCGCCGATGTAACGCGGATGCGCACGTGGATCAACAATAACCTAATCAATGCGGGGAGCAACGGCACCGCGCCCGCATATGAAATATCCTATAATGGGACACTACTGTCCGAGAGCCTTTCGAGTTGGACATTCTCAAATGTCCGCAATACGGACGTATCTGAAAACGTGGAAAGCTATACTGTTACCGCGGCGAACACCTCCGCGGGTCTTACGTTGCGCTGCGAAATCCTGTTTTATACAGATTATGCGGCCTGCGAATGGGAAGTCTTCGCAAGCAGTTCCAACGCGAGCGACGTAAACGTGGTGACGGATTTCTACGCCATGAAATCGGAAATCGACATGCCCAGCGAGACGGCGAGCCCCGCTGCGACCGTCCACTATAACCGCGGCAGCATGGACCAGGCAAATGCATTTAAACCTTTTTCCGATACTGTTTCCGTAAACAGCACGCAGACCTTTACCGCGGACGGCGGCCGTCCGTCCTATACGTATATGCCGTTTTTCAACTTCAGTTGGCAGAATGCGGGCGGTGCTGTGCTTGCAATCGGCTGGCCCGCCCAGTGGTATTTCAAATATACGCGAACGGCGGCTCAGGAGCTATCGCTTGAAATAAAACAGGAAACTTTTTCTGTTCAGGCGGGTAAGATCAGCGAAGACGAAGCGAAGACCCCGAAAGTATTCATGATGTTTTACAACAGCAGCAATATGATTAAGGGCCAAAACCTCTACCGCCGTTTTACCGACGAGTATAACAATGAGAACATACGTCAGCTGCTTGCATCCAGCGCGACGGTTGAATACGACTGGATGATGCGAGCGAATACTACAAACCAGATCTCTACCTTTGATAAGTACGCCTATTACGGGCTGCCCTTCGAAATGTACTGGATGGATACCGGATGGTATCCGATTGTAAATAACGACTGGGTATATACCGGCAACTGGTCGGTGGATACGTCGCCGTTCCGGTTCCCGAACGGGCTGTCTGAATTTATGGACTACGGCAAGCAGAACTACGGCATGGATATGCTCGTATGGTTTGAGCCGGAACGCGTCATGCCGGGCACGGAGCTTTACAGTATGACGGACTATCTGCTGACGCCGCAGAACAATACCGGAGGCTGGCATTACGGCAATGAATGGCGGCTGTTCAACTATGCGGACGATGATGCGCTGCAGTGGATGCAGAACCGCATTTACGGTATTATTGAAGACGAGGGAATCGACGTCTACCGGCAGGACTTTAATATCGCGCCGCTGTACTTCTGGCAAAACGGAGATACCGAAGGCGTGGACGCAGGCCTGACGGAAAACAAGTATATTCAAAACTATATGAAGTTCCTGGAGGACATGCTCGACATGTTCCCAGATATAATGCTTGACAACTGCGCTTCCGGCGGCCGGCGTATCGACCACGAAATGAACATGATTTCGGGCGCGCTGTGGAGATGCGACGATTGTTATACAACCATCAATGAACAGCTCCACAACTACGGCCTTTCCTACTGGATCGGCGTACACGGCACCGGTACGATTCTGACCGACGAAGTCAGCCCGACCTATGATATCCGCAGCCGCTTCGGCCCGTCGTTCACAGTTTCGTGGTCGTATCAGAACGCCAGCCTTGACTGGGGTCATCTGCTTACCATGCTAGAGCAGTACAAGGACGTGCGCGAATACATGGTGAAGGACTACTATCCGCTCACACCGTACGACGAAACGCAGAACGTCTGGTTTGGCTGGCAGTATAATGATCCGGATTCCAGCGAGGGCGTTGTTCAGATGTTCCGCCGGCCCGACAACAGCCAGCCGAACGTAAACGTGAAGCTCTACGGCCTGGAACCGAATACGACTTACGCCGTGTATGACTTTGATACCGATACGTATCAGTTCATGACCGGTTCGGCTTTGATGAACACCGGCCTTCCCCTGAGCAGCGCAGAGGCGGGGCAGTCGTTCCTGATCAAGTACATGCCGCTCGCGACGTATAATACGATGGTCTCCGCATCCGACTCTGCGGGTGCGATCGCGGTTACGGATATCACCATCGACCAGAAAACTGCGGCCGTCACCTTCAACCAGCCCGTCCAGTTCGAATATCTCAATGCACCCAAGGGCGTGAGTTCGCACTGGTTCTTTACGAGCAGCAGTACAACGCTTGCGGACAAGGTTACAGTAGAGAAGGCGTATACAACAGACAATATCACCTGGTATTTTGAAGCTGCGGGCTATCTGCCTTACCATGCGGGCGCGCTCTGCCTGATAGAGGACAACCAGGTCGACAGCGACGGCGTTATTTCAGGGTTGGTTTCCAGCGACCGGCGCAAATCCGTCCAGGCGACGAGTGTATCGGATACGGATAGTGATTTGTTCGCCATCACATTTACTGCAGACGACGTTACGGAGGATACGCCGATTCCCAATACCGTTCCCATTAGCGTTGTGGACGTGACCGTCACGGATCCGACTACGGTTGAGATTACGTTCAATCAGGCGGTTACGATGAACCATGAATGCGAAAACGGCAACAAGCTGCATGGCCATTGGTTCTTTGCGGACTGCGCCGACCCCAATCCGGGCGTCAACGGCAGCTGGCAGGTAAATATCACGTCCATACAGACGGAGGACAACATCACCTGGTCGTTCCAGGCGGAGTCCACGCTTCCGGCCTCCGGCGTGTTGCGCGTGACTGAAAACTGCCGCACCGGCACGGGCGATGCGGACTCTCTGGTACAGGTCGTCCGTTCCCGCATCTCCGGCGATCAGCTGGTCGCCAACGATCCGCAGGGCGTGGATAAGTTCGATGTGTTCGCCGTCCCGTATTCCTATAATTTTATGCCGGTTGAGGTGACGGACGTGACCATTGTTGACGACCGGACCGTCAACCTGACGTTTAACCAGGCCGTAACACTGGACCATGAATGCGAACAGAACCACGCGGACAACGTGCACTGGTATTTTTCAGACAGCGCGCTGCCCAATCCGGGCGTCAACGGCAGCTGGCAGATCAACGTCTCCAGCGTCACGACAACGGATAACGTCACCTGGTCGTTCCAGGCGGAATCGGCCCTTCCTTCGGAAGGCGTTCTACGGGTTGTAGAAAACTGCAAGAGTGTAGGCGGCGACGCGGACAGTTATGTCAAGGCCGTCAGCGCGTCCAGTACCGGCGTACAGCTGGTGGCGACGCATCCTGCCGGAACAGAGGGTTTTGACGTGTTTGCAATCGGCTATACAATCCCCCAGGCGCCGCTTGCTGTCGTAAAGACGGAAATCATCGGCGACAGAACCGTAGCGCTCACGTTCAGCGAAACAGTCACTATGAGCCATGCCTGCCCTGCGGGCGGCTCTGCGGCTGCGCACTGGTTCTTCTCGGATACGGCCCTTCCCAATCCCGGTGTGGGCGACAGCTGGCAGATCTCCGTTTCGAGCGTAACAACAGAGGACAATCTCACCTGGTATTTCACTGCGGCTGAGGACCTGCCCGCGGAGGGCGTGCTTCGGTTCAGCGAAATGTGCTATATCACCCAGGGCGACGAGGGCGACTTTGTCAACGTAACGTCCATTGAAAACGGCAAGAAACTGCCCGCAACGCATCCCGGCGGCATACACGGCTACGACGTGTTCGCCGTGTCCTATAACGTGCCGCTCGCCGTCACAGAGGTTAAAACGGTGAACAGTACGACAGTGGACGTCACCTTTTCACACCCCGTCACAATGACCCATGACTGCCAGAACGAGATCTCTACAGCCGCGCACTGGTATTTTGCGGACGTAGCCAATCCCATCCCCGGCGTAGACGGCAGCTGGCAGATCGACGTAACGAGCGTGACCGCGTCTGCAGACAATCGGACATGGCGGTTTGTCGCGGCTTCGGCGCTTCCGGAAACAGGAGTGCTCCGCGTTACGGAAAACTGCCGCGGAAACGGGAATGGCGACGAGGACAGCCTTGTCCAGACTGTAAAATCCCTGTTCGACAGTACGACGCTTGAAGCGACGGACCCTGCGGGCAGCACGGCGTTTGATGTATACGCCGTCGCATACGCGTTCCCTGCGCTGGGCGTTGTAAATGTGGATCTTGTAAGCGAGAGCACCGTAGCGCTGACATTTAACGAGGCGGTCACGATGGAGCATGTCTGCCCCGCGGGCGGCAGCGCAGCGTCGCACTGGTTCTTTGCCGATTCCCCGAATCCGACCCCTGGAACGGGGGATAGCTGGCAGATCCCGGTGTCGACAGTCACGCACTCTGACGACAATAAAACGTGGTACTTCACCGCGGCCTCGGACTTGCCGGCGGAGGGCCTGCTCCGATTCAGCGAAATGTGTTATATCACGCAGGGCGATGAGGACGACTGCGTCAACGTAACTTCGCTGGATACCGGGCGCAAGCTGCCCGCGACGGATCCAGGTGGGCCGAACGGCTACGACGTATTCGCCGTATCCTATAATATACCGCTGCAGGTGACCGACGTTACAAAGGTGAACGATACGACTGTCAACGTGACATTCTCTCACCCCGTCACCATGCAGCACAACTGCCCGGGCGAGATCGATGTCGAGGCGAGCTGGTACTTTGCCGATCAGCCCGACCCTGTCCCCGGCGTGGGCGGCAGTTGGCAGGTGAACGTAAGTTCCATTACTACGACGGACAACAAGACCTTTACGTTCACAGCCGCATCGGCCCTGCCCGAAACAGGTTTGCTGCGGGCGACGGAGAACTGCTATGTATCGCACGGCGACGACGATAAATACATTATGTTTGTAACATCTCTTGTAACCGATGAAAAGCTGGTGGCAAACCGTCCCTCAAGCGGGTTTGACGTGTTTGTGGTATCCTACTAATTTCTTCCTCTTCCCCCCATATGGGCCGGCGCTGTATGCGCCGGCCTCTTTCTTGATAAAAGCGGCCGCCCATGGTTTGGGCGGCCGCCGATTCAGCTCAGTTTCTGGAGAATCCTCTTGCAGGTTTTTCCGATGCTTTTCACGTAGTCCCCGCCCTGGTCCATACCGTTATAGGCGTAGTGTTCCGGCACCTTCTGGCAGATCCACTGCACCTGTTCCGGCGTAAGATCGCCGCGCACGTCGAAATTGAACCCAATGTCGTCGAGAAGCTCCAGCTCTTTATCCGTAAAATTGACTGTCATTATCGGCACTCCTTTCTCTTACCTGTATTGTTTGCAGGCGGGCTTCAAATATGAGCGCAGGGCTACGAAATCAGGACAAAATGTGAATTTACCATATAGCAGATTGCCAAAATCGCGCAATCTGAGAGAATGGGTGGACGGCGGGCCGTTTTTCATGTATAATAATAAAATAAAATTACAATAGGGGGAACGTCATTTGGGCGGATTGTTTGGAGTCGCAGGGAAGCAAAACTGCGCGTACGACCTGTTTTTCGGGGTGGATTATCATTCGCATCTCGGCACGGTCAAAGGCGGCATGGCCGTGTTGGGCGACGTCGGCTTTACCCGGGTAATACACAATATACAGAATTCGCCGTTTCGAACGAAGTTTGAAAACGACGTTGCGGAAATGACGGGAAACAGCGGAATCGGCTGTATCAGCGATACCGATTCGCAGCCGCTCGTCGTGAAATCCCATTTAGGCGACTATGCCATTGCCTGCGTTGGAAAAATCAATAACGTCGAGCAGCTGCTGTCGCTCGCCTTTAAAAAGGGCGGCCGGCACTTTCTTGAGGGCAGCCGCGGCCAGGTCAACTCTACCGAGCTTGTCGCAACCATTATTGACGGCTCCGCCTCGTTTGTAGAAGGTATCCACCGTGTGTTTGAGCTGATTGACGGCTCCATGTCCATGCTCATTCTCACCAGGGACGGCGTGATCGCAGCGCGGGACAAGCTGGGCCGCACCCCGCTCGTACTGGGTGGGAGAGAGGACGCGGTGTGCGTCAGCTCTGAATCGTTTGCCTTTTTGAACCTCGGCTACCGCCAGCTGTCCGAGCTCGGTCCGGGCGAGATCGTCCGTTTCACGCCGGAGGGGGTGGAGCAGCTTTCTCCGCCGGGCGACGAGATGCGCGTATGCTCTTTTTTGTGGACGTATTATGGTTATCCGTCTTCGAGCTATGAGGGCGTGAACGTGGAAAATATGCGCTATCGCTGCGGCGCGCACCTTGCGGAACAGGACGGCGATATGCCGATCGATTCCGTCGCCGGCGTGCCGGACTCGGGTATCGCGCATGCGATCGGATACGCGCAGCGTTCAGGCGTACCCTTTACCCGGCCGCTGATTAAATACACGCCGACCTGGCCGCGCAGCTTTACGCCGCGGGACCAGGGCCAGCGCGATCTAATCGCGCGCATGAAGCTCATACCGGTGGACGAGCTTGTTCGCGGGCGCAGACTGCTGTTTATCGACGACTCGATCGTACGCGGAACGCAGCTGAAGGAAACGGCGGATTTTCTCTACCGCAACGGTGCGGAGCAGGTGCATGTGCGGCCTGCCTGCCCGCCGATCATGTTCAGCTGTAAATATATCAACTTTTCACGCTCCACTTCGCCCATGGAGCTGATTACGCGGCGAATTATCCAGGAAATTGAGGGCCGGTGCGACGACGAACTGGCCTACCGTTACGCTGACGACACGGGCGAAAAGTATCAGGACATGGTGTCCTGCATGTGTGATAAAATGCAGTTTTCTTCGCTCAAATTTCTTAAACTCGGAGATTTGACCGACGCCGTCTCCCTGCCGCCCTGTAAGCTCTGCACCTACTGCTGGAGCGGACGGGAATGACCCGCGCTTAAGATATTGTTATGCGCCCGGCCTTTTTTAGCCGGGCGTTTTTTTCTTTTGTCATGGCTGTTTGCGTATGAAGAAGGAATGTATGCACACAGGCGCAGCAAAATCCAGGTCAAAAACAAAGGGAAGAGGGTGCCGGGAAAAGCGGCTGGTGATTTACTTGAGGCAGCGAGCCGAAGTGCGGAAGAGGGCGTGCATGTCCAATAAAGCGGAGTATTGACGGTATATATTATATCACCGCACAAAAAATCTTGCGCATTTGA
>ERZ827423.2416-NODE-2416-length-14843-cov-6.689343_pt1 | contig 14843 bp, 9 predicted proteins | sample MGYA00519775_ERZ827423 | MGnify/ENA primary metagenome ERZ827423 (study PRJEB31778, sample SAMEA3449296) | human gut metagenome | biome: human gut; feature: human-associated habitat; material: faeces | place: United Kingdom | collected 2010/2012 ...
TCATTGTTGTCGCGCGCCTGGAAATCCTTCCACGTAAAGTCGTTGTCCTTCGATTCGGGCGCATTGGCGCACAGCACGTAGCGCAGCACGTCCTCCTTTCCCGGGAACTCGTCGAGGTATTCGTGCAGCCAGACAGCCCAGTTGCGCGACGTGGAGATCTTGTCGCCTTCGAGATTGAGGAACTCGTTGGCCGGCACGTTCTCGGGCAGGATGTACTCGCCGTGCGCTTTGAGCATCGACGGGAAGACGATGCAGTGGAAGACGATATTGTCCTTGCCGATGAAGTGCACCATCTTGGTTCCGGAGTCCTTCCAGTAACGCTCCCAGTCTGGCGTCAGCTCCTTCGTGGCGGATATATAACCGATCGGCGCGTCGAACCACACGTAGAGCACCTTGCCCTCGGCCCCCTCGACCGGAACGGGGATGCCCCAGTCCAGATCGCGGCTCACGGCACGCGGCTGCAATCCCAGATCGAGCCAGCTCTTGCACTGCCCGTAGACGTTGGGACGCCACTCCTTGTGCCCTTCGAGAATCCACTCGCGCAGAAATCCCTCGTACTTGTCGAGCGGCAGGTACCAGTGCTTGGTCTCGCGCTTGACGAGCGGCGAACCGGACAACGCGCTGTGGGGTGCGATCAGTTCGTCGGGCGAAAGCGTCGACCCGCACTTCTCGCACTGGTCGCCGTAGGCCTTTTCGTTCTGGCAGTGGGGACAGGTGCCCACGATGTAACGGTCGGCCAGAAACTGCTGCGCCTCCTCGTCGTAGTACTGCTCGGAGGTCTTCTCGATGAACTTGCCCTCGGCGTAGAGCTTGCGGAAGAAATCCGACGCCGTTTGGGCATGGACGGGCGACGAGGTGCGCGAATAGATGTCGAACGACATGCCGAGCCGTTCGAACGAACGCTTGATGAGGTTGTGGTAGCGGTCGATGATCTCCTTGGGCGAGACCCCCTCCTTGCGCGCCTTGATCGTGATCGCCACGCCGTGCTCGTCGCTGCCGCAGATCGACAGCACGTCGCGCCCGCGGCGGCGCAGATAGCGCGTGTAGATGTCGGACGGGATGTAGACCCCCGCCAGATGACCGATATGCACCGGCCCGTTGGCATAGGGGAGCGCCGACGTCACCAGATAGCGTTTGAACTCTTTTGCCATATTCTTGAATTTCTCTCTTCGTTTTCCTCTTTTTCGAAATACTATGTGACAAAATTACGAAATCCGCATCAAAAAGCCTAAGAAAAAGAAGAATGAAATTCAAGAGATGAAATAATCATGGTTGCGTGCAGCGCACCGCAGCCTCCTTTCGGCAGTAAAAGGTGGTAAAAACTGCTCCTCGCAGGAAACGCCGAATCGAAGGGGCGGGATTTTTCCCGAAGAATCGATCGGAAAAAATTACTCTTAGATTCTTTCTTCTTGTGCTTTTGGCTTGATCCAAAAGCACCAAAAGATCAAGCACTGCGAAAAGAGCGGGTGACGCCACCCGCTCTTTTCGCAGTGCGATCCCGCAGACTGAGGCTTGCTAAAACTGAGTAAAAGGAATCAAAATCATGGTTGCGCGAAGCGCACAACACTTCCGCATTGCACCGGAGGAGGAATCAGATCGGACAGCGGTTCGAGCGCCCGGAGCGGGTGTGCAAAACAGCGCAGTCTTTTGTGCCCGCTCAGTGAGAACCGCCGTCCGATCCCGACGGAGGTGCCCTGCGGACACTTTTGGCGCCACCTTTTGTCACCAAAAGGTGGCAAAAACTGCTCCTCGCAGGAAAAATCGAATTGAAGTGCGGGATATTTCTGACATGTTCACAGACAAATTCTGCTAAAAATATTCGTTCTTCGGCCGTGGCCGAAGCCTCTGCCCCGCGGAGGCCCGCAATATGCCTCTTTCGCAGGTATCGACCCGCAAATAGAGCAGTTCTGCGGCGACCCGGCCGAGCCGTGCGGAAAGCCGAACAGCCGAAGCTGGACCGGACGCACCGCCGCAACAGGGTAAGGAAATCCCGCCGCAGTGTTATTTTACAAACAGACGAGTGCGTATTTCTGAAAATAAATGCGTACATTTGCGGGACGCGACCGGAGCCGCCGGACGAAGACGGCGACCGCCTGCGGATTCCGCCGCATCGGGCAGCGGGAGGCTCCGGCGCCGGCTCGAAACCCGAATTTGACAAGAGAATGGGATTCAACGCATTAAGATATACTTTAAAATTCAACGCATTATGGCAACAATCGATTCTTACGATTTCAAGGGCAAACGCGCGATCGTCCGCGTGGACTTCAACGTGCCTCTGGATGAAAACGGTAAAATCACCGACGACACCCGCATCCGCGGGGCGCTTCCCACGCTGAAAAAGGTGCTCGCCGACGGCGGCAGCCTCGTCATCATGTCGCACATGGGCAAGCCCAAAGGCAAGGTCAACCCCAAGTTCTCGCTGAGCCAGATCGTCGACGCCGTGAGCGAAAAACTGGGCGTGCCCGTCAAGTTCGCTCCCGACTGCGCCAAGGCTGCCGAGGCCGCTGCGGCGCTCAAACCGGGCGAGGCGCTGATGCTCGAAAACCTCCGCTTCTACCCCGAAGAGGAGGGCAAGCCCGTGGGCATCGAGAAGGAGGATCCCGCCTACGAGGAGGCCAAGAAGGCGATGAAGGCTTCGCAGAAGGAGTTCGCCAAGACGCTGGCTTCGTACGCCGACTGCTATATCAACGACGCCTTCGGAACGGCGCACCGCAAGCACGCCTCGACGGCCGTGATCGCCGACTACTTCGACGCCGGCAACAAGATGCTGGGCTACCTCATGGAGAAGGAGGTGAAGGCCGTCGACAACATCCTGAGCGACATCAAACGTCCCTTCACGGCCATCATGGGCGGTTCGAAGGTATCGACCAAAATCGGCATCATCGAGAACCTGATGGACAAGGTCGACAACCTGATCCTCTGCGGCGGCATGACCTTCACCTTCGCCAAGGCGCAGGGCGGCGAGATCGGCAAGTCCCTGCTCGAGGAAGACAAGTGCGCCTACGCGCTCGAGATGATCGAAAAGGCCAAGCAGAAGGGCGTCAAGCTCCTGCTGCCGGTCGATACCGTCGCGGCGACGGAGTTTGCTGCCGACGCAGAGCCCCACGTCGTCGACGCGATGCACATCCCCGCGGATATGATGGGCATGGACATCGGCCCCAAGACCGTCGAGCTCTTCTGCGCGGCGACCAAGGGCGCGGGCACGATCGTGTGGAACGGCCCCATGGGCGTTTTTGAGTTCCCAACCTTTGCGACCGGCACGAAGGCCATGGCCAAGGCGCTCGCCGAGAGCGGCGCGGTCACGATCATCGGCGGCGGCGACAGCGCGGCGGCAGCCGAGCAGCTCGGCTTTGCCGACAAGATCACGCACATCTCCACCGGCGGCGGCGCGTCGCTCGAGTTCCTGGAAGGCAAGGAATTACCGGGCGTTGCGTGCCTTTTAGACAAGTGAGAAAAATCTCTATTGATTTTCATATATTCGCATAGATCTTAGATTTAGACAGTAACAGGAGAAAAGACCCAATATGAATCGCAGATACCGTAAAACCATCATCGCAGGCAATTGGAAAATGAACAAGACCCCCAGCGAGACCAAGGCCTTTGCCGAACAGTTCAAGGCCATCCTTCCCAAAACCAAATGGTGCGACATCGTCGTGTGCGTGCCCACGGTCGACCTTTCTGCCGCCGTGCGCGCGTTCAAGGACAGCCGCATCGCCGTCGGCGCGGAGAACGTCTACTTTGAAAAGAGCGGTGCCTACACCGGCGAGATTTCCGCCGACATGCTCGCCGACCTCGGCGTGCGCTATGTCATCGTCGGCCACAGCGAGCGCCGCGCGCTCTTCGGCGAGACGGACGAGATCGTCAACAAAAAGGTCCTCGCCGCGCTCGAGGCGGGGCTGAACCCCATCATCTGCGTGGGCGAGAGCCTTGCCCAGCGCGAGATGGGCGTGACGATGGAGCTCATCGCGCTGCAGGTCAAGTCCGCCCTCGCGGGCGTGAGCGCCGAGCAGATGCGCCGCTGCGTCATCGCCTATGAGCCCATCTGGGCCATCGGCACCGGCAAGACCGCCACGGGCGAGCAGGCGGCCGAGGTCTGCACCTATATCCGCTCGCTCATCCGCGCGCAGTACGGCGCGCGCATCGCCCGCAGCGTGACCATTCAGTACGGCGGCTCGATGAAGGGCTCGAACGCCCACGAGCTGCTCTCGCACGAGGACATCGACGGCGGCCTGATCGGCGGCGCTTCGCTCGACCCCAAGGCACTGATGGAGATCGTCCACGCTGCCAACCAGGAGTAAGGAGGAAAATCGATGAATAAGACTCCCACCACGCTGATCATCATGGACGGCTTCGGCCTGTCCAACGATACCGTCGGCAACGCGGTGCGCGCGGCCAACACCCCCGTGCTCGACGGCCTTTTTGCCGAGTATGCTCACACGACGCTCCAGGCCTCCGGTCTTGACGTGGGCCTGCCCGCGGGCCAGATGGGCAACAGCGAGGTCGGCCATACCAACATCGGCGGCGGCCGCGTCGTGTTCCAGGACCTGCCGCGCATCACCCGCTCGATCGAGGACGGTACGTTCTTTGAAAATCCCGCCTACAACAAGGCGATGGACGACTGCATTGAAAAGGGCTCTGCGCTGCACCTTTACGGTCTGCACTCCACCGGCGGCGTGCACTCCACGCTCGACCACCTCTACGCGCTTTTAAAGATGGCGCACATCAAGGGCTTAAAGCGCGTGTATATCCACGCCTTCCTCGACGGGCGCGACACGCCCCCGACCTCGGGACGCGATTTTGTCGCAAAGACCATGGAAAAGTGCCGTGAGCTCGGCGTCGGCAAGATCGCGACCGTCATGGGCCGCTATTACGCGATGGACCGCGACAAGCGCTGGGACCGCCTCGAGAACGCCTATGACGCGCTCGTCTACGGCGAGGGCGTGCAGGATCCCGACCCCATTCACGCCATCGAGGAGAGCTATAAAAACGGCGTGACGGACGAATTCGTCGAGCCCATCGTCTGCGACAAGGACGGCATGATCTCCGACAACGATTCGGTCATCTTCTTCAACTACCGCCCCGACCGCGCCCGCGAGATCACGCGCGCGTTCGTCGACCCCGCGTTCGACGGCTTCAAGCGCGAGTTCTTCCCGCTCACCTACGTCTGCAACACCGAGTATGACGCGACCATGCCGAACGTGCTCGTCGCCTTCCCGCGCATCAGCGTGAAAAACGGCCTTGGCGAGTATCTGAGCAAGATGGGCATGACCCAGCTGCGCATCGCCGAGACCGAGAAGTACGCACATGTCACGTTCTTCTTCAACGGCGGCGTCGAGGACCCGTATCCCGGCGAGGACCGCGTACTCGTCGCGTCCCCGAAGGTCGCGACCTACGACCTCCAGCCCGAGATGAGCGCCTACGAGGTCGCGAGCAAGTGCGTCGAGCGCATCGAGTCCGGCAAGTACGACGTTATCATTCTGAACTTTGCCAACTGCGACATGGTCGGCCACACCGGCGTCTTCGACGCGGCCGTCAAGGCCGTCGAGACCGTTGACGAGTGCGTCGGTCAGGTCGTGGAGGCGACGCTCAAGATGGGCGGCATCGCGATGATCACCGCCGACCACGGCAACGCCGAGCAGATGCTGCAAGCCGACGGCAAGAGCCCGATGACCGCGCACACGACGAATGTGGTGCCCTTCATCCTCTGCGGCGCGGGCACCGAGCTGCGCCCCGGCCGTCTCGCCGACATCGCGCCGACGATCCTCGACGTGATGGGCCTTGAGCAGCCCGCGGAAATGGACGGCAAGACGCTGATCGTCCGCTAAAAAATCGAATCTGCCATGTTTAGAAAAAGCTCTGACGGTACACACTACCGTCAGAGCTTTTTTGCTCGCAATTTTCGCACGAGCCGCAAAGCGGCGGAAAGGATGAAACATGGCAGGATCGAACGGCCGCGCAAAGCGGCACTTCTTCGGCGGGACGGGCTTATACATAGCCCTGTTCCTCGGTGTGACGGCGCTGGCCGTCGCGGGCTATTGGACGCTGCTGCCGAAAAATACGACGGACAAGGACGCGGAGAACGTCTCCTCACAGGTAGAACTCCCCGTGCAGGACGAAACGCCGCAGATGCCGGAAGCGGAGCTGCCGCAGGAGGCGGCAAAGCCGGCAGAGCCGGTGGAGGAGCCGCCCGAGGACCTCATCGTGATGGATGAGGCCACGGGCGTGGAGGACACCGTCCCCGCGATGGAGAGCGAGACGGACGCGCAGCCCGTCGCCCCGCGGCTCGTGGTCGCGCCGCTCGTGGGGGAGGAGGTCGCGGCGTTTTCGGTCGACGAGCTCACGTATAACGAGACGCTTGGCGACTGGCGCACGCACGACGGCATCGACATCGCCGCCGAGGTCGGCACGCAGGTGATCGCCGCGTGCAGCGGCGTTGTGACGGCGGTGCGCGACGACGACATGATGGGCACGCTCGTGACCATCGCGCACGACGACGGGTACGAGACGACGTACGCCAATCTCCGCAGCTCGCCGGGCGTCGGCGAGGGGCAGTATGTCTCCGCGGGCGAGGTCATCGGCGCGGTGGGCAGCAGCTCGATCGCCGAGTTCTCGATGCCGGCGCATCTGCACTTTTCGGTCAGCAAAGATGGGGTACCCTGCGACCCAGCAGAATTTCTAAATTAAAAATAGAGGCCGCTCAGTCATGGCTGAGCGGCCTCTATTTTTAGGGAGATCACAGCCCGCTGCGCGCATAAATCGCCCGCCAACGGCGGGCGATTTCCACACTTGCGGGCTGAGAGGTGTTTTTTGTCACGCACATGTCGCGACAAAAAACGATTTCAATTTATTTCGCGCCGTGCGCGGCGCGAAAATCTGCGACGCGTTTTGGCGTGATTTGAGAGATTTACTCCTTTTTCGCCTTGGGGACGGGAGAGAGCTCGTTGAGCAGGGTGAAGCCTAAGATCAGGGCGCCGCCGATGACTTGCATTGCGGTCATGCTCTCACCGAGCAGGGTGACGGAGACGAGGACGGCGACGAGGGGGTCGATGTAGCTTAAAATCGCGGCCTCCTGTCCGGGCAGCTCCTTGAGCGACGAGAAGTACAGGCAATACGTGATGCCCGTGTGGACAAGGCCGACGATGAGAAGGTTCACCCAGCCGACGGCGTTCAGCGAGCTGAGTGTGATGCCATTTGTCGAGAGCACGTAGGGGATGAGCACGACGATGGCGGACAAAAACTGCAAAAACGTGCGGTGGATGCCCTCGACCTGATGGATGGACTTGTTGAGCAGGATGACGGTCGCGTAAAACACCGCCGCGCCGAGGCCGAAGAGAATGCCCTTGAGGTCATCCGACCCGCGCGTGTCACCAATGCAGGTGATGAGCACAAGGCCGAGCGTGGACATCACAAAGCAGAGAAATTTCTTCCCTGTCAGCTTTTCATGGAAGAGGATGGGGCAGACGAGCGTGACGATGACGGGCGCGAAGTAATAGCTCAGTGTGGCGACGGAAACGCTCGTATAGCGGTAGGCCTCAAATAAAAGGATCCAGTTGACGCCCATCGCCGCACCGGAGAGAAGCAGCAGCGGCACCTCCTTTTTGATGCGCGCGAAGGGGATCTTCTGCCTGCTGACAAGTAAGTATACGCCGATCAGCAGCGCGGCCAGCACGGCGCGGTACAGCGCCAGCTCGCCGGACGAGACGGAAATATTGCGCACAAAAAGCCCCAGCGTGCCGAAGACGGTCATCGCTACGACAAGCAGGAGACGGGGGTCGGCCTTTTTCATAAAAATTCCTCGCGATCTGACAGAACATGCAAATGGTAGTTGCCGACTATCATAGCACGCGGACTTCCCGCCGTCAATCGGGAAAGTAAAAAGAGAGGGGCCGCCCAAAAGAAAACCTTTCGGACGGCCCGGAGGAGAGAGATGGGAGCGCTAACGCGTCAATACGCGGAGCAAAACAGCAAATTCGCCAAGCCCGAACACGGACAAAAGCGCCACGCCGCGCAGCTGCGGCTTCTTGACGCGAATCGGTGTGATGTACAGCACACCAAGCAGAAACAGCCCCAGCGCGTAGACGACCGCGCAGTTCAGGGAAAAGTGCAGCGAGAGCAGGTAGAAGAGCGGCGCGAGCACGGCGCTCGCCGTGACCGGCACGCCGAGGTAGTAGGCGCGGTTTTCGCTCGTGCGGTCCTGCCGCTCCTCTTCCGTCACGTTAAAGTAGGCGAGGCGGATGAGCGCGCAGAGCGCGAAAAACGACATCGTCGCAAGGAACCAGAGTCTATCGCAGTCCATGCTCCAGCCGATGGCGGCGGGCAGCACGCCGAAGCAGACAAGGTCGTTGAGCGAGTCGATCTGGATACCGAAGCGCTTTTCCTGTTCGGTGCGGTCCTTTTTCGTGCGGGCGATGCGCCCGTCGAAGGCATCGAGCAGCCCCGCGAGCATCAGGCACAGCATGGCGTCGAGAGGCTCGTTTTGCGCGGCGGAATAGAGGCCGCCAAGCCCCAGCAGCAGCGAGAGATAGGTTGCGATCACGGTGTAGTCGTAAACTCCGATCATAAAAAACCGTCCGATCCTTTTGGATTGCAGCACCATTATACCAGACGGCGGCGGGGAAGTATCGCTAAAATGCTGACAAGGTTATTGGCTGTGGTGTGAACGCTCGATGACGCGCGCAAAGCGCGCTTCGTCGTAGATGACCGGCACGGGGTAGACGGGGTTCGCCTCCTGCGCGGCCCAGGTGGCCATGAGGGGGATGTCCTCTTTGCGGATGCAGTCGAAGCGGTCGGGAATGCCCATGCGGGCGTTCATCGCGCGGATTTCGGCGATGAACGCCTTGGCGAGAGATTCTTCGCTCTCGCCCTTGAGGCCGACAAGCGCGGCAAGACGGGCAAGGCGCGGATAGGCCGCTTTGCCGTAATCTTCGAGCACGAGAGGGAGAAGCACCGCGTTTGCAAGGCCGTGGGGTACGCCGTAGAGCCCGCCGAGCGTGTGCGCGATGGCGTGTACGTTGCCGACGCCGGCGCGGGAGAAGGCAAAGCCGGCCTTGAAGGCGGCAATCATCATGTTCTCGCGGACCTTGAGATCCTCGCCGTGCTGGTATGCCAGCTCGAGATTATCGAAGATGAGCTTGACGGCCTCTTCGGCGAGGCGCAGGCTCTCCTTGGTGTTATACGTCCAGCTGATGTACGCCTCGATCGCGTGCGTGAGCGCGTCCATGCCGGTGGTCGCGGTCGTGCGCGGCGGCAGGCCGACAGTCAGCTCCGGGTCAAGGATGGCATACAGCGGCATGAGCTTGAGATCCATGAGCGCGTACTTGTGGTGCGTCTCGCTGTCGGTGATGACGGCGGCGATCGTCGTCTCGCTGCCGGTGCCCGACGTCGTCGGAATGGCGACGATGGGCGGCACGGTCTTGCCGACGCGCATGACGCCGGCCATATCGTCGCAGGCCTTTTTCGGGCAGGCGACGCGGGCGGCCGCGCCCTTCGTGGCGTCCATCGGGCTGCCGCCGCCAAGGGCGACAAAGCCGCTGCAGCCGGTCTCCAGATACTGCGCGCGGATCTTCTCGACCGTGTTCACCGAGGGGTTGGCCTCGACCTCACTGAACACCTCGTAAGGCATGCCGGCGTCCTCAAGCGCGGCAAACAGCTTCGGCCCGAGCGACTTGACCACGTGCGAGCCGGTGACGACCATGACCTTCGTCACGCCGCTCTTGCTCAGCACATCCGGCACCTGCCGGATGCAGCCGGCGCCGGAGATCACGATCGGCTTGCGCCAATGCAGGCAGCGCATGCCAATGTCAAACACCTGCTGATAAGTACGGTAATATGCTTTTTTCAGTCCATCCATAAACGATTCCTTCCCTCCGCCGGGGCGGATATATCCGTTTTCCATCCCTCTTATAGTACCGGATCGCAGAAATTTGTCAAGCATTTTTGTGCAGAAACTGACAAAGCCTCCCGCTGCGGATCAGAGCATCCCGGCGAGCTTGCGGCCCATGAGCACGCCCATGGCCGAGGCCATCATCAGGCCGCGCGTCCAGCCGGAGGAATCGCCCAGGCAGTGCAGGCCGGGCACGTTCGTGTTCAGGTCGGCGTCCATGGCGATGCGGTTGCTGTAGAACTTCAGCTCCGGAGAGTACAGCAGCGTCTCATAGGCGGCAAAGCCGGGCACGACCTCGTCCATGGCCTTGATGAAGTTGATGATATTGAGCATGGCGCGGTACGGCATGGCGGACGTGATATCGCCCGCGACGGCGTCCGGCAGCGTGGGGCGGACGTTCGACTGCATGAGCTCCTTCTGCCAGGTGCGCTTGCCGTCGAGGATATCGCCGAAGCGCTGCACCATGATGTGGCCCGCGCCGAGCATATTCGTCAGCTCGCCGACCTTCTGCGCGTAGGCGATCGGCTGGTTGAACGGCACGGAGAAGTTGTGCGAGCAGAGGATGGCCACGTTCGTGTTGGGCGACTTGAGCTCCTTGTAAGCATGGCCGTTGACGACGGCGAGGTCGTTATCATAGTTCTCCTGCGACACGAAGCCGCCGGGATTCTGGCAGAACGTGCGCACCTTGTTCTTGAACGGGGCCGGGTAGCCAATGAGCTTGGACTCGTACAGCACGCGGTTGACCGACTCCATGATCTCGTTGCGCACCTCGACGCGCACGCCGATATCGACCGTGCCGGGCTTGTGCTCCACGCCGTTCTCGAGGCAGACCTTCTCCAGCCAGTCGGCGCCGCGGCGGCCGGTGGCGATGACGGTGTGCCTGGCCTCGATGGTGTAGTCCTGGTGCCCATCGTGCGCCACGACGCCGCAGCAGCGGCCGTCGCGCAGGATGACGTCCTCGCACGTGCAGCCGAAGAGCATCTCCACGCCGTGGTCGCGCAGGTAGTTTTCAATGCCGAGGTAGACCTCGTGCGCCTTCTCGGTGCCGAGGTGGCGGATCGGGCAGTCGACCAGGCGCAGGCCCGCGCGGATGGCGCGCGTGCGGATCTGCTTGATCTCCTCCGTATTCTCCAGGCCCTCGACGTGCTCGTCCGCGCCGAACTCCAGATAGATGCTGTCGGCGTAGTCGATGAGCTCCTGCGCCTTCTGCTCGCCGACGAGGGTGGGCAGGTCGCCGCCGACGTCGCTGCACAGCGAGAGCTTGCCGTCCGAAAACGCGCCCGCGCCGGAGAATCCGGTCGTGATATGGCAATACGGCTTGCAGTTCATGCACCGGCCAGTCTTGGCCTTCGGGCAGCGGCGGTTTTCAATGGCCTGCCCCTGCTCAATCATGACGATCTTTTCCGGGGAGCCGCGGCGCAGCAGTTCCAGCGCCGTGAAGATTCCGGCAGGACCCGCACCGACAATGACAACATCTGCGTTCATGAAGGTTCCTCCTTAGATTGTGTTTTCTTTCTCTGGGTCTAACCAAAAACGCGCTGCTGAGCGCAGCAAAGCACAGCAAAAACACCGCACTGTGTGCGGTGTTTTTGCTGTGTGTGGTTCTCGATCTGGAGCGGGCAACGAGATTCGAACTCGCTACCTCCACCTTGGCAAGGTGGCGCTCTGCCAAATGAGCTATGCCCGCATTCGTGAATGCAAGCGTTATTTTACCACAAAAAGCCGACTTGTCAAGCCTTTTTTGATCTTTTTTGCGAATCCGGCGTTACAGCTTCTGTCCCTCGCGCCAGATGAACGACTGCGCCGCGCAGGCCGGGCAGCCCTCCGCGTCCCACTGATAGGCGCTGCGCATGCTCTCATCGCTGCGCAGCCACAGCGTCTCCGACTGCATGGACAGATCCAGATGATAGTAATTGCCGCCGACCTGCACGATGTTCCAGCAGCGATCCGTCCCCTGGAAGCGGCCGCTGACGACCTGGCACGGGATGTTCAGCGCGTCGCAGGCCGCCTTGTAGGCCATGGCCAGACCGTAACTGTCGGCAGAACCGTTCACGAGCGCATCATACGCCGTGCTCACGGTCGAGATCCGCTGCTCGCAGGCGCGCATGACGACGAGCGCCGCCTGCAGCGGTGTCTCCTGCTCGCCTGTCGTGAGCGCAGACGTAAGCGTGCGCACGCGGCCGTCGAGCTGGGTGCGGCGGTCATTGACCGCGGATTCGCTGACACTGTACTGCAGCGTGATGCCGAAGATCTTCTGGCTGTTGCTGCTGCCGCTGTAGACCGTCACGTCGATGCTCGGGAAATCCACAACGAGCTGCGGCTGGTTCAGGCACGCCGAGCGCACGAGCGCGGCCACATCGTCCGTTTCGAGCGTGCTGGTGCTGATCTGGATGGCAAACTGCGTCTTTTGCCGGTCGAGCGCATCGACCACGCAGTCGAGGATGCTCTTTTGCGTCTGGGCGCTGTAAATGGAGCGCACCTCGCTCTCCGGCCGGTTGTAGGTGATGGTGATGCTCGCCTCGCAGTAGGCGATCACCTGCTCGGTCTCATAGCTGACGCTCTCGATACAGTACGCGCCGATGGCAGTGCCGGTGCGCAGCTCCTCACAGGCAGCGGCCAGATCGTCGGCAATGATGCCGTCATAGTCGCCGAAGGCCAGCACGAACGAGCGCTCGTACTGCGCCGCCATGGTATTGAGCGCGCGCATGAGACCCGCATAATTGCGGATCTGCGTCGTGTCGGCATCCGTCAGGAGGTTCGACGGCTCCTCATACGGGCGCACCGACAGATATTCCTTGTCAAACACGGACGTGCATCCGCACAGCGACACCAGCAGTGCCGCCAGCAGGATGCCGGCGATGCAGCGTTTGTGCATACCCCGCTCCTTTCAATCGTCGCCGTAGATGTTTCCAAAGCCGCGGCCAAAGACTTCCTTGGCCTCAGACACGATGACAAATGCGTGCTCGTCCACCGAGCGCACGACCTCGCGCAGCTGGGCGATCTCCGGCCGCTTGACCACGCAGAGGATGACCTGCATTTCCTTGCCGGACCACGCGCCCTCGCCGCGCAGCAGCGTGACGCCGCGGCCCATCGTGCAGGTGATGGCGCTCTTGATGGCGTTGACGTTGTTCGTGATGATGTAGCACACCTCCGACACGCCGGGGCCGTAGAGCACAAGGTTGACGACCTTCGAGCTGATGAACATCTCGATCATGGTGTACATGCAGCTGTCGTACTTTTTGAACAGGAAGGCAAACGTCAGCACGACCACGACGTTCATGCCGAACAGCAGCGTGCCGAAGTTGATGTACGGATAGCGCCGGCGCAGCATCTTGGCCACGATGTCCGTGCCGCCGCCGGTCGTGCCGGTGGTATAGATCAGGCCGTAGCCCGCACCGTTGAGCACGCCGCCGTAAACTGCGCCGAGCATCGGCTCGTCCGTCACGACAAGGCCGGTCAGCGCGAGCGCGTCGATGAGCACGGAGATGAGCGCCATGACGCACAGCGCCAGAACGAGCCGGCGCGTGCCGAGGCGGTGCCGCCAGCCGAGATAGAAAATGGGGATGTTAATAAGGATCGACAGCACGCCGACGGGGATGCCGGTCAGCAGGCGGATGATCTGGGCGATGCCGGTCACGCCGCCGGAGACGATGCTGTTCGGGAACGTGAAGAACTGGAACGCCGCGGCCACGAGCGCCGAACCGACGACTAGCTTCATATAATCAAAAGCGGAAAAACGATGCAGATCCATATCTCTCTCTCCTCAGATCAGGCTCATCTGCTCCTCGCCGCGGTCGTCCTCGCGCAGCAGCGCGCCGGCGGCCGGCAGACTCCTGGCGCGGTAGCGCGCATGGTTGCGGATGAGCGTATCGGGCGCAAACTGTGCCTGCGTGACGACGGCCTTTTTCTTCAGCGCCATGACGGCGACGCCCTGCGTCGTGCGCGAGGCCTTGAGCGACACGGCCTCCGGCGGGAAGAGCAGCGCGCGCCCGTCGGACGCAAAGAGCACGACCTCGCTGCCCTCGTACAGCGGCAGCACGGCCACGAGCGGGCTCTTGTCCGAATACGCGCCGGTCAGGCGGCGGCGGTTCGTCTTGGTCTCATACGCCGAGACGGGGATGCGCGCGGCCTTGCCGTTTTCGAATACGAGCAGCAGCTCGCCGCGGTAGTCGCCGGGGTCGACCATGCACAGGACGTGCTCGTCGGCGTCCATGGACAGCACCGTCGGCAGGTACACGCCGAGCACGGACGCCTTCGTGTCCGCAAAGTCGCAGAGCTTGGCCTTATACACCTGTTGACGGTCGGTGAAGATGAGAAGTTCCCCGCGGTTCGTCGCGCCGAAGCTCTGGCTGAGCGCGTCGCCGTCCTTATACTTCTGCTCGCCGCTCATGCGCAGCGACTGGGGCGTGATTTTCTTGAAATAGCCGTCGCGCGAGAGAAAATAGTGGACGGGATAATCCTCCACGGCCTCTTCGGCGTCGTCAAATGCGTCGCTCTCGTGCTCGTAGACGATTTTTGTCCGGCGCGGCATACCGTATTTTTTGGCGGCCTCCCTGAGCTCGGAGACGATGATGGCGCGCTGCTTTTTCTTGCTGGCGAGCGTCTCCTCGGCGTCGGCGATGTCGCGTTCGAGCGCCTCGATTTCCGCTGTGCGCGAGAGGATATAGGCCTTGTTGATGTTTCGGAGCTTGATTTCGGCGATGAATTCCGCCTGGGCTTCGTCGATGCCAAAGCCGATCATCAGGTTGGGAACGACGAGCGCGTCCTCCTCGGTATTGCGGATGATGGCGATGGCTTTGTCGATATCGAGCAGAATCTTGGAAAGCCCGCGCAGCAGGTGGAGGCGTTCCTTCTTCTTCTGCATCTGATGGTATACGGTACGGCGGATGCACTCGGTTCGCCACGCCGTCCACTCCTCCAAAATTTCGCGCACGCCCAAAACGCGCGGCGTCCCCGCGAT
>ERZ827423.2418-NODE-2418-length-14827-cov-4.442459_pt1 | contig 14827 bp, 13 predicted proteins | sample MGYA00519775_ERZ827423 | MGnify/ENA primary metagenome ERZ827423 (study PRJEB31778, sample SAMEA3449296) | human gut metagenome | biome: human gut; feature: human-associated habitat; material: faeces | place: United Kingdom | collected 2010/2012 ...
TACACCCGCTTCATCAGCATATCGGCCAGCGCCTCCGGCGTTACCCGTTTCTTCATTCGTTCAGCCCCTCTCTCCTTGATCTGTTCCGATCATACGCCCTTCCCCGCGCCCGCTCAAGAATCCCCCGGTTGCAATCGCCAGCCATCGACCCGCTCCATTCTTTGATTGACGAAAAAGCGAAAAAAAGGTACAATAACGGAAAGAAATGGGGTGAATCCATGGCCAATACGACAAAACGCATGCTCTCCATGTCCCTGAAAAAGCTCCTGTCGAAGACGACGCTGGACAGCATCACCATTCAGGATATCACGGACGATGCGGAAGTCAGCCGTAAGACCTTTTATTATCATTTTCAGGATATCTACGATCTGCTGGACTGGACGCTGCAAGAGGACATCCACCGCCTGATCGCCAACGAAATTGAACTGGACAACTGGGAGGAGAGCATCGCCGCCCTGTTCGCCTATATGCAGGCCAACCGCCTGCTCATCCTCAACGCCTTCCATTCTTTAGAGCGCGACACGTTGGAACGCGAGGTTTTCAAGCTGCTTTCGCCCCTGCTGCACCGCCTTTTTTACGCGCAGTCCGGCTTTGACCGGCTCTGCGAGGCCGATCAGGATTTTATCGTCAGCGTATACGGGCTGGGCATCGCCGGCCTTTTGCTGCGCTGGATCGGCACAAACATGCTCGCCCCGCCCGAACCGCTGATCCGCCAGCTCTACCGCCTCGCCGACGGCAGCTTGGAGGGCATCGTCCAGCGTTTTCTGGCCACCGCGGATGACAAAGCCGACCGTTAAGATATCTTTACGCAAATTCGACCGGATGTGTCAAATTTACCCAAATGCGTTTTCCCCATCCCAAATTCGGACAGGGGGGCGCGTTTGGGTATTTTCTTTAGGCCGATTTTTGTTTTATACTGTAACCACAACAACAAAGGAGTGTGCTTTTTATGGGTATTGCAGATTCGATGAAAAAGGCTGCTTTCTCCACCGCGTTCAGCTATATCGGCAAGAACCCGGAGGAAAATGCCCCGAAACTGATGGCCTGGGTCGATAAGTTCGCCGGCGAAGGCCCGGACAGCTTCCCGGCTCAGCGCGCGGCCATCCGCAACGTCATTAACGATAAAGACAACAACATGCATCAGCTCGTCATGGACATTATGAAGGACACCGATCCCGACGTGCTCAAGGCGACGTTTATGAACTTCTTCCTCAACGCCAACATCATCGGCTGGCCGAAGCAGGAGCAAAACCGCAAGAAGTACAACTGCAACATCCCGTGGGCGATCCTGCTGGATCCGACCTCCGCCTGCAACCTGCACTGCACCGGCTGCTGGGCGGCGGAATACGGCAACCGTCTGAACCTGACGTTTGACGAGATTGATTCCATCGTCACGCAGGGCAAGCAGCTCGGCGTATACATGTACATCTACACCGGCGGCGAGCCGCTCGTTCGCAAGAAGGATTTGATCGCCATCTGCAACAAACATTCCGACTGCCAGTTCCTCTCCTTCACCAACGGCACGCTCATCGACGAGGAATTTGCCGACGAAATGCTCCGCGTAAAGAACTTCATTCCGGCCATCAGCCTCGAGGGCTTCGAGGCGGCGACCGACGGCCGCCGCGGCAACGGCGTGTTTGAAAAGGCGACCCACGCCATGAAGCTGCTTCAGGCCAAGCATCTGCCGTTCGGCATTTCCGCCTGCTACACCAGCGCGAACATTGATTCCATCGCTTCCGATGCGTATATCGACTTCATCTGCAGCCTCGGCGCGCGCTTCATCTGGTATTTCCACTATATGCCGGTCGGCAACGACGCCGCGCCGCAGCTCCTGCCGAACCCGGAGCAGCGCGAGTACATGTATCACCGCATCCGCGAAATCCGCGCGACCAAGCCGATCTTCGCCATGGACTTCCAGAACGACGGCGAGTATGTCGGCGGTTGCATCGCCGGCGGCCGCCGCTACCTGCACATCAACGCCAACGGCGACGTCGATCCGTGCGTGTTCATCCACTACTCCAACGCGAACATCCGCAGCTGCACGCTGCTCGAGGCGCTGCAGAGCCCGATCTTCATGGCCTATCACGACGGCCAGCCGTTCAACGACAACCATCTGCGTCCCTGCCCGATGCTGGAGAACCCGCAGATACTGCGCGAAATCGTCGAGAAGACCGGCGCCCATTCCACCGATCCGCAGTCCCCGGAGACCGCCGATCACCTGTGCGCCAAGTGCGACGAATACGCCAAGAACTGGCAGCCGACGGCTGAGCGCCTCTGGGCCTGCAGCCACGATTGCTCGACCTGCGGCGCGGGCTGCGGAAAGAAGGACTGACGATGCATACGCTGTTTACCTCCGAGAGCGTCACCAAGGGGCATCCCGATAAGGTCTGCGACCAGATCGCCGACGCGATTCTCGACGCGCTGCTTGCGCAGGACCCGATGAGCCACGTCGCCTGCGAGGTCACCGCCATCACCGACGCGGTGCACATCTTCGGCGAAATCACCACCACCGCAAAGGTGAATTACGATCAGATTGCCCGCGACACCATCCGCAAAATCGGCTACACCGAGCCGGGTCACGGCTTTGACGCGGACACCTGCACGATCACTGTCGATCTGCACGAGCAGAGCCCGGATATCAACATGGGCGTTTCCCGCGAGATCGAAGAGGACGCGGGCGCGGGCGATCAGGGCATGATGTTCGGCTACGCCTGCCGCGAGACCGAAAACCTCATGCCCCTGCCGATCGAGCTGGCGCACGCGCTGACCAAGCGTCTGGCCTATGTGCGCGAGATGCATATCCTGCCCGACATCCTGCCGGACGGCAAGGCGCAGGTCTCCGTGGAATACGACGAAGCGGGCAAGCCGGTTCGCATCGACACCGTCGTCGTCTCCACCCAGCACACCGACGCGATCAGCGAGAACGAGCTGCACACCGCGATCATCGACGAGGTGATTGCCCGCGCGCTGCCCGCCGATATGCTCGACAAGAACACGCGCATCTTCGTCAACCCGACCGGCCGCTTCCTGATCGGCGGCCCCGCGGGCGACAGCGGCCTGACCGGGCGCAAGCTGATCGTCGATACCTACGGCGGCTATGCGCATCACGGCGGCGGCGCTTTCTCCGGCAAGGATTCCAGCAAGGTGGATCGCAGCGCGGCCTACATGGCGCGCTACCTCGCCAAGAACGTCGTGGCCGCCGGTTTGGCCGACCGCTGCGAGGTTCAGCTCTCCTATGCCATCGGCGTGGCGCAGCCGGTTTCCGTGCTGGTCGATACCTTCGGCACGGAGAAGGTTGACCGCGAAAAGATTCAGGCGCTCGTCTCCGCTGTGGATATGCGCCCGGCCGCGATCATCAAGCGCTTTGATCTGCGCAGCCCGAGGTTCAGCAAGGTTTCCTGCTACGGCCACTTCGGCGAGAACGCCAAGAATATGCCGTGGGAGAAGACCGATCTGGCCGAAGGCTGGAAGATGGCGTAATTCCCTTTCGCAAAGCCCTTATTTTCGGCAAGCAAAACGAGCCTCGGCACGGCGCCGGGGCTCGTTTCTTATTTTCCTTCGCGCCACATTTCAATCATCTTTGCGGCGGATCGGGTCATCTCCTCGGAAAATTCGCAGTTCCACTTGCGCTTGCAGCGCGCCGTGATCCACTGCTCCAATTCCGCCCCGTGCTTATCCTGCCGCGCCTCAAGCATGCGACGCATTTCCGCCGCGCCGCGCGGCTGATACTCGTTTTCAAAAACGATATCGCGCACATCAAAGCGCGCAGGCTTCTGGCGCTCCCGCTGGAATTCCGTCGGAATGCCGTAAACCGCCATGCACACCGGCATGACGTAGGCCGGAAGGCCGAGAATCTCCCGCTGCTGCTCGCAGCGCTCGATGATATCCCCGATGTAGCAGGAGCCGTAGCCCAGCGCATCCGCCGCGACGACGCTGGCGTGCGCCGCGATCACCGCATCGACCATCGCGAGCATCATGTCGCCCTCGCCCGGCCGGCGAAGCGTCTCACCCAGCTCAAGCGACGCGAACAGATCATACCAGCGCTTGTAATCCGCGCAGAACACGAGCACCAGCGGCGCGGCCGCGATAAACGGCTGATTGTCGCAGGTTTCGGAAAGGCGCTTCTTCTTCGCCTCGTCTGTCACGCGGATGGCGCTCCAAAGCGTCATGTTTCCGGCGGTCGGCGCTTCAACGGCAGCGCGCAGAATCGCCTGCACGTCCGCCTCGGGGATGGGCTGCTTCTCGTAAGCGCGAACGCTCTTGCGATTGTACAGAAGCTGCATCGTTTCGTTATTCATCGTCATCCTCCTCCAAAAGCTCTTCGAGAAATTTCTGTACGGCTGTGCGCGCACGGTATACGTCGTTGCGCTTTTCCCCCTGTTCCATCAGCGCGTCTCCGGCCTCGCGCATATCCCTGCCCGCCATCAGCTGCTCAAAGAGGCGCGCTTCAAGGCTCGCGTCGGAGGCGGTTTTCTTTTCCGCCACATGCACGTCGTGCAGATCGAGCACGAGGCAATATTCGCCCTTCTCCGCCTTTTCGTTGGCGCGCAGCATGGCCAGCACCTCTTCCGCCGTGCCGCGGATCGTCTTTTCGTGCAGCTTGGTGAGGTCGCAGCTCGCGCTGACGCGGCACCCCGGCAATGTCTCGCAAATCACGCTGACCAGATCAATCACGCGGTGCGGCGACTCGTGCGCGACGGCAATCGGCACGCCGGTGCGCGCAATCGCCAGCAGCTTTTCGGAAAGCTCCCGCTTCTGGCGTGGCAAAAAGCCGTAAAACGCGAATTCGCGCGTGTCAAACCCGCTGACGGAAAGCGCGCTCGCCATCGCCGTCGGCCCCGGCACCGCCAGCACCTCGATCCCCGCCGCGGCGGCCTCCTTCGTCAGAAAGCTGCCGGGGTCGCTGATGCAGGGCGTGCCCGCGTCGGTGACCAGCGCCACATCCAGATCCTCCTCCAGCATGCGCGCGACGATCGGCGCGGCGCGGTTTTCCTCGTTGTGCTGGTGGTTGGAGACGCAGGGCGTGTCGATTTCAAAATGATTAAGCAGTGCGCGGGTCACGCGCGTATCCTCGGCGGCGATCAAATCGCAGTCCCGCAGCGTTTGCAGCGCGCGCGCGCTGATATCGGAGAGATTGCCAATCGGCGTGGCGACAATAAAAAGACGCGGCATGCTTCATTCCTCCGATTCGCTGTATCGCTCGACCAGAACCCCGGCCTCTTTGAAAATATCCAGAGCAAAATCATCCGGATAACCGCTGTGATACACCACGCGCACAATGCCCGCGTTGACGATCATCTTTGCGCAGAGAATGCACGGCTGATGGGTGCAGTAGAGCGTCGAGCCGTCGATGTTCACGCCCAGCTTGGCCGCCTGAATGATGGCGTTCTGCTCCGCGTGCACCGCGTAGCACATCTCATGCCGCGTGCCGGAAGGAATCCCGAGCTTTTTGCGCAGGCACTCGCCGCGCTCCACGCAGGTGCTGACCCCTGCGGGCGCGCCGTTGTAGCCGGTGGTCATCACGCGCTTATCCTTGACGATCACCGCGCCGACCTTGCGCTCCTCCTGATAGCAGCTCGCCCACGTCGAAACGAGCTGCGCCATTTCCATAAAACGATGATCCCACTTCGTAAACATACGGTCTCCTTTTTCTGCATACCCTCCACGGGGTGATGGTCGTGCGCGGCAAAACGCTGGTTCAAAAAACGCTCTTTTTGAGCGCGTCGCATTTTGTGGTTCGCTCCATCGGCTTTCTGCTGCGGCTGTGGCTCTCCCGTGAATTGGGCGCGCAGGCGATGGGGCTTGTCGAGCTGGCGCAAAGCGCGCAGATGCTGCTCATCACGCCGGTCGTCACGGGTCTGCCCGCCGCCGTTTCGCGCCTGTGCGCCAAGGCGGAGGGCAGGGAGCAGACGCGCGTCGTGCGCTGCGCGCTGCTGCTGGCGCTGCCCGTCAGCCTGATCCTCGCCGCGCTGGCGTTTTTCCTGCGCGAGCCGCTGTGCCTGTGGCTGGGCGATATCAAAACGCTGCCCGCGCTGCTGTGCTTCCTGCCCTGCATCCCGATTCTCGGCGCGTCCTGCGTGCTGAACGGCTATTATTACGGCGTTGGCCGCCCCGTTCCGCCCGCCCTCGGCGAGCTGCTTGAGCAGCTTGTCCGCGCGCTGCTGTGCGTTCGGCTGGTTTACGGCCTGCGCGGCTGGCCGACGTCCTTCCGCGCGGCAATTCCGGCCGCCGCGACGCTCGTGGGCGAAACCGCTGGACTGATTTTGATGCTGCTGCTCGGCGCGCAGCTCGTGCTCTTCGCCAAGGGCACGGGCGCTCGAAGGCCGATTTTTCGCGAGCTGCTCGCCCTCTCCCTGCCGCTGACGGGCATGCGCCTCGTCTCCGCGCTGATGCAGACGGTGAACGCGACGCTCATCCCCGCGCGCCTGCGGCTCTTCGGCCTTTCCGCCGCGGAGGCGATGGCCAGCCTCGGCGTGTTTCACGGCATGCTCAAGCCCATTTTGTTTATGCCCTCGTTCGTCACGTGCAGCCTGAGCATGGCCGCCGCGCCCGAACTGACCCGGCGGCAGACGGATGGGCGGCCGCTCTGCGCGCTCTCCTCCGGCATGCTCCACGCCGCGCTCGGGGTCGGCGTGGCGGCGGCGGTCGGCGTATGGCTGACCGCCCCGCTGATTGCGAACGTCTTTTTTCGCCAGGCAGCGCTCCTGCCGCTGCTGCGCGGCTCGTGCTGTCTCATTCCGGTCATCGCGGCGGCGCATGTCTGCGGCGGTATAATGAACGCGCTCGGTTTGCAGGGCGCGTCGCTGAAAATCTCGCTGGCCGCCAGCCTGCTCGGCGTGCTGGTCGTGCTGCTGCTCGTGCCCGTCGTCGGTCTGTGGGGCGCGGTCGCCTCGCTCGGCGCGGTGCAGGGGCTGACGCTGCTGCTCAGCCTGCGGACGCTCAGGCGTTCAGGATGTATTGCTCGATCACGCTGACGATGCCGTCCTCGTCGTTCGTCCCGGTCACCACGTCGGCGGCCGCCTTGATCTCGCTCTGCGCGTTGCCCATCGCCACGCCCAGACCGGCGTATCGAATCATGGCCAGATCGTTGAGGCCGTCTCCGCAGGCGATCACGTCCTCGCGCTCCATCCCCAGCCGCTCAATCAGCCCCGCGATGGCCGCGCCCTTGTCCACGCCGCGCGGCATGACCTCGATGAAATACGGCTCGCTGCGGTAGATGCTCAGCCGGCCGATGAACCGGCGCGCAAGGCGCTTTTCGTGCTCCGCCGCGCGGACGGGCGGCGCGGTCAGCAGCGCCTTGAACATATCCATGCCGCGGTATGCGTCAAAATTCTCCACCGACACGCGGTTAAAGCCGTTGAGCACCGTTTCGCGCTCGATGTAGCGATCCACGTCTGTGCCGCAGACAACCGTGTTGCCGTCGTAAATGCACATGCCCAGGCCGTGCTCGCGGGCGTAATCCAGCATCCACGGCGCGACATAATCCGGCAGCGCGTTTTTGTAGACCATTTCGTTCGTCTGCATGTTCGTGACGCAGGCGCCGTTGTAGCTGATGGCGTAATTGCCGTATTTCGCCAGCTCCAGCTCATCGACGTAGCGCCGCATGCCGCCCGTCGGCCGGCCCGAGGCGAGCGCGACGGCGTGCCCCATCCGCTCGATGTTCAAAATCGCTTCCAGCGTCTTGGGCGTGATATCCTTCTGCGTGTTGGTCAGCGTGCCGTCGATATCCAGCACGAGCAGCTTTCTGTTCTTCATGCTTCCTCCTGTGTTCGTTTGGCGCGGTCGCATGCGTCCACATGCATCTGCGCGGTTTTGGCGCTGGCGGCAATCTGGTCGATGACGGCGAAAACCGTCTTTTCCATCTCGCTTCCCTTGCTGTAATCGGCCTTGACGGCGAAATCCACGCGCCCTTCGAGCAGCATTTCGTTGCTGACCCCCTCGTTCTCCTGCCAGACCGCGATGGAATGGCCGCCGTTGAGCTTGGTCAGCTTCATGCTCGGCACGTCGGTCAGCCCGTCGCCGACATAGATCATGTTGGAGAACGGCACGCGCCGCTTTTCCTCCGGCATAAACTCGTTGAGCGCGCGGTGCTCCGTCACATCCAGCACGCCCTTGTTGACGCGGAAGAGGAACTGCGTTTTACTGGTGTAGTTGACCGCCATCGCGGGCCAGCAGGCGACGCCGTGCTCGTCATAGCAGAACGACGCGGCGTAAATCTCCTTGAACTCCTTCGCAATCGGCGTGCCCTCGATGATCTCCTTGAGGCCGGAAGAAATGATATAGTGCTCCGGCTGCAAGCCCCGGCTTCTCGCGTATTCGTTCACGCGCGCGAACCAGTCGCTCACGCCGTCAAAGAGCTGAACATCCTTGCCCAGCGCCCGCAGCATATTGCGGTTGACGATCAGCTTGCCCTTGGCCTCCTCGAGCATCATATACATATAGGCCAGAATCTGATCCATCTGATTGCGCTTCATGGCCTTCAGACACTTGTTCCAAAATACATCCGCTTCCATGCCCAAATCCGGAATGAAGCCGTATTCCTGCATATCTCTTGGGGAAAGCGTATGGTCAAAGTCATACATAATCGCCAGAATCGGTGTTTTTTCCATGCAAAGCGCCTCCTTTGCGCACGTTCCTTTATTTTTTTATTATACGCAAATTGTCTGAATGTGTCAATTCTCCCCTTGACAGAACGGCGCGCGTTCTGTATAATGCCTATTGTTAGCTCGGTCTAACTCACTTCACTTTGATCGAGCTGATTATTTTTGAAAGTGTGTTAGTTTATTCTAACATCAACAAAGGAGACGCCGCCCATGTCCATCGTTCCCATGCTCATCGACCACTGTTCCCCCACGCTGGCCAGCCTCAAGTGCGGCAGTCTGTTCAGCGTCACGCCGGAGGATATGGCGCAAACGCGGCGCGAGGCGCAGGCGCTCTCCGATGCGCTCGCGCCCAAGGGGCTGGCCATCCGCGTGATCGACGTGGGCGACGGGCGCGCGCTGTGCTATCTCTATCGCCCCGGCCAGCTCCGCTGCGTGCTCGCGAGCGAAAAGGAAAGCGCTTTCCTCGCCGAACAGGGCTACCCTGATCTGCGCGTCGAAGCCGCGGTCGATCTGCTTTGCGCGCGGCTCGCGCAGGGCGGCGCGTTTCCGCATGAAATCGGCCTGTTTCTGGGCTATCCCATCGACGATGTGGTTGCCTTTATCGCCAACAAAGGGCGCAACTGCCTGTGCTGCGGCTGCTGGAAGTGCTACACCGACGCGGAAGCCGCGCAGAAAGCGTTTTGCCGATTCCGCAAGTGCACCAGCGTCTATAAGCGCCTGTTCGCCTGCGGAAGAACGCTCGATCAGTTGGCCGTAGCCGCATAACGCCAAAAGCCGAAGGCGTTCACTTCGACTGCTCGGGAGAAATTCCCGTGATATAGAAAGGAGATTTTCAAAATGAGTCAAGCTGCTGTTGTGTATTGGAGCGGAACGGGGCATACCGAAGCGATGGCGCAGGCCGTCGCCGCCGCCGCGCAGGCCGATTTATTCACCGCCGCCGAGTTCGATGCGGACAAGGCCGCGCATTACGCCGCGATTGCGTTCGGCTGCCCGTCCATGGGCGCTGAACAGTTGGAGGAATCCGAATTTGAGCCGATGTTCGAGGCCGTCAAGCCGACGCTTGCGGGCAAGAAGATTGCGCTGTTCGGTTCTTACGGCTGGGGCGGCGGCGAATGGATGCGCATTTGGGAGGACGACTGCGCGGCAGCCGGTCTCACCCTCTGCGCCGAGAGCGTCATCTGTCAGGATGAGCCGGACGACGCGGCGCTTGCCGCCTGCGCCGCGCTGGGCGAAGCGCTGAAATAAGCGCCCGTTTGCTTCTTCTTTACGCACATACACAAAGGGACTGTCAAGCAGTTCAAACCAAACATTTCAAGAAATAAATATCGAAGCATTTTTGGATATGGGGCTTTGCCCCATCGCCCCACCAAAGGGCTTTCCGATCGCCCTTTGGAAACCTTCGGGCGCAAATACCTCGTTTTATTCTTGAGATATTGGTGTTGTTAGCTTAACAGTCCCTTGTCATATTTACAGATATTGCGATATGCTTTCAAACACGCGCCCATCCTCCGCCGTCACCGCGTCGGCGCAGCAGAGCGAATTGAGCACGGCCTCCTGCGTCGCCTCGGCAATCGCGCGGAAGGCCAGTTCGAGCGTATGCTCGGTGAGCACCTGCTGGGGGATGACGCGGTGCATGCCGCCCGCGGGCATGCGGTTGGCCGTCGTAAAGCCGATCATCACATCGCCGCTGCCGTGGCCGAAATACGAGCCGCAGCGCGCCAGCCCGACGGAGCAGCGCTTGATGATGCGCCGAAGCTGGCGATCCGATACGGGCAGATCCGTCGCCGTCACCATCATAATCGAGCCGCGGTCGTTGGGTTCGGGCGCAGGCCGCGCGTTGCGCTTGGCGATGATCTCCTCGCCCAGACGGCGGTTGCACACCGTCAGCTCCTCCAGACAGCCGTGATTGCTCTGCACCAGCACGCCAAGCGTGTAGGTCTTGCCCGCGATTTCAATCTGTCGGGAAGCCGAACCGATACCGCCCTTGAGGCCGTGGCAGACCGTGCCTGCCCCCGCGCCGACGTCGCCCTCGTCAAAATCCCTGCATGCGCCCGCGATGGCCTCGCGCACATGCGCCTCGTGAATCGGCCTGTCCACAATCGCGTTGAGCTGCGAATCGTTGCATTCGCCGACGACCGGATTGATGGAGTGCATCGCCACGTGATCCGCCGCGCATCGCTCCGCCATCACCGTCACCAGCGCGTCGTGCACCAGCCCGACGTTCAGCGTGTTGGTCAGCGCGATGGGCGTTTCCAGCGTGCCCAGCTCATCCACCTGCACAAGCCCCGCCGTCTTGCCGAAGCCGTTGAGCACAAAGCTCGCGGCGGTCAGCTTCTTAGCGAACATGTTATCCTCGCAGGGCATGATGACGGTCACACCGGTGTGATGGCGCGCGTCGCGCACGGTCGCGTGGCCGACGGTCACGCCCGGCACATCGGTGATCTTATCCAGCGGCCCCGTCGGCATACAGCCCACGCGAATGCCATAATCCGAAAGTCTTTTGCGATTCATGCTTCATTCCTCCTGTGTCGCATTTTTCACGCGCTCCGCCGCCTGCGCGGCGGCAGCCTGCTCGCTGAGCGTCAGTTTTTCAAGCGCCTGTTCATCCTGCGCGTTCACCACGCGGTAAACGATACCGCTGTCCTCCCGCTGTCTGGCGATGTACAGCGGCGTAACCTCAAGCGCCCCCGGCCATACGCGCCGCACAGCCGGGTCATACGTCATCTCCAGCCGAACCGCCATGCCTGCCGTATTTTCGCTGTCGCGCGCGTCCGTCAGCAGGCAGCCCAGCGAATAGCAGACGACGGTTTCATATGTCAGCCCGTCGCTGCGAACCGTGCTGATCCGCTCCACGCCCTGCACGACGTTCGGATGCGCGCCCAAAATGACGTCCGCCCCGGCCTGCGCCATGCGCTCGGCCATGGCATGTACCGTGTCCGGCGTCTGCGCGCGGTTTTTCGTTCCCCAGTGCGGCAGAACAACGACGATGTTCGCGCCGTCCACGCGCGCCTGCGCGATATCCCGTGTCACGCGCTGCGTCTCCATCAGCGCGACCACGCCCCGGCTGTCGCCCTTCGTGCGTTCGCGCCCCTCGTCGCTCAACCCGTATGCGTAGGCCAGCACGGCCACCTGCACCCCGCCGACGTTGAGCATCGCCGCGCCTGTGTTCACCCCGTCCGGGTACACGCCCGCGTAGCCCATCGAGCGGCTGGTCAGCTCGCTGGCGGTGATATCCAGCCCGTCGTAGCCCTTATCCAGCGCGCGTTCCGTCGCCAGCGACACAAAGTTCACGCCGACGGCGCGCAGCGCGTCGAGAAGCTGGGGCGACGTGTTGTAATTGCCGTAGCCCTTTTCCCGCCCGGCCAGCGTGGTTTCCAGCGTCACGACGGAGAGATCCGCGCCCGCCAGCGCGCCGGAAAGCCCCTCGAACGTCGTCGTGAAGTCATAGTGATCCATGCCCTCCTGCGCGCTCTCGCGAACGGCCTTCGGCGCGTAAATCGTACCCGCGGCGGCAATGGTGATGGTCTTGGGCGATTGATCCGGCGTGGCGGTCGGCGTCGGCTCTGCCGTCGGCTCGGCGGTCGCCTCAAAGAACGGCGTTTTCGTCGGCAAAACGGTCGGCTCGGCGGTCTCTCGCTCCGCCGTCTGTTCGGCCAGATTTCCGAATACCGCGCGCGTCCGCTCGTAGACGTCATCCCCCGCGATCAGGCTCAGAAACGCCGCCATGCCGACGACGACAAAGGCCGTCACCAGCATCATCACGATGCTGCCGACGGAAAGCCCCGGCTTTTTCACGGCGTTCCCCTCCTTTCATCGCGTCATCGCGCGCCCGCGTATTGTGCAGAATTTGCTTTTCGCTTTATTTTACAGTATACATCAAAATACGAATTTCGAAAAGACCGAAAAGCGGGCTGTCACGCCAAACGCCATTTTCCGTATGTCAATCATTGAGCAAAAAGCAAATTCTGCACAAAAAACGTGGACGCACACCGCGCGACTTATCGCTTAAACGGAAAATAGTGAATCGCATGATAGAAAACTTTTCCTACATCATAAAAAATTTCACTCCATTTTAAGACTTACAAGGAAGACATACGCAATGAGCTTCGTTAATTAATTGGAACCATGCATTTAGTATGCAACCTTGCTCAATCTGCTGAGATATGGAAGCAAACTATGGAGGGGGGGCCAATTATTATCGACTAAACAAGGAATTTGATTTAGTCACCTCGAATTGTTTGGTATGGCGAATAGGAGAAACTGCCACTGTCAAAAATGAAAAGGAGAAAAGAATATGAAACAACGTGCTTTTTCACGTCCTCCTTGCAGGTTAATCTGGTATGCTTTGGTGCCCCTTAGTCTGATTTTTGCGTTTTGTTTTTTCCTTAACGGCGCCATCGCTGACGAAGAACCTCCTCTCTGGGAAACCGCCGTTGTCAGCAATCCCAACCCACAGGATCGATTAAACCTGCGCGAACAACCGTCAGAGGCAGCTGCTTCGCTGGGCAAATACTACAACGGCGTTGTGGTGCAAATCGATCAAAATCTGCAAAATGGTTGGGTACATGTAACTATCGGCAACGGCGAAGGAATTGCACAGGGCTACATGTCCACGCAGTATCTCGCTTTCGGTCAAGATGCTCAAACCGTGGCATCGGCTATTCCCCAATATCAATCTACTTCCAGTCAATGGAGCCTGCGTGCCCTGCCGAATGATTTTGGTACGGAGTTACCCATTCGTTATGCGAGCGGCGTACAAGTCGAGTTGTTGGGTTTCACTGACGAATGGTGGCATATGCGTGTTGGTGATTGCACGGGATACATTCGGCATAATCCTGCAGCGTTCAAACAGTTATCTGGCTACTATTATGACGGCTATCGGATAGGCATCGTGAATAATGCTAATCCTTCCGCTCGGCTAAATCTTCGAAAGGAGCCAAAGACCAGTGCTTCTTCACTGGGCAAATACTATAATGGTTGTGTTGTCGCATTGCTTTCGGATCAAAGCAACGGATGGATTCGTGTGCGTATCGGAAACCTCGAAGGTTATATGAAAGCACGTTATCTTTTGCTGAATGCAGGAATCAACAGTGTCGCATCCGCTATGCCAACAGTAACCATTCGGAATTCATCTGGCACTGGACTCAATTTGCGAGAAAATCCCTCGAAGAATTCTACAATATTAGGTTTGTATTCCAACGGAACATCGGTTCAAGTTCTGGGGCTATCAGAAAACTGGTATCACGTTCAGGTTGATGGAAAAACAGGGTTTATGATTTCTAGTGGTTTTTCTGACCGTCTTTCTTATTCATCTTCCAACACCGGTAACTCTTCTAATAACACCGGTAACTCTTCTAAAGAAAATACCGTTTGGAATGGACCGAGTGGAACGCATAAGACCGCAGAATGGCCTTTGATAATCGATGACTATCTTGCAGTTGTTAACAACCCGAAATCTACTGACAGGCTTCATCTGAGGTCCTCTGCAAGTGAAAAAGCTACTTCACTGGGGAAATACTACAATGGTGTCCGAGTAATTGTCGACGGTCCCGTGGATGGCGAGTGGACCAAAGTAATTGTTGGTAATTTAAACGGATATATGAAAACCAAGTATCTAGTCATCAGTGGTGAAGGAAAGCCATACCCTTCATCCGCGATGCCAATAATGACCATAAACAATCCGAATTCTGAACAGTGTGTTGACTTGTATGCAGAACAATCTCAAAAATCCGAGTTTTTAGGCGTTTATTATAATGGTACATCGGTTATACTCATGGGATTTAACGCAACTTGGGCACATGTAATCGTGGATGGAAAGGTAGGTTTCATACTTGCTAAGTATCTTGAATGAGTGTGCATCATTTTATAGTTAGAAATAGACTATCCACTAAAAGCAGGCAGTGAAAAAAGAATTCTCCTGTTGTTAATATAGTGGACTACGTGGAACGGACAGAAAATAAGAGCCCCGGGCGAAGAAAAGCATGAAATTATGTAAACTGACGTCGCTTTTGAAGCGGCGTCAGCTTTGTTTTAAGCTGAATGCGCTCTACGCGCGTCCTACTTCGGATCTCACGATTCAGACGCTCAATGACATTGTTGGCATGGATCTCCAGCCAGTACCTGGACGGAAAATCTATATAACCCGATCAAAGGGCTCCCTCTTCGAGGACGTGGAGCTTGCCGCCCGCTGTGCGGGAGGCAGGCAAGCGGAACGCCGAAGGTCT
>ERZ827423.2420-NODE-2420-length-14825-cov-4.685511_pt1 | contig 14825 bp, 22 predicted proteins | sample MGYA00519775_ERZ827423 | MGnify/ENA primary metagenome ERZ827423 (study PRJEB31778, sample SAMEA3449296) | human gut metagenome | biome: human gut; feature: human-associated habitat; material: faeces | place: United Kingdom | collected 2010/2012 ...
GTCGTATGCATCCCAGCCCGCTTCGGTGCAGGTCTGCGCCTTTGCGTCGTGATGCGCAAGATCATGGCCGGGCGCGCGATCCACTTGAAGATCGGTCGCTTCGCAGCCGGAAACGGTGCACCTGCGCTCGTAAACCTTGCCGTGCGCGCAGTCGTCATACTTCAGCTCAAAATCGCCCCAGGTATGCTCATGGTCGTATTCTTCCGAATCCGTTACAGCGCAGTTTTCACAGGTGCGATGGCGCAGTCCTTTTTGCGTGCCGGTCGGCTCGCGGTCAACAACCCAGTTGCCCCAGACATGGGCAGCCGCTGCGGAAACGGTGTTTTCATTGGTATCAACGGTTTGGCAAACGGTGCAGCTGCGCGTATAAACGCGAACGGTGGTGCAGTCATCCTCATAACCGTCTTTCAGCACCCATTCGCCCCAGGTGTGGTCCGTAGTGCCGAGCTCATGGTAGGTAGTGTAGTCGCAGCGCTTGCACTCGTCATAGGCATCCCAGCCGATCTCGGAGCATGTCGGCGCTTTCGCTTCGTGATGCTCCAGGTCATGACCGGGGGCGCGGTCGATCTTCTGCACGGGATCTGCCTCGCTGCACACGGTGCATCTGCGCTCCTCTACCTTGCCGTGCTCGCAATCATCAAAAATTACGGTATAGTCGCCCCAGGTGTGCTCATGAGGCTCCGGCTGATCACCGCCGGCAGGAACTACCTTTTCTTCCAAAATGGTGCCGCACACGGTGCAAAGGCGCACCATGGTATGGGTGAATTCATTGCTGTCCTTATGGTTTTTCTTGATCGTCCAGTCGGCAGCGGGGGTATGCTCTGCCGTCGGGGCGCCGTTCTCGGCATATGCTTCAAAATTGCCGCCGTGCTCCTGCTCTGTTTCATGTTCGTCAGGTTTATAACCGTAGACATTCACTCTGTTATAATTTTTGCACCGTTTGACTGTCCATGCCGATCCAAGGCAAGGGAACTCAGATGTACAATCAAGAGAACCCTTTGTTCTGTCAACATGACCGATAGCAGGCAGTGCCATTTCTTCGGAATGATCACAATAGCGGCACTTCACAAGTCCCCAGCCGTCGTCTTCGCAGGTTGCCGGTATATCAATCCGCAGCACATAGGTGTTGCATTCGTCCTGATAAGGTTTCTTATTGGCATTCGTATTTTCTTTTGCAAAATTATATGCAAAATCAAAGTTATAGGTATGCTTATCCGGATCCTTTTCAATTGGTTGTGTATAAGAATCACCGCAGAGCTTGCAGGTATAGGTCATAACGCCGTTGCTCTGGCAGGTGGCGGCAGTGGTAACTCTGCCGTTGTCATAGGTATGGTTGCCGTCGCCGCAATCCGGGAATGCAACGGAACCGCCTGCCGTCATGCTCGGGTGCGCTGCGGGCAGGCTCTTGGTAGAGGTGTTGGTGGAGACGCCCTCCATATAGGTGGAGGAAACGATCCAGCGATACTCGCTTGCCAGGGGACCGTAGCCGTTGATATAGTTCCCGCTCTCTGCCCAGCAATGGTCAACCAGGGACGCAGCAAGCGCCATCGTTGTTCCCTGCTGCACGGTAACGGCATTCATTTTGTTGTTTGCCGGGGTCTGATAAGCGGTCATATCCAGCACAAACTCCATGGTGTAAGTACCGCCGTTGTCGTTTGCGTTGCGAACGACATTCACCCTGACACCAAAATATTTGTCGCAATCTGCATCGAAATAATACTTTGAGCCGATTTTCGCATACTTATTGCCGTGGATATCGGCTTTGAAGTGGAATGCACCGCCGTTACTATCTACAGTCTCTTCATTTTCGCCAAGGTTTGTAAATTTGTTTTCAGGGTCGAGGAAGAGCTCAATACCGTCAACATGCCAGAACAGGTTGGACTGATGGTCATTGCGGGCTGCATCCAGCGCATTATCATATGGCGGAGTAACCCCGGGGGCAAGCATATGCGCGTCCTCCAAAAAAGCACCGGGAACTTTGACGAAATCCTCATCGGAATACTTCGACCAGTCGACATCCTTGCGTTTTTCCTTAATGTAATCGTTAAACACGCGGGAATCGCCGACGGTATCGTCAAGGTCGGTATCCGTTGCTTCTACAAAGACATTCAGCTTGGTATAATCCTCGGAGTACAACCACCAGATCGTCCCGCTAGCGTTTCCGAGAGGGTTGTCGGGGTTGACATCCTCATGAAGCGTGAATTCCTTTCTCAGGCCGAATGCCTCATAGGCGCTGTCTTTTTGTGCATCAAGATCAATAATTCCTTTAAAATTATTGATGATGCCTGCATCTGTACCATTGCTTGCGCTGACTGCAAGCGGCAAAATGCCGAGCAGCATCAGCACGGTGAGAAGCAAAGCTACTGTTTTTTTCATATAGAGTTCCTCCGTGATAGAATAATAATCCCTGCACCTTCAGTATACAGGAAAAACGGGAAAAATGCAATCCTTTTCCCTGATTTTTTCGGATATTTTTATTTGGAATTGGGTAATTTGCACAAAAAACAGGACTCCGATTTTCTCGGAGCCCTGTCGGACATTTTTGTTATGCCTCGGTCTTTTCCTCAGCGGGAGCTTCTGCAGCGGTCTCTGCTTCAGTGACTGCCTCAGTTGTCTCCTCCGCCTTTTCAGCCTTCGGAGCTTTCTTTGCAGCAGCCTTCTTGGGAGCCTTGCTTTTCTTATTCAGCTCGGTAGTGGTCTTTTCCTCTGCAACAAGCTTGATCAGAGCCATCTCGGCACCGTCGCCGCGGCGGGGTCCGAGCTTGTAAATGCGGGTGTAACCGCCGCTACGGTCTGCATACTCGGGAGCGATAACATCAAAGAGCTTCTTTACGACATCTTCTTTGGTGATATACGCAAGAGCAGCGCGACGGCTTGCAAGGGTATTCTTTTTGCCCAGAGTAATCATTTTTTCGGTCATGCATCTGACTTCCTTCGCTCTGGTCAGAGTGGTTTCGATCGATCCGTTTTCCAACAGATACGTAACCATGCCTCTCAGCATTGCATTTCTGTGTGCAGAAACGCGGCCGAGCTTTCTTGTTCCTGGCATGTTGTTTCCTCCTTTTCAAAGCAGCTCAACGGCTGCTTTTATTCATCCTCTTTCTTCAGATCCAAACCAAGGGAATGGAGCTTCTGAATAACTTCTTCCAGCGACTTCTTGCCGAGATTCCGGACACGGATCATTTCATCTTCCGTTTTGTTCGTCAGATCTTCCACCGTATCAATGCCTGCGCGCTTCAAGCAGTTGAAGCTGCGGACAGACATGTCAAGTTCCTCAATGGTCATCTCAAGGACTTTCTCTTTAATCGTCTCTTCTCTTTCGATCATAATCTCCGCATTGCGAGCCTCATCGGAGAGGTTCACAAAGAGGTTGAGATGTTCGTTGAGAATCTTGGCTGCCAACGAAACAGCCTCTTTGGCATTGATCGTTCCGTTGGTGGTGACTTCAAGCGTCAGCTTATCATAATCGGTGCGGCTTCCGACGCGCGTGTTTTCCACATTCCAGTTTACCGTATAAACCGGGGTGTAGATGGAATCGATATAGATCAGTCCGATCTGGGCAGGATTTTGCTGCTTGTTCTTTTCCTGCGAGACATAGCCTCTGCCGTGAGAGAAGGTCAGCTCCATATAGAAGCGGACATTTTCATTGATGGTTGCAATGTGCAGCTCGGGGTTGAGCACCTCAAGGTCGGCATCCGCACGGATGTCGCCTGCGGTAACTTCGCCGGGACCGGTCACATCGATCACCACGGTCTTCGGGTCTTCGCAGAAAAGCTTCGCAACGATTCCCTTCACATTCAGAACGATTTCGCAAACATCCTCCTTGACGCCTGCCATCGTGCTGATTTCATGAAGGACACCGTCGATTTTAATGCTCTGCACGGCAACGCCGGGCAAGGAGCTGAGCAAAACGCGGCGCAGGGAATTTCCAAGTGTTGTGCCGTATCCTCTTTCCAAAGGCTCCACAACGAACTTGCCAAACTTACCGTCTTCGCTCATTTCGGCGACAGAAATTGTCGGCTTCTCGATTTCAATCATTTCTTTACCCTCCTGCTTTTCATTTTCGATCTTGCGGATCATGCCTCTTTGCGGCGGCGGGGTCGACCGCGCCGCGCCGGCGAATCAGCCGGCAGCTTCATACCGCGGGCAAAGCCGCGATATGCCAAGGCGTTACGAAATACCTGCTTGCACCGCCCGTGAGCCCAAACGGCGGCGTAGCGTGCCGCGCAGGCAAATCGGAGGTGATGATTATTTGGAATACAACTCGACGATAAGGTGTTCCTCAAACGGGAAGTCAACATCATCTCTCTGCGGGAGTGCAGTAACCGTTGCGGTCAGAGCGTCCTTGTCAAGAGAGAGCCATTTGGGCTGCGTGATCTTATCAAGACCCTCGATCAGACCCTTGATCTTTTCGCTCTTGCGGCTGCTTTCCTTCACACCGATGACATCGCCGACGCGAAGCTGGATGGACGGAACGGAAACCTTTTTGCCGTTGAGGGTGAAGTGACCGTGCAGAACGAGCTGTCTTGCATCGTTTCTGCTCTCTGCCATACCCATTTTGTAAACAGCGTTGTCAAGGCGTCTTTCCAGCATGGACAGAAGGTTTTCACCTGCCTGGCCTTCTTTTCTGTCAGCCTTTACGAAGTAGTTCTTGAACTGCTTCTCCTGAACGCCGTAAATACGCTTTGCCTTCTGCTTCTCACGAAGCTGCATGCCGTATTCTTTCATCTTTCTGTTGCTCTGCGCACCATGCTGACCGGGAGCGGTGGAGCGGCGCACCAGCGCACACTTGTCCGTCAGGCAGCGCTCGCCCTTCAGAAACAGCTTTGTGCCTTCTCTGCGGCAGAGTCTGCAAGCGGGACCTGTATATCTAGCCATTACTCGGTACCTCCTATTTGATTAAACGCGTCTTCTCTTAGGCGGTCTGCAACCGTTGTGAGGAATCGGCGTTACGTCTTTGATCAGCGTGATGTCAAGCCCGGAAGTCTGCAATGCGCGGATTGCGGATTCGCGTCCGGAGCCGGGGCCCTTGACGAAAACTTCCACAGTCTTCATGCCCTGATCAACTGCAAGCTTTGCTGCGGTCTCTGCAGCGGTCTGTGCAGCAAAGGGAGTGCTCTTGCGGGAGCCCTTGAAGCCCATCTCACCGGCAGATGCCCAAGAAACTGCGTTTCCTGCGGTATCCGTGATCGTTACGATGGTGTTGTTAAAGGTCGCGCGGATATGCGCAGCACCCTTTTCCACGTTCTTCCGATCGCGGCGGCGCTTGACAACCTTCTTAGCAGCTTTTGCCATGTGCTATTCTCACTCCTTTATTTCTTCTTGTTCGCGATGGTCTTTGCAGGACCTTTTCTCGTTCTTGCGTTGGTCTTGGTTCTCTGACCGCGCACCGGCAAGCCTTTTCTGTGGCGGATGCCGCGGTAGCAGCCGATCTCGACCATTCTCTTGATGTCCATTGCAACCTCGCGGCGCAAGTCGCCTTCCACTCTGTGAGATTTCTCGATCTCTTCACGGAGCTTTGCAACTTCGGACTCGGTCAGATCCTTAACGCGTGTATCGGGGTTGATCCCGGTAGCAGCGAGAATATCGTTGGAGGTCTTGCGGCCGATCCCGAAAATATAGGTCAGGCCGATCTCAACGCGCTTCGCGTTCGGGATATCTACACCAGCTATACGTGCCATTCTGTTTTTTCACCTCTTCTTTGAATTTGGACAGAGGCCTCAGCCTTGTCTTTGCTTGTGCTTGGGATTTTCACAAATCACCATCACGTGGCCTTTTCTTTTAATGATCTTGCACTTTTCGCAGATTTTCTTAACGGAAGGCTTTACTTTCATGTCAAGACACCATTCCTTTCATCGTTTCTTACTTTGCTCTCCAGGTGATGCGTCCTTTGTTCAGGTCATACACGCTGACCTCAACCGTGACGCGGTCGCCGAGCAAAATCTTGATATAGTTCATACGAAGCTTGCCGGAAATATGAGCCGTAATAATATGGTCATTGGGCAGCTTCACCTTGAAGGTCGCATTGGGCAGAACCTCAACAACGGTACCCTCAAATTCAATTACATCATCCTTTGGCAGAATAATCACTCCTCACTGCATTTTCTCATTGTTTGCCGCTATGCGGCGTTGACAGTTGTCACTTTTCTGAGAACAAGCTCAATCAACCTTGGTCAGCAAAAGCACTCCGTTTGGCGTGACCGCAAGCGTATGCTCATAGTGCGCCGAGAGCGAGCCGTCGGCTGTCTTGACAGTCCAACCGTCCGGCATTTCTTTTACTTCATATCCGCCGGCATTCACCATCGGCTCCACTGCAATCGTCATTCCGGCGCAAAGCCGGATGCCGCGGCCGGGCGTTCCGTAGTTCGGGACATCGGGCTCCATATGAAGCTCATGCCCTACCCCGTGGCCGACATAGCGGCGCACGGTGGAAAAGCCCTGCTCCCTGACATAGCCGTCGATCGCCGCCCCGACATCCCCAAGACGCGCTTCGGGATGAATGGCAGCCGCGCCGCGGTAGAAGCTTTCCCGCGTGGCGTCGATCAGGCGCTGTGCCTCGGAAGAGATTTTTCCGACACCGACCGTATTTGCACTGTCGCCGTGGAAGCCTTTGAAGAAGGCTCCGACATCAATTTTAACGATGTCCCCCTCCTGCAGAAAACGCTTGGGGCTCGGAATTCCGTGAATAACCTCGTCATTGATACTGATGCAGGCGCTGGCGGGAAATCCGCCGTAGCCGAGAAAGGACGGGCGGGCGCCGCAGCGCTCAATGTGATGGCGGATGATATCGTCAAGATGCTTGGTCGATACACCCTCCTTCACCGCTTCACACGCAAGAAGCAACGCTTCTCCGGTGATACGGCCCGCCTCCTTCATAATTGCGATCTGAGCTTGGTTTTTCAGCTGTATCATAATTATTTGCCTGTCAGCGATGCAATCGCTTCCATTGTAAGTTTTGTGGTTTCGCTGAGCTTCTCCTGCCCCTGCACGATTTTCAGCTTACCCTTCCTTGCATAGTACTCTTTCAGCGGCTCGGTCTGCTCGTGATATACGCGCAGGCGATCCAACACCACATCGGGCTGATCGTCCTTACGGACGGAAAGCTCGGTTTGGCACTTGTCGCAATGCGTACCGTTGGAAGCAGGGTTATATGCTACGTGGTAGGAGGCACCGCAGCCGGAGCAAACGCGCCGTCCGCTCATGCGGGACACGATTGCTTCGTCCGCAACCTCAATGGAAATCACAACGTCCATCTCAATGCCCATCTCATCCAGCGCCTGCGCCTGAGGCACGGTGCGGGGGAAACCGTCAAGGATGAAACCGTTTTTGCAGTCGTCCTTTGCAAGACGCTCCTTGATGATTCCGATCACAACGCTATCGGGAACGAGCTTGCCCGATTCCGTATAGCTCTTTGCCTCAAGCCCCATCTTCGTGCCGTCCTTGATTGCCTGACGGATGATGGCGCCGGTTGAGATTGATGGAATCCCCAGAGCAGCGCTTACGTTCTCGGCCTGGGTGCCTTTTCCGGCGCCCGGGGCGCCTAAAAACATAATCTTCATGCTGTTCTCCTCTGATTATTCCAAAAAGCCTTTATAATGGCGCAAGGTGAGCTGAGCCTCCAGCTCTCTTGCCGTCTCAAGCGCAACGCCCACCATAATCAGAATGGAGGAGCCGCTGAACGCGATCGACGCGATCTTGCCGCCGCAGATGATATTGACGATGATCGGGAGCACTGCGATAATGCTCAGGAACAAAGCGCCCATCAGAGTGACCTTATTCAGGACCTTCTTGATATAATCCGCAGTGGGGCGACCGGGGCGAATGCCCAGGATAAAGCCGCCGTTTTGCTTGAGATTATTTGCAACCTCAACGGGATTGAACGAAATCTCCGTATAGAAGTATGCAAAGAGAATGATGAAAATGAAGTAGCAAAGCGGGTAGAACCAGGAATCCGTGGAGAAGAAGTTGACCACTCCCGCCCAGAAGGATCCGTCCTTCGGCGTAAAGACGCTTGCGATGGTTGCAGGCAGAGACACAATGGAGGAAGCGAAGATGATCGGCATAACGCCGTTCATATTCAGCTTGATCGGAAGGGTCGTTGCCTGGCCGCCGTACATCTTTCTGCCGACAACCTTTTTTGCATACTGCACGGGCAAGCGGCGCTCGGACTCCGTCACATGGACGATGAAGCCGATCACTGCAACGCAGACGACGACCGCGCCCACGCAGAACAGGATCTTGGACCACCAAGCGTTGCCCCAGCCGTAAACCTCGCCGCAAAGCGTGGGAATACGGGAGATGATGTTGACAAAAAGAATCAGAGAGATACCGTTGCCGATACCGAACTCATCGATCTTTTCGCCCATCCACATGATCAGTGCAGCACCTGCGCAGTAGCAGGCAATGATCACGACAGCCTCAAAGACATGGCTGTTTGTAAAATAGTTGACAACATCCGTGCCCATCTGCGTGCTGAGCTGCTTCAGAATCAGGTAATAACCGTAGCTGGTAATCAGCGCAAGCACAACCGTGAGGTAACGGGTGTAGCGGTTGAGCTTCTTTCTGCCGGCATCGCCGTCCTTTGCGATTTTCTCAAGGGCGGGAATTGCAATGGAAAGAAGCTGAATCACGATTGAAGCCGTGATGTACGGAGATACGGACAAGGCAAACAGGGTCGCCTTGGAGAACGCACCGCCGGACAAAATGGAGAAATACTGGAACAGGGAGCCCTGTGCATACGTGTTGAAATACGTGTCAAGCAGCTCGGAATTCACAAACGGAACCGGAATTACCGCGCCAAGACGGTACAGAACCAGCACGAGCAATGTGAAGAGCATCTTACGACGCAGCTCCTTGACCTTGAAGGCGTTTACCAAGGTTGCAAACACTTCAGATCACCTCGCACTTTCCACCGGCTGCCTCGATCTTCTCTTTAGCAGTCGCTGAAAAGACGGAGGCCTGCACGGTTAATTTCTTCTTGAGTTCACCATTTCCAAGCACCTTGACAGCATCGCTTGCCTTGCGGATTACACCCATGGATGCAAGAGCCTCGGCATTGACAACGGCGCCGTCTTCAAACGCATTCAAAGCGCTCACGTTCAGCGTAGCATAATGCTTCGCAAAAATATTGTTGAAGCCTCTTTTCGGGAGTCTTCTGTACAGAGGGATCTGACCGCCTTCAAATCCCGGGCGAACACCGCCGCCGGAACGGGCATTCTGACCCTTATGGCCTCTGCCGCCGGTCTTACCGTTGCCGGAACCGGGGCCTCTGCCGCGGCGCCAAGCGTCCTTTGCGGAGCCGGGTGCCGGAGAAAGTTCATGGAGTTTCATTGTTTTTCCTCCTTCGCTCACATAGTCTCGACCTTAACAAGGTGCTCGACCACATGGATCTTGCCTGCCAGGGATGCATTGTCCGCCTGAACGGTAACATCACCGATCTTGTTAAGACCAAGGGACTTTGCAGTCGCCTTCTGATTGGGCTTGCAGCCGATGAGGCTCTTTACAAGCGTAATTTTCTTTTCTGCCATCGGAAAAAGCCTCCTTCTTACATTTCTTCCGCATTGATGCCGCGCATAGCCGCGACCTGCTCAGCGGTTCTGAGGGACCGCAGTCCTTCAAATGTTGCCTTAATGACATTGGTGGGGTTGTTCGTGCGCAGGCACTTGGTACGAATATCCTTAATGCCCGCCATGTCGATCAGAGAACGAACGACACCCCCCGCGATAACACCGGTACCGGGAGCGGCAGGCTTGAGAAGAACCTTGCCTGCGCCGTACTGGCCGATGACTTCGTGCGGGATCGTGGTTCCTTTGAGGGAAACCTCGATCATATTTTTCTTTGCGTCTTCAATGCCCTTGCGAATTGCATCCGGCACTTCTGCCGCCTTACCAAGACCGTAACCGACATGACCGTTTTCATCTCCAACGACCATCAGCGCTGTGAAACGAGCAACACGTCCGCCCTTAACGGTTTTGGCAACACGGTTAATCACTACCAATTTCTCTTTCAACTCGAGGTTCGAGTAATCAGGTCTGTTTGCCATGTTATCCTCCTTGATTTTCAGAGCTTCAGACCGGCTTCTCTTGCGCCGTCTGCTAATGCCTGAATGCGTCCGTGATACAGGTAACCGCCGCGGTCAAAAACCACATCGGTGATCTCTTTTTCCAAGGCTCTCTTTGCGATCAGCTCGCCGATTGCCTTTGCTGCAACCACATTGCCGCCGTTGCCTTCAAAAGCGGCTTCAAGGGTGGAAGCGCTGACAAGTGTAACGCCCTTGTCATCGTCAATAATCTGTGCGGAGATGTTGTTCAGAGAACGGTAAACGCACAGGCGCGGCCGCTCTGCAGTGCCACTGATCTTCGCGCGAACTCTCTTGTGTCTTTTCAGACGCTGAGCGTTGCTGTCTTTTCTTGATACCATGCTATTCCACTCCTTTCAATTATTTACCGGTCTTACCGGCCTTGCGACGAACGTGCTCGCCCTGATACCGGATGCCCTTGCCAAGGTAGGGTTCAGGCGGACGCTTGCCGCGGACGACCGCTGCCATCTGTCCGACTGCCTGCTTGTCAATGCCGTTTACCACGATGGTATTGGCATTGGGCACATCAAAGCTTACACCGTTGCCGTCTTCAAACACGATCGGATGGGAATAGCCAAGGCTGAGCGTCAGAGTCTTGCCGCTCTTTGCAGCGCGGTAACCGACGCCGTTGATCTCCAGGGTCTTGGAAAACCCATGGGTCACGCCCTCGATCATATTAGCCAAAAGGCTGCGGGTGAGCCCGTGCAGCGCCCTTGATTCCTTTTCGTCGTCCGGGCGGGACACGTGCAAAACACCGGCTTCGTTTTCGATTTTCATCGCAGGATGAAATTTTTCGGTCAGAGTTCCCTTAGGGCCCTTTGCGGTAACGACATTTCCGTCTTCAATCGTAACGGTCACGCCTTGGGGAACGGTGATCGGCATTCTACCAATTCTAGACATATCTTTGTTCCTCCCGTTCTCTCATTACCATACGAAGGCGAGAACTTCGCCGCCGACGTTTTCTTTTCTTGCCTGCTTGTCGGTCATAATCCCCTTAGAGGTGGAGATGATCGCAACGCCCATGCCGTTCATCACGCGGGGCATATCCTCGCAGTTGGAATAAATTCTAAGACCCGGCTTGGATACGCGGCGCAGCCCCTGAATGACCTTAACCTTACCGGGCAGGTACTTCAGAGTGATGCGGAGCACACCCTGACGGCCGTCATCAATCACCTGATAGCTCTTGATATAGCCCTCATTCAGAAGAATGTCCGCAATGCCCTTCTTCACTTTGGAAGCGGGGATGTCAACACTCTCGTGCTTTGCGTTGTTTGCGTTGCGGATACGCGTCAGCATATCGGCAATTACATCAGAAATTTGCATTGTATTTTCCTCCTATGCAAGTTTTTTGTGAAATCGTTGGGCGATTCTGCCCGACATTTTCGCACCTTGCTGCCGGTTTTTCCGGCGGCCTATCGGCGGTTAAAGCCGTGCTGCTTTCCTACCGAAAAGTTTGGAGCGTTTTTTGAAAATTACCAGCTTGCCTTGCGAACACCGGGGATCTGGCCCTTGTATGCAAGCTCACGGAAGCAGATACGGCAAATACCGTACTTACGCAGGTAAGCATGGGGTCTGCCGCAGATCTTGCAGCGGTTGTACTCACGGGTGGAGAACTTCTGCTTTCTCTGCTGCTTCAGAATCATCGCTTTCTTTGCCACAGTGTCTTCCTCCTTATCTTGCAAACGGCGCGCCCAGCATGCTGAGCAAGTCTCTTGCTTCTTCGTCGGTATGAGCAGTCGTGACGAACGCGACGTCCATGCCGCGGATCTTCTCGACCTTATCGTACTCGATCTCGGGGAAGATCAGCTGCTCTTTCAAACCGAGGCTGTAGTTGCCGCGGCCGTCGAAAGCGTTGGGGTTGATACCCTTGAAGTCACGCACGCGCGGCAGAGCGAAGTTGAACAAACGATCTACAAACTCGTACATCTTGTCGCCGCGAAGCGTAACCTTCACGCCGATCTTCATACCTTCGCGCAGCTTGAAGTTTGCAACGGATTTGCGAGCATAGGTGGGTACGGCATGCTGACCGGTAATCATGGAGATCTCGGAAATCACATTGTCGATCGCTTTGGAGTTATCCTTTGCGTCGCCCACGCCCACGTTGACCACAACCTTGTCAAGTTTCGGGATCTGCATGGGGCTCTTGTATTCGTATTTCTTCATAAGGGCGGGAGCAACTTCTGCCTTATAAAGGTCTTTAATTCTTGCCATATTCCTACCCTCCGCTTACAGTGCTTTACCGCATTTTGCGCAGACGCGGCTCTTCTTGCCGTCCTTATCAACGCTCACCTTGGAGCGGACGCCCTTGCCGCACTTGTCGCAATACAGTTGTACCTTGGATGCATACATAGCACCCTCTACCTTGATAATTCCGCCGGCCTCACCCTGCTTGCGGGGCTTGACATGCTTGGATACGATGCCCGCACCCTCGACAATGACCTTGCCCTCAGCGGGAGATACCGCCAGAACCTTACCCTTTTTGCCCTTATCGTCACCGGAAATAACGATAACGGAGTCATCTTTTTTAATATGAAGAGATTTCATTATTCGTTACCTCCTTACAGAACTTCGGGAGCGAGAGAGAGGATCTTAAGATAGTCCTTCTCACGCAATTCTCTTGCCACCGGCCCGAAAATACGGGTGCCGGTCGGGTTTTTATCTTCCTTGATAATGACCGCTGCATTATCGTCGAACTTGATCATGGATCCGTCCGCGCGGCGCAGGCCTTTTCTGGTGCGAACGACGACTGCCTTGACGACATCGCCCTTCTTCACCTGACCGTTCGGAGCCGCTTTCTTGACTGCACAGACCACGACATCGCCGATATTGGCATATCTGCGTCCGGTACCGCCAAGCACGCGAATGCACATGAGCTCTTTTGCACCGGTATTATCCGCTACATTGATCAGTGACTGCTGCTGAATCACGGTTTTTTCCTCCTTTTAATTACATCTCACAAAGCCGTTTGCTTCGTACTCTGCAATTATTTTGCTTTCTCAATGATGGAAACGACTCTCCATCTCTTGTCCTTGGACAGAGGTCTGGTCTCCATGATGCTGACCGTATCGCCGACATTGCACTCATTCTTTTCATCGTGAGCCTTCAGACGGATGGTACGCTTGATGACTTTGCCGTACAGGGGGTGCTTGACGTTATCCAGAATAGCGACCACAACGGTCTTATCCATTTTGTCGCTGACAACCTTTCCCACACGGGTTTTTCTCAGGTTTCTTTCTTCCATGTCTTATTTCTCCTTCCGTTTGAACTTAGGCGTTCTCGGAAGCATCAGACTGCTTCTGGCGAAGAACGGTCATCACGCGGGCGATATCCTTCTTGGTGTCGCTGATCACGTGCGGGTTGTCAAGCTGGTTGATCGCATGCTGGAAGCGCAGGCGAAAAAGCTCGTCCTTCAGTTCCTTGAACTTCGCCTGAAGTTCCGCTTCGGACATGTCTCTGAGTTCCTTTGCTTTCACGGCTTACTCCTCCTCTGCTTCGTTTTCTCTGACAACAAACTTTGTCTTGATCGGAAGCTTGTGACCTGCAAGACGCATAGCCTCGCGTGCCACTTCTTCGCTGACGCCGTCCATCTCAAACATGACTCTGCCGGGCTTTACAACCGCGACCCAGTATTCGGGGGAACCTTTACCGGAACCCATACGAGTCTCAGCAGGCTTTTCGGTGATCGGCTTATCCGGGAAGATCTTGATCCAAACCTGACCGCCACGACGGATATAACGCGTCATAGCGATACGGGCTGCTTCGATCTGCTGGCTTGTAATCCAAGCGGGCTCAAGAGCGACAAGACCGAACTGGCCGTTGGAAACCTTGTTTCCGCGGTATGCCTTACCGGTCAGTCTGCCTCTGTGAACGCGTCTGTATTTAACTCTCTTCGGCAATAACATTATTTGCTGCCTCCTTCTCTGGGAGTTCTGGGTGCGCGGTTGTCCCCATAGCGGCGCGGCTGTCCGTCGCGGCGCTGGAAGTTGTTCCCGCGGCCTTCCCCGCGGCCGCCGAACCCACGCCCGTCATTGCTGCGCGGACGGCGATTCTGATAATCATTGCGGCGCGGACGGTCTTCTCTGCGCTGACGGTTTGTGCCCTCGGCAAGGACTTCGCCTTTGTATACCCAAACCTTTACGCCGATTTTACCGTAGGTGGTGTTTGCTTCCCAAAAGCCGTAGTCGATATCGGCTCTGAGGGTCTGCAGCGGGATGGTGCCCTCATGATAATGCTCCGTGCGCGCAATTTCCGCGCCGCCAAGACGACCGGAAACGCAAACCTTGATGCCCTTTGCGCCGAGCTTCATCGTTCTGCCGATCGCCATTTTCATAGCACGGCGGAAAGAGGTTCTCTTCTCGAGCTGGCTTGCAATGTTCTCCGCGATGAGCTGTGCGTCAAGATCCGGAGATTTGACTTCCACAACATTGACGGAAACGGGCTTATGCACGATGGCTTCGCACTCGGTACGCAGCTTTTCAATCTCGCTGCCGCCGCGGCCGATTACCATGCCCGGCTTCGAGCAGTGAACGGTGACGCGCACACGGGGCTTGCCCGTCTGGCTGTCGAACGTGCGCTCAATCTCAATTTTGGGAACGCCGGCATTGTAAAGCTGCTTTTTCAGCACCTTGCGGATCTTGTAATCTTCAACCAGGGTGTCGCCGAATTCGCGCTTGGACGTAAACCAGCGGCTGTCCCAATCTTTGATGACGCCCACGCGAAGTCCGTGGGGATTGACTTTCTGACCCAT
>ERZ827423.2421-NODE-2421-length-14809-cov-7.778026_pt1 | contig 14809 bp, 15 predicted proteins | sample MGYA00519775_ERZ827423 | MGnify/ENA primary metagenome ERZ827423 (study PRJEB31778, sample SAMEA3449296) | human gut metagenome | biome: human gut; feature: human-associated habitat; material: faeces | place: United Kingdom | collected 2010/2012 ...
TCCATTGGCTTTCCCCCATTGAGTTCATTGTCCAATATGTTTGACAAACCTACAAAAAAGTGTGGGGTGGACAGACGGTGAAAAAAGCAAAAGGAGCAAGGTTGGATGAAATGCTGGGGGAAGCGTCGGCTTTGCCCTTCTCATCGGGTTTTTTTAAGCCAAAAGCCCCTGTTAACCATTCGGTTAACAGGGGCAAGCCGGGAAAAAGGTTATTCTTTCACAATCAGCTTCAGAGGAATATTCACCAAGGGCTCCAGGGTTTCGCCGCCCAGATACTTGATGGCGTTTTCAAGAGCGGTTTCGATCTGCAGGTCAGGCTGCTGCTGCACGGTAGCGGCCATTTCACCATTTTCTACGGCAACCAGAGCATCATCGGTGGCATCAATGCCGTAGATTTTGATCTCAGCGCTGCGGCCCGCGGCGGCTACGGCACGCACGGCGCCCAGAGCCATTTCGTCATTGTGAGCGTAGATGGCATCCAGTTCCGGGTTGGACTGCAGGATGTCCTCCGTTACGGTAGCCCCCTCTTCACGGGAATAGTTAGCGGTCAGGGAGGTTACAACCTCAACCTCGCTGCCCTTCAGGGCATCCACAAAGCCTTCTTCACGCTCAATGGCAGAGCTGGAACCGGCAATGCCTTCCAGAATGGCAACCTTGCCCTTGCCATCCAGATCCTTCAGCAGCTGCTCGGCATCCAGGCGGCCAGCTTCTTTGTTGTCGATGTCCAGATGCTGCACAACAGTGCCGGCATTGGAGGCACGGGTCACGGTAATAACAGGAATATTGGCCTCGTTGCAAGCCATCACAGAGGTGCCGATCGCGTCAGAATCAACAGGGTTGATAATCAGCAGATCCACGCCGCGGGTGATGAAGTCTTCCACTTGAGAAGCCTGGGTTTCAGCGCTGTCCTGAGCATCCAGAACCACCAGCTCTACGCCCAGCTCAGCGGCCTTCGCCACAGCAGCATCCTTCATGGTAACGAAGAAGGGATTTTCCAAGGTGGATACGGCAAAACCGATGGTGTAGCTTTCCGCCTGCGCGCAGGTCAGAGAAGCTGCCAGAACCAGAGCCAAGAGAGTAGCCATTACTTTACGGAACATGTTTTTAGCCTCCTTTTTATTTTGTTGCTTTGTTCCGCTTAATCATCACCGCTAGGATGATGATAATGCCCTTTACGATATCCTGATAATAGGAATTAACGTTCAGCAGATTCAAACCATTGTTGATTACGCCGATAATCATGCTGCCAAGCAAGGTGCCCGTAACCGTTCCCACACCGCCGGACAGGGATGCGCCGCCCAAAATGACGCCGCTGAGTACATCCATCTCAAGCCCGTTGCAGGCAGTGGGTTGGGCGGACAGCAGCTTGCTGGTGGTAATAAGACCGCCGACCGCGCACATCAATGAGCAGGCAACGAATACCAAAACCTTGTAACGTTGAATCGGAATGGCAGATAGCTTTGCCGCTTCACGATTTGCACCGATTGCTTTGATATAGGTGCCATGCTTGGTACGCTGAAGCAGTACATAGAAGATGACCACCAGGGTTAAGGAAATAACCGTAGCCACGGGAATCACTTGAAGAATGTAGCCGGCGCCCATGGTAGAAAAAGCCTGCGGCAGATTGGAGAAGGGCTTGCCGTTGGTCCATACCATGCACACACCGCGCAGCATACCCATGGTTGCCAGGGTAACAATGAAGGACGGAATACGGCCATAAACCACCAGCGTGCCGTTAATCAGGCCGATTACGATACCCATGAGCAAGGCCACGCATATGCCCATGACAATAGAACCGTTTTGCTGCATCACCCAGGCGGCGGCCACGCCGCACAATGCAGCGGTAGAGCCAACGGAAAGGTCGATTTCGCCGGACAGTACCACACAGAGCATACCCATGGCAACCGTCAAAACGATTGATACCTGCCGGGTAATATTCAGCAGATTGCGCTGCACCCAAAAGTAAGGGGAAATGACCCCAAATACAATACAAAGCACTGCCAGAATGAGTAGAAGCCCAAGCTCACCTTTGAGCATTTGTAGAATTTTCTTTTGATTGGACATGGATTTTGGGCTCATGTGTTCGCGCCTCCCAATGCCAAAGTCAGTAATTGTTCTGCCGTTGCCTGGTCGGCTGGCAGCTCGCCTGCTACCTCGCCTTTGCAAAGCACCATAATGCGGTCGCAAATGCTAAGCAATTCCTCCAGCTCCGATGAAAAGATGATAACGGTTTTTCCGGCGTCCGCCAGCTGGGTGATAAAGCGATAAATTTCGGCTTTTGCGCCAATATCGATACCACGGGTTGGCTCATCCATCAGAACGATCTGTGGGTCGCCGGTCAGCCATTTACCAAGAACCACCTTTTGCTGATTGCCGCCGGACAGGTTGCCCGCGGCCATATCCACATTCATGGGATGCAGCTTCATCGTTTCACCCATTTTTGTGGCAATCGAACGTTTCTTTTGATTGTCCAGCAATCCCAGGCGATTTTGGATCTGTTCCAGATGCGGCAGCACAATGTTATCCGCAATGGTTTCTTCCAGAAACAGCCCCTCGGATTTGCGATCTTCGGGAATCAGTGCCATGTTGTAAGGCCGGGTGTCATAGGGACTGCGGAAATGCACAGGCTTGCCTTCTATGCGGATTTCCCCCTCCAAAGCGGGGTACACGCCGAATAGACTGGAGGCCAATTCGCTCTTTCCGGCGCCTACAATACCGGTAAAGCCCAAGATTTCACCTTTGTGGGCGGTAAAGCTGACTTTTTTGCGCATGGCGGCAGTACGCAGGCCAACGCTCTCAATCGCAACAGGCGAATTCGAGTGGTCCTGTACCTGACGGTAACGCTCGCCGCTGACGCTGTGCCCAATCATGGCGCTGATCAGTTCGGCAACGGTAACGTGGTTCATCTCAAAGGACGCCACATTTTGACCATCGCGGAACACAGTGGAACGGTCACAGCAGCGGAATACCTCGTCCAAATAGTGAGAAATGTAAATCATGGTCACGTGCTTTTCTTTTAAACTGGCCATAATTTCAAACAAGGTATCGATTTCCGCTTTGCTCATGCCGGTAGTTGGTTCATCCAGCAAAAGAATCTCTGCGTTGATGGCCAAAGCCTTTACGATTTCTACAATTCTTTTTTGGCCCAAGCCCAGGGAACCCACTTTTGCGTGAGAATCGATTTGAATGCCAAAGCGTTTCAGAAAAGCATCGCTGTCCGCATATAATTGCCGCCGCTTGCAGCAGCCCAAAGGGGTAACGGTCGGTTCAATACCCAGAAAAATATTTTCGGCAACGGTCAAGGAATCGATCAGGCTTAGCTCTTGATAGATGGCGGCGATTCCTTTTTTACGGGCATCGATGGGACCGGCAATCGATACGGGGGAACCCTTTAAAAGAATCTCGCCGCCATCTGGCTTATGCACGCCGGTCAGTATCTTAATCAGCGTAGATTTTCCAGCGCCATTTTCGCCCAGCAGGGCGTGAATTTCTCCCCGTCGAAGCTCAAAATCAACGCCCTTTAGGGCCTTTACACCGCCGAAGCTTTTTCGAATCCCCTGAAGACATAGAATCCTCTCATTTTGTTCCATGCTCAGAAGCCTCCTTTTTACAGTGCCGCTAAAACTTCCTGGGGCGTAGGGATGGAGGATTGCGCGCCTTTGCGGGTTGTGCTCAATGCGGCGGCAGTGTTGGCGTATTCCAAGCAGCGCTCAAGCGGCTCGCCTTTCGACAGGGCTACGGCAAAAGCGCCCAGAAATACATCGCCGGCAGCGGTAGAGTCAATGGCGTCTACCTTTTTGGGCTTAATCAGCAAATCGCTGCCATCAATGCGGGTAAAAGCGCCCTTATCCGACATGGAAATAATAGGATGGGCAATTCCCATGGCGATCAAGCGGTCGCAGGCTTTGGCGGCAGATGCAAAATCCACCACGGGAATACCGCTAAGATTTTCCGCTTCAACCTCATTGGGCTTTGCATAGTCAATCAAAGCGCATATTTCTTGGGGAATGCCACCCTCAGGTACCGGCGAAGGATCGACGATTACCAGCATATGCTTTTCTTTCGCCAAACGGATAGCGGCGCATACCGTATCCATCGGCAGCTCCAGGGTAATCAGCAAAATGCCGTTTTCCTCAAAGGCTTCCTGGTGATCCAATACATCTTGCGGGGAAATGGCAGCATTTGCGCCGGGCGTAAAGGAAATGGAGTTTCTTCCCTGCGCATCAATGCGAATCATAGCGATGCCCGCCGTGGCATTCTGCTCATAGATGAGAGAATTGGTTTGAACCCCGTGGCGCTTCAGCTCATCGGTAAGCTGGGTGCTGAAGGCATCGTCTCCCAAGCGCGCCAACACGCATACATTGCCGCCCAGCTCTCCGGCGGCGGCGGCCTGGTTTCCCGCCTTGCCGCCCGGGTAGGTAGCAAAATTGTCCGTGCGAATGGTTTCGCCCACATTGGGCATGATTTGCATGTACATGCACAAGTCCATGTTCACGCTGCCCATACATACGATCTTCTTTCGCATCAGCCAAGTTCCTTTCTTAGCGCCTTAACCTCCTGCATAAAGGCCTTGGTACGCTCTGAATCAATTTCATTTTTCCAGTTGCCGTCTTTTTTGAAATAGCTGCCAACAATGGCTCCATCCGCATGAGACAGCAGCTGGCGGACATTGTCCTTGCTTAGGCCGCTTCCCAAAAAAATGGGCAGATGCACACCGCTGCGGCATTCGTCAATACGTTCTACAGTTGGCGGCATGCCGGTATCGAAACCGGTTACAATCACGGCATCCCCGTCCTGGGCCTCAATATCCATAGCCTGTTCGCGCACGGAGCGGTCGTGAATAATATAGTGGCTGCCGTGCTTCACGTTAACATCGCACAGGCAGGCAATATGATTGGCCCGCAAAGCGGCGCGCATTCGGGCAACCTTTCCACCGATGGATTCAATATAGCCGGATTGCGAAATGAAAGCGTTGCACCATTCAAAAACGCGAATCCACTTTGCGCCGCCGGCAACGGCGGAGGCCATAGCCAGATCTGCACCGTTCATATGGCATTCGGCACCTACCGGAATGGATACGGCATTGGCTACCTCATATACGCCAACGGCCAATGCGGCCACGGTTTCTGGACCAATGTCGCGGCCTGGCAGGTAGGGAATATCCCACATGTTTTCCACCTGCACGCCATCTACGCCGGCATCCTCCAGCATACGGGCTTCTTCACGGGCAATGGCCAGAATACGCTTCATATCCATGGTGGATGGATCATACAAAGGCGAGCCCGGAAGAGGACGCAGGTGTACCATACCGATTACGGGAATTCTATTAGAGAAGATGGTATCCAGACGATTCGGCATAACTACCTCCATGCAGTGAGCTTGGGCAAGGCCATCCTGAAGGCTGAATCCATCAGGATGGCCACCCTTGCAAGCTACGTTCGATCAGAAATCTACGCCGGCAACCAAGGCAATGTAGCAATAGGGGCAACGCTCGCCAGTGCGTACAAAGACCTTTACCTCTTCGCCGTTTAATGCGCCATTGAGCCACAGATTCTTCATGTCTACATGAGGAATGCATTTTTCCACTAGGGCGTTGCCTTTGTTGTTTTCCTTAGACAGAATCGACTTGAACTCTTCATAGACCTGAGGGCTGACGGACTTGGTTTCATCGGTGACGATATAGCTTTCCACTACCAGCTCGCTCAGCACGGCTTTTACCACGTCCGCTACCTTGGGAACACCTTCGCACACCGCCAGGTCTACGCAGGTGGTCATATCATGCCGGGGGAAGGGGCAGCCCACGTCGCCAATCAGGATAATATCGCCGTGTCCCATTTTGCTGACGGCTTTGGCCAGTTCGGAATTGTAGATGCCAGACTTTTTCATGATTAAGCTCCTCTCGTACTTTTTAAACGTTTTACTGATACGTTTAAATTTTTATCATTAAAAGACATACATGCCTTTTAAATCAATGGTAAAACGATTAAACAGCAAGCACAGACATAAATTGCCTATGAACAAGCCTTAACAGGATTTACGCACAATAAGAGACGAACGCAGAACCACCGAAATGCCGGATAAACTGCGCAGCCGCTCTAAAGCATCCAATAACAGGGTAATCGCGTTCTTTGCCATTTCCACGCTGGGGTTTTCCACCGTGGTTAAAGCGGGGTATAAAAAACTGGAAAAGTAAATGTTATCATAGCCGATCAGTCCCATATCCCGGGGCATTTTCAGCTTTTTTTCCTTTAACGCTTCCATAGCGCCCCAAGCCATAATATCGCTGGTTACAAAGGCAGCGGCAGGCTTTGGGGAAGGCTTGTACGTTTCAAGAAACTGCTTCATCAGGTCATAGCCGGATTGAAAGGTAAAATCGCCATAGAGAATGTCACATTGCTCTTGACGGATGCCATGATGTGCCAGCGTTTCCAAAAAACCGTCCAAACGTGCCTTGGCGTTGCTGACCAGACTGGTAGGTCCTGCCAGACAGACAAAGCGTTCATACCCTCTGCCCAGCATATAATCAACGACAGAGGCTGCCCCCCGATAGTTATCGGCATAAATAAAAGCCACATTTCGATCGGTCTGCACGGCAGGCCGATCCATAATCACCAATGGAACCTTGACCATATCCATCAGCCGGTTGATATCCATTCGGGGCGCAATACTGATGATGCCATCCACATGGGCATCGTTCATGTTGTTGATATTCTGCGTTTCGGTACCGATGCTGCTGTCGGAATCATACAGCATGATCTGATAACCGTTTGCGTTAGCCTCGCACTGAATGGTCTTGACACTGCTGCTGAAAAAAGGGTTTGTAATATCGGGTACCTGTACGCCGATGGTATAGGAGCGGTTGGTTTTTAAACCGCGAGCATACACATTTGGCCGATAGCCCAGCTGATCGATTGTGGCGTAGACGCGGTGTTCCAATTCTTGGCTGACGAATTTTTTTTGTGTCAGCACGTTGGATACAGTAGCTGTTGATACGTCAGCCAGCTTGGCAATATCCTTAATGGTCACGCTCATACGCTTCACTCCGAAAAGTTAATCGAATAACTGCTCATAGTATAAAACACTCCTCTGCTTTTGTCAAGTGATTTTGATACTTTTTTGCGGCGGGCTTTGTATCTGTTTCAAATACTCATTTTGCCGTTTGATTGTCAGATTTGCTGGCTGACCTGCCTGCTTTTTCGGCATTTGCCCCCTGAAAAACCGCAAAGCGTTTTTGCTTCTGTTTACATGATTTTTGCTCTTTTATTGATCCTTTGGGCTGGTAGCACCGCGGCGAGAAAGAATCAGGAAAAGGAAAGCACGGCGCAGTCCTGATTAAGACTGCGCCACAGTCTGTCAAAGAATCCCCATTGCAATACAGCAGTGGGGATTCAAGCATGAGAAAAACAGGGAGCGGAAGAAAGACTGCCACTTGTGGATGGCAAGTTTCTTGAGATTCATCGCGGCAAATTTGAGCTTGACCCATGCGGTAACCGCGGGCAGCCCTCGATAGGGTGTATAACGCATGGCGTGTTTTTCTTTCGCGTCCGCAAAGACGCGCTCGATCGTCTGTGAGCGCAGCGCGTAGGTTGCTTTGCCCAACGGTGAATGCCGGACGTCCTCCGCACGCTCTATGTAATCGTGCCAAACGTGGCGCGTAACGGTTTGGTACATTGCCGGCTTTGCGTGCAGCGTTCACGAACAGGACAGCTTTTGCAAACGTAGCTTTTGCTCTTGTACTCTCGATAGCCCTCGCGGTTGGTGGTCGCGTAGCTCAGGACCTGATTTTGCGGACAGAGAATGCAGTCATAATACTCGTCGTACACATATTCATACCACGGGAGGCTGCCCTTCTTCGTCATCGGACGCTTATAGGGCAGCGACGGAATTCTTCCGCTGTCGAAGATTTGCTTGCAGATCCAGGGCGTTTTATAGCCGGCATCCGCCGTAACGACCCGCGCCTCAGGATAATGCTCAGTCAGCCGTTGGAATACAGCGTCGAACGCGACGCTGTCGTGGACATTACCGGCCGTGACCTCCGTTTCCAGCACATAGCCCCGCCTGTCGCAGACCGTATGCGCCTCGTAGGCGAAGCATTTCCGATGCTCGCCTTTCTGAAACACGCCGCTGTCCGGATCGGTCGTCGATTCCGTCACTGTTTTCTGCCTGGCCGGCGTACTGCCACCGTCGTCATTCTTCTTTTTCAGGGGCTTTTTCCCATGCGCCTCTCGATCCGCTTCGATCTCCGCGTCCAGCTGCTCCTGATACCGCTTCGCCGCCACGGGAATTTCCTTCTTCACGCGCTTCTTCAGGTTCGCGTTCGCCTTGATATGCGTTCCGTCCACAAACACCACCTCCGGCGACAGATATCCCGCCCGAGCCACTTCCTCCAGGATCCAGCGGAACACGCCCTCGATCACTTCCGCCGTAAAGCGATGACCGAACGCGCAGCTGATCGTCGCAAAGTGCGGAAGACTCTGTGACATTGTATACCCCAGAAACCAGCGATATGCCACGTTCACTTCTGCGTCCCGCATAATCTGCCACAGCGAACGGATCCCGAACAGATGCTGGATCAGCACCAGCTTGAACAGCACCACCGGATCGCAGCTTGGCCGTCCGTTGTCCTCGCAGTATAAATCCTCCACAAGCTCATAGATGTGCGTGAAATCCACCGCTGCGTCGATCTTCCGCAACAGGTGCTCCTGCGGCACCAGCATATCCGTGCACAGCATTTCGATTGCCTGCCGCTGCTCTTCTTCTTTCTTCAACATTTTCATCACCGCCTCTATTCTAACCGTCTCTATTATATCAGAAAAGGCCGCTTTTGGCGACCTTTTTGGACAGGCTGATGACATCAAACGATGTCATGTTTGTTTTTGATACAAAACATAGCTTGCAGGCTCTGGTAGAATGAAGTTACCACACACCATTCGAAAGGAGACAGCAAACTATGTCCGAGAAAATTGTACAGCTAAACGAGGAAGTAATCAAGAGCCAAATCAAGGAATTGGTCCGCGGCAGCGTGGAGGAAACACAGAACGAGCTGCTGGAAAAGGAGGCGGAGTCTCTGACACAGGACGCTCGCTACGAGCGTAATGAGGCTTGTCAGGGCTACCGCAGCGGCCACTATGACCGCAACCTCACCACGACCTCCGGCGATGGCACACTCCATATGCCGCGCCTCAAGGGCGTATCCTTCGAGACCGCCATCATCGAGCGGTATCGCCGCCGGGAGAGCAGCGTAGAGGAGGCTCTCATCGAAATGTATCTGGCGGGCGTTTCCGTGCGCCGTGTGGAGGACATCACGGAGGCGTTGTGGGGCACAAGGTCTCGCCCGCCACCATCAGCGAGCTAAACAAGAAAGCCTACGTCCACATTGAGGATTGGCGCAACCGTCCTTTGCAGGGTGGTCGGCATCCGTATGTCTACGTGGATGGCATCTATCTGCGCCGCAACTGGGGCGGAGAATACGAAAATGTTGCCATTCTGGTGGCAATCGCTGTGAACGAAGATGGCTTTCGCGAGGTTTTAGGAGCCGCCGAGGGGATGAAAGAGGACAAGGCCAGCTGGGTCAGTTTCTTCCAATGGCTCCGTGGACGCGGCTTGGACGGCGTAAAGCTCATCGTTGGCGACAAGTGCATGGGAATGCTGGAGGCAGTGGGCGAGGTGTTCCCGGAGGCCAAATACCAGCGCTGCACGGTGCATTTCTACCGCAATGTTTTCTCTGTTGTTCCCAAATCCAAGGTCAAAATTGTGGCAAAAATGCTTAAAGCGATCCATGCGCAGGAGAGCAAGAAAGCCTCTCGTGAGAAGGCAAGCGCTGTCGTCGCCGAGCTGAAAGCGATGAAACTGAAAGAAGCAGCGAAGAAAGTGGAGGATGGCATTGAGGAGACGCTGACCTACTGCGACTTCCCAAGCGAGCATTGGGCACGTATCCGCACCAACAATGTAATCGAGCGGCTGAACCGTGAGATCCGCCGCAGAACTCGCGTGGTAGGAACGTTCCCGGACGGGAACTCCGCCCTGATGCTGGTCCGCGCGAGGCTGCGTCACGTGGCGGGCACCCAGTGGGGCAACAAAAAGTACATGAACATGAAACACTTGGAGACGGCTCTGGACGACGCCTTCATTGCCGGCTGACTTCATTCAGCCGGAGCCTGCAAACAATTTTGCGCATAATTCTTGACAGTACCGCTCAATTTCCGGCAGGTCCGGTCCCTCGCTGCACAGATAGAGCATCAGCTGGAGCATGGAGGAAAAGGTGCGCCGGTACTCGTCACGGCTGCCGATATACCGCTTCTGCTCCGTATGCCCCATGAACATGTCATCCGTCTGATCGACCCTGTCCATGGCGTCGGATAGCGACCCGCTCCCCAGCGGAAGGGCCACCATCTTGGGCATCTCCCGGCCCTGCAGGAGCATGGCGAACTGGAGGGCCACGTTCCTGCTGAACAGATTGTAATCCAGGTGCGCGATGAAGCCCTCCATCTGGTGGCGCTCATAGGTCAGCCCGGGCGTTTTGGTATACACCGTCCATTCCGGCAGAAGGTAAAGGATGTTGGTGGGCAGGTCGCTGGCCAGCGGTTGGGCGGTCAGGGCGGAGAAGATTTCCGGGGCAAAACGATATATGCCCTTGCTGCAGCGCCAGATGTAGGTGCTGGCAAGGGTCATCATCTCGTCCATGTGGGTCAGGTAGTATGATTCTCCGTAACAATGCCTTTTCTTTATTTTTTGATTTTAAACTGGCAACTGTTTACAAGTTCATCGTTAAAGTATTGCTCCAGAGTATAGGTGCCTGGGTCTGGACTATAGCTACCTGTATAATCAAATGGTTCAGTTATTTTTTGATCGGGAACAAATTGTTGCCAGAATATTTCATCATAGCATGTCCACGTCCAATTGGATGTTGCTTTTTCAAAATACAGACCATATTCCATAGTAGAGGTGGAAATTTCACCATTTGGGCCCCTCAAAATAAAATACATAGAAACTTCATGAGCATCACTCTGACGGGTATAGGTAAACTTAGACACAAAATACAGTATATGCGTTTTTCTCATGGCTATGAACTTTTCTCTTGTTATTGCACTATAGGCAATATTGTCGCATTGCCAAGGCTCTTTATGCTCTTTCCACAGTTGTTCTGCATCTATCCACAATAACTTTGCTCCTTTGGATTTGGCACCATATTGGGAATACTTTTTTGGGGCTTTTGGTGTTTTAAAAATTTTTTCCAATACCTGTCCTGTAACAGGTTCAGTTACTACAAAGCGATAGGTGGTATCCGCCTTTTTTCTCCTTGCATCTATGTATGTCAGAATTATCTATGCGGATCATAAGCTATTAATAATTATTGCCATAATCGGTTCATTTTTCCTCTCTACTTTATCAGAGGAAATCATGAAGATGGAAGTGAAAATGCTTCCGACTCTGTATACGTTGCCTGTGACATTCAAGCACTGCTTTCCTCTGTCTATTCTGGCGACGGCGGTTACTTCGTATATTCCTACATTCTTGGCGCATATTGTCCTTCTCTCTTGTCTCGGGCTTCATGTTGTCAGTTTCATCGTCTCTTTATCTGGATCGTTTGTTATTGGACTCACCATGTGCGCATTGCAGTGCACCATTTCCTGTGATGGATTTATTTCCGGCAATACTCCGGTAGTTCTATTGGTCAGTATCATTTTGGCGTTATTCTTTCCACCATACTTGTTTATTTATCTGATCATACGCTATAATCATGTGCAAAAGAAATTCAGCGGAGGTAGAGAATAATGCTAGAAGTAAAGACTGTCTCAAAGATGTATGCTCCTGATGTCGGACTAAAAACCGCTTCGTTCTCAGTTTTCCCGGGCGATATCTTTGGCATAATAGGCCCAAATGGTTCCGGAAAGTCTACTTTGCTAGGTGAGATAAGCGATCGACATCAAGCGGATTCCGGAGTATGTTTACTAGATAATCAGCGATTAAACGAACAGAAGGGAAAGATGTGTGTTCTTCCAGAAGAACCATATTTAGTTGAAGCTATAAATGGTATTCAGTATCTCCGATATATTGCCGGTCTTAAGGGTATGCTATTCTATGAAGCAATTGACAATCTCGTTGTCTTCTTTGACGTTAACGATATATAAAGCAAAAGATACCGCACATGTCACAAGGGCAGCGGAATCGAATCGCATTGATATCGGCTCTTATGAACAATCCAGATGTACTTATCTTAGATGAGTCTACAAATGGTTTGGATACGCAAACTCTTCTCCGTTTAAAAAATACTAACCTCTCGATGGGAGAAAAAGCAAATCACGCTGTTTTCAAGCCATGTGTTGGATTTTATCGAGAATGTGGCCACGAAAGGGATATTTATTAGAAACGGTCAATCCTCCGAGATATTTCCCGTCAACAGGGATTTAGAAGCAAAATACGTTCAGTATTTCAGAATTTGTATGTAGAATTCGGAGACTTCTTTTGTTCTGTGGGAAGCGTTGCGACTTGACAATCAACATATATGGCAAAACGCCGTTGAGCAAGCTGATCCTGGCAAATCCGGAGTCTCCCATTGGATCACCCTCCGGGAGATCCAATATACACAAAAGCCTTCTGCCTGGAATTGGGTAGAAGGCTTTTGACCAATATCAACTTGTAGGGTCGCCGAAACAGTTTCGTCTCCGACGTATCCTGTCGGAAAACAACCGGGGGTAGGTCGGCGCAGAGGCAGGCTAAGGCGACGCAAAAAAAGGAGCGCTGCGCGATATGGCATCGTCCCTGATACCCCCACTGCAGGTGCTCGGTTCGCTTTACGGCAGATTTTCACAAACCCGCAAACGTTACGCCGTGTAAGCGTTACGAATTACGTGACGGTTGTCTTTGAAGCAAGCTCGGCGGTTCATTCTTTACAAAAAGCTCTGGGAAAAAGAGGAAAATCATGTTCGAAAACATCCTGTACCTCTTGAGCGAGAAAACGATATGAAGCATAAATATTTTTATTAGCCTTGAATATTTACTTGCGCCTACCACAGACGCTATACGATAAAAGGGGTTTTATAGCAATCACACTACAAAAAAAGCATAAATCGCAAAAAGAAAGAACCCGGACATTGTATCAATATCCGAGTTCCTTGGTGGCGGAGACGGTGGGATTCGAACCCACGGACCCTTGCGGATCAACTGATTTCGAGTCAGTCCCGTTATGACCGCTTCGATACGTCTCCATAAATATCTTCACTGCGAATCTCCGGAGATTGGAGAGAACAGCAGGAGAGAATAAAGTATTTAGTTCGAGCCCCAAGAGCCCTGCAAGCCTTGGAAATCAAGGGATTGCCATTGGAAGCCTTCCAGCATGGATTCACGATTTCGAGTCAGTCCCGTTATGACCGCTTCGATACGTCTCCACACGCTGTCCATAGAACAGCTTATTTAGTATAGCACAATTTCTCGCATTTGGCAAGCGCTTTTTTCGGAATCTGCAAAAATCCGCGCAAAAAGCGGAAATCCGGCGCGGATACCGCACAATTTGAGCATACCGCGCCGGAATCAGCTTTATTTTTCGTACTTGAAGAATCCTTCGCCGCTGCTCTGTCCGAGTTTGCCCGCGTCAATGTACTCCTTCAGCATCTTGTCCATGCCCTTGAAGTTATACGGCGCGAGGAATGACGGAATCTTCAGGTACATTTTGACGATGTTGTGTGCCGTCGTCAGCCCGACGGTGTCCAGAATGTGGAATGGTCCCTTCGGCGCGCCTGTGCCCAGCGTCCATGCCTTGTCGATGCTCTCCGGGTCGGAAATGCCGTTGACGTACAAGTCCATCGCCGAGAACAGCAGCGGCACAAGCATCGAGTTGAGCAGATAGCCGGATTTTTCCTTGCGGACGGGCAGCGCAATCATGCGGATGTCGTTGGCAAACTGCATTACCGTGTCGAAAACTTTCGGGTCGGTCTTGCTTTGCGCCATAATTTCCGCAATGTTGTTCTTCCAAATGGAGTTCGCGAAGTGCAGCGACAGGTACTCGTCGGGTCGCCCGGTGTACTTGGCGAATTTCGACGGCAGCAGGGTGGAGGAGTTCGTCACCAGCACCGTCTTTGCGGGCATCAGCGGCGCGAGCTTCTGGTAGAAGCTGATTTTGTCCTCCACGTTCTCCGCCATTGACTCGATGACGAGGTCAGCGTCTGCAACCGCTTTCGCCATATCGAGTTCGAGGTGAGTGTTCTTGTACGCCGCCTCCACCTTCTCAAGGCATTTTTTCGGGTCGAAGCCGTCGAAATCCGCGATGCCGTTCGCCCAATTTGCGGGCGTTTGACCGTCAGGCGTTGCCATCAGGTTGATGGTGTCGATGTACACCTGATGCAGGTGGTCAAGTTTGGGCTGTGTGCGCCCGATGCTGCCCTCACTGCGCAGCCAGATGGTCACGTCGAATCCGCAGTATGCGCTCTGGAAAGCAATTTGGCTGCCCAGCACACCGCCGCCCGCTACCACCACTTTACGAATCATCAAAAAATCTCCCTTCTCGTGAACCGTGCGCACTTGGCGCAAATGGTTTCTTTCTGACAGAATTTTATCATATTCGGATACGATTGACAAGTGGTTTGATAAAATTTTGCCGATGGGAGGGGAATTTTGCCGTGCGCACCCCAAGTGGTGGATATGCCCAAAGTAGGTTAGTTCAGCAGCACAAAAAGTTAGCGAGGACGATCCCGAAGCAGCGCCCGCAGGCGCGTTCCACTTTCAACAATGAAAACCAAGAAACATGGGAGTGCACACCGAAGGGGTCAAGGGGGCGACCGCAGACATTCGTCTGTTTTCATTGCCCCCTCGT
>ERZ827423.2423-NODE-2423-length-14792-cov-2.855330_pt1 | contig 14792 bp, 12 predicted proteins | sample MGYA00519775_ERZ827423 | MGnify/ENA primary metagenome ERZ827423 (study PRJEB31778, sample SAMEA3449296) | human gut metagenome | biome: human gut; feature: human-associated habitat; material: faeces | place: United Kingdom | collected 2010/2012 ...
CAATTTTTACACCGTTTTTCTCTATAACGGTATAGCTTTCCTCTGCGCCGTAGGTTTTAAATGCCTGCTGAAGATTTGCTCCGTCCTCTGCCAGATCTTTTTCTGCCAGCGTCTTGTCCCAGTCAATATTGCCTATAACAAGCTTTGGAAGTTCCAGCTTATCTCCCGCTTTGTTCTTGGAAACAGCGTTTTTGAGCATATTGGCAAGACCTTTGGACCTGTAGTCAAACTCGTGGTTGCCCAGTGTGAATGCATCATATCCCAGATAAGCCATCATTCTAAGCTCCGCAGCATATCCCTCAAATATTGTCTGATATGCGCTTCCCATGGAGAAATCGCCGCCGTCGAATACAAAGCTGTCGTTTTTGTAATCCGGTGATATTTCCTTGAAAGCAGTCGCCATTCTCGCAAACCCGCCCTGTGAGGTGTTTTTGCCGTTTTTGACTACAGTTTCGGAGTCAAGATGAGAATGCATATCATGAGTGAATATGATTGATGCTACGCCTTTTTCGATACTGCTTTCAGCCTCAGGCTCATTTACCCCGGTATCTGCAGGAGTCTGCTGCTGCGCGTTATTGCTGTCGTTATTCTGATTATTCTTATTTTGCGAGCTGCTGTTGTTTTTGCTGCTGCTGTTATTACTGTTGTTATTCTTATTACTGTTGTTGTTTGGTTTTTCAGGCTTGGTATCAGGCGTGGTCGGAGTAACCGGCTCGGTAGGTTCCACTGCAGGAGGCTCTGTACTTCCTCCCGGATTTTCGCCCTCCGGCTCGGCCCATACGAGCATCGGTGAAAATATGCTCATGGCTATAACCAGCGCTCCCAGTGCCAGACAAATCCTTTTTTTCATAATAAATCCCCCGAATAATTAGAATTCTGCTGATTTTGGTGTTCTTGGGAACGGCAGTACATCTCTGATGTTGCTCATTCCTGTAATATACATTATAATTCTTTCAAATCCCAGTCCGTAGCCTGCGTGCTTAACTCCGCCGTATTTTCTGAGGTCAAGATACCACCAGTAATCCTCTTTGGTCATACCGTTTGCTTCGATTTTCCTTACAAGCTCGTCGTATCTTTCTTCTCTCTGGCTGCCGCCGATAATCTCGCCAACGCCCGGAACCAGAAGGTCAACTGCCGCAACTGTCTTGCCGTCATCGTTGAGTCTCATATAGAAAGCCTTGATTTCTTTCGGGTAGTCAGTTACGAATACAGGTTTTTTGAATACCTCTTCGGTAATGTATCTTTCGTGCTCTGTCTGCAGGTCTATGCCCCACTCAACAGGGTACTGGAATTTCTTGTCTGATTTTTTAAGAATGTCAACTGCTTCTGTGTAGGTTATTCTTGCAAAGTCCGAATTAACGATATTGTCAAGTCTGTCAAGCAGTCCCTTGTCTATGAAGCGGTTGAAGAATTCCATTTCCTCAGGCGCTTTTTCAAGTACGTAGCTGATAACGTATTTAATCATATCCTCTGCCAGTACCATAATATCCTCAAGGTCTGCAAATGCGATTTCGGGCTCTATCATCCAGAACTCTGACGCGTGTCTTGCAGTGTTTGAATTTTCGGCTCTGAAAGTAGGTCCGAAAGTATATATGTTTCTGAAAGCCATAGCCATAGCCTCACCCTCAAGCTGTCCGCTTACTGTAAGGTTTGCAGGCTTTGCAAAGAAATCTCCGCTGAAATCTATAGTGCCGTCATCATTCTTTGGAATGTTGTGAAGATCCATAGTTGTAACCTGGAACATTTCTCCCGCTCCCTCGCAGTCCGATGCTGTGATTATAGGGGTGTGCGCGTATACGAAATCTCTGTCCTGGAAGAACTGATGAAGCGCATAGGCTGTAAGCGATCTCACTCTGAATACTGCGGAGAAGGTATTGCTTCTCGGTCTTAAATGAGCTATCTCTCTTAAAAATTCCATGCTGTGCTTCTTTGGCTGAAGCGGATAGTCAGGTGTTGAGGTTCCCTCTATCTCAATCTCTGTTGCTTTGATTTCAAAAGGCTGCTTTGCCCCCGGAGTGGGAACAACAGTGCCTGTTACTTTTAGCGCTGTTGCAACATATGCTTTGGAAATCTCTTCGAAGTTTGATATAAACTCTTCTTCGTATACCACCTGTACGGATTTAAAGAATGTACCGTCGTTAAGCTCTATAAATCCGAATTTATTTGAATTTCTGTTGTTTCTCACCCAGCCGTGAACAACAACTTGTTTGTTTTCGTATTCTGCCGTATTTCTAAACAGATCTCTCAGTCTAATACTGTCCATTTGTCTAACTCCTTTAATATGCTCACAAGAGAAGCCGCATACCGCAGGCTTCTCTGTTTGTTGCCTTTATTTAAATATCTCCATAATAGTGTATTCTCTGGTACCGTCAGGCGTCTGCACTTCAACCACTTCACCTGCTTTTTTGCCCAGCAGCGCCGCTCCTACAGGCGAGTCATTTGAAATCTTGCCCTCTACAGGATCGGCCTCTGAAACTCCGACGATTTTGAATTCCATTACATCGCCGTCTTCCATATCCTTGATTTTAACGTTCTGTCCTATGCTGACCTGATCGTTTGCGGCTTCGCTGCCGTCTATAATCTTGGCTTTTCTGATTTTATCCTCAAGCTGAAGTATCTTAACCTCAAGCTCTGCCTGCTCGTTCTTGGCTGCATCGTATTCGGAGTTCTCGGAAAGGTCTCCGTATGATATAGCTTCCTTGAGCTTCTCTGCAACTTCTTTCCTGCCTACTGCAACCAGATGGTCGTGCTCGGCAACTATTTTGTCAAACCCCTCCTGGGTTAGTAAGATTTCTTCTGACATTCTGTAATCTCCCTTCAACCAGTTAATTAAAATATTATATCAACAAATACATTTAAAGTAAACACCCTGTGCAAATCTGCATTTACAGCTGTTTGTCCTCATCAGGTATGTTTTCTATGATTTCGCTTATCGAAACATCAGGCGCGGCCACACCGTTTGAAATAAGTTCATCTTCGTCTTCTTCCATATGAACAGCCGGAAGTGTGATTGTGAATTTGGCTCCCTGCTCCATATTCTCGGCAGTAATGCTGCCGCCGTGTCTTTCGATTATATCCTTTGTAATGGCAAGGCCTATTCCGAAGTTGCCGCCCTCGCCCTTATAAAATCTGTCGAATATGTGCGGCAAATCGTTTTCGCTGATGCCCTTGCCGTCGTCTGCAATTGATATTGTAATCTCATCTCCTACAGAGGCTGTAATGGCCAGCTTGTTTTCGGCATATCTGATGCCGTTTGACATTACATTCGAGATAGCCTTGGTTATCTGTCTTTCGTCGGCCTTGACAAAGTAGTTGCCGCCGTCGAGACTCTCGATTATAACGACGCCTTTTTTCTCGCCTATAACGCAGACCTCTTCTCTGCAGTATTCGATAACCTGTCTTAAATCTATTACTGTCATATCCTCTTCTCTGATAGGATTTTCGTCCATTCTGGATATGTACAGCATTTCATCAACAAGCTCGGACATCTTCTTGCTTTCGGTTATTATTACCTGAGCTGCGCTCTGGTGGTTTTTGAGTACGTTTGTGGCAATTCCCTCCGCATATCCCTGTATGGACATAAGCGGAGTTCTAAGCTCGTGGGAGGCGTTCTGGAATATGAGCTTCTGGAGCTTCTGGGAAGCCATAAGCTCATCTGACTGCTCCTCCATAAAGTCTGCCATTTCCATAAATTCCGTATAGTATATGCGGTCTTTGCTACGGTCGCCGTCCTCCTCGCCGAGTCCCTGTATGAATTCCTTGAGTCCGTAAAGAGAGCTGCTTATGCTCTTTGTCATTACAAAGCCTATGAAAATAGCGATAAGTCCTACCATGGCAATAACCAGCAGCAGCACCTTGTTTACCGAATCAATCATCCCGTTTACAGATGATATGTTTGTATATATCAGAACATTGCTTTTTTCTTCGTCATAGACTCTGAATTTCGCTGTGCTGATGCGATATGTTTCTCCGTCAATCTCGGCTTCGACTATGACTTTTCTTGCAATTTCCTCACTGTTTTCGTTATAGTAGCTGATAAGCTTTTTTTCTATGTCGGTGGCATAATCGTTAAGATACTCTGCATCATCAAGCACCACCATCTGTGTTGTAACCGCATTGCTGCTGCTGTTAAAACTATCTGTGAGCAGATTCATTTCGGCTTCGGATTTTGACAGATCGCTGTCATTTCTGCCGTTTTTGCTCTGGATTTTGTCTATTTTTTCCTGAAGATTATCCATAGCAACATGATATTCTCTGAAACTGTTCATGCTCTGCTCAACCTGATTGTCTACATATCCGCTTACAACTATGTTAAACAGCAGCATTACCGCAACAGAAACTATCACAACTATAACTATGGGCAATCCAAACAGTCTTCGTCTTAGGCTTTTCATTGTTTATTCCTTTATTGCCAGCTTGAAGCCGTAGCCCCACACAGTAACGATTTCAACATTGCTTCCCTGCTGGTTCATTTTTTTGCGTATTCGTTTGATGTTGTCGTCTGTAACTCTGGTTTCAACCTCGCTGGTGTAGCCCCAGATTTTTTCAAGCAGTTCGTCTCTTGATACTGCGTTGCCGTTTTTCTCCATAAGGTACTGCAGCACGTTAAGCTCTGTGATTGTAAGCCTGAGATCCTCTCCCCTGCACTTGGCAACCTTTTGCTTCGGCATTATCTCTATATCGCCGTATTCGAGCTTTTCGTCATAAGGTATGGCCTTGTCAAGTTCCACACGTCTGAACATGGCCTTTACTCTCATTGTAAGCATTACAGGCGAAAACGGTTTTGTGAAATAGTCGTCGCAACCTAAGGTAATGCCTGTAACATAGTCTGCTGTCGTATCTCTTGCCGTAAGTATCAGTATGGGAACCGATGAGAATTTCCTTATTGTGTTGCATATGGAAAGTCCGTCTGTTCCCGGCATCATAACATCAAGTATTACCAGATCGCTTGGCTTCTGCTTGAATTTCTCCAAAAGCGCATCTCCGGTTTCAAAGGTTTCAACCTCGTAGCCCTCTTCTTCGAGGAAGGACTGTATCAGCTGACGTATGTTAAGCTCATCATCCGCTGCATAAATCAGTTTGCTCATATTCTATACCTCTCAGGTTTCTAAATTACATTTTAAACATAGTCGATAGTATTATACTATATTTCACTTGGGTTTTCCAGTTTTTTATGACAGGTGTCATTGAAAAAACACATAATAAAGTATATAATTGTCTGACGGAGGTAATTCAAATGGATTTAAACAGTGTAATATATGATATAAGCGGGTGGTTTACGGGAAATGACGCCGGCACCTGCGCCATGCTTGACGATATACAGGAGATGATTTCAGAGAAGAATTTCGACAGGGCTCTGGAACTTTCAGTGCAGCTTGCAGAAACAGCCGATGCCCGCGCGAAAACTGTGAATTCTGACACAGCCGAATACTATAACTTTATGGAGCCTATGGAGGAGGTAGTCTACAGGGAATTTTACAAGCCTGAAAAGCAGCTTGAATACGCGGACTTTCCCTTTGCCGACATCTACACGCTGTGCGGAGATATATTGTTTGAGCTTGAAAGATACAAGGAGAGCGCTGCGTTTTACCGCAAGGCTATCAAATGGAACCCCATTGCAATGAAATATACCTGGAGATATATGGAGGCCGAAAAGAAAAGCGGCAGTATCGACAAATACGGCCTGCTGGCGCTTCACGCTTTTTCAAACGTGTTCAAGACCTCTGATCTTTTACAGTGCTATATGGATCTGGCATATTACTTCACAGAAAAGCAGTGGTTTGCAGAGGCTGCCGGCTGCTATGTGCTTATTCTCAGATATGACCCGGACTACAAGCCTGCCTCGGCTTCTCTGACTGTGCTTGAGCAGCTTCTGGGAGAGGAATCCTATATGCCGACTCTGCTTGATGTGCGCAAATACGCTCACGACATAGGCTTCCCTCTGGGGGTTAACAAAACGCTTTTAAACAGCGCCTACGCCTATGCTCTCGATGACCTGCAATCCAAGAATATGGAGTCTGCTCTGTATTTTCTTGATATCGTCTATGATCTGTCCCAGAATGATGAAGTAAAGACTCTTCTTGACAGCATCAAAACAAAGATAAGAGAAAACAGAACAGGTATTGAATAATATAACGGGAGGTAATTATGAAACTGATGCACGTGACAATTCAGACGGATAAGTTTGAAAAGGAAATTGAGTTTTATGAAAAATTTGCGGGACTTAAAGTAATGCAGGATATGCGCCCTATGGGAAAGAATATAGTGTTTCTCGCCGAGGACAAGACCGATACCTGCATTGAGATAATCGAAAACAAAGATGCAGAGAACGCAGGAAACATCAACCTGTCAATAGGCTTTCACGCAGAGGATACAGACGCAAAGCGAAATGAACTTGCAACGGCAGGCTTTGAGCCGACGCCTGTGATATCGCCTATGCCGGGTGTCAGCTTTTTCTTCGTCAAAGACCCTGCTGGAGTTACTGTGCAGTTTATCTGATAAATCGGGGTATATATTTTCGGAAAAGGAACAAAAAAGAGTAATTCAGGATTTGAGTTGCTCTTTTTCGTTATCTGACGTATTTACCACAGTCCCATAATATGCTGCATCACAAGGCTCATGGCCGTAATTCCGACCCAGCAGCAGGCTCCCAGAAGCAGAGGCTTACCGCCGCTTTTAACAAGCTTAATTACATTGCTGCCAAGGCCTACTGCTGCCATGGCCATAACAATCAGGAACTTGCTTATCTCTTTGAGCGGCGCAAAAAAGCTTTCTGAAACTCCGAAATGCACCGATATTGTGGTAACCGCAGAAGCGCAGATAAACCATAATATGAACATAGGGAACGCTCTTTTTAAGCTGAACTTGCCGGAGCCCGACGCCTTGCCTGCATTAACAAGCGCCAGCACCAGTGTTATCGGAATAATGGCAAGAGTTCTTGTCAGCTTGACTGTAACGGCCTTGTCAAGAGTCTGATTTCCCAGATACCACATACTGTCCCATGTAGAAGCCGCAGCGGTAACTGACGATGTATCGTTTACGGCAGTTCCCGCAAATATACCGAAAGCCTCTCCCGATGCGGTATCAAAGCCTATGGTGTGTCCAAGAGCCGGAAATACAAGGGCCGCAATAACGTTAAAAAGAAAAATCACCGATATTGCCTGCGCAACCTCATCATCGTCCGCTCCTATCACAGGAGCTGTTGCCGCAATGGCAGAGCCGCCGCATATAGATGAGCCCACGCCTATCAGAATACTTGTGTTTGAATCTATTTTTGCCCATTTGTGCATTACAAAAGCTATAACAAGCGATATTGATATTGTGCACAGAATGATAGGAAGCGACTGTCTGCCTGTGCTCAAAATCACATTGAGATTAAGACCAAAGCCCAGAAATACAACCGCTGTCTGAAGTATCTTCTTTGACACGAAGCTTACGCCCGGTCTGCACTTCTCCCTCGGACTCCAAAACAGCGCGATAACCATACCTGCGACTATGGCTGTCATAGGTCCGCCTATTACCGGAACCAGTCTGCCGAAAGCCCACGCAGGCACAGCAATGGCAAGGCACACCAGTATCCCCGGAATATTATTTTTAAAAGATTTCATAAGATTATTCTCCTGTGGTTTATTCTCTGTTCTAATACTAACACAGGATTTTAGAATTCCGCGTTTAAAGAATAGTCAGAAAATACCATTACCTCTCCACTGTTGTTTTTCGGGTCTGTATGCAGTATAATTATTTTTATATGACATTTGATTTCAGACATTCTGTGACACATATTTACGAAAGGAGCCGTAATGAAACTGTTTAGAAAAATATGGGGCGATTCCAGCTTTGAACGCTATGCTTTCTGGATTTTAATTGCAGTCGAGCTGCTGATGTCCTTTACATTTTTAGGCTACATACATATGCCGCCTCTTTCTGTCACTATAGCATATATCCCCGTTATAATTGCGGGAGCGCTGTTTGGTCCTGTCGAATCGGCAATAACAGGCTTTGTTTTCGGGCTTTCAAGTATGTACAAGGCCTCAGCCGCATATGTTATGGATGCGGATATGGTTTTTTCGCCGTTTCTCAGCGGGTTTCCCGCAGGCAGCCTCTGGCTCAGCATAGGCTCGCGGACTCTTTTCGGGCTTCTGATAGGTCTGGCGTTTATGCTGGCCTCAAAGAGCAGGCACAAGCGCCTGTGGAGAATAGTCGTTTCCGTTTTTGCAACCAAGCTGTATGAGTTCTGGGTTTACCTTGCAATGGGGATTTTCTTTCCCGAAGCAGGATATGACTATACCTATACCTTTAAAATCAATGCCGGAGAAATAGCCATAGCTGTTTTCTGCACCGTTATAATTGAGCTTCTGTACGCGCTGTATCACAGCGATATGCTCCAGAATACAAAGCGGTGCATCGACCAGTCGGTACATAATCCGTATACATCAAAAAACACCAGTCTGTTTTTTCTTGCCTTTGAGCTTGCTACATTGTGTATGGCGGTATTTGCAACGATATATTTCTCTCAGCGGGCGACGTATATGCTTGGACAGCACAGCATAACGGTTTCGCAGGCAATAAGTCAGGATATGCTGCATTTGCAGATACAGTTCCTTATTGCGCTTATGTCCCTGAACCTTATATCCGTAATCCTTTTAATCTGCATCTACAAATATATGGCATACCGCGAGTACAGGAGAGAAATGGACTTTCTTACAGGTGCTATGGGCCGCAGACTGTTTCTCCATAACTGCAACATAGTGCTTGAGAGCAGTGAAGCCTCGGGCTGGTTCCTGTTTATCGACGTGGACCATTTCAAGGCCATCAACGACACCTACGGCCACAGTGTGGGCGATACGGTTCTGAAAGAGGTTTCGGCAATACTTCACAGTGTTTTTGCAGGCAGCGGTACGATAGGCAGAGTCGGCGGCGATGAGTTTGCTGCCATTATCGAAAAGCCTCTGTCAGAGCACTATATGCGGCAGAAGCTTGACTATTTTCTTAAAAAGATTTCAGACATACACACCGATACTAAAGTAAGCTGCAGTATAGGCGCCTGCTGCTTTACATGCTCTATTGATATAGACACTCTTATGGCGCAGACAGATGAGGTTCTCTATGAGGCAAAGGAGCGCGGCAGAGCCTGCTATGTTATACGAGAGCTTTAACGCACACGATAATCCGTAAAAGTAAAACGACCTTGAGCTGACAAAAGTCAAATCAAAGTCGTTTTTAATATTGCTTAATGCTAAATCATCTCATATTTACAGCCTGCAAAGGCTATGTCAAAGCTGCATATGTTTTTGTATTTGCAGTAGGTGCAGGCGCTCATATTTATGTCCTTCTGCTTAGGCGCAACCTTTATATCTCCTGAAACTATACCCTCGCAGGTTTCCTTTACCCTGTCTGTAATATCGTTTAAAAGCTCCATAAATTCATCTCTTTCAAACAGTCTGTCGTTTCCGGAGCCTGAAATTCCCTTTGGGGAGGTTTTTAACTGAACTATGCTTGAGCGGCCGTCAAATTTGCCTGCGATGCTTTCTATTACCACAGGGTCATTTACGATTGCTCCCTCCAGTCTGAACGAATTTACTATTTTACTTTCAAGACTGCTTCCTATATCCTCTCTGCTTTCTTTGCTCATATCAATCATCGGATTTTCAATCAGGAAGTAAAATACACCTGCCGGCTGGCGATGCTGCCTGCCGTACTCAAGTCCTGCCTTGAGATAAAGCATAAGCTGCAGCTTCCAGCCCGCCTTTGCCTCTTTGACACTGAATTTTTCACTGCCGGATTTGTAGTCTATAACCTTGACGCTGCCGTCAGGAAGTATATCAATTCTGTCAATGATGCCCTCGATATATACCTTTTCATCGCCTGCATCTATTTCTATCGGCGGTATGCTGCCGCCTCTTCTAAACGGCGCCTCAAAGGCCGCTTCTTTGATACTGCCCGCTCTGACATGGGATATTAAAACCCACCCGATGTATTCCACTATTTCCGAAAGCCTTGCGGTACGGTATTCCTCTTCTCCGGTATGAGCTAAAATACCATCACCGTAGCCTGCTATTTCCTCTGCCAGTATTTCTTTTACAAGAGCCTGGTATTCTTCGTAGGTTATCGTCATCCACAGGGATTTTTCATCGGTAATGTCCGTTCCATCAGTTGTAAGCTTTTCGGAAAGCTTCATCAGCACCTCGTGGTACACATCGCCTATTTCACGCCCTGCCATTTCAAATATTCTTCTCTCATGCGGCCGCAGTCCGTAATCCACAAAATGCGCAAAAGGACATCTGCAGTATTTCTCAAGCCTTGACGGTGAAAGCGATAAATCTCTGCCGTCTTTTTTGTAAAGCTTCAGGGCTTTTTCCTGCTCCAGCTTATAGTCCCTGACCGTAAAAAACAGTCCCTCTTCAAGTCTGTCAAGAGTTTCCCTGTCGTTTTCTCTGTACCAGCCAAGAGCCTGCTTCCATACGTCTGCCACAGGCTCGCCGTCAAGGGCTTCTCTAAGCGCATCTGCCATATGCGGCACAGACGCCTCCGCTCCCGCAACAAGCTCCGCCGCCTCGCCTTTGCTGACAGCATCAAGCTCCTCGGTAAGCGACGGGAATATTCTTTTGAGGGTGGCTATAATCGGGGAAGGCTTCTGCTGCTGTCCGCCGCTGTCGGTGCTTGAGGTTCCTATCCAGAGATACTCCGACGGAGCCGCAAGGCTTCTGTAAATTCCCAGAGTTTCCTCCTGCGTTTTCACTCTGCCCAGCCTGCCTATATGTATATCCTTTGACTCAAGCAGCTCCAGTTCATCATCACTCAAAAGCCCCTCATCGGAAGCGCCTTTGGGGAATACTCCCTCATCAGCCCCGATTATAACGAGGGCTTTGATATCCCCCAGTCTGCTTCTCTGGGCTGTTCCCGCAGAAATGCCGTCGCACACAGGAGGAAGCACGCCTGTTTCCATATCCTCAAAGCCTGCTTTAAGCAGCCTTTCTATATCCTTTGTGCTGTATTTCTCATCACCTATAAGCTCGCTCAGCTGCTCCATAAGCCCTGCCGCAATATTCCATATCTGCGCGCTTTCCTGCGCCTCCTCTATAAAGCCGGCCTCTGCCTGCCGCAAAGCCGCCTCCTCTATTCTTTCGGGCATATGGCATACCTCTGTGAGGAAGCTGTAAAGAGCCTTTATTTTTTCTCCTGCCGTATGAGCTTTTTTGAGGCTTTCATCGAAGCCTGACAGCATCTGTATAATCCTGCTTCTGATGTCGTTAAGGGCAGCAAGCTCTTCCTCCGAATATTCTTTATGCCCCTTGGCAAACTCTTTCTTCCAGCCGGAGCCTGTTATTCTGTATTTAAGTGAATAGTTTTCAAGCTCCTCTATTTCATCCTCTGTAAAATCCGTAAAGCCGCTTTTGAGGACTCTGAAAATTCTCGAGGACTCATAGCCCGAAACTATTATCTCCATAACCGTCAGTATGAATATGACGGCGGCGCTGGATACTATTTTTCGTTTGATGTCTATAAACACAGGGATATCATATCTTTCAAACACCCTTGTAATCACAGGCGCTGTTTTATCCATACTGTTGCAGATTACCGCAATATCTCTGTATTTAAGCCCCTTGTCTCTGACAAGCTCCATAATATACAAAGCTGCGGTTTCGGCCTCCTGATACACCCCTGCCGCATGAACAAGGGTTATACCGCCGCAGTCCTCCACAGGCTCTGCAGGCAGACTGTAAAGCTGCCTTTCGAGATGCTCAATAGCTACGCTTCTGTTTTTGTGATACCCCTCTATAGCCTTTACAGACAAGTCTGCTCCCATATCAAAGGCAAGCTTTTCAAGCTGCGCAATAACCGCGCCTGTAATCTCAAAAATCTGCGCATCATTGCCTCCCTCATCATAGGTCATCACAATATTGACGTCGCCGGCATTCCTGATAAGCTCTCCGATCATATCAAAATTCTTGGGGGTGAAGCAGTCAAAGCCGTATATCCATATGGTCCTGCCCGCTACGAAGCGAGCCTCCGGTATCCTGCTAACTATGGTGTCTATATAGTCCTCGCTGTCTGTATATCTGCCCTCAATGGCTTTCTCATATTCTCTGAATATGCAGCATATGTCCTTGAGTTTTTTGCGTAGCAGACTGCTCTCATCAAGCCCCTCTGCAACAGCTTCAAGGCCCTCGCAGTTCATACCGTGCTGTTTGACTTCGGATATGAAGTTGTTGACCATTTCAACAAAGGAGTTCTTTTCTTCAAAGCCCTTGTATATCTCAAGGTTCTCCTTTTGTCTGAGTATGATGCCTGTGAGCAGCATCTGCCTGCCGTATTTGTCTATGAGAACTCTGCCGTCCCTGCCTGTCGCGTTAAGCACCTTGTCGCCCAGTCTTGAAAATCCGAGAATTTCGATGTCAGGAAGTCCCTTGACTTTCATATGCCTGAATGCCCTGCGCTCCGCCTCCAGCGTATACTGGTCGGGAACTATGACGAATGAACCGGGTGTAATGTTTTCGAATATGAATTTTTCTTTGTCTGTGCTTTCTCTTGCATAATATATATTAAGCATATCATCACCTAAATAAGATTGAGTATTTCTTCTGCGGTTTCAACTGTATAATCAGGGCCTGCTTCTCCGTTTATCTCTTCGGGAGTGACTGCAAGCTGCCAGCCTACCAGCACCGATTTTACTCCTGCGTTCCTCGCGCACATAATGTCATACATGCTGTCGCCTATCATCAGAGCGTTTTCGGGCTTTGACGCAAGTTTTTTGAGGGCTATGTTTACAGGTTCAGGATCTGGCTTGTGTCTGTCCGTATCATCACATGTAACAAGCGCATCAAAATAATCCGAGAGTCCGTAGCTTTCAAGCCCCTCTACCGTAGTCACCCCCGCTCTTGAGGTAACCACCGCCGTTTTGATACCTCTTGCTTTAAGCTCTGCAAGCAGCTCTTTCATCCCCGTAAAAACTTTAATCCTCTCTCCGAAATTGTTTCTGTGATAGCTTCTGTATATTTCAACCGCCTCGTCGGGGTCGTTATCGGGGAACATTTTTACCATACTGTCCCTTAATATTTCCCCAAAGGTTCTGTAAATCCTCTCAAGATCACCTTCTCTTCCTGTCAGCGTCACAAAGGTATGCTGCCACGAGCCGACGATGACATCTGTAGTGTCCATAAGTGTTCCGTCAAAATCAAATAAAACTGTATCTATCATTTTTAATTTCCCTTTCAGATTTATATTTTCATTTTATCACAGGCTGCCAATGTTTTACACTCATATTTTGCCGTCAAAAGAAAACATTAATTAGCAGGGGTGATTAAATGATTAATAACGTTGAAATGCTTAACTATATCAGGCAGAATGTTGAAATGGGTATCCATGGCATAACTCACATACTCGACAGGGTTTCCGATGATAAGCTCAAAACCGCGCTTGAGGATCAGCGCAGGGAGTACGGCAAAATCTACGGAGCCGCAGACAAAGCCATAAGACAGCTGGGACATCAGCCTGTCCATGTTGACAAGATGGCTAAAATAGGCTCTGATATGTCCACTGTTTTTAAAACAATGGCAGACGGCTCGGATTCAAAGATTGCGGAAATGATGATACAGGGAAACACTATGGGCGCCATCAAAATTATGCGAAAGCTGGGCTCCTATGACGGAGGCAGCAGAGATATCCACAATCTCGCAAACAAGCTGCTTGATACCGAGCAAAGCAACATCGACCAGATGAAGCAGTTTCTGTGACAAAAGAGCCCAAAAGGCTCTTTTGCTCTACTCGATATATTTGTCTATAAAGTTATATACGGTTTTCCAGTACAGCCTGTAGTCTTTGAGCATAGATGATGCGTGCTGTGCGCCGGGCACCACCAGAAGCTGTTTTTCACAGGCGGCTGCCTCATACACCCTGTAAACATTTTCGACAGGCACAAAAGTGTCGTCCTCTCCGTGTATGAAAAGAATCGGAGTTTCTGATTTTTTTACCTGCTCCAGCGCCGAAGCCTCTTCAAAGCTGTAGCCTGCGCATATCTTTGTAACTATATCCGCCGCCCAGATAAAAGGATAATACGGCATATGAAACAGGGTTTTGCCTTCATATTCAACTTCATCTCTCACCGAGGCATACCCGCAGTCCTCTATTATACATCTGACATTTGACGGCAGCTTCTCTCCCGATACCATCATTGCCGTTGCGCCTCCCATAGAGGCTCCGTAAATTATTATCTCCGGGTTTTCGTATTCTTCGTTGAGCCAGTCTATCCACGAAAGCACATCAAGTCTGTCGTGCCAGCCCATTCCTATGTAGCTTCCCTCGCTTTTGCCCTGCCCTCTCATATCAGGCAGCAGCAGATTGTAGCCTCTGGCATAGAATCCTCCGATAAGGGGCGCCATACTCCTGCCGCTGTCGTCATAGCCATGCAGGGCAATCACCCATACATCGGAGCTTTGCTTTACCATATAGCCGTGCAGTTTAAGTCCGTCATACGAGGTTATATCGGTCTGCTCATAATCAAGCTCCACCTGTTTAAATTCCAGGCTCTTGTCTTCTATTTCAAAGTCCATCTGGTTTTCTTCGGCAGAGAAAACAAAATCTCTGTTGCCGTCGGAGGCTATGGCGATTCTGTAGATTGCAATGCCTGCCGCCGCAGTTATTACGATACATACTGCAAATATTATAATTATTATCTTTATTGCTTTTTTCATACGCTGCTCCGGTGTTTGCTGACTGCTTATATATTATCATATACTGCATATCGTTTGGTTTCCTGTTTATGCTACATCAATTATACATTATTATTATGGGTT
>ERZ827423.2429-NODE-2429-length-14751-cov-3.401538_pt1 | contig 14751 bp, 10 predicted proteins | sample MGYA00519775_ERZ827423 | MGnify/ENA primary metagenome ERZ827423 (study PRJEB31778, sample SAMEA3449296) | human gut metagenome | biome: human gut; feature: human-associated habitat; material: faeces | place: United Kingdom | collected 2010/2012 ...
ATCAGAAAAATCCGTTTCAAAGTCGGAATGGTATTTCAGTATCCCGAATATCAGCTTTTTGAAGAAACCGTTGCCAAGGATATCGCATTCGGCCCTACGAATATGGGCAAGAGCGGTGCAGAGCTTGAAAAAGCGGTAAATGACGCCGCACGATTTACCGGACTTAAAGATGAACTTCTTGAAAAATCTCCGTTCGACCTTTCGGGCGGTGAAAAGAGAAGGGCGGCAATTGCAGGCGTTATAGCAATGAATCCCGAGGTTCTCGTTCTTGACGAACCAACCGCAGGTCTTGATCCTATGGGCAGAGATGTGCTGTTGAGCCAGATTGTGCAGTATCACAAGGAACGCAAAAACACCGTTATCCTTGTATCCCACAGCATGGAAGACATTGCAAGGGTTGCCGATAAGATAATCGTTATGAACAAGTCAAACCTCGTTATGTTTGATAAGACAAAAGAAGTTTTCTCAAAGGGACGAGAGCTTGAAAAAATAGGACTTCGAGTACCGCAGATAACAAAGATTATGCTTGAACTGCGTGAAAAAGGTTTTAATGTTCCCGAAGGAATACTTACTGTTGATGAGGCAATGGACTGTATTTCCTCACTGCTTGACAAGGAGGGTAAAATATGGTAAGAGATGTTGCGTTCGGTCAGTATTTTCCTGCGAACAGCGTAATCCACAAATGTGATCCCCGTGCAAAGCTGATTATGCTTGTCGGATTTCTCGTAATTATTTTCTGTACTTTTAATTATGCTTCGCTTGCGCTTGTTGTGCTTTTTACCGCACTTTTTGTTGCGGCAAGCAAGGTGCCTGCAAAGTTCTATTTCAAAAGCATGAAAGTAATTATATTTATTATAATAGTAACCTCAATTCTCAATGTGTTCTACGGTTCGGGTGATCCGCTTGTACAATGGGGAATTTTCAAAATTACCTTAAACGGCATTAACAGAGCAATTTTTGTTTCGGTAAGAATCATCTGTCTTATCCTTGCAAGCTCCTGTCTTACATTCACAACCTCTCCGACAGAGCTTACGGACGCAATCGAAAGACTGATGAAGCCGCTTGCAAAACTGCACTTTCCCGTTCACGAGATTGCAATGATGATGTCGCTTGCTTTAAGATTTGTTCCCACACTTCTTGAAGAAACCGACAAAATTACTCAGGCTCAAAAGGCACGAGGTGCCGATATGGAGTCGGGTAATATTATTCAGAGGGTAAAGGCGTTTATCCCTATTCTTATTCCGCTTTTTGTTTCGGCATTCAGAAGAGCCTATGAGCTTGCAACAGCTATGGAGTGCCGTTGCTACCGTGGCGGAACAGGAAGAACACGAATGAAAACTATTCATATGGCAAAGCGTGACTATGTATCTTCTGTAATGGTCGCACTTCTAATCGGCGGAGTGATTTTATGCAACATATTCCTGCCTGCGGCAGTTTAAGAAATCTTCTTCTCACAATTTCATATGACGGAAAAGAGTTCCACGGCTGGCAGATTCAGCAGAACGCAATGACGGTTCAGGAAGCTTTTCAAACTGCTCTTTCTAAGATTATCGGCAATGACTTTGATGTAAAGGGATGCAGTCGCACAGACAGCGGAGTTCACGCAAATATGTACTGCATCAGCCTTAAAACAGAGCATCCCATAAAGCCCGAAAGGCTCAAGGCTGCGCTTAACCGCTGGCTGCCGCTAAGCATTGCGGTTCTTGACTGCAAAGAGGTTGCACCCGATTTTCACGCCCGCTATTCCTGCACAAGCAAGGAATATATCTACAAAATCTGGAACAGCGAGGTGCGAAATCCGTTTCTTGACGGATACGCACTTCATTACAGATACAAAATTGACGAAAATCTGCTTGACAAAGCCGCTCAGGCATATGTCGGCAGACACGATTTCACTTCCTTTTGCACGCTTGATAACCGTGAAAAAGGGGATATGACCAGAAATATAAAAGCCTTTTCGGTAACCCGTGAGGGCGACCTTGTTACAATGAAGGTTGAGGCTGACGGCTTTTTGTACAATATGGTTCGTATTATGGTGGGAACACTTCTCAGGATTCAGCAGGGTAAAATTGCTCCCGATGAAATCCCCTCCATTATAGAAAAGAAAAACAGAAAATATTCGGGTCCCACCGCACAGGCTTGCGGATTGTACCTGAATCGTGTGAATTATGAAAATGACAACAGTTCACAAAAAAGGAGTGAACACTGATGTTTAAAAAATTTAAAGGACATTATTCAAAACGAAAGACACATAAAACCGACAGAGATGTAATGAGCTATGAGGATATGCCTCTTGACGATTATGAACAGGAAAAAACCGAAATGTCGCCGCAGGCTGTCAAGAAAATCGTACTCGGTGCGTGTATTGCCATTGCGGCAGGACTTATAGTTTTTGCCTTTGCAAACCGTGACAAGCTCACATGGGAGAACATCTCAAACTGGTGGACTTATGATGTACTCGGAAATGCAGGTCACGGCTATCCCGTTGACATTATCGGTTCCGAGGTTTCATCAGGCAACTTTGCAGTGTCACAGGGACATGCCGTGTATGCGTCGGACACCTCGTTCGTAACCCTTACAAATTCGGGTACAGAGGTTGCACGACTTCAGCTTACACATTCAAATCCCGTAATGAAAAACAATGAAAACAGATTTCTCACATACGGAATCGGCAGTTCAAGCTATGAGATAAGCAGTTTTGACGAAACGCTTTACTCAGGCAATGCCGAAAATAAAATATACACAGGTGATGTTGCCTCAAACGGTACATACTGTCTTGTTACCGAGGACAACGGTTATCTTACAACGCTGTATGCCTACAGCAAAAATAATAACAGAATTTACAAATATTCTTTTTCGGAGTATTATATAACATCGGTAGCAATTAACAAGGACGGCTCCGGTTGCGTTGCCACAGGTGTGTCAAGTGATAAGGGCTCAGCGGTAACGGGCGTTTATGTGCTTGATTTTTCACAGGAAAAGCCTGTTTCAACCTACAAAATTTCGGGTGACAGCGTGCTTGATTGCAAGTATCTGACCTCAGATACGGCGGTTCTTGTGGGCTCACAGGCAAGCTATATTGTTAAAAAAGGTGAAAAGAATTACAAAACAGTAAGCTATGAGGACAAAACTCTTTCAAATTACTGCTTTAACACAGATACATCAACCTATACAATGGCTCTTTCAAGGAGCGGTGACGGAAGAAGTGTTGCTCTCATAAGCTATAACAGCAACGGTGAGGCACAGTACACAATAAATACCGAACACAAAGCCGATTCGCTTTCTGTCTACAAGGGTACGGTTGCAATCCTTGACGGAAATGTTGTTTACGGTTATAATCAAAATGGCGATTTGCTTTATTCGACAAATTCGGGAACCGGTTCAAAAAAGATTGTGCTTGCCTCGGACTACACCGCTTACATTCTCAGCGTAAATCAAATTAGGTTTATTGACCTTGACAGTGTATCGAGCGACGATACCGCTCAAACTTCAAAACAGGAGTAATAAATTTGGTTGCAGATATAATTATTATTGCCGTGTTTGCGCTTTTGTTTTTTATTGATTTCAAGCGTGGCATAGCAATTACAATTCTCAATGTTGCAGGTGTGGCTCTCACGGGCTTTCTTGCATATCACATTTCAAATTTTCTTGCATCGTGGGTTTATACGGCATTTGTTCAGCAGACCTTAACAACAAATCTGCAACAAATGATTGACACTCAGGGCATCAACTCAGCCATTGCAAACAGTTTTTCGGCTTTGCCAAACTGGGTTATGGGAATGCTCGGATTCTTCCTTTCAATTTTCGGATTGGATTCAAGTGTCTATACAAACGATTTTCAGGTTCCTAACTCTGCCGCAGCGGCGGTGTCAACTTCGGTGGAAAATCTTATTCAGCCGGTTATCACAGGAATGTTCCGCTTGGTTATCGGTGTAGTTATATCAATAATTATCTTTATAATTATAAAAATTCTTGTTAAAAAACTTGCGAGAGTGTTTAAAATACCCGTGGTGAAACAGATTAATAAGCTTCTCGGCGGTGTGTTGGGACTTGCAGAGGCGGCAATCCTTGTATTTTTTGCCGTTAATATCTTTTCGGGAGTGCTTGAGTTTTCAAATCCCGAAATGCTTAATAACCCGATGATTTCGGGTGCTGTTTTTAAATTTTTCAGCGTTGCAGTCTGAATGAAGAAACAGGAGGGAACAGTAATGGAAAAAGAAAAAGATGTGTGGAGCTTTAAAACATCCGATTTGGTTACTATACCTAATATTATAACTTATGTAAGATTTGTGCTTATAATCCCGTTCGTATATTTTTTCCTTGCGGAACAGTATATATATGCGGCAATATGTATAGGTTTGTCGGGGCTTTCCGATTGCTTTGACGGAATGGCTGCCAGAAAACTCAATCAAGTAACTCCTCTCGGAAAAATCCTTGATCCCATTGCAGACAAGGTAACGCTTTTTGCGGTCGTTATCTGTATGGTGATTTATGTGCCTATGGTTCTTCCGATTCTTGTAACACTTCTGGTCAAAGACCTTATTATGCTCCTCGGCGGTGCAGATTTAATCAAAAAAAGACTCACTCCGCCTTCTGCAAACTGGTACGGAAAGGTCGGAACAATCATTTTCTACTTTTCCGTATGTCTTATCGTATTTCTCAAGGCCTTTTTTGCCTACGAAAATATGGTGCTTGATCTGATATTGCTTTCGGTTACAGCCGCATCCATGCTATACGCTTTGTATCGTTACGGCAAAATCTATTTTGCAATGATTAAGGAGTACAACGAATCACTTAAAAAGACAGCTGACATTAAAAATAAATAAATTCCGACAAATAAATATTGAATTATTTGTTAAACAGTTGTATAATTCTTATATTACCATGACAGCGAATGTGAAATTTGGTGTCCTAAAAAGGAGTATGCTATGCTTTGTACAAGATGCGGAAAACGGCCTGCGGTTGTTTTCGTTTCAAATAATAATTCCAAAGACGCCCCAACGGCAGGTTATTGCCTTACCTGTGCAAAAGAGCTTGGAATCAAGCCGGTTGAGGATCTTATCAGCAAAATGGGTATCTCGGACGAGGACCTTGAAAATGTTCAGGATCAGATGAATACCCTCATGAACAGTATGGGTGACGGCGATATGTCGCAGCTTATGGAACAGCTTGGTGCGGATAACCTTGCCGAGCAGATGGGCGATTTTTCTAAAGACGGTGACGGTAGTGAGGATGATGACTTCTCACACGGTGCACCTGCATTCCCTGCATTTTTCAACAGTATGTTCGGCGGACAGAACAACAATGCGACAAATCAGGATAATAATAAAAAGGGCAAAAAAGAGAAAAAAGAAAAGAACAGAAAGCACATCAATCTTTACTGTGAAGACCTCACACGCAAGGCGAGAGAGGGCAAAATCGACCGCATTGTCGGCAGAGACAGCGAGATTGAGCGTGTAATTCAGATTCTTTCAAGAAGAACAAAGAACAATCCTTGCCTTATCGGTGAACCCGGTGTAGGTAAAACCGCTATTGCAGAGGGGCTTGCTCTCCGCATTGCCGCAGGAAATGTTCCTCAAAGACTTAAAAACAAGGAAATTCAGCTTCTTGACCTCACCTCACTTGTTGCAGGTACTCAGTTCAGAGGTCAGTTTGAAAGCAGAATCAAAGGACTTGTTTCCGAAATCAAGGAGAACGGCAACATAATTCTCTTTATTGATGAGGTTCACAGCCTTGTCGGCACAGGTGACAACGAGGGTACAATGAATGCCGCAAATATCCTCAAACCGGCTCTTTCAAGGGGCGAGGTTCAGGTCATCGGTGCTACAACATTCAACGAATACAGAAAATATATCGAAAAGGATTCTGCTCTTGAAAGAAGATTTCAGCCCGTAAAGGTCGGCGAGCCTACAATTGCTCAGTCAATTGATGTTATCGCAGGCGTAAAAGGCTATTATGAGGCACATCACCGTGTAATTGTTGACGATGATATCGTTCGCAAGACGGTTATCCTTTCCGAAAGATACATAACAGACCGTTTTCTTCCTGACAAAGCAATCGATCTTCTTGATGAAAGCTGTGCCTGTGCTGCTCTCCGCAATAAAAGCATGGAGCGTCACGATAAGCTTGAGGACGAAAGACAGAAGCTTCTTGTCAGAAAGGACGCTCTTACAAATGCCGATGAGGTAAACTATGAACAGCTTGCCGAGGTCAACACAAGCCTTGCAAGAATTGACAGCGACCTTAAAGAAATTGACCCCGAAACTCTCGTTTCAAAGGTTACAGAGGAGGATATCGCCAAGGTAATCGAACTCTGGACAGGCATCCCCGCATCAAGAATCAAGGAAAATGAGCTTTCAAAGCTTGCCGACCTTGAGAACGAGCTTAAAAAGAAAATTATCGGTCAGGACGAGGCTGTAAAGGCTCTTGCATCTGCAATCAGAAGAAGCAGAGTTCAGATTTCACCTCGCCGCAGACCTGCATCGTTCATCTTTGTAGGTCCTACAGGTGTCGGTAAAACAGAGCTTGTAAAGGTTCTCAGCAAGGAACTTTTCGATACTCCCGAAACTCTTATCAGACTTGATATGAGTGAATTTATGGAGAAACATTCGGTTTCTAAAATTATCGGTTCACCGCCCGGATATGTCGGTTACGATGAGGCAGGACAGGTAACGGAGAAAGTTCGCCGCAGACCTTATTCGGTTCTCCTCTTTGATGAAATCGAAAAGGCTCATCCCGATGTTCTCAATATTTTGCTCCAAATTCTTGACGAGGGCAGAGTTACAGACGCTCACGGCAGAACAGTAAACTTTGAAAATACTGTTATCATTATGACATCAAATGCCGGTTCTGCATCAAAGGACAGCGCATTAGGCTTTGGCAAGACTGAAGAAGATGCCTCAAAAGAAAAGGTTATGAAGGCACTTTCCGAGTTTCTCCGTCCCGAATTTATCGCAAGAGTTGACGAGGTTATCGTATTCAACAGCCTTAAAAAGGATGATTTTGTTAAGATTGCAGACCTTATGCTCTCTGAGTATGTTCCGACTCTTGAGGAAAAGCACATCAAATTCACATTTGACGAAAAGGTTTGTCAGCTCCTTGCAGAAAAGTCATGCAACGGTGCAAGCGGTGCTCGTGACCTCAGAAACACAATTCGCAGAGAGGTTGAGGAGAAAATTGCAAACGCAATGATTGAGGCAGGTGCAGGCGGTGTTACTGCAATGCACCTTACAGCCGAAAACGGTGAGCCTGTTCTTCAGTCAATCTGATTTTTACGGTAAAAGTTAACACATAAATTTCCGCATATCGGGCAGTCATAACGATTGCCCGATTTTTTGTTACAATATAATTCTATTAAAGAACAATCATACACGGCGAGCCACCGTACCCAATTCGTGTAGATAGTTTGTAATGCAAAAAAACATATTGCATCATTACTTTTGGGAGTCCAAAGAACGCTCATACGGTTGGATTACACAGACAATTGCAATGTTACGCTCGGGCATAATTTGTTTTGCATTATACAAACTGTCTACACGAGAGAAAAAAACACGAGAGAAAAAACACAAGAGAAAAAAACGGCTGTGTAGCATAATGTACACAGCCGTCTTTTGAAAATAAAATGAAAGAAAGATTAACCTTTTACAGCACCTGAAACAACACCCTCGATGATGTATTTCTGACATGCAAAGTAGAAAATAATAATCGGAACGATGCTCAGAACGATAAGCGCCATAATAGCACTTGTGTCCGTATGACCGTAACTGCCGTTAAGATACTGAATGTGAATCGGAATAGTTTTGTAATCCATATCAAGAATAAGATAGGGGAGAAGGTAGTCGTTCCAAATCCACATTGTTTCAAGTATTGCAACCGAAATAAAAGTAGGTTTCATAATCGGAAGAACAATACCGAAGAATGTTCTCAAAGGACCTGCTCCGTCAACATCTGCGGCTTCCTCAATTTCAACAGGAATTGATTTAACAAATCCCGAGAACATAAATACCGCAAGTCCTGCTCCGAATCCGAGGTATATAATCAAAATACCCCACGGAGTTGTAAGCTTGAGACTGTCGGCTGTCTTTGAGAGGGTAAACATTACCATCTGGAAAGGAATAACCATTGAGAAAATGCAGAAATAGTAGATGATTTTGCATATACGAGAATTTGAACGCTGCAAGTACCACGCACACATTGATGTGCAGAAAAGAATAAGCACAACACCGCCGATTGTAATGAAGAAGCTCCATACAATTGACTTCCAGAACGGATAGTTGCCGTGGAACATACCTGTCATATAGCTTTGAAAGCCCTGAAAACTGTCTGCATTCGGAAATTCAAAGATTGCACGGCTGATTGCCGCATTGCTCTTAAAGGAGTTCATCAGTACAATGAAAACGGGAGCAACATAGAATACTGACACAATAGAGAAGAGAATTGTTAAGATTTTCATTCCTACGGTTTGTTTTTTCTTTACAGGCCTATCCTTAGCCTTTGCTGCAACTTTTGCCATTACTGCTGAACCTCCTTTCTTCTTGTGAAGTAAAGCTGAATAAGGGCAATGATAACAACAATTACGAAGAAGATAACGCCCTCAGCCTGACCTACGCCACGAGAATTCTGGTTTGCATAGAATGTATTGTAAATATTGAGAGCCATCATTTCCGTCTGATAAACCATTGTACCGCTTCCCTGTGATACAATACCCGGAGCACCGCCTGTGAGGGCAAGGTTCTGGTCGAACAGCTTAAATGAGTTTGTAAGTGTAAGAAATGTGCAGATTGTGATGGAAGGCATCATCATCGGCAATGTTACATTTGTAAGCAACTGTTTTTTGCCTGCGCCGTCAATTTTAGCCGCCTCATAAAGATCATGAGGTACGCTCTGGAAACCGGCAATGTAAATAATCATCATATAACCTGCCTGTTGCCAGCACATAAGAATTACAAGTCCCCAGAAGCCGAAGTTTGCGTTAAGCGCAAGGTTTGTTCCGTAATACTGAAGAATACCGTTAAAAATGTACTGCCAGATGTAGCCGAGAATGATACCGCCTACAAGGTTAGGAACAAAGAAAACAGTTCTGAATACATTTGAGCCCCTGATTCCGAGCGTGAGTGCATACGCCACAAAAAACGCAATGAGGTTAATGAGTATAACTGATACTATAACAAACAGTACCGTAAACCAGAATGAATGTAAAAAGCCCTCATTCTGAAAGGCTTTGACATAGTTTCCGAACCCAATGAATACTGCGTCGCTTGTTGTTCTGAATTTACAGAATGAAAGGTAAATGCCGTTAAAGAACGGATATACAAAACCTATAAGGAAAGCAGCCAGAGTGGGAAGAACAAATATCAGAAAATAAATTTTTCTTTTAGGTTTTCTAAACATAATATTTTGCCTTTCCGTTCATAAGAAAGGGGGGCGGAATGCCGCCCCCCTACCGAACCTGTTAAATTAAAACAGAAATTTTACAATCAGCCGTTAGCCTTTGCATATTCTGTTTTCCAACCCTGTACAAATGCAGTCTTAACAGCGTCCCAGTCACCTGTACCTGCTGCATACTGTGTAAGAGCTGTGCCAACACCGTTTTTCCAATCTTCACTTGGCATTGTTGTGAAGTTCCAGCTTACCGGAGTTTTGCCTGCTGCTGTGAGCTCGTTATCAATCTTAACAAATACATTGGTTGCTTCCTTAGCATTCTTGAAAGGAATTACAAATCCCATATCGTCAGCAAGAGCAGATGTACCTGTTTTGTTTGTTACACACCAGTTCAAGAATTCAAGAGTAGCTGCCTGATCGTCAGCACTTGCCTTGTTGTTTACACACCAGTAGTTCTCTGAACCTGTGCAAAGACCCTGATTAGCTTCATCGCCTGCGCCGATGTAAATCGGGAGCATGCCGAGTTCGTCGTCCTTCATACCTGCCTTGGTAACTATTGAATATTCCCAGCTACCGTTCTGGAAGAATACTGCTTCGCCTGATGTGAACTCAGTTTCAGCGTCTGTACCCTTCTTGCTTGCGAGGTCTGCAGGATCACATGTTGAATCTGTGATGTAGAGATCCCAGATGTTCTTATAGTTATCAAGGTATTTACCCTCGATAGCGTCTGTTGATTTGATGCCCTTATCCTTGTACTCAAAGTAGATAGGAAGGTTAGCAAGGTGAGTTTTGAATCTCCAGTCAGATGAAGAATCCATACCTGCTGATGTGAACGCACCCTTAACGCCGAGCTTATCCTTATTCTTCTGGATTTCATCGGCAACAGTCTTTAACTTCTCAAAGCTGTTGATGTCTTCAATCTTCTTAACCGAAGCAAAGTCAGAATCGCAATACTTCTGGAGAAGGGTCTTGTTGTAGATAATGCCGTATGTTTCAATTACATAAGCAATACCGTAAACCTTGCCGTCTTCTTCAAGCGCATAATCCTTTGAAGTAAGCTGATTGTAAATTTCTGATGAGCTGAGGTCTGCACAATAGTCTTTCCAGTTTGCAAGACCTACAGGACCGTTAACCTGGAAGAGTGTAGGAGCGTTGTCCTTGTCCATCTCTGCTGTAAGTGTTGACTCATAAGTACCCTCGGCAGCTGTCTTAACAGTTACCTCAACACCTGTTTCGTCCGTGTACTTCTTAGCAAGAGCCTGCCAATCCTTGTCCTGCTCAGGCTTAAAGTTAAGATAGTAAACTTTACCGTTTTTTGCGTTGCCTGCTGCATTTTTTGAATCATCTTTTGATGAACCTGATGATGAAGAACCGCCGCAGCCTGCAAGAGCAGTAGCAGTCATCATACCTGCAACTGCAAGAGCTGCAGCTCTTTTGATTGTTGATTTTTTCATAGCTTTCACCTTAATTAAAAATATTTATCCGCTAAACCCGGATATTGGCGAGAGAACAACATTCTGTGTTCTCTCTATTGCCACAATCATAACACACTATTTATGAAAATACAATAGATTTTTTTAAAAAATTTCTCTGTGATTAGTCAAAACGAAGGTATTGACCAAATGTAATTTCAAAATCAAACAAAAAACAACCGCATATTATCTGAGTTTTTTGACTTATTTGTCAAATAAGAAATATTAAAGTAACATTAAAGTTACAATATTGTAACCTGTCAAATATGGTCATTCTATTGAAAATGACAAGCGCTTTGTGCTAAGATTATGTCAAATTTGTTTTTTAAGAAGGTTAATTTAGCAATTATGAAAAATTTCAATCAATCATCACTTGCACGATTTTTCACCCGATTTCCTAAGCTGTTATTTGCGGGATTGATGTACTCAATTCCGTTTGCCGTATTTTCCGGAATATTCATTCTCATAAGCTTTCTGTCCGGATTCAACAATGTAATATTATGGAGCTTGGGTATAATTCCCGCAATGCCGTTCTATTCCGGACTTGTAATGGTAATCCGCAAAATTTCGGTTGAAAAAGAGGATGTAAATGTTTTCAAAACTTTTGTACAGGCATTTCGTGAAAATCTGAAAAAATCAATTTTCAACGGATTTGTCGCTTACCTCATAGTAGCATGTTCGTTTTTTGCAATTCTCTATTACGGAACACTTGCTCAGACAGACATCGTTTACGGCTCTGTCTTTACCATATATATAGTGTTCTCAATTGCAATGCTGATTATGCTGTTCTATGTACCTCTGCTAACAATTACCTATGACCTCAGACTCCGTGACATTTATAAAAATTCACTCCTGTTGATTTTCGGTAAAATTCTCAGAAATATTGTCGCACTTGTGCTTGTCGTAATAGTTTCATTCGCAGTATTCCTCGCAGTAATCTATGCAAAGGGTGCAATGCTTGTTGTTGCAGTTGCTCTCTCGGTAATTTTCTACCCGATGATTGCAACCTATATAATAGTATCCGTAATCGCAAAAGGCGTGCAGGAGTCTGTCGGTTACTTTACAGGTGATAATGTGCAGTATGTCCTCACGGAAGAAGAAGTTCAGCGTGAAACCGAAGCAGTCGAAAACGCAAACTCCGATGATGACTACATCTTCGTCAACGGCAGAATGATTAAAAATCCGGCTAAAACGAATACGAAAGAGTAATTTTTAAAGCACTTTGCAAAATGCAGGGTGCTTTTAGTTTTATATGCATTAGGTATATATGTGTGATTGATGTGATTGCTGCTTTTTGACTGACATTTGACTAATATTTAAGCAATATTTTACGGTAAAAATAAACAAATAAAAACCGCACCAAAGAGCCTGAAAACGGCTTTCTGATGCGGTTTTTGTTATGGAGCTGAAGAAGGGACTTGAACCCTCGACCTACTGATTACGAATCAGTTGCGCTACCAACTGCGCTACTCCAGCGTTTAATTTTTCGGTTGTTCGGCTGTAATAAAGCAAAAATACAGAACGCAGAAATTGCATAAAAACATACACACTAACTTCCGCTACATGATTATACATCAAAAATTTAAAGATTTCAATACCAAATTTGAAAAAGAGGTTTACAAAAACCGAAAGAGAGGCATAAAAGTTTTACGAATCAATAATAATAGATGCAGGTATAATTCATCAAAAAAATATTTATGAATACAAAATAATGCACAAAAATCATGCCGATTTTTGTTTAGTGAAGTGTTATCACATTTGTGGAATATTTTATTTAAAAGTATTATAATTGAATCGCAGTGCGCAAAGCGGAAATACTTTTATGTGATAGGATGTGCAGAAGATGCCCAAAAGAAAGTGCAGTAATATCGACGCTTCGGTAGGACTCAGAATGCGTTATTACAGAATTCAGTGCGGACTTACCCAACAGCAGGTTGCGGACGCATTAAAGATAAACAGAACAACTTATACAAAATATGAAACGGGAGTTTCCGAACCAAGCCACGAGCTTCTCGGAAAAATCGTTAAAATGTTCGGTATCGATTATAACGCAATTCTTGACAACAGAGATTATTTTGAAAGAAGAGTTGCCGACGGTGACATGACGCTCAATGTACTGACTCTTTCCGAAAGAGCAATCATTGCAAGATATCGCTCAATGTCTAAAGAAGATCAGAAGAAAATTTGTGAATATATAGATATGCTCTACAATGAAAAAGCAAAGAAGATTTTGTAAAAAACACTTTACTTTTGACTTTGATTGTGATAATATAAAACAGATGACCGTGTCTCGGAACAGGGAGTATGCCGTTTGTCGGATTTTCACAGCCTTGCCCTGAGATGTTGGCGACTATTTTTGAAAGGTGGAATTTTTAATGCTTAAAGAAGAAAAGCAGGCTATCATGGCTGAGTACGCAACTCACGAAGGCGACACAGGTTCTCCGGAGGTTCAGATTGCTCTTCTTACAAAGAGAATCAATGACCTTACCGAGCACCTCAAGGTTCACAAGAAGGATAACCATTCCAGAAGGGGCCTTCTTAAGATGGTCGGTAAGCGCCGTAAACTGCTGACATACCTGCAGAACAATGATATTGAGCGTTACCGTGCTATCGTCGCAAAGCTTGGTTTGCGTAAATAATTTCGTAAGTCTGAGGGGACGGCGCGCTGTCCCCTCAATTTTATAATCCAACATTTGGGCTTGAGCTTTAGCAGTTGAACGGCATAAGGAAAGGGATTCCTTGTCCTGTTCAAGTGCTAAGGTCAAGTCCACAAAATCAGAAGAAAGGTGGACAAACAATGATAACACATGCCACATTCCCCAAGCACAGGGTGTTTGAGACCACCCTGGGAGGGAGACCGCTTAAGATCGAAATAGGTAAGATGGCCGGCCTTGCAAATGGTGCCGCTCTGGTAAGCTTCGGCGATACTACGGTGCTGGTAACGGCCACAATGGCAAAGGCCCCCAGGGACGGCATAGACTTTTTCCCTCTGGGTGTCGATTATGAGGAAAGGCTTTACGCCGTCGGGCGCATACCCGGCAGCTTTATGAGGCGTGAGGGCCGCCCCGGCGAGAAGGCTATTTTGGTATCCCGCCTTATAGACAGGCAGATAAGGCCCTTCTTCCCCTCCGACATGCGCAACGATGTCGCCGTTATGTGTACCGTCCTTTCGGTAAATCATGACCACTCTCCCGAAGTTGCCGCCATGATAGGCACATCGGTGGCACTTTCGATATCCGATATCCCCTGGAACGGCCCGGTGGGCGCGCTGAAGGTGGGCCTGGTGGACGGCGAGCTGGTGCTCAACCCCAACAGTGAGCAGCGCAAGAAGAGCGCTTTGCAGCTTACGGTCGCCGGCAGTATGGACAAGGTCGTAATGATTGAAGCAGGCGCCGATCAGTTCCCTGATGATATGATGCTGACCGCTATTTCCAAGGGCCATGCCGAGATAAGAAGGCTTGTCGAGTTCGTATCGAACATACAGAAGGAATGCGGCCTTCCCAAGGCCGAATATCCCAGCGTCAAGCTGCCTGAGGAGATGTTTGAGGCCGTCAAGGGCTATGCCATGAGCAGGGTCAAGGAGGCCGTCGATACCGATGACAAGACTGTAAGGGATCAGAGGATAGACGAGATAACCGCCGATGTCAAGGAGCATTTCGCCGAGGAATATCCCGACAGCGACAAGCTGTTTGACGAGTGCATGTATAAACTGCAGAAATATGTCGTCCGCAGGCTCATTTTGGACGAGGGCAAGAGGGTCGACGGCAGGAGCCTTACCGATGTCCGCCCGCTGGCGGCCGAGGTGGGCCTCCTGCCCCGCACCCATGGCAGCGGCCTGTTCACCCGCGGCCAGACCCAGGTGCTGACCGTCGCCACCCTGGGCAGCATCAGCGATCAG
>ERZ827423.2435-NODE-2435-length-14728-cov-4.749949_pt1 | contig 14728 bp, 6 predicted proteins | sample MGYA00519775_ERZ827423 | MGnify/ENA primary metagenome ERZ827423 (study PRJEB31778, sample SAMEA3449296) | human gut metagenome | biome: human gut; feature: human-associated habitat; material: faeces | place: United Kingdom | collected 2010/2012 ...
CCGCCTGTTCAAAAGAGCCGTCCTCAGCTTCTTCAACACGGGTATCAAAGCCGTCAGCCTCACCGTTTGAAATCTGTGTTCCGATAAAATTTGATATAGTGGGGAATGCGACAAGACCTATTCCGACAACGAGCATTGCTATTGCCACACCCGTAAGTATTTTTTTAATCATCGGAATCACCGCCCGAATTATTCTGATTTTCGTCAGCCGAGTCATCTCTCAGCCGTTTTGCACCGTTTGACTTCTTCTTTTTACGCTTGAGCAGAAATACAACCACAAACACAACAAGTGCAACAAAGCCGACAATTATGCCGATTGCGACTGCATAAGGGATTTTGTAACCGAGAAAAAATATGTAACCGTTATCAAATTTTGCAAGCGACTCGCCCGTTTCAATATACTTTGTATCGTCATAATCGACACGCTTGCCACGCACGAGAAGTCTGTGAGTATTAATGCCGTATGGGGTACAGGTGAGGAGCGTTACAAGGTCTTCGCCGTCAACAATTCGCAAGGAATTGATTTCCGAGGGGAGAACAACTTCGATTTGATCAACCTCATATTTCAGCGTTCTGTCGAGGATATGAACATAGAATTCATCGCCGACCTTCATATCGGTGAGGTAATCAAAGAAAGTTTCTCCCGGAAAACCCGAATGGGCAGAAATTACGGAATGTGTGCTTGCACCGCCGACAGGCAGGGAAGTGTTTTGAAGATGCCCTGCACCTTTAGAAAGAATCTCTTCGCTTGTGCCGTGATAAATCGGCAGATAAACATTGATTTTCGGCACATCAATATAGCCGATAAGACCGTTATCATCAATATTGAGAGTTTTCTCATAATTTGCACCGATTTTCTGAAAAGCCTTTTCGTCGAACGGGTCGGTAATTATCATATTATTTGAAAGGCTGTTATTGTACTTAGCAGCCTCTTCAAACATTTTTTGAGTTTTCTCACTCGGCATCTGAGCAACCCTGTTGGTGTACTCCTTAACCCTGCTTCGACTGACATAGTTATTAATTGCGGAACTGACAAGCGGATAGCTCATTATGCCGATTCCTGCAACGAATATTAAAACTATTAGTAAAATTGACAGCTTTCGTTTCATAAAATTTTCCTTTTCTGCGTGTTTTTGTTCCGTTGTTATTATACTATATTTTACTATTTATCGCAACTGCACGGCGAGCCGCCGTTCCCTGTTCGTGTAGATAGTTTGTAATGTCAAAAAACATTTATGCCCGAGCGAAAGGTTTAGTTAAATGTAAAATTGAAAATTGAAAATGGAAAATTAATGTCGGGAAGACAGTTTGTAATGTAAAAAAACATATTATGCCCGACTGTAAAAATGTAATGGTTCTCCCCTACAGACAATACACAATTTTCATCACATCAAAACATATTATATAAACATAAATATTCATCCGCTTCTACAGCTCTTCTGCAAATAGAACGGGGATGCGTTGCCGCATCCCCTGAAAATTACATATATCATATCACAGATTTTAAGATAAAGATATTCGATTAATTATTTAGCTGCTTTCTTTCTCTTAAGAACAAAGAGAAGAACGCCTGCACAAGCGATAAGTGCTGCACCGCCAACATAGAACATCATTGTACCCATACCACCTGTCTTAGGAACAGTTACAGGGTAGTTAGCAACAGCAACATTGTCACCGTCTGCAATGTTACCTACAAATGTATACTCCTTGCTCTTGTCAATGCTTACTGTAAATACTGAGCTGTTGAGGTTGTAGCCTGTAGGAGCTGCTATCTCTTTTGCATAGTATGTCTGTGTAGCATCAAACTTGAATGTTGTTGTTGTGCCTTCGAGAACAAATGTAGCCTCACCGGTAGCGTCTGTCTTAGCAACTACTTTCTTGCCGTCAACTGTAAGAGGTGTTTTAGCTTCTGGGTCTGTGAATATCTGGAATTCAGCGTCAGCAAGCTTCTGAGTTTTGTCATTGCCGTTAACCTTAACAACCTTCATGCCGTATGTAAATACATCAGGTGAATTTTTACCGGGTTCAAAGTTTGTATCAGAATCGTTGCCGTAAACAAGACCGTCTGTGTTGGTGATAGGTGTGTTGAGCTTAGCTTTTTCGTTTAAATCAGCTGTGTATGTAACAACAACTCTTTTAGCATTATAGAATTCCTCTGATTCAAGTGTAGCAGATTCGAATACAACTGCGAATGTAGCAGTTGCCTCACCGTTCTTGCCTGTGTAAGTATAGTTCTTTTCAATAGAGTAATCTGTACCCAAAGTAAGAGCATCAACTGCGCCGTCGTACTTAACTACAACTGAATTCTCGTTGAATGTAAGACCTTCATCCATTGTATCAACGATTGCATACTTTTTGAGCTGGTTGTCGATTGAACCTGCTGTTGAAGCTGTAAGTGTGTAGGTTACAGTCTTATTGTTGTCGCCTACATATGTCTTGTCAGCTGTCTTGTCAACTGATACTGAGCTTGTTGAAACCTTTTCAGCAAGGTTGTACTCTGTCTGGTTAACAGAAACATAATTTTTACCATCAAAGTAAGGAAGTGAAGCAAGTGAGCTCTGAACACCTGTTACCTTAGCGGGCTTAGAAGTACAATATACATAGTAAAGACCTGGGTCTGTTACTGTTGCAGTAGCCTCTGTAACTGTTGAAGAAAAGCTGATTGTTGTAGCAGCTGTACCGAATGCAGCTTTGTCTGTCTTGTAGAGGTTATCACAAGCCGTGATGATTTGCTGTGACTTTGCATCTGAGTATGTGCCCTTTACAGCATCCTCAAGTGCTTTGTCGGTGATAGTACATGAGTACTCACCTGTTGTAAGGTTGAGGTCTGCAATCTTGAAGAAGCTGAATGTGTAATTACCGACTTTGTCAGTGTCAGTTTCATTAACTGCAAGTTTGTACTTAGCTGAATAGCTCTCTACTGCACTTGCTGAGAATGGGATCATGAGAGCAATCATCATTACTGCAAGAACAGCTGCAAAGATTTTCTTTGTAGTTTTCATTTTTACTTTCTCCTTTGTGTTTAATTTAATATATGTAATTCTATTCTAACCGAATGGTTAAACTGAATTTGGGTGGCTGCATGTCGGACACCGGCTAACAACGGTGCCCGTAGCAGTCAAAGAGGTTTTTTATGAAAGAAACATCTGATTAAAATATCATCTGTTCTAACAATTCAAATCATATCGGGTTACTTTCTGCGTCCTGCTCTGCGTTTTTTACGAACTTTTCCGTAATAGATTGCGTAACCCGTGAACATTGTCACCGCAAGACCTGCAACCGACAAACCGAGAACAACATAGCCGTTCATACCGTCACCGCTTGCCTGTGGCATTGTGATTGCACCGTCAACATAATTATATGTAACATTGTACTCACCCTTAACAGGGAGTGTGAAGTATGAAAGTGTGTAGTTCGGGGTGTAACCCTCTGACGGTTTGTACTCAAACAGACAGTATGTCTGATATGTTGAAGTACCTGATATATAATTGTCGGAACTGTCGCTCCATACAACATTACCGTTATTACCGTTTGTTTTTGTAAACTCGCCCTGACCGTCCTTGAAGATTGTCAGATTGTCAAACACAGCCTGACCGTTGCTGTCTGTCTTTTTAGAAGTCATATGAGTTTTCATTGAGGCATCTTTAATGATTGTATTGATATCATCTGCAGTAAAGATACCCTCCTCGGATACCTTCATCACAGCAAATTCCGTATCACTTACATTACCGCCTGTCTGATTCTTCTTGTTTACTGTTGCACTTCCGTGTGTGGTTTCATTTTCAAACACGGCTTTTTCAACAGGAGAAGAATTGTTGAAGTAAGTTGCAAGCTGAGCATCGGTTTTGCCTTCAATATCTGAGCTCTTAACCTTAATGTACTTAGCCGCCGTTACTTCACCGCTTTCAAGCAATTCAATCTCGGCAAGCCAGGTGTTTGTATCCATTTTATAATCGGATGCATTTGCACCTTCGGCAAGAGCCTCGGTAATCTTAAATCTGTAAACACCCGCAGTGACTAATTTGAGGTTTTTGAATTCAACCTTACCGTTTTTGTCAGGTGTTTCCAAATTCGTGGAAATTGTTTTTGCGCTGTTTGTCTTGATAGGTTTGCCGTCGGCATCCTGTTTTGCTGTATCCATTGATTCAAGACCTGTCAATGTATAGACGAACTTGCTGCCGCTGTAAGCCTGACCGTCAAGAGTCTTATTTACCGAAATGGCAATGTTTGTAGGATTAACCTTATTGATAAATTTAAGCGCATTTCCTGCTTCGGCGAGAGTACCGACGAATGTACCGTTGAAGTCCTGATTGCCTACTTTATAAGGAACATAACCTATAACATTTTTCTCTGTAATCTTATAGGTTGCACCTACAGGAATATTGAGAAGCTTAATGCTTTCGCCCTTTTTGATTGTGAACGAACCGTCCAAGGGTGTACGGTAAGCTGTGCTTGAATAATCTGCGCCCTTCTCTTTGAGCTGATACTCAAGAGGATAGGTCTTGTAGTCATAGGTTGAACCGTCGCCGTCAAAGTCGAGAGCAATCGCAAATGTAAACTGCTGATCTGTATCGTAATCGGTTTTACCGTCTTCACCAACAACATCCTTTGAAATTTCAAGAGGTGCTGTCACTATACTGTTGGTATAGTTGAGCTGGAGCTGTGCATAAGCACTGTCATCCTTGTCATCTACAAGCTTGAATTCCGAGTTCGTAGTTGAACCGCTTTTGATTGTTGAACCGACTCTGTTGTTAACAAGCTCCCAGTTCGTTGTGTATTTAAGCTTACTGCTGTTTGTTGACTCGTTAACCTTCATATCGTTGCCGGTCTTGAATGAGTTGTCAAAGTCAGCTATATAATTATCTTTAAGTGTGAAACCGCTGTTTGAAAGAGTTTCATTGCTTGTGCTTTCGTCTGATTTTGTAAGCTTGTAGCTTTTACCGGAGGTATCTTTGCCGTTCTCTTTGATTGTATAATCAAAAGCTTCATTAGCTTTGAGGTCATCTGAAATTTCAGAAACAACATCGCCTGTATCAAGTGCCTTTGTAACCTTGAGGTCATTGTTGGCAGGTGTCATTGTGAAGTTTACTGAGAAGTTAGACTCAGCCTCACCACGCTCCATATAGAATACTACCATATGGTATGTCTTGTTAGGATCAAGCTGAACACCATTGTTGATTGTCTTTGTAACGGTGCCAAGGTTTGTATGATGTAACACAGCATCTCCGGTATACTGAGTGCCGTCACCATTCCACATTTTACCGTAAAGGTCTGTAAGCGTAAGGTTTTCTGTAAGCTTGCCGCCGGTACCTATATTCTTCCACTTACAGAAGTTAACTTCTGTATTTTCGCCAAGTCGATCCTTTTTGAATTTGTAAAAACCGTCTGATGTTTCATAAGGGTCTACAAAATATCCATCTACATTATATTTAGCAACACTTTTATCCTGCCAAACATTCAAACAGAAGCTAGCATAATCACCTGTCTTAACCCAAAACTCATCCTTCGGAACTGTAGCTTTTGTCGACGATGATGAAGATGAGTAGTCGGCAAATACATCGTTAGCTGTTGCTTGCATTGTATTAAAGTTAATTGAACCTTTTGCCTCTTTATGGTCACCGCCGAGGTCGAGAGCAAGCTCTGCGTTAGCACCTGTTGGATCTTCACCGATATAAACCCAAAGGTCATCGTCTCCGGTGAAGTCAAAGGTTGCAGGTTTGTTGTCTGCAAGCATACCATCTTTCGGAACTCTGAAGTCTATATCAAGTCTGACACCAAAGCCATAGTTAAGGTTACAGTTAGTACCCTTGCCCGTTGATGTATTCTGAGTATTGTTGAATGGGAAAACACCATAACCGTTTTCTGTACCGCCGAATTTTCCCAAATCATCGTGTACACCATATGTTTCGCCCGCACCGTAGTTAATTTTTTTAGGTGTAAGGCCGTCCCATGTAAAGTAGATGTTATCGGTTGCATTTTTTGAAGTGAATTCATAAGTAGTAACACCATCACCGTCAGTAGTTGCACGGAACGGGAAAGATGACTTATAAACATTGGCAACTCTTTTATCATTATATGTAGCGGTTGAAAGTGCCTCAGCATCAAAGTAAGGAGCCTTGACACCATTTGCAACCTGAAGATTGCCCTTACTGTCAAGCCTGTTGTACATAAGACCCTGTAAGGACTGGTTATAATTACCGTCGCCCCATGCCATACCGTTGGCGTTGTTTACTGCATAGTAATAGTTATCATTATAATCGTTGATGTTTGTAAGTCCTCCTGCGTGGGTCTTAAATGTTTCGTAGTGTTCTCCACCCTTATACATATTACCGAAGTAGAGAGGATACTTCCAGTCCGATTTATGTGGTAAAGCAATCTTGCTTATGTAGTTGTTGAAGTTATCAAACTGATACCAATAGTCATACATATTGTCGTTACCCTGACACTGAAGATACCCGTTCTCCTGCTCCATATCCGACCAGTAGTCAAAGTATGTTGCGTCAACGCCTACGATGTCAGGATTATCTGAGAATGAATTTTCAACGACAGCACCATAGTTTACATTGTCTATTTCCGAGAATTTTGTCCAGCCTTCGCCTCTGGCTGTCTTAACATATGTAGCCGTGTTATCGCTGTAGTCCGAACCATCATATCCCGAATCTGTCGGATATGATGTTGCAGAAGATGCACCGTTGAGGTTATGTTCGTTCGGATGGAATCTTAAAAGCGCACCCGCCGGAATTTCACCTTTGAACACCACAGAACCGCTTACCTTGGTGTCTATGGTGTCTTTTGCAAGCTCAACTGTTCCTTCATAGGCATCGTTGTAGTCAAAAGTTGCATAAACCTTTGTAAGCGACTTCCAGTCATCGTTTGAAACATAAACTGTTTTATATGTTGCTTTCGACTGTTTGTCGGGAGCTTGAACAGAAAGGTATTTACTTTCTTTGAACGAGCCGTCAGTCGTAAGATAAAATTCTGTGTCACCCGAAGCACCCGAAATGTCGATGGTCTTGATGAACGGGTTAGTCCACTGACTTTTTGAAGCATCATAAAGAGCATTATCGGCACTGTATGAGTCGTTAATACCAAGGTCGCTTGTTTGTGTTTCGCCCTTGTTGCTGAAGATTACATTTTTATGGGATGACTTAACATCTACATAGTAGTAACCGCTGTCTGAAGATGTCTTAGTCATTGCAACACCCGGCCACTCTGCGTTGAAGTCAGTATCGTTTACCCAAGAATATGCATAAGCTTCATTATAGGTATTATTGCTGTTATAAAGATAGATACGGCGAAAATCTTTTGCAACAGTCTTATCGGGAAGAGTAAAATTAACCCCGGAAGAAAGCTCAATTTTTGTTGCACCGGATGGTGCAGTGGCTTCAAAAACTCCCGACGAAGGATCTTTGCTTACATTTTCTGTTTTAAGAACCGTGCCGTCATCCTGAGCAAAACGACATGTAACAGAAGAAAAACCATTCCATTCCTTATTCTTGTTCAGGTTAATGTAAATCTTCTGATCCAAAGATGTTGCCGCAAACACATTAAGCGACATACCCGACACGGCACATATCGAAAGCATGAGGGTAAGTGCAAGCACAAGAGAAAAGCTTTTCTTTGCGGTTATGCAAAGCTTTTTACTTAATTTCATAATTTTTTCTTCTCCTTCATTGCCGATTACTTTGTTTTGGCAGTCAAAGTACAATTAAACAGAACTGCATAGGACAGTCCAATATATCTGCCAACTAATTATGAAACGCAATTTTTTGAATTTGTTCTTCTTTTTTACTTGTATACAAGTATATAATATTTTATTGCATATTTGTAGAGGCAATACAGCCAAACTTTTGGTAATATTTTTGGCTATTTTGCATATCTGCAAGCACGATTTAATATTTTTGACCATAATGTGATTTTATTACTTATTTATCGCCATTTTTTGTGTTTAAGATAAAATATACCCATTACACAACCTTAACAGGCAGTTAAAAAGTCAATTTCGGCACTAAATTTGTTGATTTTTAATTCTTTTTTCAAAAATATCAAAAATTTTATGCAGGTTTACTCCAAGCTGTGCGTGCGGAAATATGTATTATTTTGCGATTGCTGCTTTTAAAATGCCCCAAAACCTACATTTTACTGAAATTTTCAGATATATTTTTATAATCAATATCTATATCTCATCAAATTAATCACCGAATACCTTGAAAATTCGGCACAAATAAAGGGCAGAGTATTGCTCTCTGCCCTCAAAATGTAATTCACTTAAATCGCAATTATACAAACCGCTTTATGCAAACATATTAAAGATCTCTGCCGCAGCACTTCTTGTACTTTTTACCGCTGCCGCACGGACAGGGATCGTTTCTGCCGATTTTCTTGCCCTTACGGATAGTCTTGTTGACAGAATCCGTACCGTCTGCAGAAGTTTCTGTAGGCTGAGCAACCTGCTCACGGTGAAGCGCTTGCTTTACGGCGTCCGACTGTTCAACAGCTTCTTCATCATCGGATGCAGACTTTGCCGCTGCGGCAGCCCTCTGAGCTGCTCTCTTTGCCGCTGCAATTGCATCCTGTCTTTTCTGAATCTCATAAACACGCTTTGGCATAATGAGCATCATCTTGACAGTATCTTCACGAATGCTTTCAATCATCTCATCAAACATATCGAAGCCTTCAACTCTGTACTCAACAACAGGATCGTGCTGACCGTATGAACGAAGTCTGATACCGCTCTTGAGCTGATCCATATTGTCGATGTGATCCATCCAATGTGTATCAACATTCTTGAGGAGGTAAACACGCTCCATCTCACGGATTGTTTCCTCGGGAAGAAGTTCTTCGTTTTCCTTGTAGATTTCGAGAGCATCATCAACGAGCATCTTCTGAATCTCTTCGGGTTCCATATTTTCAAGATCTTCAAGGCTGAAATCGTACTTAGAATCATCTCTGATAAGCCAACCTGCGTAGTAATCCTTGAGGCTTTGGAAGTTCCAATGCTCTGCAGGACCTTCGGGGAGATACTGCTTGATTGAAGTTGCGATTGTATCCTCAACCATTTTGAGGATTGTTTCGTGGAGATCCTCACCGTTAAGAACCTGATCACGCTGACCGTAGATGATTTCACGCTGTTTGTTCATAACATCGTCGTACTGGAGGACATCTTTACGAATGCCGAAGTTACGAAGCTCAACCTTTTCCTGTGAGCCTTCGATAATACTTGTGAGCATTTTGTTCTCAATAGGCATATCTTCGGCAACATTCATACGCTCCATCATCATTTTCATTCTGTCACCGCCGAACAGACGCATAAGGTCATCCTCGGTTGAGAGGAAGAAACGGCTGACACCCGGATCGCCCTGACGGCCTGCACGGCCACGGAGCTGGTTATCAATACGGCGTGACTCGTGTCTTTCCGTACCCATAATGTAAAGACCTCCGGCCTCTCTTACCTTTTCAGCCTCGCCTTTAATTTCTTCCTTATACTTGTCATTCAGTTCTCTGAATGTATTTCTTGCATTGATGATTTCTTCATCATCAGTTTCCGCATAACCTGTAGCTTCTTCAATAAGCTCCTCTGTAAAGCCCTGCTTACGCATTGCGGCTTTTGCCATATACTCTGCGTTACCGCCGAGGATGATATCGGTACCACGACCTGCCATGTTGGTTGCGATTGTTACCGCACCGAGTTTACCTGCCTGAGCAACAATTTCAGCCTCTTTTTCATGCTGTTTTGCATTGAGGACATTGTGCTTAATGCCTCTCTTTTTGAGCATTTTTGAAAGAAGCTCCGACTTCTCAATTGAAATTGTACCGACAAGGACAGGCTGTCCCTTTTCGTGAGCCTCAACAATTGCATCAATAACAGCGTGGAACTTGCCGTTTTCTGTCTTATAAACCGAATCGGGGAGGTCTTTTCTTAAAACAGGCTTGTTTGTAGGAATTTCAACAACATCAAGCTTGTAGATTTCCTGGAATTCTTCCGACTCTGTCTGAGCAGTACCTGTCATACCCGAAAGCTTTTTGTAAAGACGGAAGTAGTTCTGGAATGTGATTGTAGCAAGAGTCTTGCTTTCGCTCTGAACCTTTACGCCCTCTTTAGCCTCAATAGCCTGGTGAAGACCTTCGTTAAAACGACGGCCGTACATAAGACGACCTGTAAATTCGTCAACGATGATAACTTCGCCGTCCTTGACAACATAGTCAACATCAAGCTTCATTACACCGTTGGCCTTGATAGCCTGATTTACATGGTGCTGAATTGTAAGGTTATCGGGATCGGTAAGGTTTTCAATACCGAAAAATTCTTCGGCTTTCTTAACACCGCTCTGTGTGAGGGTTGCTGTTTTCTGCTTTTCATCAACAACATAATCAATGTCGTTTTCCTTGTAATATTCCTCCATATCCTCTTTTGCGTCAAGTTCTGCAAAACGCTGAACTTTAAGAGTTTTTGCAAAAGCGTCAGCCTTTGCGTAAAGGTCTGTTGACTTGTCGCCCTTACCCGAAATAATAAGAGGAGTTCTCGCCTCATCAATAAGGATTGAGTCAACCTCATCGACAATCGCAAATGCGTGCGGGCGCTGAACCTTGTTTTCCTTGTAAACTACCATGTTGTCACGGAGGTAGTCAAAACCGAGTTCGTTGTTTGTTCCGTATGTAATGTCTGCGGCATAAGCCTTTTTTCTGCCCTCGTTATCGAGATCGTGGCAGATAAGACCGACCGAAAGACCGAGGTATCTGTAAAGCTTGCCCATCCACTCTGAGTCACGACGGGCAAGGTAATCGTTGACTGTTACAATGTGAACACCTTCGCCTGTAAGAGCGTTGAGGTATGCAGGGAGGGTAGCAACCAAGGTTTTACCTTCACCGGTTTTCATCTCGGCGATTCTGCCCTGGTGAAGAACGATACCACCGATAATCTGAACGGGGAAGTGCTTCATACCAAGCACTCTCCAGCCTGCCTCACGGCAGGTTGCAAATGCTTCTGGGAGAATATCGTCTGTTGTTTCGCCGTTGGCAAGTCTTTCTTTAAGAATTGTTGTCTGGTTCTTGAGTTCACTTTCGCTCATAGCCGCATATTTATCTTCGAGTGCAAGCACCTTGTCACAGATTGGTTGCACACGCTTAACTTCACGCTTGCTGTAGTTGCCGAACATAGCCTTTAAAAAATTCATCAGGGTTCTTCCTTTCAATGTACCGAAAAAATCGGTCAAACTGTATTTTCAATAATATAATTTTAATTTACTGCACCGCAGACGCTCCAAGGCTTTTTGCAGCCTGAATCATTGCGGCCTCAACCACGGGACCGGCATATTGGAAACCGAAACCCGAATCCTGTACAACACAGGCAAAGGCGAGAGGGCAGTCCTCATCTTTTGAGTAGCCGACCATCCAGCCGTTAGGGTTCTTATCATCGCCGACTTCACCCGTACCTGTTTTGGCACAGACTGTAAGTCCGCCGAAAAGGTTGTCGCCGTAGTAATCCGAAACGGTGTATCTCATAACATCATCAAGCTTTGCCGCCGTATCGGATGAAAAAAGCTCCTGTCCGCTGCTCTTGTAGTTTATGCCGAGTGCAGAGAGTATGGACTCATCTTTGATAAGGGTAGGGTTTGTAGCCTTACCACCGTTTGCGATTGCACCGCAGATAATTGCCATCTGCATCGGGTTTACCTTGTCATTATATTGACCTACACCCGACCAGCCAAGCTGGTTTTCATTGGCATCGCTGACATCATATGAACCCTTTGCGGTTTTAATTCCGTCAACATCAAAGGAGCTGTTAATGCCGATTTTCTCGGCAGTTTTTGTCATTGTGTCACTTCCGAGTTCAACGGCAAGCTTTGCAAAAACAATATTGCAGGAATGTGCCATTGCCTCTTTATATGTCAGCGTTCCGTGAGTTTCCGTACAGGTAACTTCACTTCCGCCTATGTTCTCACTTCCGTTACAAACCCAAGTGCGGTCATAAAGGTCGGGAATATTCTCGATTGCCGCCGCAGATGTAACGATTTTGAAGATTGAACCCGGAGTAAAGGTTGACGAAAGCACATTATCAAGGTAAACGCCCTCGTATTCGCTTTCGTTGTCCTTGGTAATTTCGGGAGGAGCCTGCGGATCGTAAGCCATGGTGCTTATGGAACAGATAACCTCGCCTGTTTTGTAGTTATATATTACACAGGCACCTTTTTTGTTATAAGCTGCAAGAACATCATAAGCCGCCGCACAGGTTGCGGAATCGACTGTCAGCTTTATATCGTGAGAGGCACGCAATGATTCCGGCATATTAAGTCCGAAAACAAGGTTATAGCCTATCAGCTGAGAACGATACATACTTTGAACAGCCGTTGAAATGTTAAGGCTGTCATCACCGACAACATGAAGCAGAGATTTTCTTACGCTCTCGCTTTCGTTATAAACTCTTTTACCGTCAACCGTCTGTGCAAGAGCCGTGCCGTTGCGGTCATAGATCGCTCCTGCCTGTGCAAGGCCGCCATCACCTGCTATATGCGCATTATATGCCTGATCAACCCAATCGTCTGCCCCTGTTACAAGCTCAAAGGCAAGATAGCCGAGTCCGCCGATAAACGCAAGCGCAACTATATATATAAGTGTACTTCTGCGAAGTATTTTTTTCAAACCTTACACCACCCTGTGTATCAAGTGAACAATCGAAAAATTAAAGAAAATGCGGCTTTGCTTGCAAAGCACTATGAATACGGTCGGGAGATAGAGCATTTTATTTTGCTGTTTTTCCTCTCGACAACAATTTTCCATTTTCAATTTACTAAACTTATCTTTTTACCGAATAAGTTCTCTCGTCTGCGGCTTTGATGAATGCAACAAGTCCCCAACAAGACATAATACTTGAACCGCCGGCAGACAAAAACGGAAATGTTACGCCTGTGAGCGGAAGGACATCGGTTGCACCGAAAACATTGAGAGAAAGCTGAACAACAAAAAGTCCTGCCGCACAGCACGCTGAAATTGAATAAAAGGTACTTCTGCTTCGGGTTGTAATTGCCCTTGCATAAATAAACATTGCACCTACTGCCACGGCAAGTGTGAACGCAACGATAACTCCCATTTCTTCCGAAACAAGTCCGAAAACAAGGTCACTTTCGGATGCGGCAACCTGCTTTAAAAAACCGTTGCCGATACCTACGCCGAAAAGTCCGCCGCTTGCCATATATGTGAGAACTCTTGCCTGCTGATAACCGAGATTGTCCTGAGTATGTTCCCACACATGACGCCATCCCGAAAAACGGTCGGCAACATACGGTTTAAACTTGAGGACAAAGGTTACGCCGAAAATTGCGGCGGCAACAGCAAGAATAATCGTCTTGAAATCGCCCGAGCGCATAAACGCTGTGAGCAAAAATGTTACAAAGAAGATGAGCGCAGTACCGAAGTCACCCATAAGAGCCAAAAGTCCGACGCATACTGCCGAGAAGATAATGTACTCAAGCAGGTTCTTCTTTGTCATCAACACATCAAGCGAACTTGCGCCGATAAAGATGAAAATAATCTTTGCAAGCTCTGACGGCTGAAATGAAAACGAGCCGATATAAATCCAGTTGGCGGCGCCGTTTGTAATCTTACCAAATACAATTGTTACACCCAAAAGACCGACCGCACAAATCATTGCCGGAAGTCTGAGTTTATTTACCTTGTCGGGATCTTCAATCAGCTTGATAATTATACAGAAGAAAATCATACCTATTGCGGCGGCAACAAGCTGAACATAAGCCGAGCGTTCCGACTGTCTGATAAGCATCATTACGCCTATGCCCGTCAAAAACAGGGCGAGCGATTCAAGCTCGAAATTTACTCTGCGGATTACAAAATAGGAGATAAAGAAGAATCCCCATTCAACAGCCGCAAGAGCGCCGAACAGCACGAGCGGAGCCATTGTATTTGTGCCGTCATTCCAGAACATTGCCTGAACGCACATAAAAAAGTGAAAAAATGTAATAAGAAGCATAAGCTTCCACGATTTCATTGCAGGCTTATCGCTGACCTTTGAGAAAAACCAACTCGACTGCAACGGCTGTTGGAACTCCTCGCCTCTTTTTACTATAAGGCTTGTACCGCCTATTGTTATTGTATCGTCAATTAGCACCTTTGCTCTGCCTCTTGTTCTTTTGCCGTTGAGCATTGTGCCGCTCTTTGAGTCGGTATCGCTTACATACCAACCGTCTTTACGGCGAAGGAGTACGCAATGATTTCTTGAAACTGTCGGGTCATCAACGGTTACATCACTGCTTTTACTTCTGCCGATTGAATTTTCCCAGAAAAGCACGGGGAGTATCTCGCCCGTTGCAGGGTTCAAAAGTGAAATCAAAGGAGTTTCGGGACGGCGGCGGCGGCGCATTGCGGCAAAGCACTGGTACACAATTATTATTGCATAAACAGGCATAAGAAAACGCAGTGCAACAACACCCATATCGAAAATTATCGAAAGATCCGGCACTTTTTTCAACTCCTTCACAAATCATCTGTCCTAAAAATAAGCATACTTAAAGTTATACAGTTTAAATAATAATCCAATTTCCTCCAAAAGTCAATAGCCGAGTGCCTCGGCAGTCAATTCGTGAAGATAGTTTGTACAATAGAAAACTAAAAATGCCCGAGCGTAAAATTGTTATTGTCTGTACCAACCTGTAGGGACGTTCATTGTGTCAAGTGCAACATGGTAACCACCTGTGCAAGGACATGGTATACAAAT
>ERZ827423.2440-NODE-2440-length-14704-cov-4.110656_pt1 | contig 14704 bp, 11 predicted proteins | sample MGYA00519775_ERZ827423 | MGnify/ENA primary metagenome ERZ827423 (study PRJEB31778, sample SAMEA3449296) | human gut metagenome | biome: human gut; feature: human-associated habitat; material: faeces | place: United Kingdom | collected 2010/2012 ...
GGGTCTTGTAGCTGAGATAGGTGGGCACGAACTGGGGCAGGTCGTCCCGCAGCAGATCCTCCCGGATGATGACCACCGCCATGCCGGCGGGCCCCACGTTCTTCTGCACACCGGCCCAGATCAGGCCGTACTTGGTCACGTCGCAGGGACGGGAGAGGAACATGGAGGACTGGTCGCTCACCAGCACCTTGCCCTTGGTGTCAGGCAGGTGGAAATAGGTGGTGCCGTTGATGGTCTCATTTTCGCAGATGTAGACATAGTCCGCGTTGTCGGGGATGTCCAGATCGGAGCAGTCGGGGATGTAGGAGAAGTTCTTGTCCGCGGAGGAGGCGACGATCTTCACCTCGCCGTACTTCTGGGCCTCCTTGATGGCCTTCTTGGACCAGTTGCCGGTCTCCACATAGCAGGCCACGCCGTTCTTCATCAGGTTCATGGGCACCATGGCGAACTGCACGGTGCCGCCGCCCTGGACGAACAGGACCTTGTAGTTGTCCGGAATGCCCATCAGAGTCCGGAGATCGGCCTCCGCCTCGTCCCGGATCTGCTGGAACACCTTGGAGCGGTGGCTCATCTCCATGACGCACATGCCGCTGCCCCGGTAGTTCATCATCTCGGCGGCGATCTCCTCCAGGACCTCCTCCGGCATCATGGCGGGTCCGGCGGAGAAGTTGTAGGTACGTCCGTACTTCATGCTGATTTCCTCCAAACTTTTTGAATTTTGGGTCTCGCATCGGCGCGCAGACATTCGTCTGTATCCACTTTCAGTATAGCACAGAATTCCAAAGAATCAACCGGAAAAGCAGGAGAGAATTGTACACCCAATGAAGATGGACAAACAGCAAATAAAGTTTTAGGACGGCAAAAAAAGTTTCAGAACACTTGCTTTTTCGAAGGATTTCAGGTATTCTGAAAAAAACATAAATTGGTATGGCCTATTGACGGACTGGGAATTGGAGAAGGGAGCGCTGCCCTGCGGTGGCGGAAGATAGATGAATCGGACTTGGATTGAATTGGACAGGGAGGCGCTGACCCACAACATCCGGCGCTATCAGAGCCTGCTGCCAGCAGGCTGCCAGATTATGGGCGTGGTGAAGGCGGACGCCTACGGCCACGGCGCCCGGGCAGTGGCCGCCCAGCTGTGGGAGCTGGGCATCCGCCACTTTGCGACGGCCACACTGGAGGAGGCAGTCCAGTTGCGGGAAGCCGGACTGCAGGGGGAAATTTTGATTTTGGGATACAGCTCTCCCGCATATTTCCCACTGCTGGCGGAGCATAATCTGACCCAGACGGTCACCTGCCCGGACCATGCGGCCCAGCTGGAGGCCTATTGCCGGGAGAGCGGTGCCCGCATCAAGGTACATATTGCGGTGGATACCGGCATGCACCGCATCGGCTTTCTGCCGGAGGATCTGGATGCCATCCAAAGGGTTTATGAGCATGGAATCCTCCAGGTCACTGGCATTTACTCCCATCTCTGCGTGGCGGACACGGACGAGGAGGAACATGTGGTGTTCTCCCGCCGGCAGGCGGAGACCTTCAAGAGCGTGGTAGAGACCCTCCGAGCCCGGGGCTTGGAGATGGGGACTATCCATCTGCTGAGCAGCTACGCGGCGGTGAACTATCCGGAGTACGCCTATGATTACGCCCGCCTGGGCATTTTGATGTTCGGCGTCAAAAGCAGTCCGGCGGATTACCTGCGGGAGGACCTGCAGCCCATGCCGGTGATGACCCTGAAGGCATGCGTCACCTCTGTGCGGGAGATCGGGCCCGGGGAGACCGTGAGCTACGGCAGGATCTTCCGGGCGGAGCGCCCCACCAAGGTGGCATCCGTCTCCATCGGCTATGCCGACGGCATCCCCCGCTGCCTCAGCGGAGGAAAGCTCCGGGCTCTTGTCCGGGGGCAGTATGCCCAGGGCATCGGCCGTATCTGCATGGACCAGCTGATGCTGGATGTCACCGGCATTGCGGATGTCCAGGTGGGGGACGAGGCGGTGTTTATCGGCCGCCAGGGGGACCGTGTGATCTACGCAGAAGAGCTAGCGGAGAATGCCGGCACTATCACCAATGAGCTGTTCAGCCGCCTGGGTGCCCGGGTGGAGGGACGCTGCTTCCGCCAGAGCGATGGAGAGATGTGAGGCCGTGGGGCGGCTTTGCATATACAAACTGTCATGCAGGCGGCTTCCCCTGCCCGGGGAACGGCGTCTGCGGAGAAAGGAGGAAGAGAGATGGAACGGTATGTGGAGTGCGAAAGCCGCGGCCTGACCCTTCGGGGGATGCTGCACGTGCCGGACCAGCGGACGGGAAAGGTGCCCTTTGTGATCCTGTTCCACGGCTTCTGCGATGACCGGAACGAGATCAACTTCGTCCACACGGAGCTCTCCCGCCGGTTGTGTGAGCGGGGGATCGCCAGTGTCCGGTTTGACTTTGCCGGCAGCGGCGACAGCGACGGGCGGTTCGAGGACATGACCGTCTCCGGCGAGGTGGAAGACGGCCTCGCCATCCTGGACTATGTGAAGGGCCTGGACTTTGTGGATCAGAGCCGAATCGCCATTCACGGCCTGAGCATGGGCGGGTGCGTCGCCTCTATGGTGGCGGGCCTGCGGGACGCGGATGTGTGCGCCCTGAGCATGTGGTGCCCGGCGCCGGATGTGGTCTACAACATGAAGCACAAGATGCTCTGCGGGGTGGATGTGTCCGACATCGAGGAAAAGGGCTATGCGGACTATGAGGGCCTGCGGGTGGGCCTGGGCTTCTATCAGGACGCACTGGCCCTGGACCCGTATGCCGTGGCCGCCAAATTCACCAAGCGGGTGAATCTGGTCCACGGGGATGAGGACGTGACGGCCTCCATTCACTGTTCGGAGCGGTACAAGGAGATCTATGGGGACCGGGCGGAGTTCCTGGTGGTCCATGGTGCAGAGCACCGCTTCAAATCTTGCGCGTTCCGGGCGGCCCGGATGGACTCGGCCCTGGCATTCCTGACACGGGAACTGCTGGGGTGAGCAAAGAGACTCCTGGGGCGGCGCGGGCAGGGCCGGTTGCCGCGAAACAACATTGAAGGGAGAAACGAGAATGGATAAGACGAAAACACCAAAGGTGCGGAAAACCCCAACCCCGGCATTCGCCGTGATCTCTTTCCTGGTGATCGTGGCCGTGCTGGTGGTGCTGATCAACCTGGGCGTGGACACCACCATGTCCGTGTTCATCGCGGCGCTGGTGTCCGTGGTGATCGCTCTGATTCTGAACATCCCCTGGGAGGAAGTGGAAAAGACCCTGCTGCGTGTGGTGGCCGACTGTATCCCCACGTTCCTGATCGTCATTATGGTGGGCATGCTGGTGGGCATCTGGATGGCCGGCGGCACGGTCCCCGCCCTGATGTACTACGGCATGCAGCTGATCTCGCCGAAGATCCTGGTGCCCTTGGCCTTTGTCCTCAGCGGCCTGACGGCGGAGTTCACTGGCACCTCCTTCGGCAGTGTGGCCACCATGGGCATCGCCCTGGTGGGCGTGGCCTCCACCACCTCCATTCCAGTGGCGCTGGTCATCGGCGCGGTGGTCTGCGGCGCCTGGTTCGGTGACAAGATGTCCCCCCTGTCCGACACCACGAACCTGGCCTCCGGCGTCAGCAAGGTACCACTGTATGACCACATCAACTCCATGATGTACACTACCATTCCCGCCACGCTGGTGGCGCTGGTGCTGTTCACCATTGCCGGCCTGATGTACAGCGGCGGCGAGATGGACACCACCCGGGCCAACCTGATCTGCGACACTCTGGCGGCCAACTTCAACCTCAATCCCATTCTGATCCTGCCCGCCATCCTGGTGCTGCTGGTCTCTGTGTTCAAGCTGCCCGCCCTGCTGGGCATGGGCCTCACCGTGGTGGTCAGCATTGTGTTCGCCTTGGTGTTCCAGGGAGTGAACTTCGTGGATTTGATGAATTTTGCGGCCAATGGATTCTCTCTGTCCACCGGCGTGGACATTGTGGACCCCATGTTGAACCGCGGCGGCATCACCAGCATGACCGGTCTGCTGATCACCTTCATGGTGGCCAGCGTCATGGGCGGCATCATCACCGCCACCGGAATTCTGGACGTGCTGGCCAAGGACGTGTTGCTGAAGTTCATCAAGAGCCGCGGCGTTTTGGTGACCGTGACCCTGATCTACTGCTACATCGTGAACTTCCTCACTGCCGGCGGCCAGACCGTGGCCATCATCGTCACCGAGCAGACCTTTGAGGACGCCTTCGACCAGATGGGCATTCACCGCAGAGTCCTCTCCCGGACGCTGGAAGACGCGGGTACTTTGAGTGCACCCATTGTCCCGTGGGGCGTTGCCACGCTGTACGTGATGGAGGTCCTGGGCTGCGGCACAGAGTACATCCCGTACTGCTGGTTTATCTTCATCGTGCCCATCTTCTCCATCTTCTGCGCCTTCTCCGGCATCGGCATGTGGGACAAGGACGGCAACAAGATGTGGGGCAAGAAGAAAGCCGCTGCGAAGTAATCTCTCTTGACAATCTCCTGCAGGAGCCGGCCCAAAACGGGCCGGCTCTTTTTCAGCCGTGCCCAAGACAGTTGCAAAGAGACAGGGACTGCCGTATAATGTTGCCATTGAGCATGTCTGCCGGCAGGAGCTGGCGCGGAGGGGAAGTGATCGGATTGGAAAAGGAGCACCGGGGGCGTACCCATGTGGGGCTGTATGTCCGGGCCATGGTCAAGTGGCTGGTGGTGGCGCTGGTCACCGGCGGCTGCTGCGGCGTGGTGGGCGCCCTGTTTCACATCGGTGTGGAGCGGGCCACAGAGCTGCGGGAGGCGCACCCGTGGCTGCTGTGGTGCCTGCCGGCGGCAGGACTGGTAATCGTGGCCTTTTACAAGCTGACCAGGACGGAGGGCCAGGGCACCAACGACATCATCGAGGCGGTGCACCACGGCAAGCCCCTGTCCATCTGGCTGCTGCCTGCCATCTTCCTGGGGACAATCCTCACCCACCTGTGCGGCGGCAGCGCCGGACGGGAGGGGGCAGCCCTCCAGATGGGCGGCACCATCGGCCGCCACACGGGGAGCCTGTTCAACCTGGATGACCGGGACCTGCGCACCGCCACCATGGCGGGTATGGCCGCCTTCTTCTCCGCCCTGTTCGGCACCCCCCTCACCGCCACGGTGTTCGCCATCGTGGTCATCAGCATCGGCGTGGTGTACCATGTGGCGTTCATCCCGTGCCTCACCGCCTCCCTGGTATCCTACTGGATCTCCCTGGAGATGGGGGTGGCGCCCACCCGCTTCGCCGTGGCGGCGCCGGAGCTGGAGGAACTGATGCTGCTGCGGGTGGCGGCGCTGGGGGTGGGGTGCGCCCTGGTGTCCGTCCTGCTGTGCCGGACACTGCAGTTTGCAGAGCATCAGATGAAAAAGCGCCTGCCCAACGCCTGGCTGCGGGTAGTGGTGGGGGGCTGCGCTGTCATCGCCCTGACGTATCTCTGCGGCACCCGGGACTACAACGGCGCCGGCATGGACATCATCGCCGCCGCCGTGGAGCAGGGCACCGCCCGGCCGGAGGCGTTCCTGCTGAAGATCCTGTTCACCGCCGTAACCCTCTCCGCCGGGTTCAAGGGCGGCGAGGTGGTGCCCTCCTTCTTCGTGGGGGCCACCTTTGGCTGCGTGGCGGGGCCGCTGCTGGGGATCCCCGCGGGCTTTGCCGCGGCGCTGGGCCTGGCGGCGGTGTTCTGTGGGGCCACCAACTGTCCCCTGGCCTCCATCTTCCTGTCCGTGGAGCTGTTCGGGGACGGGGGCCTGCTGTACTTCGCCCTCATCTGCGGCATCAGCTATATGCTCTCGGGCTACAACGGGCTGTACTCCAGCCAGACCATCCTCTACTCCAAGCTGAAGGCCCAGTATATCAATGTGCACACCAACGCCCACCACGCCGGGGAGCCGGTGGATCCCTTCCGCCAGGAGGGCACAGCGGGCGATGGGACGTCCCCGGGCGAGAAAACCTGACCGGAGTCAAAAAACGGGACCGCCTAAAGGGCGGTCCCGTTTTTGCGGCGCGGAAGGGGGAAGTTCAGTCCGCCGGCCTTGTCAGCTCCGTGGGGCAGGGCTCGCCGGCGGCCATCTGGCAGATGCCGCCGATGCCGCAGGCCACCATGCTGGCCACGGCGGCGTCGGTGTAAAAGGCCATGTGCTGGGTCATGATGACATTGCGGAACTGGTGGAGATAGAACCAGTTCCGGTTGGGCAGGATGTCCACCCGGTGGTCGGCGTGGATGATGCCCTCGTCTCCCTCCACGGTGTCCATGCCCAGGGCGCCGATCTTGCCGGTCTCGATGCCCTCGATCAAGGCCTCGATGTCCGCCATCTCCCCCCGGGAGCAGTTGATGATCACCACGCCGTCCCGCATTTTGGCGATGGTCTCCCGGTTGATCAGGTGGCGGTTGGAGTCCAGCAGGGGCATATGCAGGGTGATGATGTCCGACTGGGCCAGCAGGGTGTCGAAGTCCACATAGTCCACCAGGCCCTCCGCCGCCGGATTGGGGCGCAGGTCATAGGCCAGCAGATGGCAGCCGAAGCCGGAGAGGTTCCGGGCCACCTGGACGCCGATGCGGCCGGTGCCGATGATGCCCACGGTCAGGTCCTTCATCTCCCGGCCCTGGAGGCCGCCCAGGGAGAAGTCGTTGACCTGTCCCCGCCACAGGGCCTGCTTATACTGCCGCAGGCACATGAGCATCAGCATGACGGTGAAGTCCGCCACGCCGTTGGGGGCGTAGCTGGCGTTGCACACCCGCAGGCCGATGGCCCTGGCGTGGTCCAGGTCGATGTGGTCATACCCCACCGTGCGGGTGGAGAGATACCGCACCCCCTGGGCGTAATAGGCGTCCAGCAGGGCGGCGCCCAGCCGGCCCTGGCCCAAGGTGGACACGCCGGCGCAGCCGGCGGCTAGGTCCGCGTTTTCCAGCGTGGGCACCGCGTCGGTGACGGTCAGCTCCACGCCGTGGAGGGCCGCCTGCCGTTCCAGATCGGCCCGCTCGTCGGGGCGGGCCTCATATACACAGATTTTCATGGGTTCCTCCTGTCAGAAGGCGGCGTCAGCGCTCCAGCAGCCGCCGGGCCACCTCCACATTTTTATGCTCCATGTCCTGGAGCCGCCGCACGGCGGCGGCCTGGGCCTCCGGGTGCCCCGCCTGGACCATGCACTGGTCGATCATGGACCGGAGGTTCTCCTCCGTCAGGTCCGCCAGATCCACGAACTGCTCCTGCCCGATGTACCGCAGGAAGGCGGAGACCTTGGGGTCGTACACCACGCCCGCCAGGGGGATCCCCTGGCCCGCGGCGAAGATCAGGGCGTGGAGGCGCATGGCAACCACCGCCTGCATCCGGCTCAGGGCGCCGATGATGGTCCCGGCGCCGCCGGGGTCGTTCAAAAAGTAGTGGGGGATGGAGAGCCCTCTGGCGGCCAGCTGTCCCGCACCGGGGTCCTGGTGCTTTTCCGCCGCCAGGAAGATGGGCGTCAGGCCATAGGTCCGGTAGGCGTACTCCGCCGCCGCCCGGAAGAAGGGGGCCTTCTCTTCAAAGCCCTTCCACCGCCGCAGGGCGAAGCAGAGATACTTCCCCCGGGGCGGGATGCCCGCCCGCAGCAGCAGGCTGTCGGTCTTGTCCTCCGGGGCCCGGGGCAGCGTCAGGGCCGGGTCGGCGGTCAGCAGGATCTCCGGCCTGGTGACGCCCATGCTCCGCAGCTCCTCCAGGGAGTCCGGCTCCCGCAGGGTGATGGCGTCCACGCTCTGGTTGATGACCCGGGCAGTCAGCTTCCGGTGGTTTTCCCGGATGACGGGGCCGATGCCGCAGCCGTACATCTGCACCCGGTTGCCCGCGTGCTTGGCGGCCCGGATGTTGGCCAGATAGAACCACAGGGACCGGCGGGAGGTCACGTCCTGGATCAGGCTACCGCCGCCGTTGATATACAGGCGGCTGCTGCTCATGGCGGTGTGCCAGGCCAGCAGGTTGGACCGGTGCACCGCCCGGACCCGATAGGTGAGCCGGGTGCTCTTGGGGTCCTTGCTGAGGACGGTGATGGGCATGTCCTGGTCGATGGAGCGCATCTCCTGGAGGATGGCCTCCAGAATGGCGTCGTCTCCGGCGTTGCCCCGGCCGTAGGCGCCGCAGATCACCACCCCGTCCCGGGCGGCAGCGGGCCGCCGGTGGCGGCGGAGGATGGATTCGTAGATCTGCAGCTGAGTGGCCACGGTCTTTTGGATGGAGAAGTGGGTGGAGGCCTTTTCATAGAGCTTCTCCCCCAGCCGGTGCCGCAGGTCGTCGTCATTGCCCAGGGCGGCCAGATAGCCGCCCAGCGCCTGCCAGTCGCCGGGCTGGAACAGGTAGCCGTTCACATCCTGGTCGATGAGGTAGGGGATGCCCCCCACGGCGGTGGCCACGGTGGCCAGGTGGAACCGGGTCCCGTCCGTCAGGGCGTAGGGGAAGGTCTCGGACAGGCTGGTCAGGGCGTTGATGTCCAGGGCGGCATAGAACGGGTCCATGCCGCCGGAGATCCAGCCGGCGAAGCACACCTGCTCCTGTACGCCCAGCTCCCGGGCCAGAGCGGTGAGCTTGTCCTTTTCCGGGCCTTCTCCGGCGATCACCAGCCGCAGCCGGGGACACTGGGCGTATCCCGCGGCAAAGCCCCGGATCAGGGTGGATATATCCTTCACCGGGTTCAGCCGGGCGGCGATGCCCACCACCACGCTGTCTCTGTCCACATTCGCGCCCAGGCTCCGCAGATACGCCAGCCGGTCCCCCTGAGGGGCCGGGGGCGTGAAGTCGATGCCGTTATAGATGGCGTAGAACCGATCCGGGGGAAATCCCCGGGAGATCAGCAGGTCTACCATGGCGTCGGACACGCCGATCCGGTAGTCCAGCTTCCGCAGGGCCAGGGCGTTGATGGTGCCGAAGGTGAGATGGCTGAAGGGCCGGCCCATATAGTCCAGCCGGTAGTCGCTGTGGACGGTGGTCACCACCGGCAGCCCGGTGGGCCTGCGGAGCATGGCGCCGATCATATTGGCCCGGGAGCCGTGGCAGTGGATGAGCTCGTAGCCGCCCTCCCGGATATAGGCCGTCAGCTTCCGCCGGGTGCGGAAGACGTTGTTGCCGCCGAAGATCATGGTGGGAATGCCCATCTGCCGGGCCTCCTCGGCAAAGGGGCCGTCCCGGAAGCACACCAGCTGGGCGGTGATGGTCTTGTTCAGATTTTGCAGCAGGCTCAGCACATGGGTCTTGGCGCCGCCGGAGTCTCCGCCGCTGATGAGATGGATGACTTTCATGTGATGCCTTTCTTTTCTCTTTTGCAAATGGGGGGTTGTGGAATCGCGGAAAATATTATACAATACCAACCAGATATTGTCCAGACGACAAACGCCAAATACAGGCGCAGCCGCGCCGTTTACGGAGGAGACCATGGAACAGAAAGCAAAGCGTGTAGGAAAATTCAATGTCATCGACATCATCGCCGTCATCCTGATCCTGGCGGTGGTGGCCTTTGGCGCCTGGAAGCTGCTGGGCAGCAGGGGCGGCGAGACCGGCGAGAGCAGTATGGTACAGGTGACCTATGTGGTCCGGGCCGAGGGCGTCCCGGTGGAGCTGTATGAGAACTGCCTGGAGCACCTGCCCTCTCCCCTGATGGCCTCCGGCGCCCTGGTGGGCGGCCAGATCGAGAGCGTGGAGAAGGCACCCTATTACGTCCTGAGCCCCGACGGACAGTGGGTGGAGGACCCGGACCATGTGACGCTGTACTTCACCGCCACCACGGAGACCCCGGCGGGTGAGGTGATGACCACCAAGGTGGGGGATCAGGAGGTCCGGATCGGCAAGACGGACTACATCCTCAAGAGCGAATACATCGAGATCCAGGGCGGCACCATCGTGGACGTGACCTGGGAGGAACCGGCCGAGGGCTGAGAAAAAGCGAATCTGAAACGGAACAGGCGCCCGCCTCATGGAAAATGAGGCGGGCGCCTGCTTTTTCGCATGGCCCCCTGGTGCGCCCGGATCATCCGTCCGCGGAGGGGACCGGACTCCAGCGCTTCCAGGCGTCTTGGTTCAGCAGGTTCTCCGGCAGTTCGCCCCGCCAGGCCCGCTGGAGATTGTCGGCAAAAAAGGAATACCGCCCCGCGTGCAGCCTGACGCCGTCGGGATACCCAGCCGTATGGGGCGTGAGGAGCACATTGGGGAGCGATCTCAGCTGGCTGGCCTGAGGGAGCGGCTCCTCCTCATAGACATCCAGACACGCGCCGGCGATCTGATGGCGGCGCAGCGCCTCGATCAGGTCTGCCTCGCGGACGACGGAGCCCCGGGCCGTGTTGACCAGGACGGCGGAGGGTTTCATCCGCCGGAATGCCTGCCGGTCCATCAGATGCCGGGTCTCCGGCGTGGCCGGCACGTGGAGGGATACCACGTCGCTGCGCTCCAGCAGCTCCTCCAGGCGGACATTCTCCACACCCTGGATGCACTTCGGATGGCGGCTGTATCCCAGGACGTTCATGCCGAAGGCCTGGCACAGGGCGGCCACCCGCTGCCCGATGGCCCCGAGGCCGATGATGCCGGCGGTCTTTCCTAGGAGCTCCCCGCCGGAATAGCACAGCTCCCGGCTGTCCCGGCGCGCCTTCAAAAACGTGTCCAGATAGACGATGTTTTTGAACCACCCCAGGATCAGCGCCATGGTGTGCTCCGCCACCGCGGCGGCGTTGACGCCGGCGGCGCTGCACACGAGGATCCCCCGCCTGGTGCACTCCGCCAGATCCACGTTGTCAGACCCGGCCCCGGTTTGGATCATCCGCAGCTTCGGGGCCCTGTCCAGAAGGGCGGCGCTGACCGGGAGGTGCTCCGGAATAAGGGCCTCCGCGTCCCGCAGGCAGAGGTCGTCCGGCCCGGTGAGGGCCACCTTCCAGCCCGGGGGGAAGAACGCCCGGATCCGGGCCGCCGTGTCCGCGGGAAAGCGGCCGATGATGACCAGGTTCACGGCCGGGGCCTCACAGGGAGTTCTTGCCCCGGACCATATACTTGCCCGCCGGGGTCTCCGCCAGGACCCTGCCGTCCTCCACGGAGAGCCGGCCCCGCAGCCACACCTGCCGGATGCCGCCGGCGGTGACGAAGCCCTCGTAGGGGTTGTAGTCCACGTTGGCCACACAGTCCTCCGCCCGGATCACATGGCTGGCGCCGGGGTCGTACACCACGATGTCCGCGTCGCTGCCGGGCCGCAGCACGCCCTTCCGGGGATACAGGCCATACAGCCGGGCGGGATTTTCGCTGAGGAGGCGGCACATCTGGGCGGCGCTGATCTTCCGCTTGGCCACACCGTAGGAGTAGATCAGCTCTCCCCGGGTCTCCACGCCGGGCAGGCCGCCGGGGATCTTGGTGAAATCCTCCCGCCCCATGTCCTTCTGGGCCAGGGTGAAGGAGCAGTGGTCCGTGGACACGGTCTGGATGGCGCCCCGCCGCATCCCCTTCCACAGGTACTCCTGCTCCGCCTTGTCCCGCAGGGGCGGCGCGCAGACGTATCGGGCGGCGGAGGAGTAGTCCTCGTTGAAATACACGCTCTCGTCCAGCAGCAGGTACTGGGGGCAGGTTTCCACGTATACCGTCTGACCCCGCTTCCGGGCGTGGTCCACTTCCAGCAGAGCCTCCCGGTTGGTGAGGTGGACGATGACCACCGGCGCGTCCGCCGCCTGGGCGATCCGCAGCAGGCGGCTCACCGCCTCCGCCTCCAGATAGGGGGGACGGGTGCGGGGATGGGAGGCGGGGGAGAGCTCTCCGGCGGCCTTCCGCTCAGCGACACGGCCGTCGATGACGCCGGCGTTCTCGCAGTGGAACCCGGCGATGCCCCCCAGGCGCTTCAGCTCCTTCAGGGCCCAGTAAATCTCCTTATCCCCCAGCATCATGGCGGGGTAGGTCATGTACATCTTGAAGGAGGAGATGCCCTGGGCGAACATGTCCGGCAGCTCGGCGCGGATGGACTCGTTCCAGTCGTCGATGGTCATGTGGAAGCCATAGTCGCAGAAGGCCTTGCCGTCCGCCTTCCGGTGCCACAGGTCCAGCCCGTAGTGGAGGGACTCCCCCTTGTTGGGGCAGGCGAAGTCGATGACCGTGGTGGTGCCGCCCCGGAGGGCCGCCCGGGTGCCGGTGTAGAAGTCGTCCGCCGTGGTGGTGTTCGCCACATCCAGGTCGAAGTGGGTGTGGGCGTCGATAAAGCCGGGGAAGAGGAAGCAGCCGGTCACGTCCACCACCTGGTCCGCCGTCTGGGGCCCCCGGCCCATCCAGGCGATCTTCTCCCCATTCAGCAGGACATCGGCCCGCCGCTGGCCCGCGCCGGTGATCACCGTTCCGCCCTTGAGCAATGTTGTCATCAAAAAACCTCCCTTGTATGGCCGGCGGCGCTCCGCGCCTGCCTGCCGGATTGCCGGGATTCCCCCGGCGGCTATTGTTTTCCTCAGTATATCACCCATCTGCCGGGATTACCAGAATCGCCGCGGAAAAAGTTTGCGGGTCTGCCACAAAAAAGCGGGAAAATTTCTGGCGGTTTTCCCGAGGGAAGATCGGCAGTTCTCCGCTGCCTGCACCAAAAAAAGACAGCCGCATCCCTAGGGAATACACCCTGGGGATGCGGCTTGGCGCTTGTCAGTCCCGTCGGCTGTATTCCAAAATGGGGATGCCGTCCGCCACGGTGCAGCGGTCCAGATGGAGCACCGTTGGCGGAAGCCCCTCCCGGAACAGCCGCCGCCCCCGGCCCCGGATCACCGGCAGGATGCCCACGATATACCGGTCCACGGCATCAGCACGGATGAACTCCTCGGCCAGCTCCCCGCCGCCGAACAGCCAGATGTGTTTGCCAGGCTGGCCTTTCTGCGCCAGAACCTCCGCGACGACGTCCTCCGCGAGAAAGACGACGCTGCCCTCCGGACTCCGGGGCGTCCGGGAAGCCACCAGGAACTGCTTTTCCGCCGCATCTGTCATGGAGCTGAAACAGTCCTCATAGGCCTTCCGGCCCATGACGATGGTGTCGCAGGATGCCAGGAAGGCATCGAAGTCAAAGCGGTCCGGCGTGTCGGCCTGGCTGTCTCCCTGACCGCTGATCCAGGCGAAGCCGCCGTCCTCGTCGCAGATGAATCCGTCCAGGCTGATCGCCAGATTTAGAATGATGTCCCGTGCCATATGCGTCCTCCTGAAAAAGAGATGAGGGGACGATCATATCATACCTCCCCCGCCGCTGGCAAGCCCAGGGGGCTGAAAAACATACCAGGGCCGGAGGCGTCCGCCTCCGGCCCTGTGCCGTTCACTTCATCTCCGCGCTCTTCTCCCAGGCGGCGATGACCGCCTCCATCACTGCGCTGCGGAAGCCGCCGGCCTCCAGCGCCCGGACCCCCTGGATGGTGGACCCGCCGGGGGAGCAGACCGCGTCCTTCAGCGCGCCGGGGTGTTTCCCCGTCTCCAGCATCAGCCGGGCGGTGCCGATCAGCGTCTGGGCGGCGCACTCCAGCGCCATGGGACGGGTGAGGCCGCAGGCCACGCCGCCGTCAGCCATGGCCTCGATGAACAGGTCCACAAAGGCCGGGCCACAGCCGGCCACGGCGCTGCCGGCATCCATCAGGTGGTCGTCCAGGGGCAGCAGCCGCCCGGCGCCCGCCATGTTCTCCAGGAACAGGGCCTCCTCCTCCGCTGTGACGCCGTCACAGGTGTAGAAGATCACGCCCTCCCCGATGGCAGAGGGGGTGTTGGGCATGATGCGGATCAGGGGATAGTTCCCGCAGCCCCGCTTCCGCAGGTCCGGGATGGTCAGGGCCGCCGCCATGGACACCAGCACGAACCGGTCCTTCCGTGCGGCCAGCACCGGGCCGATCTCCTCCATCAGTCCCGCCACCAGATAGGGCTTGACCCCCAAAAAGATATAGTCCGCCTGCTCGGCCACCGCGGCGTTGTCCGCCGCCCGGCAGCCCAGCTCCTTGGCCAGGGCCTCCGCCTTGGCGGCGGTGCGGTTGGCCAGCAGGATTTCCTCGCCGGACAGCCGCTTCCGGGCCGCCCGGGCCAGGGCACCGCCCATGTTGCCGGTGCCGATAAAACCAAATGTCGCCATTTCAGATCAACCTCTTTTTCATTATTCAGAATCAGGCAGTCAGCCCCGCTTTTTCCCGGGCGCCACCCGGCCAGCCCCATGGCGCCGCCGGCCAGGATCACCAGCCCGTAGACAGCGCAGGGGAAGTACAGCTGCGCCAGCTCCATTCCGGCATCCGGCCCGCCGGATACGGAGAGCATTTGCCAAAACAGCCCCATCGCCGCGGCGGCACAGACCGCCGCCAGAATGCCCAGCACCCGCTTCGGGTACCCGGCGGGGAAGCGCCATGCGGCCAGCAGGATCGCCGCCGCCGTCAGGGAGAGGAAAATCGCCGCCATCGAGATCATCCTTTCTCAAACAGAGCTTGGGCCTCCGGCAGGGCTCACCGCACCTGCCCCTCGCCGTAGATGACGTATTTGCAGGAGGTCAGCTCCTCCAGTCCCATGGGGCCCCGGGCGTGCATCTTCTGGGTGGAGATGCCGATCTCCGCCCCCAGGCCGAACTCGCCGCCGTCGGTGAACCGGGTGGAGGCGTTCACATATACCGCCGCCGCGTCCACACGGTCCAGGAAGTGCTGGGCCTTGAAGTAGTTCTTCGTGATGATGGCCTCGGAGTG
>ERZ827423.2444-NODE-2444-length-14681-cov-3.306577_pt1 | contig 14681 bp, 10 predicted proteins | sample MGYA00519775_ERZ827423 | MGnify/ENA primary metagenome ERZ827423 (study PRJEB31778, sample SAMEA3449296) | human gut metagenome | biome: human gut; feature: human-associated habitat; material: faeces | place: United Kingdom | collected 2010/2012 ...
GACTGGGCTTTTTTGCGTTGGTGCGGAATAAATGCCGGATGCGACGCTGGCGCGTCTTATACTCCCACATAAGCCAGATTCAACAGCGAATACGTCTTCCCCAAATTGCCCACTTCCATACTTCCTCCTTACCAGAAATCTATCCTTAAGCTCCTTAATAACCATTTTCCTGCTAACTAAATTCATGGTTAAGGTTGCATAATGATATGCAACAAATGTATAACATTTTTCTTACCAAAAAATAAACAAAAGCGACCGACAAAAGCATTGGATTACGGCAGGAGACATAATGGCATGGCTGAAAGTACTGTAACGGCAGACAGCAAACTGACAAGTAGTGATACTCGTCGCCGCATTTGGGCAATTGTTGGGGCCTCTTCAGGTAATCTGGTCGAGTGGTTCGATTTCTATGTCTACTCGTTCTGTTCACTCTACTTCGCCCACATCTTCTTCCCTTCCGGGAACACGACGACTCAACTACTGCAAACAGCAGGTGTTTTTGCTGCAGGATTTCTGATGCGCCCAATAGGCGGTTGGCTGTTTGGCCGCATAGCCGATAAACATGGTCGCAAAAAATCGATGCTGTTATCGGTGTGTATGATGTGTTTCGGCTCACTGGTTATCGCCTGTTTGCCAGGCTACGAAACAATCGGTACCTGGGCTCCGGCATTATTGCTTCTCGCGCGTTTATTCCAGGGATTATCCGTTGGCGGAGAATATGGCACCAGCGCCACCTATATGAGTGAAGTTGCCGTTGAAGGGCGCAAAGGTTTTTACGCATCATTTCAGTATGTGACGTTGATCGGCGGGCAACTGCTAGCTCTACTGGTTGTCGTGGTTTTACAACACACCATGGAAGACGCTGTACTCAGAGAGTGGGGATGGCGTATTCCTTTCGCGTTAGGGGCTGTGTTAGCTGTTGTGGCGTTGTGGTTACGTCGTCAGTTAGATGAAACTTCACAACAAGAAACACGCGCTTTAAAAGAAGCTGGATCTCTGAAAGGATTATGGCGCAATCGCCGTGCATTCATCATGGTTCTCGGTTTTACCGCTGCGGGCTCCCTTTGTTTCTATACCTTCACCACTTATATGCAGAAGTATCTGGTAAATACTGCGGGAATGCATGCCAACGTGGCGAGTGGCATTATGACTGCCGCATTGTTTGTATTCATGCTTATTCAACCACTTATTGGCGCGCTGTCGGATAAGATTGGTCGCCGTACCTCAATGTTATGTTTCGGTTCTCTGGCAACCATTTTTACCGTTCCTATTCTCTCAGCATTGCAGAACGTTTCCTCGCCTTATGCCGCTTTTGGTCTGGTGATGTGCGCCCTGCTGATAGTGAGTTTTTATACTTCAATCAGTGGAATACTGAAGGCTGAGATGTTCCCGGCACAGGTTCGCGCATTAGGCGTTGGTCTGTCATATGCGGTCGCCAATGCTATATTTGGTGGGTCGGCGGAGTACGTAGCGTTGTCGCTGAAATCAATAGGAATGGAAACAGCCTTCTTCTGGTATGTGACCTTGATGGCCGTGGTGGCGTTTCTGGTTTCACTAACATTGCACCGTAAAGGAAAAGGGATGCGGCTTTAGTGACGGGTCAGTTGCCAGACGGTATAGCCGGTGCTTGCACCGGCGATATCCCAGGCAAAATCCTTCCAGCTCCAGCCGCTCCCCTCAGGGCGGCTATCCCAAAGCTCTTTTGACGCCCCCAGACTGACAGAGAACATCAATCCAAACATGGCACTGCGATCCCGGCTCATCCCCTGATGCTGTGAATATTCATTTCCGGCGGCGGAAAGCATCGCCGAGGCGATAAAGTGTTGAGCTTTATCCTGCCCGCTCCAGCTATCGTTAGCCATATGGCTGCATCCAGAAAGTAACAATAGCGAACAAACAAAAAGAATACGCAAAACGTGGCCTCCAAAAAACAAACCCCGTACAGGACGGGGTTGTGATTACAGGATGCGGCTAATTAATCGGTCGATGCGGATACGGCGCAAACGGCGGATGAGTTTACGAACCTTCACCGGATAATCGGCAATACTTTGCAGATCGCGGTAGTGCTTAACGATGGTGGTATGCTCGCGGATCAGATCCAGTTCTTTCTCTCGCTGTGGCGCAAGCTCCAGTTGCGGATCGTGGATCAAAATGGCGTTTTCCAGATCCAGACGCCAGGCGCGCGGGTTCAGGTTATTACCGGTGATCAACATCCACTTATCATCAACCCACATCCCTTTCAGGTGATAGGTGTTGTCGTCATCTTTCCATAACCGAACTACTAACTGGTCAGTGTTGACGTAATACTGTAAACGACTCAGGAAACGACGCAGATTGATCTCATAGAGATAAGGCAATGCGCCAATTATCTTGAAAGGTTCATCTTCCGGAATGTAGAAGTCATTCGCGGTTTTATCACCAACAATAATTTCGACCTTTTTCCCTTCGCGCAGCAACTGGATAATATTGCGCACAAGGATTGCTGGTAGGTTGAAGTAAGGTGTGCAGATGGTTAGTTTCTGCTCGGCACAAGGCATAAGATGGAAAATAGTCTTGTTCAACAGACTCGATTTCCCCAGCCCCACTAGCGGCGTTACGGAAAGCTGATCGTTGTCGGCATCGCCCTGGAAATGATAAGCGGCATCACGCAGCTCCTGGCGGAACAGACGAATATCGTTCTTGATTTCCGGGCTTTTTGGCCGATTAACATCATCCAGACGATTAACGCCGCGGCCATTCATAATATTCTGTGTAACCCATTCAAACATAATGTCTGACATCTTACGGTTACGGATCAGATGATAACGGTCGTAGCGATATTTATCGTGCTGATGCAGGTAAACATCGTTCAGGCTGGCACCGCTATAAAGTACGCTATCGTCGATGATAAAGCCTTTAAAGTGCAGAACACCAAGGGCTTCACGGGTATTGATTGGAACGCCATAAACCGGAACATCTACGCCCGGATTTTCCTGCGCCATGCGGCAGTACCAGTCAGCGTTAGTGTTAGATGCCGCAGCGCCAATGCGTCCACGTTGTGCACGATGCCAGTCGACCAGCACCCGCACATCCAGTTCCGGACGCTGCCTTTTAGCCTCATACAACGCGTTCAGAATGCCTTTGCCACCGTCATCCTGTTCGAGATACAGGGCGACAATGCAAATGCGCTGCTTCGCGCTGGCTATTTTTTCCAGCAGCGTCTCCCGGAAGTCGGCGGGAGCGTAAAAGAAATCGACATCATCAACTGATTGAGAAATCTTGGGTAGTTGGGCAAGGTGTTGTTGATGTTTATTACGCTTAAATTTTGACAACATCACAGTGCATTTCTTCTCTGTTCATTGAAGGGTCCTCTGTGCAATGCAGACGACATAAGCGGGCAATAATAACACCAGTCCCGATTAAGTGGTCAACATTTCCAGTACCTTACTCATGATTCCTCGCGCTGGGCAAGATTTAGCGTAAGCCCAACGATCCCCTCTTCGAGCTGGATATCAACGTTAAACCCGAGCTTGCGGGCCAGCGCCACCATGCCACGATTGTTTGGCATCGTAATACCATTCAGACGTTGTAGTCCGTGATCTCGCGTATAGGTAATCAACTTTTCCATTAAGCGTCGACCTAAGCCTAACCCTTTGAGATCCGAGCGAACCAGCACGGCAAATTCGGCATCGATGTTATCAGGGTCGGAGATCGCACGTGTGACGCCGAGGATCTCTTCCGTTTGATCAATTCGTCGTACCGCTACAAATGCCATTTCCCGATCGTAGTCGATCTGCGTCATGTTGGCTAAATCTTCATGGGTAAATTCGTTGATCTCGCTAAAGTAGCGGTAATAAAGATCTTCTTTGGTGACTCGCGAAATGAATTGCTGAAGCTGTGGCTCATCTTCTGGCAAAATCGGGCGGAACAAGCAGCGTTCACCGTTTTTCAATTCTACCCATTCTTCCAGCTGATGCGGATAAGGGCGCACAGCCAGCCGGCTCTCGTTATCACCTTCAAACGGCGCGATATCCAGCGTGACATCCAGCGCGGTAAATTCACTGCCAGAAGCCAGCAAAGGATGAATATCCAGACGCTGAATTTCCGGGCAATCGACAATCAAGTTGGAAACCTGCACCAGAAGCTGGCTCAAGCCTGCAACATCCAATGGGCGTAGCGCACTGCGTGCACGAATCTTTTTACTTTTGATCCCCTGAATAACCAGATAGCGGGCCAGGTTCATGTTCAGCGGCGGCAGTGCGACGACGGCTTGATCTTCAGGACGCCACTCCACACCGCCTTCACCCAGCATGATTAACGGCCCGAAAACCGGATCGTGCTCAACCACAACCCGCAACTCCTGAGCGCCAGCACGGTTAGCCATACTTTGCACCAACAGGCCGTGGACCCGCGCCTGCGGCCAGGCCATTTTTACGCGATCGAAAATAGCGTTTGCCGCTTGCTGGACTTCATTGGCTGTACGTAGGTAGAGCATGACGCCCTGAACTTCCGATTTATGTGGAATATCCGGCGAGCGCAATTTCAGTGCCACCGGATAGCCAATCTGTTTGGCAATATGTACCGCTTCGGTGCTATCACTGGCAATCCAGGTAGGGAGAGTATTCATACCATACGCTTGCAGGATGGGCTGAACTTCATGGGTATCGAGCGACGTAGCCCCTTCGGCAATCGCATGTTGCAACAGAAGATGCGCTTCTGCGGTATTGGAAGTCAGATTGCTGGGCAACGCCGGCGTTTCGCGTAGTTGCTTCTGATTACGCCGGTACTCGACCATATGCATAAAAGCAGTGATGGTTCCTTCCGGAGTACGGTAGGTCGGCAGCCCGGCTTCGCTGAATAAACGTCGTGCCTCTTGCGAGGAGTGCTCGCCGCACCAGTTCGTCAGCAAAGAGACATATTTGCTGCGGGGATGATGCTTTACCGCTTCAATTAATACTTGCGCGCTTTCTGTTGCGGGAGCAGCGGCGCTGGGCGAATGAATAACCATCAGCGCATCAAAATCCTGGCTGTGGAGCAGAATGTCCAGCGTTTTGACATAATGCTCGCTGCTGGCGTCATCGCGCAGATCGAGCGGGTTAGAGATTGCCACATGCCCTGGCAGTGCATCGCGCAGTTTCTGGCAGGTTTCTTCGCTTAGCGTTGCCAGCTTGCCATTGCGTGACCATAAGGCATCCAGCGCCAGCGCGGCAGGCGCAGCACCGTTGCTGATAATCATCAACCGGTCGCCACGCAGCGGGCGCATATGGCTAAGGGTTTCCACCGCCGAAAACAGTTCGTGGGTGTCCTGTACCCGCAACAAACCGGCACGCTGAATAGCTGCATCCCACGCCGGATCCATTCCTGCCGTGGTGTTCAACAGACGTTGAGCCGCCGGGCTACGTCCGCTTTTAATCACCAGAATCGGTTTATTACGTGAGGCGCTACGGGCCGCCGAAACAAAACGTCGCGCATCACTTAATTGTTCGAGATAGAGCAGGATGGCGCTGGTTTTACTGTCGCGCGCCAAATAGTCGAGCAATTCATCAACGTCGATATCCAGGCTGTCGCCGAGCGCAATAAAGTAGGAAAAGCCCATCTCACGCTGTTGCGCCCAGTCGAGGATGGTGTTGGAGACAGCAGCCGATTGCGAAATAAACGCCAGCTTGCCGCGTTTAATCGGCACAGGTGAAAAGCTGGCATTCAGACCTTGCCAGGGAGCCAGTAAGCCCAGACTGTTTGGTCCTAGCAGGCGCATGTTATGGCGCAGGGCGCAGGCGCGGAGATCTTCGTGTTGCGATGCCGGGGCGGAAAGAATAATGCAGGTTTTACAGCCTTTCTCGCCGAGCTCTTCCAGAAGAGCAAGATTACGGCTGGCATTGGTACATAAAACCGCAAGGTCGGGTGTAAAGGGCAAGCGGGCAATACCCGGCCAGGCCAACACACCCAACACCGCTTTCCAGGCTGGCGTCACCGGGAGTACCGGTCCGTTAAAGCCTCCCGCCAGCAGGTTACGCATCATCAGGTAACCTGCGCGATTGGGTTTCATCGATGCGCCAATTACCGCAATCGATTTTGGTCGCAGTAGTGCTTCCAGTCCTCGCTGACTCATACCGGTCTCCCGCAGAAGTGACCGAATGATTTTAAACGCTTTCTAACTGTTCTGCTGTGATGCTTCCCGGATGTTGCGTTTTTCCTGCCAGATAGCGTGTTTTAAAGCGGGTAAAATGCTCGCCTAACCCTGTCGCCGCCCTGGTATCGCCGGCCATATCTAACAGTGCGATGGCTACCTCGGCAGTACAATATTGGCCTTCAGCCTGGGCTTCACGCAGGCGATAGGCAGAAAGCCGAGAAAGATCGACGGAAATGACGGGAAGATTATCCAGATACGGACTTTTACGAAACATCTTGCGAGCTTCTGGCCAGGTACCATCGAGCATGATAAATAGCGGAGGCTTACCGGCAGGTGGTGTGAAGATCACTTCCCGTTGCTCATCAGCATACGAAGCGGGAAAGACCACCATTGGCTGATAGTCCGGGTTTTGCACCAGATCCAGCAAATCTTGCGAGGGTTCGGTACGCGACCATTGAAACGCAACGGTATCAGGCAAAATATCAGCAATCAGACGCCCGGTATTACTGGGCTTCATTGGCTCGGTGTCGAACATCAGCAAACAGAAGCGACTTTTTGCTTGTGCTGGGGTAATTGTCGAACAGAGACATAATTTCTCTGGCAAAAGACAGCGTTGGCAGCGACGAACGCGATTACCGCGGGCAAGAAAAGGACGTGTTGCACGCGCAATACGCTCGGCGCGTAACTGGAGAACAGCGTTTTCGGTCATAAGGGAGCGTCGAAAAAACGCCATTGTCGCAGAGGAGAAAACGGGGCACAAGATGCGCCCCGGTAAGATTAAAGAGATTCATTCAGCCAGCTATCGAACGGCGCTTTCGGCACTGCGCCATTAAGCATGTCGACAACCTGACCATTTTTGAAAATCATGATCGTCGGAATACTGCGAATACCAAAGCGGCTGCTCAATTCACGTTCAGCTTCGGTATTCACTTTCACAAAGCGCACTTTACCGCTACGCTCTTGCGCGACATCTTCAAAAATTGGTGCGAAATTACGGCAGGGGCCGCACCACGGCGCCCAGAAGTCGATGCAGACGGGCAGGGGAGAGGCAATGACCTCCTGTTCAAAATTGTCGGCGTGCAGTTCAATAATATTTGCAGACATTTTATTACTTCCTTTCTCATATTACTCGGGTTCGGTTTTTTATATTATACAACATTAGTATAGTTTATGCAATACCCTGCTGCATTTTGCGTATGGATGCAGGAATTTTGATGCGAAACTTTCATATTTTGCGCCGGAAGCCGTCTTTTTTATCAAAAATAATGTCAGAATGAAATTTCCGTTTGGATAAATTACAAAAAATGCGGAAAACCCGTTGACAATCCCAACCTCATCCGCTACAATACACTACATAACCCAAAAGCAACGAAGGGAATTAGTAACACATTTGCCCCCAAAAGAGAGCAGCCGGACGGTGAGAGGCGCGGGTGCGGTGATGTGTGAAGCTCTCCCGGAGCTGCGCACCGAAAGGGAAACCCGGTAGGCTGCGCTGGGCGCCGCCCATTACAGCGGCAGGGTGTTTCGCGGCACCCATAAGGCGCTGCCCGTGAGGGCGGTGCGAAGTAAGGTGGTACCACGCAGGCGTTTTCGCTTTCGTCCTTATGCCGATGTGCAGGGGCGGGGGCGTTTTTTTATACCCTTTCCCGCACAACCCCCAAAAAACTGTGTAGAGAAGGGAAGTAACGCAAATGATCGACACCATCGCAAGGATCAACGGCACGTTAAACGGCATCGTATGGGGCCTGCCCGCTACGGTGCTCATCTTCGGGGTGGGGCTGTACCTCAGCATCCGCACCGGCTTTTTGCAGTTCACCAAATTCGGCACCGTATGGAAAAATACCATCGGTAAGATATTCCACCGCACCACCGAGGCCGGCCACGGCGCCGTGACCCCGTTCCAGGCGGTCTGCACCGCATTGGCGGCAACAGTCGGTACCGGTAATATTGCCGGTGTTGCCGGCGCTATCGCTATCGGCGGACCCGGTGCCGTGTTCTGGATGTGGGTTTCCGCCCTACTCGGCATGTGTACGAAATTTGCCGAGGTAACACTGGCTGTTTTCTATCACGAGAAAAACGCCAACGGGGAACTCGTCGGCGGACCGATGTATTACATCAAAAACGGTCTCAGCAAAAAATGGCATTTTCTGGCCTATCTTTTCGCTGCTTTCGGTGTACTGACTGTGTTCGGAACCGGAAATGCAACGCAGGTCAACACCATCACAACCGCAGTCAACTCCGCACTAATGAATTACCATGTGATCTCAAAGGATGCAATCCCTACCTCCAACCTGATTCAGGGTATCATCATTGCGGTACTCGTAGCGCTGATCCTGCTCGGCGGTGTCAAACGGATCGCACAGGTAACAGAAAAGCTCGTTCCGTTTATGGCTCTGTTTTATATTGTCCTTGCCATCGGTGTAATTTTGCTGAATCTCAACCGGATTCCGTCTGTTTTCGTATCGATCCTTGAGGGCGCCTTCCGTCCCTCCGCCGTTACAGGCGGTATCGTCGGAAGCATGCTCATGAGTGTGAAAAAAGGTGTGTCCCGCGGTATTTTCTCAAACGAGGCAGGTCTTGGTACCGGTTCGATCGCGCACGCCTGTGCCGACACAAAAAAGCCGGTCAAACAGGGTATGTTCGGTATCTTTGAGGTATTTACTGATACGATCGTGATTTGTACCTTAACTGCACTTGTTATTCTCTGCAGCGGTACTTCCATCATCTACGGACAGGCTGCCGGCGCAGAGCTGACCATCAGCGGTTTTACCCTTACATACGGAAACTGGGTTTCGCTGCTCACCGCGTTCGCGATGTGCTGCTTCGCCTTTTCCACGATTCTCGGATGGGGACTTTACGGTGCACGCTGCATCGAGTTTTTGTTCTCCGAAAGAATCACAAAATATTTTATGGCCGCCTATGCGCTGGTTGCCATCCTTGGCGCCACCGCAAACCTCGGCCTGATGTGGAGCATTGCTGAGACCTTCAACGGTCTCATGGCGATCCCAAACCTGATTGCGCTCTTCCTGCTTTCGGGCAAGGTTGTGGAGCTTACAAAAGAATATTTTTCCGGAGAAGGCAAAACCCGGTAAAATTCCTTTTATCGCGGCGCATTCCCTTCTTGTGTAAGAAAATCATGTAAATTCGCCTTTTCCCTTGACAATCAGGTTGCTACCCCTTACACTGTTAAAAGTTTATAGCTTGGTTTCACCTTCTTCTCGGCAAGCATGTGGGTAGGCCAGCAGCTCGCTGACGGCCTCGATTTCTGGGGCTTTTTGGGATCACTGATCCTTGGTGGAATCATTCTTGGTATTTATACCGGTCTGCTCGGCTACGTCGGTGCAAAAACCGGTCTGTCACTTGATCTTTTGTCCCAGAGAGCTTTTGGCGAAAAAGGTTCCTATCTGCCGTCAGCCATGACCAGCTTTACGCAGATCGGATGGTTTAGTGTCGGCTCCTTCGTTTCCGGCGGAACCGCAACTCCGAACTTCGCACGTTTTGCAAAGAACGGAAAAGCGGGTGCCATCACCACGGTTGTGGCTTTCTTTATCGGAAATTCCCTGATGTTTTTCTTCGGTGCTGTTTCCTCGATCTTTGTCGGCGGAAACGATATCTTCGAGGTTATGGTCCGCCTGAACCTGTTCTACCTGGCTGTTCTCGTTCTCGGTCTTAATATCTGGACTACAAACGACAACGCTCTGTATACCGCAGGTCTTGGTCTTGCCAACATCTTCCATCAGAGAAAAAAACCGATGGTTCTCCTTTCCGGTATTATCGGAACGGTTGCCTCCGTATGGCTGTACTACAACTTCTGCGGCTGGCTCAACATTCTGAATTGTACCCTGCCGCCGGTCGGCATGATTCTGGTGCTCGCCTACTTCATGAACAAAGAGGACTTTGAAACCGATCAGCCGAAACTTAAAACCATAGACTGGTTTGCGGTCGCCGGTGTCATTCTCGGTGCCATTGTTGCGAACCTCTTACACTGGGGCATCGCTTCCATCAACGGCATGGTTGTTGCCGCTGTATGCTACTGTGTCGGACAGGCCGTAAACAAAAGAAAATAACAATAACGCCCTTGGCATGTTTCTCGCTTTCATCCTGGAAACATGTTCAGGGCTTTTTATTTCTTCTGATTCGCGTTATAATGTATGCATAACTCTGCATAGTTACAATTTTCGAAACGAAAGGAAACTGCCCGGATGATCCATTCCACCGTATCTGCTCCCAAAGGAGAAAAAACAAAATACCGTCTTGCCGAATCTATGAAGGAGTGCATGAAAACAACACCCGTTGAAGAGATCACTGTGCGCCAGATCTGTGAAATCTGCGGTGTTACCCGCCAGACCTTCTACCGCAATTTTCTCGACAAATACGATCTGATCAACTGGTATTTTGATAAATTACTGACAAAATCCTTTGAACATATGGGTCGCGGAACGACCGTTTTTGACAGTCTGGAAAAAAAATTTACCTATATTCAGAAAGAAAAAGCTTTTTTCGCCGCTGCCTTCCGCTACGACAAGCAGAATTCTCTGCGTGAGCACGATTTCGATCTGATTCTCGCGTTCTACGAAAATCTGATTCACGAAAAAAGCGGCAGTCCGGTTTCACCGGAAATGCATTTTCTTCTCGAAATGTACTGTCAGGGTTCCATCACCATGACCGTAAAATGGGTGCTTACCGGCATGGATCTGACACCTTCCGAGTTTGCCGCTCTTCTCGTCCGGGCAATGCCGGAAGACTTAAAAAAACTGTTCCGAAATCTGCAGCTGCTCTCTTAGAGCGCGTGTCAAAGTGGGGCTTGCAGATTGCGGAAATGGTTTTTCAGACACGCTCTGGTTATTTTTCACAAATTTTGTTCTGTTGTTTTTGTCACAATGGCGATTTTTTTTAAAGTGTTACACTTCGCTTCTTCTGTCACTTTCTTTTTCCCTTCCGGATTTGTTAATATAATAACAAGTTCAGTAAAACCATTTATTCATTTTAGAAGGGAGTTTTTCAATCATGGCAAATCGTATTAATTTAAATGCAACCTCTTATCACGGAGCAGGCGCTATTGCCGAGATCGCAAATGAAGCAAAGGCACACGGCTTCAAGAAAGCATTCGTATGCTCTGACCCGGATCTGATTAAATTCAACGTTACTTCCAAAGTAACCGATATTCTGGCCGCAAACGGACTCGACTATGAGCTTTACAGCGATATTAAGCCAAACCCGACCATCGAAAACGTAAAACACGGCGTAGAAGCTTTCAAGGCATCCGGCGCTGACTATCTGATCGCCATCGGCGGCGGCTCTTCTATGGATACCTCCAAAGCCATCGGTATCATCATCGCAAACCCGGAGTTTGAGGATGTCAGAAGCCTTGAGGGCACCGCACCGACAAAAAATCCGTGTGTACCGATCATCGCCGTTCCGACTACAGCCGGTACTGCTGCAGAGGTCACCATCAACTACGTTATCACCGACGTAGAAAGAAAACGTAAATTCGTATGCGTTGACCCGCATGATATGCCGATCATCGCAGTTGTTGACCCGGATATGATGTCCTCCATGCCGAAAGGCCTGACCGCTTCCACCGGTATGGACGCTCTGACTCACGCAATCGAAGGCTACACCACAAAAGCTGCATGGGAAATGACTGACATGTTCCATCTGAAAGCCATCGAACTCATCTCCAAATCTCTGCGCGGTGCTGTTGCAAACACCAAAGAGGGACGCGAAGGAATGGCTCTTGGCCAGTACATTGCAGGTATGGGCTTCTCCAACGTAGGTCTTGGAATCGCTCACTCCATGGCACACACCCTTGGTGCTGTTTATGATACCCCACACGGTGTTGCATGTGCCATGATGCTTCCGATCGTTATGGAATACAACCAGGAGTGCACCGGTGAGAAATACCGCGAAATCGCACGTGCCATGGGCGTTGCAGGTGTAGATGAAATGTCTCAGGAAGAGTACAGAAAAGCAGCGATTGATGCTGTTAAGAAGCTGTCCGCAGACGTTGGAATCCCATCTGTTCTCGAGGCAGTCAAAGAAGAAGATCTGCAGTTCCTTGCAGATTCCGCACACGCAGATGCCTGCGCACCGGGCAACCCGAAGGATGCAAGCGTAGAAGATCTGAAGGATCTGTTCCGTAAAATCATGGCATAACGAACATAATTCGTTTCCCACATGCGAAGCGGATATTCGCAATCCGCTTCGCTACTTGCTCATAACCGAATAACTGCTCCGCAGTTTATCAGAAGGAGCTTGCACTCCTCCTGATACAAGCAAGTCCCCACCCACTGCTTATTGCTTTTCGCAATGGAAGCAGGGGACTTACTTGATTCGGTTAAATCACCCCGGAAAACAGAAGTTTTCATCCTGTTTTCCGGGGTGATTTTTCTTTTTATTTTACTGTATTTCCGTCTGCATCCACAGTCACGGTATTGACTGTTGCATTGTCGAGAACCATATTGATCATGCGCTCCATCATGATGTTGCGCACTACCGTATCTTCCCCGTAATAGTCATTGGCTGCTTTCAGGAAATCTTCCTGCGACATATTGGCATTGGCTGCCTCATCGTTTAAGATCTGCTGGTAATCCTGGTCATCTGTTGTCCAGCCTTCTGCCTCTTTTACGGCATCCAGAAGAAGGGCACTTTTTGCCATCGTTCCTGCATACGTTGCTTTCTCCTGATTGTAGGTCGCTCTGTCCGCATACTGCTCCAGATAGTCGTCCAGGGAAATGCCGTAATTCTGCAGATAGCTGGTATACCGTTTATCGTAATCCTCCTCGCCGAGAGTGACGTAGGATTTCGGGATTTTTGTGAAGGTACAGCTGTCTGCTACCTGCTTCATCGCATCGTCCTGCAAATTATTTTCCGCTGTCGTCTCATTTGCAGCCTCCAGCTCTGCGCGTTTTCCGGCACGGTATTCCTCCACAGTACTGTAATCTGTATTTTTTGCTACCCATGCATCATCGAGCTCCCATCCGTCAATGTTTTCTGCCGGGCGGGTAAACGCATTTACCGTAACGGTAAACACAACATCTTTTCCTGCCAGATCGGTACTCTGATAGCTGTCAGGGAATTTCAGGTTCAGATCCTTTGTCTCCCCTGTTTTCATTCCAATGACACCATCCTCAAATCCATCGATGAAGGTACCGGATCCGATCACCAGATTGTAGGAATCGCTGCTTCCGCCGTCAAACTCCTTGCCATCAACTTTGCCAACATAGGCAATATCGGCGGTGTCGCCTTTTTGTACGGTGGCATCCGGATCGTCCATGGTGACAGCTGTCTCTGCCATAATGGCCGTCTGTACGTCATCATCCGTTACCTGCTCTACTTTCTTTTCCAGTGTGAGCTTTTTGTAATCTCCAAGAGTTACACACTCTGCAGGATCAACTTCCTCATCGACAACCGGAATCCCGTCTACATCACTCGGGGAAGCGTATTCCTCAGAAGCTGTGCTGTCAGACGATGTGCTGCCTGCGCTCGACGCATCGGATGCTGAGGAAGCGCTTTTGCTGCTTGCGCTTGATACAGAACTGCTGCTTGTTGTATTGTTTTTTCCACATCCGCTCACACTGGCTGCTCCCAGTGTCATGAGCAGAAGCATGACTGCTGCTTTTCTTTTCATTCTTGAATTTTCCTCCATACTACGCCGTTCCCGGCGCGTTGTAAATCTCATTTTACCATACTTGTCTGATAAAAAAAAGGCTGGGGCTCCGATTTTAGAAATTCTTATGATTTTCGACCGTAAAATCGCCTGGATTGCGCTAAAATGTGTTTGCGTTTTGCCGAAATCAATGTTAGAATGTTCATAGACTGGCATTGTATGTTCCGATGCCCACATTATTTTTTGCAGAGGAGGAATAGAGGGATGAAACCCTGGATTATCGTATTAATCGTATTAATGATCAAGTTTCACTGGGGCGCCACCGAGGCAGCCCCGGTTGGCTTGCTTATTACGATTTTTTCCGGTCTGCTGGTGTATAAGGCGGACATTACCACCATCGCGGTGGAGAGTGCCAAAGGAATCTGGAGTGCGTTAGTCATCCTCCTGATTATCTGGACGGCGATTCTCATGTACCAGGTGGGCGATGAGGCAAAAGCGTTCATTGTCATCAAAGAAGGCATGAGCAAGCTGCTGCCGAATGAACTGCTGCTGGTGTTGGCGATGGGCTGGATTTTCGAAAGTTTCCTGCAGGGCATTACCGGATTCGGTGTACCGGTTGCAGTAGGCGCACCGCTTCTGATCGGAATCGGCGTGGCGCCGATGTACGCTATCGTTATTCCGCTGCTGGGTCAGGCATGGGGAAATACCTTCGGTACCTTGGGTGCCGCGTGGGACTCTCTGACGGTATCCGCCGGTATTCAGGCAGGCAGTCCGGAATATTACAGAGCGGCGTTCTGGGCAGCGGTATTCCTGCTGGTATGGGATTTCGTGACCGGAATTATCATCTGCTGGCTGTACGGAAAAGGAAAGGCTGTAAAGAAGGGGCTTCCGGCGGTGCTGGTAATGACGATTATCGGTGGCGGCGGTGAGCTGGTGCTGAGTCAGGTGAACACCACACTGAGC
>ERZ827423.2454-NODE-2454-length-14624-cov-3.986615_pt1 | contig 14624 bp, 13 predicted proteins | sample MGYA00519775_ERZ827423 | MGnify/ENA primary metagenome ERZ827423 (study PRJEB31778, sample SAMEA3449296) | human gut metagenome | biome: human gut; feature: human-associated habitat; material: faeces | place: United Kingdom | collected 2010/2012 ...
CATCGCTATGCTCGCGGTGCTGGCGTTTCTCGCGGTGTTGGTTTGCCGGATTCCGCTGGTGCTCTTTTTGGAATATGAGCCAAAGAACGTGATTTTGACTATCGGCGGCTTTATTTTCGGCCCTGTGGTTTCGCTGCTTGTGACCGTGGTCGTTGCGTTGGTGGAGCTGGTAACGGTCAGCAAGGACGGCGGATGGGGGCTGCTGATGAATATTCTGGCGAGCGGTTCGTTTGCGGGGATCGCGGCGCTGATTTATCAGAAAAAACGCACGCTCGGCGGCGCGGCGATCGGTTTGATCAGCGGGATTGCGGCCTCGACGGCGCTGATGATAGTGTGGAATTATCTGATTGCGCCGCTGTATATGGGCATGCCCCGCGCCGACGTGGCAAAGCTCCTGGTGCCGGCGTTTCTGCCGTTTAATCTCATCAAGGGCGCGCTGAACGCGGCGCTGGTGATGCTCCTCTATAAGCCGGTCGTCACTGCGCTGCGGCGGGCGAATCTGATTCCGAAATCCGAAAGCTCGACGCACGGCGGCGCGCGCACATACGGCGTCATCGCGGCGATTGCGGCGGCGGTCATCGCCGGATGTGTGCTGGCGGTTCTGGCGATTCGGGGTGTGATATAGAGAAGGAAAAGCGTGCAGCTCTGTCAAGCATACGCTTTCATCTGCTCCGTGAGGAAGAGAATGCCCCGGATACAGAGGTCGGATCCCGTTCCGCTGGATTTTTTTCGTTTTGCGGCTATATGACGGAGCGGCAGGGCTATGCCAACCCCATCTTTATACGGCGATCTTGGCCACGTTGGCACAGGCTTGACGCGGGCGGCGGGGTGTGATATAATGAATATAGAAAAATCCGGCTCATCCGCCGTATGAAAACAAACCGATCTCCGGCTGCGGCGGCGAAGGCCGCGGCCGGAGCATTTTTATCTGACGCGGCCGGAAGGATGAGCCGAGAAAAAACGGCGCGGGGAGGGAACTGCGATGGAGAGAGAACAGGAGCCGCTGGAAAGCGCACAGGAGCGCGATGAAACAAACGACGCGTTTGAAAAAACGGACGACGTGATTTTTGTCCATCCGCAGCCTCTTGTCAAGCTGGCCGAGAGCGTTCGGAAGACGCGCGAAACCGTTGCGGCGCTGCGGGAGCAGGCGAACCAGGGCGACGCATCCGCACAGTACGAATTGGGGATGCGTTTTGTACACGGATACGGTGTGGCGCGGGATATGACGTCGGCTGTGCGCTGGTTCACCGCGGCGTCGGAATCCGGCGATCTGCGGGGGACGGAGGCGCTTGGGCGCTGCTATCAATTCGGCATGGGGACAGAAAAGGATGAAACGCGCGCGGCAGAGCTGTACCGCGCCGCCGCGGAGGAGGGTTATGCCCCTGCGCAGTGCGGCTTGGCGCTGTGTCTGCTCAACGGCGCCGGCGTGGAAAAGAACGAAGCGGAGAGCGTCAAATGGATGCGGCTTGCCGCGGAACAGGCGCTGCCGCAGGCGCAGTATCATCTGGCCATGTGGTATTTTCACGGGATCGCCGTGGAAACGGATAAGCCGCGGGGGATTCGGCTGCTGACGGCGTCGGCGGAGCGGGGCTACCCGCCGGCCATGAGCGGTCTGGGCGTATGCTATGAAAACGGCGACGGTCTGCCGAAAGACGCGGCGAAGGCCGCTGCGCTTTACCAAGCCGCGGCACATTTCGGTTACGCCGCGGCGCAGTGCAATTTAGCGGTCTGTCTGCTGGGCGGTATCGGCGTGGAAAAGGACGAGGCGGCTGCCGTAAAATGGCTCGAACAGGCCGCGGAGCAGGAGGACCGGCGTGCCCAGCACCTGCTGGGCGAATGCTGTGAAAACGGCGTCGGCACAGAGCCGGATCCGGCGCGCGCGGCAGAGCTGTACCGGCAGGCGGCGGAAGATGGCTATGCTCCGGCGCAGTGCGATTTGGCGGTCTGCCTGCTCAACGGAAACGGCGTGAAAAAGGACGAAGAGGCCGCCGAAGCGTGGCTGGAACGCGCTGTCGCACAGGGCTATCCGCGCGCGCAGAGCATCTTGGGCCTGTGCTGCGAGGGCGGCATCAACGGCGAACCGGAACTGGCGCGCGCTGTGGAACTGTACCGTCAGGCGGCGGAGGCGGGGTTCGCCGACGCGCAATGCTGTCTGGCGATCTGCCTGCTCAACGGCAGCGGCGTGGACGAGGACAACGACATTGCCCTGCTCAAGATCGACGCCAGCGGCGTGACGCCCGTCACCTTCGGCGACAGCGACAGCATGGCCGTCGGCGACACGGTGTATGCCGTGGGCAACCCGCTCGGCGAACTGGAGTTCACCATGACGAGCGGCATGATCAGCGCGCTCGACCGCACCATTACCACCTCCGACGGAACCGACAGCGGCATCAACATGTTCCAGATCGACGCCGCCGTCAACGCCGGCAACTCCGGCGGCCCGGTGTACAACACCTCCGGTCAGGTCATCGGCATCGTGACCGCGAAATACAGCTCCTCCGGCGTGGAGGGTCTGGGCTTCGCCATCCCGGTCAATGACGCCGTGGCCATCGCAAACGACCTGATGAAAAACGGCACCGTGACTGACCGTGCTCAGCTTGGCATCACGCTGCAGGCCATCCCGTCGAGCGCCGCGCAGTACTACAACATGCCGGACGGCGCGTATGTCAATTCCGTCAACAGCGGCAGCTGCGCCGAGAAGGCCGGCCTGAAGGCGGGCGATATCATCACCGCCATCGACGACACGACCGTCTCCTCCGGCGACGCGCTGCGCAGTGCCCTGCGCGGCTACTCTGCCGGCGAGAGCGCCACGCTGACCGTCTCGCGCAACGGCGAGACGCTGACGCTGACCGTCACATTCGACCGCGCCAGCGACAGCACGAAGTAAGCGCACACCACCTCTTTATCGTCCATCGGCGGCGGGTAACCGCCCCCCCCGCCGCCGCAAACTTACCAATCCTCTTTTTTCTCCCATCTTTATTTTCCCCAGCGGAAGAGCGCCGCGCAGAGCCATCTGCACGGCGCTTTTTCCGTTCTTCCGCTGCGGCGGTCAGAACAAACGGCCGGAAGCGGCGGTTCCTCTTCCCCGCCCGGAGAAACAACGTAGCCATCCATGCCACACGGCGGACAGCGCAACAAAAACCGGCAGCCAAAAAGGCTGCCGGTTGCGGTTGTTTTGTTTCGTTGTACGAAAGGTTTCCGATGCTGCGATCAGTTGAACCAGCCCAGACCGAAGAACGTGCTGATCTGCACAAGCAGGATGAAGAACATGATCACGGGGCAGAGATACTTGATGCAGAAGGTGTAGAAGCCGTGGATGTGGCCGTTGTAGCCGCTGTCGATCTCGCCGTACAGGGATTTCGGCTTGATCTCCCAGCCGACCATGATGGACATGAGCATGGCGCCGAGCGGCATGGCAATGCCTTCGGAAATCATATCCATGAAGTCGAGCCAGTCAGCGCACCAGTCAGCCTTGGAGTTGATGTGGAACAGATCCTTCGGCGCGATGCCGTTGGAGCCGAGACCGTCAACCGCGACGAGGCAGGCCAGCAGGGTGATGGCGAGGCAGACGACGGCGAGCACCTTGTTGCGGTCACGCTCGTGACCCTTGGCGCTGGCGTGGTCGATGAAGGTGACGGAGACCGCCTCGATCAGGGAGATGGCGGAGGAGATGGCCGCGATCAGAACGAGGGCGTAGAAGATCAGGCCGAAGATACCGCCGATGGTGCCCATGTCATGGAACACGTCCTGCAGCGTGGCGAACAGGAGGTTCGGGCCGCCGAGCTTGATATCGGAGACGGCCATGCCCTTGGCGATGCCGTTGGCGACGGCCGCCGGGATAACGGCGAGACCGGCCATGATGGCAACGAGGGTATCGGAGATAACGATGATGACGGAGTTTTTCGGGAGGTTCTCATTCTTGCCGAGGTAGGAGCCGTAGGTGATCATGGCGCCCATGGCAAGAGACAGGGAGAAGAACATCTGGCCGCCGGCCGTTGCGAGAACTTCCATAAAGCCGGGCGCCTTGTCAAAGAAGCCCGCCTTCAGAGCGTAGCCGGGGACGAACATATACTTGAGGCCGACGTCCGCATTCGGAAGCGTCCAGGCACGGATGATGACGATGACGAGCATGACGAACAGTGCGGGCATGCCGATCGTGTTGAACTTCTCAATGCCGCCGCCGACACCGCCGCGGTTGATGAGATAGCAGATGAGCATGAACAGAACCATGCAGCCGATGCTGGCCCACGGGTTGGTGAGCAGAGCCGCGAAGGAGCTGCTGTCCGGCATGCCGCTGAACATGCCGACGACGTTGATGACCATGTAATAGATGCAGTAGCCGCCGAGGACCGAGTAGAAGGTCATGATCAGGAACGGGGCGATGATAGCCAGCCAGCCGATCCACTTGAACTTCTTCGAGATCTTCTTGTAGGCGTTGACCGGGCCGAAGCCGGTGCTGCGGCCGATCGCCAGCTCAGAGAGCATGATGGCAAAGCCGACAAATGCCGCCAGAGCCAGGTAAACGATCAGGAAGGTAAAGCCGCCGCATCTGCCCATCTTGTACGGGAAGCCCCAGATGTTGCCGAGGCCGACGGCAGAACCGATGGCAGAGAGTAGAAAGCCGATTGTACTGCCAAATGAACCACGTTTGTTTTCGTCCATTGTTTTTCCTCCAATTTCAAATTCGCTTTTCCCGGAACTCCCCCCAAATGACGCCGGACGATAACCGCTTCGTCCGCTGTCCATAACCGCAAGCGGGAAATTCACGATCAAGTTATTGCTAATTTACACTAAAATCGCAAAATTCGCAACTGTTTTTCGTCGATTTTGTTCACAAACTGTTCAATTTTAGCCAATGCAATGGATAAGGGCACAAAAAGGGAACCGCTTTTTAGATAATCTGACGGCGTTAGCAAAATGGCAGCTCCCATTATTTTGCTATTTTGTTTCCGAATGGATGCTATTACTGAAACATATGCGAAACACTCCCGCCGATATGACACGAGCGCCCCGGTATTTTCTACCGCCGGAAGCCTTGCATTTTTCCGGCAATCATGTATAATACTTTTGTTACTCTGTTTATTTTACTTAGGAGGAATTTCAAATGACATATGAGATGGATATCGCCGGGCTAAAGCGCGATCTGCCCCTGTGCAAGGTCACGGACGACCTGTACATCGGCGCGTTCGTCATGTTCGGCGACGTGGAGCTGACCGTGCACTGCGCAGCCGAGCTTCTCAAGCTGACGCCCGAATATGACTACCTGATCGCACCCGAAGCGAAAGCCATCCCGCTGGTGTACGAAATGGCCCGCCAGAGCGGCGCGGACAAATATTTCGTCGCCCGCAAAAAGGCCAAAGCCTACATGAGCAGCGTGTTCCAGGTACACGTCAAGTCCATCACGACGCAGGGCGTGCAGACGCTCGTGCTCGACCAGACGGACGCGGAGCTGATCCACGGCAAGCGCATCGTCATCGTCGATGATGTGATCTCGACCGGCGAGTCGCTGCGCGCGATGGAGGAGCTCGTCAACGAGGCCGGCGGCATCATCGTCGGCAAGATGGCCGTGCTCGCCGAAGGCGACGCCAATGACCGCCCCGACATCACCGTGCTCGGCAAGCTGCCGCTGTTCAACCCCGACGGCACGCCGAAAGCGTAATCCGGACGCACAGGACACGCGGGCACTGCGTTGGCAGCGCCCGCGTCTGTTTTTTTCAGGAGGGATCATCATGAACCTGCTCTTTGCGATCAATGGGGGCTACATCCCCACGTTTCTGGGCTGCATGCGCAGCGTGCTGCTGCACGGCGGCGCGAGCCACTACGAGGTGTTCATCCTGCACTCCGACCTCACGGACGGCGACGAGGCAGACATCCGCACAGCGCTGCCGGACGTGGATTTCCACTTTGTGTTCGTCGACCCCGCGATGTTCGATGGCTTTCCGGAATCGAAGCGCTACCCGCGCCAGATCTATTACCGCATCGCGGCGCCCCTGCTGCTGCCGGACACGCTCGAGCGCATCCTCTATCTCGACGCGGACACGGTCATCATCAACCCGCTGACGACGCTGTATGCCACGCCGTTCGGCGATGCGTACTTCATGGCCTGCACGCACACACGCAAGCTGCTCGAAAAGCTCAACGCCGCGCGTCTGGGCATGGACGAGGCTGCGCCGTACATCAACACCGGCGTGCTGCTGTATAACCTCCCCGCCCTGCGCGCCGACCTCGACATGGAGCGTGTGCGCGCCTTCGCCGACGAGAAGCAGGATGTGTTCCTGCTGCCGGATCAGGACATACTCACCGCGCTCTACGGCGACCGGGTGCACCTGCTCGACAGCATGGTCTATAATCTCAGCGACCGCATCCTCGCGCTGCACAACGCGGAGCTGCGAAACGCCCCAGTCGACCTCGACTGGGTGCGCGCGCACACGGTCATCATCCACTACTGCGGCCGGCTCAAGCCGTGGAAACCGCACTATGTCGGCGTGCTCGACGTGTTTTACCACGAGCTGATGGAAGAGATTCAGAAATAAAAAATATGCGTCCCGATCATTCGGGACGCTCTTTTTATGTTTCGCGCAGGCCGCTGAAGAACGCGCGCAGGACATCCGCGCAGTCATCTGCCAGCACGCCGCCGTAGATGGCGGGATGGTGGCCGTAGCGCTCCTCAAAGAGGTTGAGCACGCTGCCGCACGAGCCGAAGTTTGGCTCCCTCGCGCCGTAGACGACGACCGGCACGCGGGCGTTGATGATCGCCCCGGCGCACATGGGGCACGGCTCGAGCGTGACATAGAGCGTGCATGCGTCAAGCCGCCACGTGCCGCGCGCGCGGCATGCCTCGGCGATGGCCTCCATCTCGGCGTGGGCGTCGGCCCGGTGCGTCCGCTCCCGGCGGTTGCGGCCGCGGCCGATGATGCGGCCCGCGTCGTCGGCGATCACGCAGCCGACCGGCACTTCGCCGTCGGCCGCCGCGGCGTGCGCGAGCGCGAGCGCCGCGCGCATATAGTCCTCGCGCTCCACAGGCGCTCTCCCCTTTCAAAAAACCGGCGCTGTTATCGTTAACAGCGCCGGAAACACGTTTTGGACGAAAAACCGATCAGGCCAGAGCCGCCGTGATGATGGACATCTGGTAGACTTCCTCGGCGTCGCAGCCGCGGGACAGGTCGTTGATCGGGGCGTTCAGGCCCTGCAGGATCGGGCCGTAGGCCGCGAAGCCGCCGAGGCGCTGCGCGATCTTATAACCGATGTTGCCGGCCTCGATGCACGGGAAGATGAAGGTGTTGGCGTGGCCCGCAACCGGAGAGCCGGGGAACTTCAGCTGGCCGACGACCGGGGAAACGGCCGCGTCGAACTGCATCTCGCCGTCGAGCTTCAGCTCGGGCGCGAGCTCCTTGGCGATGACGGTGGCGTCGTGGCTGAGCGCGACCGTGCCGCCCTTGCCGGAGCCCTTGGTGGAGAAGCTCAGCATGGCGACTTTCGGGTCGATGCCGAAGGTCTCGGCGGTCTTGGCGGTCTCGATGGCGACCTCGGCCAGCTTCTGCGCGGCAGAGAACGTGACCTCGCCGGTGGCCTTGTCGACGGTGTCCTGATAGTCGATGTTGATGGCGCAGTCGCCCATGGCGAGCATCTCGTCGCCGCGGACCATGATGAAGCAGGAGCTCACGAGGTGGGCGCCCTTCTTGGTCTTGATGAGCTGCAGCGCCGGACGGACGGTGTCCGCGGTGGAGTAGGTCGCACCGCCGAGCAGCGCGTCGGCCACGCCCATCTTCACGAGCATCGTGCCGAAGTAGTTGCCCTTCTGCAGGTTGGCGCGGACTTCTTCCATGGTCATCTTGCCCTTGCGCAGGTCAAACATGCACTGGGCCATCTCGTCCATCTTGTCGTAGTTGGCGGGGTCGATGATCTCGAGACCCTCGATGTCGAAGCTGCCGGCCTTGGCCGCAGCCTTCACGTCATCGACGTTGCCGACGAGGATCGGCGTCAGGAAGCCGCCCTGCTTCAGGCGGGCAGCGGACTCGAGGATGCGGGCGTCGGTGCCCTCGGTGTAGACGATCTTGCGCGGATTGGCTTTGAGAACTTCAACCAGATTTTCAAACATGGTGCTTTCCTCCAATATGTTCATCTATTTTCTGCTTGCTGTGAACATGGTTTTACAAGTAAATAGTGTAACACCCCCTTCGACGTTTTTCAAGTCTTGCGCGCGATTTTATCAAGAGGTTGTTGCCGTTTGGGCGCGGGCGTGGTAAAATACAGTCCGTTATCATGAATGTTACAGGAGGTGCGGCATGGAACGCAATTTTGCTGCCGTCATGTCGGAGCTGCGCCACGCGCGCGGGCTGTCCCAGCGCAAGGTCGCGGCCGATCTGAAGATCAGCCAGGCGCTGCTGTCCCACTATGAAAACGGCGCGCGAGAGCCGGGGCTGGCGTTCGTGTGCCGGGCGTGCGATTACTACGGCGTGAGCGCGGACTTTCTGCTCGGCCGCGCACCGAGCCCGACGTGCACGCCCGAGCAGCTCGAGGCGCTGCGCGTGCTCGTGCAGGACGTGCGCACCGCCGCCGACCGCGCCGAGGCCGCACTGGAGGAGATTGCCCTATGATCCCGCAAGAAGACATCCGCAATTTTTCGATCATCGCACACATCGACCACGGCAAGTCCACGTTGTCCGACCGGCTCATCGAGCTGTGCGGCGCCGTGGAGGCGCGCGAGATGGAGCCGCAGCTGCTCGACAACATGGACCTCGAGCGCGAGCGCGGCATCACGATCAAGGCGCGCGCCGTCGGCCTGACGTATCACCGCGGCGGCAAGACCTACACGCTCAACCTCATCGACACGCCGGGCCACGTGGACTTCAACTACGAGGTCAGCCGCTCGCTCGCCGCGTGCGAGGGCGCCGTGCTGATCGTGGACGCCTCGCAGGGCGTGGAGGCGCAGACGCTCGCCAACACCTACCTGGCGCTCGAGCACGATCTCGAGATCCTGCCGGTCATCAACAAGATCGACCTGCCCGCCGCCGACCCACAGCGCACCAAGACCGAGATCGAGGACATCATCGGCATCCCGGCCATGGACGCGCCGGAGATCTCGGCCAAGCAGGGCATCAACATCCAGGCCGTGCTCGACGACATCGTTGACCACGTCCCCGCCCCGAAGGGCGACCCGAACGCCCCGCTGCAGGCGCTCGTGTTCGACAGCCAGTATGACAGCTACCGCGGCGTCATCGTGCTCATGCGCATCGTGGCCGGCACGCTCCGGCGCGGCATGGAGGTGACGATGATGTCCACCGGCGCGTCGTACAAGGTGCTGGAGGTCGGCCACCTGCGGCCCATCGGTCTCGACCCGTGCGACGAGCTCGGCTGCGGCGACGTGGGCTACTTCACGGCGAGCATCAAGAACGTGGAGGACACGCGCGTGGGCGACACCGTGACCGAAACGGCCCGCCCCGCCGCTGAGCCGCTGCCCGGCTACCGCCCGGCGCGGTCGATGGTCTACTGCGGCATTTACACCGAGGACGGCTCGAAGTACCCCGATCTGCGCGACGCGCTCGAAAAGCTCAAGCTCAACGACGCCTCGCTCTCGTTCGAGCCGGAGTCGTCGGTCGCGCTCGGCTTCGGCTTCCGGTGCGGCTTTCTCGGTATGCTGCACATGGAGATCATTCAGGAGCGGCTCGAGCGCGAGTTTGACCTTGACCTCATCACGACGCTGCCGAGCGTCATCTACCGCATCACAAAGACCGACGGCACGGTGCTCATGATCGACAACCCGCACGACTACCCGAACCCCGCGTCCATCGAGGTCGCGGAAGAGCCGTTCGTGAACGTGTCGATCATCACACCACAGGAATTCGTCGGCAACATCATGCCGCTGTGCCAGGATCTGCGCGGCGAGTACAAAAATATGCAGTATCTCGACAGCCGGCTCGTGGAGCTGCACTACGAGATGCCGCTCAACGAGATTGTCTACAACTTCTTCGACACGCTCAAGGCACGCACGAAGGGGTACGCCTCGCTCGACTACGAATTTTCCAGCTACCACCCGAGCGAGCTCGTGAAAGTGGACATGCTGCTCAACGGCGACCAGGTCGACGCGCTGAGCTTCATCGCCCACAAGGACAAGGCCTACGGCCGGGCGCGCAAGCTGTGCGAAAAGCTCAAGGAGAACATCCCGCGGCAGCTGTTCGAGATCCCGGTGCAGGCCGCGATCGGCGGCAAGATCATCGCGCGCGAGACCGTCAAGGCCCTGCGCAAGGATGTGCTCGCCAAGTGCTACGGCGGCGACATCACGCGCAAGAAAAAGCTGCTCGAAAAGCAGAAGGAAGGCAAGAAGAAAATGCGCCAGCTCGGCACGGTCCAGATCCCCACGGAGGCATTTCTCGCCGTGCTCAAGCTCGATGAATAAGGAGGAAGCAAAGCATGCTCGAATTCCGGTTTGACACCCAGCTGCTCATCGAGGGCCACGGCCTCGACGAGGACGCCATCCACGACTATATCCAGCGCAACATCGCGGGCGACTGCCTGCTGGCCGTTGGCGACGAGGATCTCATCAAGATCCACTTCCACACGAACACGCCCTGGAAGGTGCTCGAATACTGCGCGGGCCTGGGCGACATTCACGACATCGTCATCGAAAACATGGAGCGTCAGGAAAACGGCCTGCACGGCTGATCTTTCGGACGCGAAAACCCGGCAGAGCGTTTGCTCTGCCGGGTTTTCCTTTTCGTATGCAGTTATTTGGCGTGGGCCTCTGCCACGAGCTTGCCCTGCACGAGGTAGCGCTGGTGGTTATCGCCCCGGAAGCACGTTGAGAGCGTCAGCACCCGGTCGCCCGGTTCGGGCCAGGCGTCGGTGCGGAAGTTGGCCTGCAGACTCTTTTGCGCCTGCACGGCATCAAAATACGCCGTGAAATCGTCCGCATCCGCAAAGTCATGGCACAGCAGCAGGTGCTCGTTCGAATGCGGATAGGCCGCGAAGATCTCATAGACAAGCATCCGGTCCGGGAGATAGACATAGATGTAGCGGTGCGCCTCAAAGACCTCGGCGTCCGAAAAGTCGTTGAGCTGGGCAAACATGCGCCCGTTGCGCAGGTTGTGCCCGTAGAGCACGGTCATGGGGTCGCTGAAATCCTTCTGGTTGTAGTCCTGGCTGAAGATGCTGCCGCCGCTGTAGTACGCGCCGTTTTCGCTGTGCTTGGAGTAATACTCCTCGTCCCCTTCACGCTGGAGCACGGCGTAGCTGATGTCCGTATCCGGGATCGTGACCCAGGCATAGATATCCGGGTTCATGGCCTGCAGCTCGTCGAAATCGACCGGAATCTTCACGCGCTCGAGCTGGAAGCTGCCGGTGTCGTCCGGGGCGTTGGTGCGCATCCGGTCGCCGAAGGACTGGCCCTGATAGTACTGAATGATGTACCACACGCACCACGCGCACGCACACAGCGCCGCGAGCGCCACAAGCACCAGCACACTGCGCACAAGGATCTTTTTCGTTTTCATCGTTCACCTCATAAAACAAAAGCTCCATGAACAAATCATGGAGCTTTGTTATCATAGTTATGCCATCTTACTTGGCGCAAACCAGCTTTTTGCCGCAAAACAGCACCGCTCCGACCGCAGCAACGGCCGCCAGGATCACCCACAGGATGCTGAACGACTCACCGGTCTGCGGAGATGTCTTGCCGGAATCGGGGTTGACATCCGGATTCGTGTTGCCCTTCTCCGGGCTGGTAACATTGCTGGCAGCAAACGCCGTCGCCGACAGTGCAAACACAAGAACGAGTATCAAAAGAATGGCCACAAAACGCTTCATTGTGTAACTCCTCCATTCATAAACTTACAGCTTCTAATAGTAGCATAATTTTACACCGAAACGGTGTAAAATGCAAGGGTTATTTTCAAAAAATAACCGTTTTCAGTCAACCATCCACCGGCTCGTAGAAAATATCCAGGACCATCTCCAACAGCGCATCGGGATTGACCTGATACTCTGCGTGCTTCTGCGCGCCCATAACCGATGTGCCGGGCACGTTGACAATATCGCCCGAGAAGTGCATCCCGCTCGCCTGCTGCGCCAGATAGACCATCATGGCGGTGTTGATGTTCGTCGTGATATTGCGCCGAACATCGTTATAGAGCGCCAGCACGCTCGCCGGGTCCTCCCTGACCTGCGCGAGCATCTTGTTCACCAGCGCGAGCACGACCTGCTTCTGCCGCTGCATGCGCTGATTGTTGCCCTCGGTCGAGTCTGCGCGGTAGCGGATATAATTCTCCGTGCGCTGACCGGTGAGCGTCACGGGCTGTCCGGCGGTGAAACCGGAAAAGCTCGCATCCGGCGTAACGGTCACACCACCAACACTGTCAACAAGCTGGCGGATACCCTGCATATAGATCGATCCGTAGGCCGGGATCGGCAGGTCATAAAACAGGCGCGAAACAGCCGCGCTCGTCAGCTCGCAGCTCCGCTCTGCTCCGTCGCCGTAGGAATAGGCCAGCGCCAGCTGCGCCGTGGCCGTGCCGACGTGTGCGCCGGTGCTGTCAAGAACGTCAAGCGTGCACATCGCATCACGCGAGATGGACACAAGCGTCAGCTCCTGGTTACGCATGTCGAGCACCGCAAGGATATTCGCATCCGACTGGTTTGCGTTTCCATAGACGCCGCCGGTATCCTGCTTGACCTCCTCGTCCACACCCATGAGCAGGATCGTGACAATGTCGGTATTGTAGCGGTAGAGCTGGCCGTTGTAACGCACCGTGCCAGAGCCAAGCGCCTCCACATCATCGCGGGCAATGTTCACCCCGTCGTCGTTCGTCAGCGCATTGCGGCCGACCGCCGACAGGATCAGCACCGTGGCGACCAGGATCAGCGCAATGGCAAGCAGAACACACACGATGATGACCAGCACGAGCGTTCCGCGGCTCATGCGTTTTTTTTGCGGCTGCGCCGCCGGTTGTTCTCTGGCGTCTGACACAGACATCCCCCCTTATTTGCGAATTTGTTTTAGCCCGCATGATGCCACACCCGGGCAAATGTTGTAAAGCCGGAGAACGGGATACGCAGTTGCCTTTTCCAACCGCACTTCCCCATATACAGCTCCCTTGTTTGTATCCCCCCCTTTGGTCCTTTTGCTATGCCACGTCTAAAATGGCGTGCATTACTTCTTCGTCTTTCGCACCGTCATCCACTCCAAGCAAAAAGTGTATGTGATTATCTGCAAGCGCCATTTATTCGTCTTTCCTCCAAACTATTTTATTGACGATGCCCGTGTAGCTCTGAATGATTCTCGCAACCTTCATGGACACGTTTTCAGCGGTATAATCCGCCACCGGCGTACCGAAGCATTCCGCCCGCTGCATCCCGACAGCCATATCCACCGCCTGCAGGAGGGAGTCTGCGTCGATTCCGGCGAGTACAAAGCATCCGGCATCCAGCGCCTCGGGACGCTCGGTAGAGGTTCGGATGCTGACCGCCGGGAAAGACTTGCCCACAGACAGGAAAAAGCTGCTTTCCTCCGGCAGCGTTCCGCTGTCGGAAACCACCGCAAAAGCGTTCATCTGGAGGCAGTTGTAATCAAGGAAGCCCAGCGGTTCGTGGGCGATCACACGGGTGTCCAGCTGGAATCCCGTCGCCTCCAGCCGCTTTCTGCTTCTGGGGTGGCAGGAGTAAAGGATTGGCATATCATACTTCTCTGCCATGGCATTGACCGCTGTGAACAATTGGGCAAAATTGCGGTCTGTATCGATATTTTCCTCCCGATGGGCCGAGAGCAGAATGTACTGCCCCTTAGTCAGTCCCAAACGCTGGTGGACATTGCTCGCTTCGATCTTGTCCAGATTGGCGTGCAGCACCTCGGCCATGGGGCTGCCTGTCACAAAGGTGCGCTCCTTCGGCAGGCCGTTTTCCGCCAGGTAGCGGCGGGCGTGCTCGGAGTAGCAGAGGTTGACGTCGCTGATGATATCCACGATCCTGCGATTGGTTTCCTCCGGCAGGCATTCGTCCTTGCAGCGGTTTCCGGCTTCCATGTGAAAGATGGGAATGTGGAGCCGCTTTGCGGAGATGGCGGACAGACAGGAATTGGTGTCTCCCAGAATCAGCAGAGCCTCCGGCCGGATCTGCCGCATGAGGCGGTAGGAGCTGCTGATGATGTTTCCGATGGTCTCTCCCAGGTCTTCGCCCACCGCGTCCAGGTAGACGTCCGGCTCCTTCAGCTTCAGATCCCGGAAAAAGACACCGTTCAGATTGTAGTCGTAGTTCTGTCCCGTATGGGCCAGAAGGCAGTCGAAATAGTTCCGGCACTTTTTGATCACCTCGGACAGGCGGATGATCTCCGGCCGGGTGCCGACGAGGATCAGAAGCTTCAGGCGGCCGTTTTTCTGGAAGGATACGCCGGAATAATCCTTCTTCTCCTGATTCTCCTTTTTCTCCCTCCTCTCCTGTTTCTCCGATTTCGCTGACATTGCTTTTTCTGATTTCTCTGACCTTTGATCTCCTATCATTTGGTCTCCTTTCTTCTCCCCTCTTCTGTGTTCCGATTCTGCCACAGTCTCCGGCGCCAGTACCACACCGCATTCTCCGACTCTCAGCGCTGCGCCGCAGTCCCTGACTCTCAGTGCCGCGCTACAGGCTCTGTGGTT
>ERZ827423.2458-NODE-2458-length-14588-cov-2.856327_pt1 | contig 14588 bp, 13 predicted proteins | sample MGYA00519775_ERZ827423 | MGnify/ENA primary metagenome ERZ827423 (study PRJEB31778, sample SAMEA3449296) | human gut metagenome | biome: human gut; feature: human-associated habitat; material: faeces | place: United Kingdom | collected 2010/2012 ...
GAATCCATCTTCGAGTGAATCTACAGATGAAAAGAATAGTGAAGAAGCAGATTTCATTTCAGCAGTCACGAATAGCGAGGATGGAACAACAGAAGGTGAGACTGGTGCGATTGCAACAACAAATATTACCGGACTTTCCTATATAAAGGGAACCAGCTATGCCGGAGGCTTTGCCGGAAGATTGATGCCCGGTGATGTGGCACAGACAGGTTCTATTAAGTTACTGGGGCTCTTAAATGTAACTCAGCTTCTCAGTGTCATGGATGTGGCATATCCGAGGATTTCCGATTCTTCTATTGAAGGAAACAACTTAGTCGTAACAGCATCCGGAAAAAATGATGATGTGGCGCTTGGAGATGCCGGAGGATACATCGGTAATGGAAAAGCAGTTATGGTTAAAAACTCTGATGTGACTAATGTAAAAGAAGTCACAGCGCCGTATCATGCCGGTGGCTATATCGGAATCATGCGGTCCGGAAGTGCAGCGGAGGCAGGAGATGCCACAGGAGATCTTTTGAACAGTGTCCTTGGTAAGATTCTGAGTCTGAAAGAGTTGGCGAGTGTCTTGCAGGCTGCATCCAGCAAAATTACAAATTGCAAAGTTGCTGGTACCGCAGATGGATTGACTGTTACAGCTGACAACGGATTTGAAAACGCAGAAGGCTATGCAGGTGGCTTCGTTGGAGAGATGCAGAGCGGTCATGTAGATAATTCAGCAAATGCTGTTGATTCCGGAAAAGGAACGGCAGTAGAAAATCTTCTGAAAGTAGAAGGCCTTCGTTATGCCGGAGGCTTCGGAGGTCTGGTAAAAGCCGGAGCGGTTGCAGAGATTGGATCTAAATCATCAATTCTTACAAAACTGGTTGATCTGACAGGATTACTATCCCTGGTCAATGCTTTTGTTCCGGTGATCAGTAATGCCAGTGTTAATTCTGTAGAAAAAGGGTTTACCGTTACCGTTACAGGTACTCTTGAAAAAGATAGCACCAACGATGCGGATGCCGGAAGTGCCGGAGGCTTTATCGGATGCGGAACTGGTGTACAGATCAGCAATTCCGATGTAAATAAATTGCAGCATACAGGTGTCAGTGAGCCGAAGAAATCTCTCATAACATAGAACATCCCGCCGTCCTTATTGGGAACGCCTGCATTTGAGCCAAACCCTATATTAAGAAGCATCAGTCCGATTGCAGGTGCAATTCCGAGTCTGATTCCAAGCGGTATGGCATCAACGATTTTTTCACGAATGTTAAGTACAGAGAGCACAAGAAATACAATACCCTCAACAAGAATTATACATAAGCCTGCCTGAAATGACTCAAGATATGACATACCCGTAAGGCTTACAATGTTGGCAACTACAACGGCAAAGAAGCTGTTAAGCCCCATTCCGGGAGCCATAACAAAAGGCTTGTTTGCAGCAAAAGCCATAACGAAAGTGCCTATTGCCGAGGCAATACAGGTTGCAAGAAACACACCGTTCCATAATTCAGATCCGCCCTCAGAGCCAAAGGCTGTCAGGATATTCGGATTCAGTGCTATAATATATGCCATGGTCATAAACGTGGTAAGGCCGGCAAAAATCTCGGTACGCACATCAGTACCGTTTTCTTTAAGTCTAAAAATCTTTTCCATAAAAGTCCTCACTTTATATTAAAAATTAACCAACAAAAAATAATTATATTATACCGATATAGTTATGTCAAATATGGACCTGTAAAAAAGGAACCTTCCTGTACGGAAAAGTTCCTTTTCAGACTCTATGGTGATATTAAAAGTACTGCAAATTCACGGTCTTTAAGAGCATCCACCTTTATGGATTTGAGAGACACCTGCACTCCTGAAATTTCGTTTATCATAGCCGTCAGGTCATCTTCAATGCACATATAAAACAGGCGTCTGCTTTCCTCGATATGCCCTGCATTTTTGTAATTTGTCATCAGTGTTTTTTCAAAGGGACCGAGGACCCCGTAGGCTGTTATCTCTATGGTATTTCCTGAGATGAATACAACAGCATCTCTGGGACCTCTGCCGGATTTTTCTTTGAGAATCCTCAGTACACCCTTTCGTATGTTTTCTTCGATTTCTTTTTTGTTTTCAGAAGCAAAGTCTTTGATTGAAGTGTCCCGATGGCGTTCTTTCATTATTGAACTGCCTGCTCTTTTGAGTTTGTCTTCAAGTTCATCAGTGTTTATGGGTTTGATAATATAATTTGAAATGTCAAGGTCTACAGCTTTAAGAATAGTAGACACATCGCTTACTGTCGATGTGATAAAAAACCTGCATTTCGAGTCTATTTCTCTTATTTTTTTAATCATTTCCAGGCCGCTTATGCCCGGAAGCAGAATGTCTATAATAGCGATGTCAGGGTGATGTTCATTAAAACTTTCGATACCCTTTTCACCGTTTTCTGCTGTATAGACCTTGCCGAACCGTCTTTTCAGAAAGCGTTCAAGACCGGCCCTTGTATTATCGTCGTCTTCAACATAAAGTACTTTTAGATTTTTCAGCACATCCATTTTAAATCTCCTTGAATTCTATAGTAAAGGTAACTCCTTCATCATTGTTTGTGTAGTATACTCTGCCGTTGAAATGATTTTCAATGATCTGTTTTGTCAGGTAAAGCCCCAGACCTGTACCGCCTTTTGCCTCTTTTGTGGAAAAATAAGGGGTAAATATATGCCTGCCGGCTTCTTCAGATATGACGCTGCCGGTGTTAAAGATATTTATATGTATCATCTTTTCGGCAAAATCCTCGCTCAGCTCTATTGAGATCTGCCGCGCATCAGGGGGTGAGGCAGAAGCAGCATCTCTGGCGTTTTCGAGAATATTGAATATGCATTGTGTCAGTTCATTACGGTAGTTTGTGACAGAAATTTTTCTGTCAGCATTAAACTCTACTTTGATTTTGTTTATTTTAAGGCTTTCTGCCATCATCGACAGAACCTTTTCTATGACATCGTTAATAAGGAATGTTTCTTTTTTTCGATCCGGTTTTAAAAAATCTGCAAAATCAGTGATTGTATCTGACATTATAGTGATATTGTCCTTCATTTTTTCGGTATACCTGTCAAAGTTCTCAGGTGAAAGTTCTGAGGCGTAATAATCATCTTTCATATTTGCAATATCTATATTGATACTGTTCAGAGGCTGTTTGCACTGGTGTGCGATATTGCCTATCATTTCACCGAGTTTGGCCTGCCTTGACTGGTTGATGATTATTATTTCGTTCTGCTCGGCAGATTCAACAACAGGGCCGTAGTATCTCCTTATCAGTATTGCTGCCAGAGTAATTATAATTACAATGGTTAACAGCATTGTGGTCAGCAGCGTTTTTCTGGTATCTGCTGCAGAGGTCATTACTGTTGTTTCGGGCTGGGCTGAAACAAGTATCCAGCCGTTATTAAGCTTCGTATAGGCTGCTATGTATCTGCTTTTGTCGGAGGCCTTGTACCAGATATATCCGCTGTCTGCCGTTGAGGCAGCTATCCTGCTTTTGACAGAAGAAAACGACAGTGACGCGTTATTATCACTGCTGGCATAAAATTTCATATCCGAATTAAACAGTGCTATTTCGCTGTCCTCATATATCTTTACGGATTTGAGCATCTTTACGACTTCTGTCATCAGCATATCGGAGCCGACAATACCTATGAGATTGCCGTCTGCATCATAAACCGATTTTGTATGGGTTGTCATATATTCGTCAAGAGATGACTCGTAGTTAAGCCCGCCCCAGTAGCTGCCGTTTTTAATGGCGTTGTAATAGTAATTCACGCGAGGGTTGCCTTCCACAAGCCAACTGGGAGCATAAAGCCTTGCGTCTATTGCGGTAACTTCTCCGTTCTTGTAGGCATACCAGACCTCCTCCATCCCTGTGTGGAGATCGGGGTTGAAGGTTACATACAGTCCTGAGAGGTGATCTGTGCGCTGGAGAGAGTATTTAAGTATGCTGCCTGTCTGCTGTTTGAGCTTTGTAAATACATCATAATCATTTATGTAATCATATTCAGAAAAAGTCACCTTAACCATAGCCTGCATCATATTGACCAGACTTTCCATACTGTTAAAAACTATGTTAAACTCCACACCTGCGCTTCTGACTGCATATTCAACCTTGTCCTCTACCTCGGTTTTAAGTGTTTGCTGATTGCGGACAAGACCGATAATCTCTATAGGAAGCGCTACGATAAGAGCTCCGGCAATTATTAGTATGAGTACGCGTTTGAATATTTTTTTCATAATTATAATCCGCCTTAAAAGTGAAATTTCTGTATTTTCTGTTGACTTTGAAAATTATATATGCTACAGTATATAACCAGATGAGATGTTTGTAAACCATTTATATGGGTGACAGAATCTTAAGTTTTTTAAAAAGAGAGTTGAGTAACTAGAAAGTCACTTATCAGAGTATTGCTTTTTATGGATCAATGCAGTTGTTTGCGTTGGTCTTTTTAATTTATATATTTATTTAAAGGAGGAAAAGAAAATGAGAAAAACTCTGGCGTATGTGCTGTCGCTGGCAGTCATTCTGTCAATGACAATGATGCCTGTAGGTACTTTTGCAGCAACCGGAAGCGCTCCTGCTGCTCCGACTGCAGTAAAAGCTGTGGCAAAAACAGAAACGAGCATTAAGCTTTCGTGGGCAGGAAGCTCCGATGCGAAGGGGTATGCCGTATATAAGTATGACGGCAAGAGCTACAAAAAGATAAAGACTACTGCATCGAAGTCATTTACAAACACAAAGCTCAAGAAGAACAAAGCCTATTCGTATAAGATTAAGGCGTACAAAACTGTAAACGGTAAGAAGGTATACAGCAAATACTCATATAAGGTTAAAGCTGTGCCAAAGGCAACTTCTTCTAAAAAAGCAACAAATGTAACAAAGGTGGTTCTGGATAAGACAGCTCTTCAGATGAAAACAGGGGAGACAGCAGAACTTAATGTTTCACTGAAACCAAACGGAAAGCTTGTTACAAACAAGATCGTATGGTCAAGCAGTGACAAAAAAGTTGCAACAGTAGACTCAGAAGGTAAGGTTACAGCCGTTGCAACCGGAAACTGCACTATAACTGCAAGAGCTCACAACGGTATAACTGCAAAGGCTGACGTTAATGTTCTTACAGACCTTTCAATGGCAGAGGACATCAGCAAGATGACTGCATTTACAAAAGATGCGACAGAATATGCCGAGAAGCTGGGATATGAACTTGCATATAATATGGATCTTGCAGATGACAAAACCGGTTTCAGAACAGCAGGCTCAGATGCAGAACACAAAACTGCAGATTATCTTACAAATGAATTTAAAAAAATCGGTCTTGCAGATGTGACAAAGGAAGCTGTTACTGTTGATAAATGGCAGTTCAATGAAGCATATATGACATTGAACTATAAGAACAAGAGCGGTGAAGCAAAGACCCTCAAGATTGATGATATGGTATCATATGCCGCACAGGGAACAAAACAGCTGGGCGGTGATTACAGCAGTCTTGAAATCGCAGATATGGGTAGAGGTACAGAGGCTGAGTATCAGGCTTACTATAAAAAGAATGACTGCAAGGACATGAGCGGCAAAATAGTTCTCGTAGGTGTGGATCAGTGGAATGATATATGGATTGACGGTCCGTATATGGAAGCGGCAGTTCAGAAGGCTGCGGCAATTGTGACATATCCTGTGGGAGGATATGCAAGCTATGATGATGACACACTTAATATGCAGGACATATGTGCGCCTGATATGAAGATGCCTTGCACATCAATAACCAAGAACGATGCAGTAAGGATCAAAAACGTAATCGAAAACGGAACTGCTGTAAAGGCTGAGCTTTATGTTGATAATGAAGTAGGAAGCCAGAACGGCACATCATACAATGTAGTAGGCAAAATCAAGGGAACAGCAAACACAGGACAGCAGATACTTGTTGCAGCTCACTATGATAAGTATTTCTACGGTTTTGAAGATGACTGCATGGCAATAGGTCTTGTTGCAGGTATTGCAAAGACTATGATTGACTCAGGTTTCAAACCTGCCAACGATATTGTATTTGTTGCACATGGCGCAGAGGAATGGGGACGTTTCGATACCTCAACTGACTGGGCAATAGGCTCATGGGAAATGATAACAAAGGTACATCCTGAATGGCAGGGCAAGACGCTTGCGCTTATTAACTTTGAAATGCCGGGAGTAGACAGTTATAATGACAACGGAGTTATGCGTACAACTTATGAAGTTGGAGGAATAGGAAAAGACCTGCTTGCATCAGGACTTCTTGCAAATGTGAAGAGCTTCTACAAAAATGGAGTTGTTGTGAAGAATGACGACGATGAACTGCCTAGAACTGACTGTATTTCATATCAGTTCAACGGAGTTCCTGCGTTTATGCCAAGGCAGGAAGATAAATCACAGTGGTCAAAGAACAGATACCATACTCCTAGAGATGATAATAATGTAACTGATACCAAGGGTGACGGTGTTCACAGCAAAGCACTCATTGAATATCAGATGGCACTTTACTCGGCACTTGCGATGTATATTGACGGAACACCTGCACTGGAGATTGATTTTAACAGCAGATGTGATGATTTTGAACAGGCAATAGAAGGTACCGAAAAATATGCAACAGCAACATCCGTTGCAGAATACAAGGCGCAGCTTGCAGAGCTCAGAACTGCGGCTAAGGCAAACCTTGAGGAAGCAAAGAAAATAAACGCCGACTATGAGGCTGCATACAAGGCAGGCGATGCAAAGGCTATGGAAGCAGCAAGAGCGGCAGGTATTAAGCACAATACAGAAGCACTTAAAGCATTTAAATATGTACAGGATGAATTTATGGGCCTTGCAGATTATGGCGATATAGAAGTTCATCACAAGTGCCTGCAGAATAACCTTGACCTGTATGATAAGGTGGTTGCTGCGCTAAGTGATGGTAATATTACAGAAGATGATATCTGGATTGCGGCAGACATTAACGGATATTATGAAAATTACGCATATCTGTACAGTGATGAAGTATGCACAATGTCAAATGATCTTCTGATGAATACAAAGGTTGAAAGCAACTGGGGTTCAAACAAAATGACTCTTGCAATCAAGGACTCATGGAAGACAACAAAGAATATGTACGCAAAATGGAATGAAGGCGTAAAAGATGCAGCAGAGTACAAGGTATTCGCAGATGAATACAGGGGCTATATGGATACACTTAAGACTAAGCTTCAGGCTTATGTAAAGAGTGAGACAGGCGCAATGAAAGTATTAAAGACAATGCTGTAAAAGGTAAATAGTATACCCTCTTTATTGGGAGTGTCGTTTCTTGCGAGGCGGCGCTCCCGTTTTATTTTTTGCCTGCATTGTTGACAAAAGCAGTAAGTAAACATATAATGAGTTAATGTGCATTGTGGGATGTACATTGCAAAATGTTTAACAGAAAGGAAGATAAAATGGCTCCTAAAAATAAATTTACAAGAGAAGAAATGATTGCAGCAGCATTAAAAATTGTTCGCAGAAACGGTGCCGGTTCACTCACGGCCAAGGCTATCGCAGATGAACTGGGCATCTCCACAAGGCCTGTCTTTACCTGCTTTGGCACTATGGATACGGTAAAGAACGAAGTGCGTCAGGCTGCTGAAGAAATATATAACGGGTATATAGGCGAGGGACTTAAAGAAAAAATCCCGTTTTTCGGTCTGGGCATGCAGTACATTCGTTTTGCAAAGGAGGAACCGGAGCTTTACAGACTGCTGTTTTTAATGCAGACAGCAGACGGAAGCAGCGGAGCATTTCAGTCTATGGTGCACTCGCAGGAAACAGCAAGAGGCTCGCTTGTAAAAATATATAATATGACCGAGGCGGAGGCTGACAGATATTTTCGAGACCTGTGGTTGGTGGTCCACAGTATTGCCACGCTGATTGTAACAGGTTGCTGTCCGTATTCAGACAGAGAAATCGGAAACATTCTCACAGGCTTCAGCATCAGCATATGCAGGTCTATCAAAGAAATTGAAGGCTTTGCATCAGACAGCTTTGACAGAGAAGAGATTTTCAAAAGGCTGACAGCAGAATAAAAGTATTTATTGCAAAACATTAAATTACACTTGCTTGTAACGCAGCGTAATACGGTAAACTTACCGGTAAAAGAAAAGCCTTAGGCAGAAGGAGAATTTTATGCTTGATATTAAAAACCTTACTAAAACATATGGAGACAAAAAAGCCGTTGATAATCTGACGCTGCACATAGCGCCGGGAGAAATATGCGGATTTATAGGGCACAACGGCGCCGGCAAAACAACAACTCTCAAATCGGTTGCAGGCATACTGCAGTTTGATGAGGGAGAAATCACAATAGGCGGCAGGTCCGTAAAAACAGAGCCGCTTGAATGTAAGAGGCAGATTGCATATATTCCGGATAATCCTGATATTTATGAATTTATGACAGGAATACAGTATCTGAACCTTATCGCGGATATTTTCGGAATAGATGAGACGGAGCGTAAGGAGCGAATAGAAAAATACGCGCAGCTTTTTGAGCTTACGGATGACCTGACAGCAGCTGTAGCCTCATATTCACACGGAATGAAGCAGAAGCTTGCGGTTATCTCGGCGTGGATACATAATCCGAAACTTATTATTATGGATGAACCTTTTGTGGGACTTGACCCCAAGGCAGCGCATCTGCTCAAAGAAATGATGAAAGAGGCATGCAGCGAGGGCAGCGCCATATTCTTTTCAACCCATGTGCTTGAGGTGGCAGAGAAACTGTGCGACAAGGTTGCAGTTATAAAGGGCGGCAGACTCATACGCTCAGGAAGCATGGAAGAGGTAAAAGGCGATGACAGTCTTGAAGCCGTATTCCTGGAACTGGAGGAGGAGTAATGCTGAAGACCCTTATAAAAAAACAGATGATGGAAATATTCCGGGGATATTTCTACGATACAAAAACCGGCAAAAGCAGAACCGGAGGCACGACCATAGCATTTATAGTTGTTTTCATACTGCTTGTAGGAGGCCTGCTGGGCGGCATATTTACATGGCTTTCAAATCTGCTCTGCGGTCCTTTTGCTGCGATAGACGCAGGCTGGCTGTATTTTGTATTTATGGGTCTGACGGCAACCTTTCTGGGAGCATTCGGAAGCATATTCAACACTTATGCGAGCCTTTATCTTGCAAAGGATAATGATATGCTGCTGTCACTGCCTATTCCGGTGCACACGATTATGGCAGGCAGACTGTGTACTGTTTACCTGATGGGGCTTATATATTCCTGCGTGGTTACAGTTCCTGCTTCAATCGTATACTGCGCCACTGCGGGAGTAACGGCAAAATCAGTTATCGGCGCAGTATTTACAGTCTTTATAGTATCCGTAATTGTCCTGATGCTTTCCTGCGTGCTGGGCTATCTGGTGGCGGTTATAGGGCGCAGGCTCAAAAGCAGGAGTATTGTTACGGTACTTATTTCAATACTGTTTATCGGCGCCTACTATCTGCTGTGTATCAAATCAAGAACCATAATAACAGAGCTTACACAGAATGCTGCATTCTATGAAGAAAAGGTCAGGACTTCAGCCTATCCTCTGTATATGATGGGAAAGGCATCAGAGGGAAATCCTGCTGCAATCCTTGTAGTCATTGCAGTTACAGCTGCTCTGGCGGCAGTAATCTATATGTGTATGTCAAAGAGCTTCATTAAGACGGCAACAGCTTCGGCGGCTCTGACAAAGAGCAAAAACAAAAAAATAAAGACAGATTTAAAAACATCAGACATAGCGCTTCTGGCAAAGGAATTCGGTAAATTCACATCAAGCTCCAGCTATATGCTTAACTGCGGACTTGGAATTCTGATGCTTCCACTGGCGGGAGCGGTTACAGTCATTAAGGGCGGCTGGATTATGGAGCTCCTTACGTCTGTATATGATGAAACAGGCTTTATGATGATACTGTTTGCAGCGGGCGTATGTATGCTTTCAAGTATGAACGATATGGCGGCGGCCTCTGTCTCGCTTGAGGGCAGGAGCCTTTGGATTATGCAGATGCTGCCTGTAGATACACACAAGATACTTATGGCAAAGGCGGCTGTTCAGATGATATTAAGCGGAGCAGCTTCCCTTATATGCAGTCTGTGCATAATAGTCGTTGTAAAACCGGGAGTATACGAGGCAGCTATATTCCTCCTGCTGGTGCTGATATATACTGCGGCTTCGTCATTCTTCGGACTTGTGTTGAACCTCAAAAGACCTAATCTGACGTGGACCAGTGAAACGGCTCCCGTCAAGCAGAGTATGGCGGTTACGGTGGCTCTGTTTGGCGGCTGGCTTTATACAGTTATAACGGCGGGCGGATTTTTCCTGCTGAGAAAATATATTTCCGCAGATGTGTATATGACAATTATCACAGCAGTAACAGCAGGGCTTTGCATAGCTATGTACTGCTGGCTGAAATCAAGAGGAGCAAAGATTTTCGAGAGCCTGTAGGGGCATTGACAGGATATATCAGAGGGATATAATAAGAACAAAGGAGAAGGTATGGAATATATAAGGGTTACTAAGGAAAATCTTGAAAAAGAGCACATATGCTGCGCAATTTCAAAGAATTCGGATGTACAGGTTTTGTCAAAAAAAGCGTGGCTTGCAGACAGGTTTGACGAGGGTCTTGTTTTTCTCAAAGCCGCGGCAAGAGGCAAATGCTTTATAGAATATATCCCTGCGGAGAATGCGTGGGTCCCTGTCAGGGCAGACGGATATATGTTTATCAACTGCTTCTGGATTGCGGGAAGTCTCAAGGGTAACGGTTATTCAAACGAGCTGCTTGAGGAGTGCATCAGAGACAGCAGGCAGCAGGGCAAAAAAGGTCTGTGCGTAATTTCCTCGGCAAAGAAAAAGGGATTTCTTTCAGATCCCAAATTTCTTAAATACAAGGGGTTTCAGGTTGCAGATACGGCAGGGCCGTACTTTGAGCTTCTTTATCTTCCTTTTGAGGAAGCAGCGGATAAGCCTGAGTTTTTACCGCAGGTAAAGAGTCCCGAAGCGGACGGGAAAGGCTTTAAGATGTACTATACGGATCAGTGCCCGTTTAATGCTAAGTATGTACCTGTGCTGAGGCAGACTGCCGAAGCTAAGGGCATACCGGCAGAGTGCGTTCATATACAGTCGGTGGAAGCCGCAAAAAACATGCCTGCGGCTGTTACAACCTTTGCTCTTTTTTATGACGGACAGTATATAACCCACGAGCTGATGAGCGAAAAGAAGTTTGCGGCTTTGTGCGATAAATATATAGAAGAAAAAATATAATGGAGAGGTAAATGCAATGGAGCATATTATTGAAGTAAAAAATCTCAACAAGCACTTTGGTGATGTCAAAGCTGTGCAGGATTTATCATTTCATGTAAAGCCGGGAGAGCTTTTTGCGTTTCTGGGAGTAAACGGCGCAGGCAAGTCAACGACAATATCCATAATGTGCGGACAGCTGTTAAAGGACAGCGGCACAGTTATCATAGGCGGTGAGGATATCGAAAAAGGCATCGCGGGTATTACGCGCAGACTGGGCGTGGTTTTTCAGAATTCCGTATTGGATCAGCCATTAAGCGTCAAAGCAAATCTGCAGAGCCGCGCGGCGCTTTACGGAATTACAGGCGCTGATTTTAACAGGCGTCTTGAAGAGCTTGCGGAGCTTCTTGATTTTAAGGGGCTGCTGAACCGTACCGTAGGTAAGCTGTCAGGCGGGCAGAGAAGAAGAATTGACATTGCAAGAGCCCTGCTTCACAGACCTGAAATCCTCATACTTGACGAGCCTACCACAGGACTTGACCCGCAGACAAGAAAGCTGCTGTGGGACGTGGTGCAGAAATTAAGAAAAGACGAGAATATGACAGTATTCCTTACAACTCACTATATGGAGGAGGCGGCAGATGCCGATTATGTGGTTATCCTAGACAGCGGCAGAATAGTTGCGGAGGGTACGCCTCTTGAACTCAAGAACGCTTATACAGGCGACTTCATAACTCTGTACGGAATTGATGAGACTGAAGCCTCAAAGCTTGGCATGCCTTACGAAAAGCTGAGGGGAGCAGTAAGAATTGCAGTGCCGAACACCGCTGCGGCAACAAAGCTCATAACAGAAAATCCGCAGCTGTTTACGGACTATGAAATTGTAAAGGGCAAAATGGATGATGTGTTTCTTGCCGTTACAGGCAGGAAGCTTACGGGAGGTGAGGATAAATGATGGGACTTGGTAATTTAATCAGACGAAACTGCAGGCTGTTTTTCAAGGACAAGGGAATGCTTTTTACCTCACTGATAACACCTGTTATACTGCTTGTGCTTTATGCGACATTCCTTGCAAAGGTTTATCGCGACAGCTTTAACTCGGCGATTCCCGATGCAATGCAGATTTCAGACAAGCTCATAGATGCTACTGTCGGAGGCGAGCTGTTTTCATCACTTCTTGCGGTAAGCTGTGTTACGGTTGCTTTCTGCTCCAATATGCTTATAGTTCAGGACAGGGTAAACGGTACGCGAAAGGATCTTACAGTGACTCCTGTAAACAAATCCACGCTGGCGCTGAGCTACTACACAGCAACCCTTATTTCAACACTTATGGTGTGCCTGATTGCAACAGGAGCCTGCTTTATATATCTTGCAGGAACCGGCTGGTACATGTCAGGCTCGGATGTTGCTTTCATACTGCTTGATGTGTTCCTGCTTGTACTGTTTGGTACTGCGCTTTCAAGCATTATAAATGTGTTCCTTACATCACAGGGACAGATATCGGCGGTAGGTACCATTGTCAGCGCAGGCTACGGCTTCATCTGCGGCGCATATATGCCGATATCGCAGTTTGGCGATGGACTTCAGAAGGTGCTTTCATTCCTGCCGGGGACCTACGGCACAAGCCTTCTCAGAAACCATGCTCTGAACGGTGTGTTTGGCGAGATGAGCGAAGCAGGGTTTCCCGACGAGGTGATTGACGGAATTAAAGACTCTGTGGACTGCAATCTGTATTTCTTTGATGACAAGGTTGCAACAGGCACAATGTATATAATCCTTGCAGCAAGCGTTACGGTGCTTATCGGAATATATATTATGATAAATGTTTTAAGAAAAGGTAACAGATGAAAAAGTATAATAAATCACGCTTTAAAACAGCAAGAAAATGGATGATTTTCTGGACACTTTTTATAGGTACAGGGGCTGTGGCGGCAGCGCAGGAACTTTGGATTAATATAACATCAGACAGCACAGGAAGTCAGGAAGTATAAATAACTCTGCTGTATGATCAGGGTACAGAAAACGGAGGAAACGAAATGAACTGGATTACAGGCATAGGCAAGGCAATCGGATATATAGAGGAAAACCTGACAGAAGATATTGATTACGGCGAGGCGGCCAAAAGAGCGGGTTCATCTGTATTTCATTTCAGCGGGTATTCGGTATCATCTGCGGCTATACCCTTGGTGACTATATCAGAATGAGGAGACTTTCCCTTGCGGGAGATAATAGCCTCAGATAAAAAGATAATAGATATAGCGATTAAATACGGCTATGACACTCCCGAAAGCTTTTCCCGCGCCTTTGCACGCTTTCACGGACTGTCGCCTACAGAGGCCAGAAAAAGCGGGCAGATTAAATCGTTTTCGCAGCTTTCTGTAAAACTTATTCTTACAGGAGGAGATACGATGGATTACAGAATTGAAAGAAAAGAAGGCTTAAAGGTTGCATGTAAAAAAAGGCAGTTTGCAAAGCCGGGAGATGACTATACGCAGACAGAAATACCGGCGTTCTGGCAGGAATGCAAGACAGACGGCACTATAGAAAAAATCTGCATGGGTATTCCGAAAGCGTCTGCGCTTCCGGGACTTCTGGGCATATGCTTTTCCGAGGAAATAACGGAGGAGGGATTTCCTTACGGCATAGGCGCGGAATATACAGGGGGCTCTGTTGCTGACGGTCTTGAAATAGTTGAAATCCCTGCATATACCTATGCAGTGTTTACCGTGAAGGGCAAAATGCCCGATGCGTTTCGTGAAACATACCGCCGTGTATGTACAGAGTTTTTCCAGCAGAGCGATTATGAGTACGGAAACGGTGTTGAAATCGAGGTGTATCCGTCCGCGGATGTACAAAATCCCGATTACACCTGTGAACTTTGGATAGCGGTAAAGCATAAATAGAAATCAGAGGCAGGCGCAGCATATGTGCCTGCTTTGTTAAATACAGCAAAAAAGTCGAGAAGATTTTTTCCCTGAGCTATATAATCCTATATGCAAAGGGGATGAACGAGAGGACAGAACAGAAAACAGCTGTAATATAATGAGACAGGGCTTTGATGTAAGTATCGGAACCCTGTCTCTATTACTCTCATAACTTCCTTCTGCCCAGATACCGGAATGTCCGGCGGCAGTATTCCTGATACGGCGCGCCGAAGGTATTCACAAGATAATGCTCCTCCTGCAGTATCTGCAGATGAAGCATAACAACGGCAAACAATGAAAAGCAAAGGACCAGCAGGTTTCCGTACATCAGCAGCACGCCGATGTACATCAGGTCGAACCCGACGAACGCCGGGTTGCGGCTGACCGCATAAATGCCGGTGG
>ERZ827423.2467-NODE-2467-length-14544-cov-13.945818_pt1 | contig 14544 bp, 16 predicted proteins | sample MGYA00519775_ERZ827423 | MGnify/ENA primary metagenome ERZ827423 (study PRJEB31778, sample SAMEA3449296) | human gut metagenome | biome: human gut; feature: human-associated habitat; material: faeces | place: United Kingdom | collected 2010/2012 ...
ATTTTTGAAATTTGGGATGCGACAGTTAAAGCGCAATGTGATTTTAACACAAAATGCGCAAAATTTTGTGAGAATTACAAACCTTTTAACGTTGAACTACTTTTTGTAGAATTTCCAAGCGGTGAATTGGATTTTTATCGCCGTAAATCTGAAATTTTTTATAGCAACGGTTCAAAAGATTACAATATAGAAAGTTGTAAACTTATAAAGATTCATGATACGGAATATGGTGTATTTGTAAAACTTAAATAACGAAAGGATTAAAAAACAAGCTGTCCTATCTGGCTATACGGGGAGAAACGGAGAATTAAATGAAATGTAACATTTATAAAGACGGTTGGCACACTGCAACAGAAACTTTTTCGTTTTATGTGGAACACGGAAAACTGATAAAAGGCTGAATTGCTATGATAACGTGTCGGGTATTACCGCGCGTTATGGTTGCTGGAAGAATGTAACTTGGAGGTAAAAACATGAAATTCATTTTGTACATCTTTATCGCTTTGTCCGCTTTCATCATGTGCGGAATGTGCCTATACACCGCGATAACATCGGAAGATAACAACATAAAAATGTTGTTTTGTACAATTGTAAGTGCGGCGGTAGCTGTTGTAGCACTACTTTTTGCGGGAGGAATAATAGAATGACAATTTGGATTAAAAATATTGCTTTTATGGAGGTTATAGGAAAATGAAAGAATGGAATTGTTATACAAATGCGGATAAACTGCTTAAATTACGATGGCCGACTTATGAACCAACAACTTTTTTGCTGGTCTGGTGGTTTGGTGGCGACAAAAAGCATAATTGTCATAGCATTATCTCAAAAGATTATGAATCGGCAGAATATTGTGCTTTAGAATTTATTACACTCAACAAAGTTGAACATGCTGTTTTATACAAAAGTGCTGTAAAACTTAACAAAAAAGATAAATACCATATCTTTAGATATTATGTTCCGCTTGCTTGGTACAATGGTAACCGATATCAACTTGCAAAACGTAAAGAATGTTTTGTTGCACCAATAAAAATATCGACTGATCAAGTACGAATTTGGTCGGCAGAATATATAATTCCGGAAGAATGTGATAATTGTATGCAGATTGAACTTGATACAAACTTTGATAGAGTATACGGGAGGAAGAAAAAATGAAAGTTTATAAATCAAAAATCATGGGGTTGATTTCAAAAAACGCTGTTAAGGCCCGCAAAGTTAAGCGTGGCACTATTGAAAGATATGGATCGGCAGGAGCATTTTTTGAGGTTGAGCGCGGAAAAGTGACCTTTGTGCAAGGGAAGTATGCTTTGGAATCAAGCATTTCAACATCTGTTTCGAACGATGCAGAAACGGGAATTTACCGCTGTAATGATGAATTATACATCAATGCGGGGCTTATGTTTGAAATTGATAATTTCGGCAATGCTGTTCAAGATTCATTCTCAATAGCAATATTGATGCCGATGAAAGACATAGATTAAATAAGTAAACCACAATAAAACGCAACGGGTTCGGAATTGCTAAACTTCCGAACCCGTTGCGTTCTTAAAACTAAGGAGGCAAGAAAAAATAATATGCTGAAAGACTTTTTCCCTTTGCACGATGCTATTATAGCACACATCATTTCATCTTGCAACCGTTTTTTGCCAATTTACTAAAATATATTATGTGTACACAATATTATTATCACTGTCAATTGTGCATGTATGAAGTGTTGCATTTTCATCATATCCGATAAAAGTTAACTTTGTCGGTGTGATTATAGTATTTCGCATGATAAAAATTGAATCGCGGTTATTTTCAGAACTATACTTTACATCAACAAATGCACCTCTTGTTATATTAAGGTAAATTGTAGAAAACGTGTTATCAGCCGTGAGTGTTCCGTCAACATTTTTTACAATTGATACATGTACAAATTTATTGTCGGTATATTCCTTTGCACTTGCAAGGTTTGTTTCATCCTGTGTATCCGCATATGCTTTCGCCGCCGCAAGTGTTTCGCCGCATTTAGTATCAGCATATATTTTGGCCGCTTTTTGAACCGCCGTATCCTGTGTATCGGTATATTCCTTCGCCGCCGCAAGTGTTTCGCCACATTTAGTATTAGTATATATTGTGGCCGCTTTTTGAACCGCCGCATCCTGCTTATCGGTATATTCTTTCGCCGCTGTCAGCATTGCGGTATCCTGTGTATCTGCATATGTTTTCGCCGCCGCCAATGTTTGTTCGGAAACATTTCCTACATATTCTAAATTTGCCGCAAGTTTGCGACCGCTTGCCGCCGTTGCTGTCGGCACCGTGATTCCGCTGTCGGCGGTAATTAATTTATAAAATCTCGTTGTTTCGTGAAATTCAGTAAACTTATTAAAATCAACGGTATTATTAAAAGTTACTTGTTCTTGAAACGTTGTAGGATGATCATCTGTTGCAAAACTATATTCATCTATAGTAACACTTCCATCTGAGCGAATGGATGCAATCATTTCTTGTTTGCCATCAATGTGCAAAAAATTGATAGCAGTATCTGACGTATAATAAGGGAAAAATATTATTGTTTCACCCTCATATTTTATTGTAAGAAACACAATTCCCCTTTTCATCCCTTCCGCAATTTCGGCGAAAGTTTTATTCGCTTTTATAGGTCTTACTGTAAGATCAAGCTCAACCCACATAACACTCAATTTATCAACATCAAGATCATTTATAGCTTGCGCAAGATCTTCAATATCACCGTGATTTGCGTTTACACCGTCAACGATAGCATTTATATGGTGCAATATTTTCCATAACACTTCCAAAAACGATAAATTACCGTCAAGCACGCAAGGAATAACGGGCGTATAAACCGAATTAAGCGGAATATTAACCTTTTCTAATTCTTTATCTTTTATATTAATCATTATATAAACCTCCAATTAATATATATTCATGAAACATACTTCAAGCTCATCGAATATCATTTTATTAATATTTATAATTGTTTCTCTAAACTCAAGTAACATTGCGCTGAATGTTGCGCTATTTCGTTTTCCAATAACATGATTTATATATTCATCAGTATTATTGAAGTTTTCTGTTTCGTTACTTGTCGTTCGGCCTGTGTTTTCAGTTCGGCTTGTTGCGTTTCCGTACGTTTCGCCGTGATTTTCTTCACTTAAATCTTGCGTTGTACTTGAATTGCGCTTATTTTCATTTGTTCCGTTGCTTGTATTATTACTGCTTGTTTCGGCGGTATTCGTTCCGTTTTCTCTTGATTCACTATTATTTGCGGTATTATTTGATTTTTTACGATAATTTGTTAAATAATAATTATCGTTTATGCCATTAACTCCGCTCACGCTTGTTTGCGGTGTGTCGCTGTATGCATCAGTGTCAATGCCGCTGATATTTGATTCAGCGTTTGTGTTTCGGTTTGTATTTTCAGTAGTTGTCGCTGTTGCTGTTGCCGTGTTCGTTGCTTTTCCGTTGTCAGTGATATTTTGATTTTCAGTGTTATTTCGGTTTATATTATTATCAGCTACCGTATTTTGTGTGCTTTCCGCGTTTATTGTTGAACTTGAATTGCCGCTGTTTACAGTATTTTTTTCGCCACCTTGCGATCCATGATGTTCTTCCGTATAATCAACATCGTTCAGCGGGTTAAATTCAAGTGCCGCACTTTTATATAGTTGATTATAGTACGGCATAATTTCACGCATTTTTCGTGCAAGGTAATAATTAAACAGGCCGTATGTTTCAGCACCGATTTCCCGCATGTAAAAATGAAAAAGTATTTCATGTTCTAAAACATTTCGGTATGCTTCATCATATATCGGATACCTAAAATTAAATATTTTCGGTTGCGCCGCTGTAATAATTTCATCTATTGTTTTTTCGTTTAATTCAGCGGGCGTGAACCCACTTTGCACTTCGCAAATATAACGTAATTGTGACGTATAATTACTCATTTTTTATCACCTCTTCATTCTTTCGGTCTATTTCGGCAAACTTAACTTTAATGTTTAAGTTAAACATCTTGTTTATTTTTGCCACTGCTTCTTCACGCGCCTTCAAACGTGTTAAGCGGGCAATCTCAACGCCGCCGAAATTCGCCGCGACTTCATCAGAAACCAATCTTTCCTTTTTATCAGTGTTGGCATTATCTATTCCGAAATATGTTAAGCACTCACTTATTATTTGTCGTTTTAGTATCTGTAATTTATCAGCTATATACGGCGTTGTAACATCAAGCACATTTATTTCCGATAAAGTGCTTAACCCCTTTGTGCCGAATATGAATGGAATATTGCCGTCATACTGTCGGAAAAGGTTCTCCATTGTGAGTCGTTGACTGTCTTCCGTCAATATAATTTTCGGCGTTTTTTGTCCTTTTACATTAACATCAATAATCCTTTCACATTCCGAAATACGTTTTGCATATGAGCGCAAGGCCAAAATTTCATTGGAACGTGTCGAATTATTCCATATTATAACCGAATTTTCATTGCTTAGATTCTTATTACGATAATTTACAGCAGGTGAAAATGCTACTCGCTTAAAAGGTTCACGGTATATATCAAATGTTGAACTACTGTAAAATTGAAGAACAACGAACTGTTCCAAATCTTCATCGTAATAAAACAGTGCTTTTCCGTCAAAGCACAATATCAATTCAATAAATCTTGCATCAATTTCTGGCGGCAAATTCTCATATTTAATACCCGCCATCGCAATTTCCGCAATACGGTTGAACCAAAAAGTATATGATTCAATATTTTCGCGTTCAGCTTCTTTTCGGAAACGCTGTGTTATACTCATACTATTTCGTATCACTTTAAACCCCTTCTTTGCGACTGACATAAATGTCGGTCGCAAGTGTTATATTCATACTATTTCGTATCACTTTAAACCCCATTATTCCAATGGTTTATTTCGAACTTTATAATTGCCTACGTTTGCGTTATCAACCCAAAACGTAATACCTTTATCAAATATCTGTGCGATTTTCGCTCTTGCGGCGGCATTGCAAGCATCATATTCGTTATTTGCACTTGCCCGCACAATACAACCTTTAGTTTGTATAAAAGTAAAATTTTCCCTATTATGTATTGCAGGAGTTTCAACCTTATGTATCGCATAACCATAATGTGTAAAATAATCATCGATAATTTTCACATAATCATCACGCGGCCGCAATATATAAGCGCGAAATGTTTTATTCTGAATTGCATATAAAGCAGTACCAGTAATATTACCGCTTACCTTCGGAGGAATTCGGCTTGCTTTATCGACATCTGCTAAAATATGCCCAACGGAAGTTGCACCGCTTACAACCATACCGCCGCCAATCGGCAATGCCGCTCCACCAGATCCGCCCGCAATTGCAATACCACCAGCAATTTGACCGACTGCTAAGGCACTGGATAAAAGTAAATTGGCAGAATTTTGTGCAAGGTATGTTTTAAATGAATCACTTACCCATGCACATTGTGGGAATCCTGTCATAATACACATTTCCGTATAATTATTGCCGCTTCCTTTATAGTTAATCGGAATTGCGCTTACACTTTGTGTCGGCGCTAAGTCACTTTCAATATTAAATTTAATACTGCCCATCCCATCGCCTGTGGTACTGTCATCAAAATCGTACATTTTACCTTCCGAACCCGTGGAAAGATAAAGACAATAAAACGGTGCCGTGTACAGTTTTTTGTTTTCAACGGAAAATTTCGGATTCCGCGGTATTTCCCATATAATATTTGTTAACTCGCCTTCTAATTCAGTTGGTGACAGCGCAATTGATATTACGCCATCTACTTTATCGGCGTGATTTGTTACAATATCTTTTATTTTGTCCCTTGCATCAACTATCCATTCGCCTTTTCCCTTTGCAATACTTATTTTGCCGATTTCCGTTCTCTTGAGTGCGCTATATATCCCATTTACCAATTCACCGCCCGCAATTTCATAATTTGACGGATCGAATGATGAATACATTATAACACTCCAGTAATTACCGAACGGCGCTTTACTTTCGGAATCAACAACGTATTCACCGATTGATATATTTTCCTCAACACGATTTGAGCCTACCCAATCTTCATAAACATGATTTCGCTCAATCCAACATGGAGGAATTTCACAATATAGTTTAAAGGACTGGATAACATCTATTTCAAATTCTATTTCGCAAGTATTATCATTTATATAAAATATGTTCTTTATAAATGCGTAAAACCATCGGTTAAAATAACCTGTATTTTGATAACGTAAATAATTACACCCTATCAATGTATCGGCTGTAAACGGCAAACGTATTCTTCCGTTTTCACGAACATATATTGCTTTATCCGCACTGTGTACTACCCATTGCGCAAAAAATGAATTTTGAGCGGACACACTTGCAAAATAAAGTGTATGTTCATAATTAATATCAATGTTTATATTATTAAATAATTGTATCTTTGAATTTGGGCTTGGTGCTAACATCATTTTACGGCGGGCAATAGTAAACTACTACCCGCCTTTCCCCCTTCACAATATTTTATTAACCCCTGTGAACAGTAATTGTTGCGCTACCTACCTTTGAAGGATTTTCGTTTGAATTTGCATTAAGTGACAGCGTTGTTGCGGTTTCATCGGCACCGATAAATACCGTTCCGCGCACGTCAACATATGTCTTACTTGAATTTGCTCCCTTAAGCGTCCATTTTACAGTCTTATTAAAGAATCCTGTTCCGCTTACAACCGCATTAAACGATATTTCACTATTCGGAACGACTGTCGCGCTTGCGGGCGAAATAGTAACGCTGTTAACTGCCGCTACGCTGTCGCTGAAAGTTGCGGCAGGTGCAAAAGGCGAAACGCTTATAATTTTCCAACAATGAAGGAATGCATTAGTATACAGCCCATCGGGGTTACGGATATCTTCCATAGTAATCAGTCGGTCATATATCTGGATAAAATCATCATCGATAATGACGGCGGGGATCTCCGCAAGTTCCTCAAGCTGAGAATCTGTAATTCCTTTAATCTTTGCGCTTGTTACATTTCCGTTTGCGTCATATGTAATATTTTCGCAAGTTTCGGGAGCGCATTGTGCAAGGCGGTTTATATCAATATCGCCGAACGAATCTACCATGAGTCGCTTAGACAAAAACTCGGCTTTATCCATGTTGAAGGCCGCTGCCAAAACATTAACATCCATTGCCGCATCAAAATCGGCTGTTACAATAACAGTTTGGTTTACATGTTGCGAATGCGTTTTCACGCCCGCGATATTGTAATCTGCCGTCATAAACTTCATTTTATTGGAAGTTGCCTTAATTTGAGTAACAACGGATTTAACATTAGCATCTGTCGAAATTGCGGGAACCGAAATTGCCTTAATATTGCCGTTTACAATATTCAGCGCAATAAGGTATTTCATGATATTAAATTCATCGTAATTGCTTGCGCTCACGAGACTTTCATATATTTTTTCAATGAGTGAATACAACCCGTTTTCACTTGTAAACGCTGCTGACAAATCTTCATTTGAAATTGTAGCAGGATACTTCACTTGATAGTTTACAATATGGAATGCGGCGCGAATATCGGGAATGCGTCTCTTAAAAACCGTTTCACTTGAAATATTCGGATTATAAAGCTCCGCATTTGCAATATTAACAAAGATCTCTTCAATCGTTTCGCCCAAAGACAAAACACCCTTTTTGAGACTTTCCCAAGGGTTATTGTACATTTTACTTGTTACTGTGACAAGGATAATTCGGTTGATAAGATCCGTCGCGAACGCATTGCGCAAATTGGGCGAATCCATAATGATTTTACCAATTGCGCGGATAGAATCCGCATCTGTTGCAGTGAACGGAATATAATTCTTATAGTTTGTTGAAAAACCTTCGTTTATAATTCCGTTGATAACATCTTTAGATACATTAGTCAATACATAATTTTTAGGTCTTGTAGGCATGTGTTTATTCCTCCGTAAACAAATCTTTTATTTTAATTTCCTTTTTTTCCTCTTCGTTTTCATCTTCCGCAAGGTTTTCACCTTCATCACCTTCACCGAAAAAACGCTCTTTATAACGTTTCTTGAGTGAATTGTACTTGTTTGTGATTTCTACTAATTCTTCCGAATTATCGGCGAAAGAATCTGAAAAATCTTCAAGAAAAGCTATTGCATTTTCGCTTTCGTCTTCCCCAATAAAAACCTTCAAAGATTTAAGCAATTCTTCTTTAGTACGTTTCATCTTAGTATTCTCCATTCAATACGGTTACACCGTTTATTTGTACTTTTACCTTTGCCATTTTACCGTTTACCGACAGCATTTCATCAAATCCCGCCTGTGATTTCGGGCCCCATTTTCCATCAATCTTTCCGACATCGTATCCGTTTGCGGACAATGCCCTCTGCATCATCTCAAATTTTTCGCCGCGTTGCATCGGGCTTGTAACTCTAAATCGCGTTCGCTCGATTTCGGGAAAAACAAGTATTTTGTTAGGAATGCCGTATTCGTTCCAACCGTCATTAAGGGTTGACATAATAATTCCATCAACAAAGCTTTTTGCCTCAATAATAAGCGGAACACCGTTTGCGTTTTGTCCGACTACATAGCCGACATGGTGGATCCTGCCGCTTGAATTGCGTTTAAAAACGCAAGCACCCGCCGCAAGCTCGCCCTTTTCGGTGATATACTCAAGTGCCTCATCGTCTTTGATACCGCACCAGTTTGTATAATTACCCGCCGCATTGTTATCCTGTCCGACAAAAGCATCAATCAATCCGTTACAGTCATACAAATATGCGTTGTCTGTTATCCATTTTTGCGTTTTAGCATCAAATTCGCTTTTACTGTAAGTTGACTGATAATATTTAGTATACGCATAATCAAGCCGCCATTGTGTAGCTTTTTGTCCGGTGGTACCCATCAAATAATGTGCGGGGACTGTTCCAATCTCGCTGTCGGTTACACCGCAATAATATGTACCTGCCAATAGTTTATTCTTAGGCAAACGCTTAAAAAGATATTTTACAAAATCCTCTGCATTTTTCATTCTTCACTCAACCTCTCATAAAGTTTGCTGACAATAAGTGTATTATTATCAATAGTTTTTCTTAGCTCATTCACTTCTGTTTTATGCTCGCTCATAATTTCGTTGATAATTTGCTGATTTTCCTTATCTTTTTTGACAATGTAACATGCAAGTGCTATCATTGCCGCAATCGAGACCCCGTAAGTTGAAATAATCTGAATCCATTGTTCCATAAAATGTAAACTCCCCTTTTACTATAATTGCAAGGGAACTGTTTAACGTTAGTTTGTAAGACCTATTCAGCGGTTCAGTCGGTTTCACCCGCTACAATCTGAACTCGCAACGTTATTTTAAACATGTTCCCTGCAAAATTATTGTAGCACATAGGTTTATTTTTGTCAAGCGCGTATTAATTTAAATGCACTCGAAAACTCATTTTTTATTTTTACGGATTCATACCGAACCGCGCCTACATTATACATGTTTCGTAAAGTCTGCAAACATATTGATTTTCGAACCGCTAATAGCATATTGGGCTGAAGATCCGAATTTGTTAACGCATATTTTATTAAACAGCTTTCATCAATATCACGGGATACAAAAATTAAACCTTCTTTATAATCAACCCATATTCCATAATTATTATTCATATATAATATCGTGAAATAATATTTCGCGCTTTGGGTTTTCTTTTGAACGAAATTTTTATTATCTCTCAAAAAATCGTTTTCCATATTATATTTACCGTATGCAGTGCCGTTTATGATTGAACCAAATCGCGTTTTCATTGCGGCATTTGTATATTCTTCATTCTTTATTACCTCTACCAATATTTCATTATTAATGCGCTTTATCGTTTTATTCCCGTACGGCGGCACAATATTAAAATAGTCAAAATACGGATTAGAAATTGTATACGCATTCGACAAAAAGAAAACTACAACATCTCGCAATCTTGCAATTGTCGAATATAATTCTAAAAAGTTTGTTACTTCATCCTGCAAATAGTGATATACACCTTTATCAAGTATAAATTCATCAAAACATATTTTGCTTACCTTAGGGAACGGAATTGATTTTAGGATCTTCCCTGTTGATAATGCTTGCGCCTGTCCCGCATATTCATCATTGATATAAAACATATTTCCTTTCACTTTAAATGCAACGTTCGGGAACTCTTGTTGTATATCGTCAAAAAACGATTTTAACCTTTGCGCTGTCACCTCCGTTTTATACCGCCGAATGTATATAAACTCATTTTTATTTTTTAAAAAATCTTGTATTGCCCATCGTTTAAAAGCGTATGTTTTACCTACGCCGCGCATACCAACGATAAAATTAAATAAACAATTATAACTCAATGCTTTTCCAATTTCATAATACATATTTTTTAACCCTTTCTTACTGTAAATTCTGTTTCATCAAGTACAATTCCGCCCGCTGTATGTACAGGCCGCAATTTTCCACCGTATTTTGCACCTTCCGTAAAATTTTCAAAAGTAACCTGTGAATGCAAATTTGCGGGCATTCCCGCGCATGTTACATTTAGTTTGCCTTCAATTTCTTCAATATATGTTTTAGCTCTTAAAAATTTAGCTCTTGTAAAACTCGATTCATGTTTCCATGCTCCAAGTTTTACATCATCAATTTCCAATTCTTCGGGAATGTCATTTCCTAATAAGTGCAATGAATCAGTATCCGCATATAAAAAACGGTGAAATACTTTTTGCGCACTTGAAATTGTTTTGTATCTTGCCCATGCGGTTATAAATGCTGCAATCGGAATGTAAATCGGTTTGCGCTGTTCCCATTCTCCGAATAAATATCGTACATTGTCATTCAGCGGATCAAGTACAGGGATCTTCGACCGCACATTTGGATTCATCCCGAATTTTCCGTAAGGCGAATTCAACATCAGTTTTGCAATTGTCCGCAATGGTTTATTACCCTCTATCGTTGCTTGTTCTTTTACAGCATACCATTTATCAATATATGAACGAAACATAATATTAGAACTCTTCCATTTCCAACCGCCTATATATTCTATGTTGTAAATGCCATAATGCGCTTGAAACAATTCCATATCAACGGAAGTTAAACATAATGTAACATCTTCACCGTTGCTGTCAATTATATATTCCGTCGGATTGAATGCAGTGCTGTTTTTTAGCTGTATTGTCGGAATATAATTTTTCTTTAATTTGAAATTGCATCGTATCATTTGAACATATAAATCATATAAATCATCTTTTTCATAATTACCATCATAATATATTGGCTCTCCGTACGGTAAATTGCAATAATACATAACGGAAGGATATAAGGAATTTACATCTAACACAATGCCGTTTCCTACCACCTTGTTAACAAAACGAGGATTCGCAAAAGTAAAACCACCTCTATAACATTGTCTAACATCAGCATCGTAATTAGGTTCGGGAAACCATCTTGAAAAACATTTTTTCGTTATAATTTCTTTATAATTTGCCATTGCGTTGCTTGCCATTGTATTTTTTGTCAAACCCTGCTGAAATAATATTTCAAGTGCTTGAGCTACAATTTGACAGTCATTGCGCAAATAATGTATCTCATCAATTGTCAATTCATGCCCAATTTCACGATCCGCCGTATAGTCAATTTCTTCTTTTTGTATTGGTAAATTAAAGGCCTTTGCAATTTCCGCAACCTTAAACGGTAAAAGTTTTAAGGAATCTAAAAAAGTTATTTTGTGATTTTTCTTTTTTAGAATCTTAAAATACATTGTAATTGAATAAAATATTCCTTTATCGCTAATAAGTGTTTGAAACGTATTTGGCCGCTTATCTTCATCTGTTATATGACACCATCCATTTTTTAATAAATGATAAATTATAAACTCTCCATCAAATTTTAAGTTATGAAAATATATAGTTTCTTGTTGTTTCGATAATTCTTTCATCTTTTCAAAAAACGATGAAATATTATTTCCGTAAATAAAATTTGAAATATTGCCTATTTCACATAATCCCCATGCCCACACTCTGCAATCTTCGATATTTGTTGTTGTTTCAAAATCAGCAACATACATTCTTACAACCTCATGATATTATCGTAAATAATTTCCCTTTGACTTTCACGCTCAACAGGATCACGATAAAACAATATAAACAAGTAATCGGACCCTAAACTTGCATTTATAAAATCCTCAATATTAACTGAATGTATTTTGTTTATTATTTCTTTCAATCTCGGATCGTTGCTGTCAAATAAATTATTTAGCATTGAAATATAGTTATTCCTGTATTTAACATTTTTTCTTTCAATATAATTCGGTTGAGTTTGTGTATCAAGCGAACGCAAATATGACGGCATGTCACGCATACTGATTTGATCAATATCCTGTTTCGGCAACAAATTAACATCACGCATTCGCCCCATTTGCGCCAAATTACCCCGCTCAATTTCGCCTATCCTTGCGCGTTGTTTCGCGCGACATTCATTTATTATTTGTAATTGCTTTTTTGCTTTCCTATATATTGCATCGGGCAATTCAACGCCTTTTTCCGTTTTTACTGTTTTATATCCACCCTTCATAAACTCCATTATTACAGCTTTTATATCTGCAACATCGGGACTGTCTTTCAATTTTGAATATGATAATTTATCAACTTTATACCCGCGTTTTTCAAACCTTTTTGCTTTTTCGTTATAGGCTTTTACCATTTTCTTTAATTCGGAATCAACAGTAACTTTCGGCCTTGCTGTAAACGCTTTCAATTCCGATATTATATTTTCAATGTTTGCGCCGCTGTTTTTTATTTTAGAAACATATACTTTTTGCGGAATGTGGATATATTCCGCTGATAGTTGAGCTTTCTTTTCAAGCCGCTTTATCTTCGCATTAAAGTTTTTAACCGCTTTTCGCAATAATTCATACTGTTTTGTCATTATATCACTTCCTTTTTAAATTTTCACGCACTATAATTCATCGGTTATAGTGCGTGAACCATTTTATTGATATATTGTATTCCCTGTTTTAGATATTATTTTGTAACAATATCCAAAGTGAAAATTCTGTTCGCGCCGTTTGTAATCTGTCGAACGCGAACGGGAATTCCCTCTTCCCATGTGGGCGAACCGTACAATCCGAAAATTCGCTTAAGGGAATTATAAATTCCGTATGATGTTGCAGTGTATGTATGCCCTGCAACATCAATCAATGTCACGCGCGGTGTTGTACGGACTTCGCCTGTTTTTTCGTCAACGATCTCAACAGGTTCGATAATAACATCCTTTACATTAATTTCCTTGCCGATATGATCCGCAATCCGCACTTCGGGCGAATTCAAAGCGTTATACAATTTCGCCTTATCATCATTGCTTTCAGCAACAAACGAACTGTAAATTGACGTGGTTGCAGTGTTGATACCGTCAAGGATCTCATTTTTCTTGTTGATTACCGTAAGAGTTTCATTCATCATAGTTTTTGCCTTTCTAAGAAAACCATTATTGTATTTTTTTCGGTTTCCTTGACACACTGTTTAACAGTGTGTTTCGCCTTGCTCCCGCAAGGCTCATCGGAAGGATTCAAAATACTAAATATGTAATAAGTTTATGCTTCGTTGAGGTTGGACAATTTGTAGCCCATGTATAACCTATACCATATCTGCCTTTGTATGGTGTAATTAGACCCAATATTTTTTTGGAGACATAGCCGCGGGCCTTTGAGTTAGTTACAGTATAATGTAAACTTGTTATATCCATCAGTGCTAAAATCAAGTAGCATGGCGTATCTTGTGGTTCAAGTATCTTGTAAATCCCCGACCGCTTATATTCAGCATTGTTCGAATCGGTTGTTGCATAAAATCGTTTCCATTTCATATTCACAATTGACAAACCAATTTTATTTAAATCTTCGGGAAGTTGCTGTTTGATCCATAGATCATCATTGTAAGGCATTGTTTCTTTAGTATCTGCATTTACAAAATAAATCATTTTTTCATCCTTTCATTATTCCCGCCCACCCTACCTCATAACTTATTTACACTTCGACATAAATGATGAAGTGATTATCATCTTCCGTTATCATTGATACGTTTTTCACGTTGTATTCGGTACCATCATCAGCGCAAACACATTCTTTTATAGTATGATAAAGCATAATTTCATCGTCATCATACTTTACCGCCATACACCTACATTTAAGCGGTTGATAATTGGTAAGAATTTTTGCATAAGCCGCGGTGATCTCTTCATGCGGTTTTACAAAAAGTTGCCACATTTTGACTAATTTCATTTAATTCTCCGTTTCTCCCCGTATAGCCAGATAGGACAGCTTGAAAAATTGTCATTCGTCTATATAATATTCCGCATCATGACAATGCGCATATTTCTCCGCTACGGTTGCGTTCGGATTGTCAAATATTACAACACGTTTATTCAACCAACCGTAAGCAGTGCCCAGTGATAATTCCATCCCTCAAGCATTGTATGTGCAACCTCAAGGTTTGCCTTTGCTACAAGGTTAATAGCCTGTATAACTTCCTTCCG
>ERZ827423.2470-NODE-2470-length-14529-cov-54.523421_pt1 | contig 14529 bp, 10 predicted proteins | sample MGYA00519775_ERZ827423 | MGnify/ENA primary metagenome ERZ827423 (study PRJEB31778, sample SAMEA3449296) | human gut metagenome | biome: human gut; feature: human-associated habitat; material: faeces | place: United Kingdom | collected 2010/2012 ...
GTGCATGATCGGCACACCATAGCGGAAAGGAACGATTATGAAAGTCTGGCTCTATTATCGGCTGTCCAGAGATGAGGATGAAGAACTGAACTCTCTGAATAACCAGCGGAAAATCATATATAACTTTGCCGTCAGCAACGGCCACGAGGTGGTGGGCGAATCCTTCGATGACAATGTCAGCGGTATGCACTTCAACCGTGAGGGAATCGACAAAATCTATGAGGTGGTCGAGGCGGGCAAGATCGAAGCCATCATTGTCAAAGACCTGTCCCGCCTGGGCCGTCACCGGACGCAGACTGCACTCTTTATCGACTACCTCCGAGAACATGATGTGCGGGTCCTGTCCGCAACGGAAAATATCGACACTTTTAACGAGAACGATGATCTCATCATCGGCTTCAAGGGGCTGGTCAACGACTTCTATGCCCGCGATGGCAGCCGTCGTGTGCGAACCGGTTACCGGCAAAAGCAAAAGGAAGGTATTGTGACCATCCCACCCTTCGGTTATTTCAAGGATAAGAACACAAAAAAGGTCGTTGTCGTAGAAGAAGCCGCCGAAACGGTCCGGCTGATCTTCTCCGCCTATGTCGGCGGCAGCGGCATGAAGGCCATCGCCCGCACACTGAATGAGCAGAGAAGAAAAACGCCCGCGCTCATGCAGGTGGAACTGCTGAGCAAGCGCCTTCCCAACACCCAGGATGGCATCCTCAAGAAATATCTGTGGGATGCAACGATGGTGGCCCGAATCTTAAAAGATGAAAGCTACATCGGCACGCTGATCTGCCACAAGAGCGAGCGCAATAAGATCAATAAGACCTTTCGGTTCACAGATACGGAGGAGCAGTTCCGGCATGAAAATTATCTGCCAATGATCGTGACTCGTGAGATATGGGAACAGGCTCAGGCGCTCCTTGCAGAGCGCAAAGAGAAAAATGTCCGTGCGGGCACCAACCGGGGCATCCTCCGGTACGGTGGATTACTCCGCTGCAAGGATTGTGGCCGAACCTTTATCGGGAAACGTATCAAGCTGAAAAGCGGAGAACGGGTCGCCTATGTCTGCGACACCTACCATCGGTATGGCAAAGAACACTGCTCCTCTCACATGGTGGACGAGGAAACATTGGACAGCTTGATCGGCGCGGAGATCCTGCGAACAAAGAAAATGTATGAGGAAAACTGGTCGCGGATGGAATGGCTCATTGAGAGATGGACGCCGAAAGCTTCCACGGCCAGTGCCAAAATAGGTAAACTGCAAGAGCACATTCTCTTACTGGAGGAGGAAGTGGAGGTGATCCTGATGGAACGCATTCGGGATAAGGCCAACGCGGAACGCTACGACCGCATGATCGTCAAGCGCGAGGAGCAGATCGCGGAGGTCAAAAAGCAAATCGAAGAATTGCAGAATACTTCAGAAATGCTCCGCAGCCGACAGGCCAAGCTGAAGCGGGACATCAGCCTAATCGACGACATCCTGCGAGAGAGTAAAATGTCAGAAGCACATCTGAGGATGCTGGTGGAGAAGATACTCGTTCATGAGGAGGATGGCAGGCTGGATTTGGAGATCCGGCTGAAAGCGCCCTTCCGTGACCATCTGGACGTCTTCGAAAACGGAGCGCAGACAGATTGCATCCCCTCAATGGATTTTGACTATGACCGGCTGGGTGCGGCGATCTACGGCGATTATTATGCGGGGTAGGTGATAACAGGTGCGGGTATGGCTCTATGCGCGGCTTTCTAACGATGATGACCGTGAGATGAACTCCCTGCTAAATCAGCGGGAAATCTGCCAGGCGTTTGCCGAGCAGCACGGGTACATCATCGTAGGACAGTCCTTCGATGACAACATAAGCGGCATGAGTTTTGACCGCCGTGGGCTGGACGAGCTCACGGCGGCTGTAGACGCTGATATGATCGACGCTGTCATCGTAAAAGACTTGTCCCGGCTTGGCCGCCATAGGACCCAGACCGCATTGTTCATCGATTATCTGCGGGAACACCAGGTGCGAGTGATCTCTGCCACGGAGGGCGTTGATACATTCCGCGACGAAGATGACTTGATCATCGGTGTCCGTGGCCTGATGAATGATTATTATGCGAAGGATATTGGCAAAAAGATCCGGGCGGGATACCGCCAGAAGCAGAAAGACGGCATCGTGATCACGCCTCCCTTCGGCTACTGGAAAGACAAAAATACGGGGCAGATCAAGATAGACGCAGAGGCGGCGGTCACGGTGCAGCTCATCTATTCTCTGTACTTGCAGGGGTGTGGGCAGAAAGAGATCGCCCGGCGGCTTAATACCGCGGGGCGAAAGACACCGGAACAGCTCCGGGCCGAGCGGTGCGGCAGAGAAGTACGACAAACGCACAAAACCCGTGACGGCCAGTTCCTATGGACATACGCCAGTGTGAAAAACATTCTGGTGGAGGAGGCGTACACCGGCGTGCTGAACAACCACCGCAGAGAATACAACAACGGTAAGGCCAAGCATATAGATAAAACCGACTGGTATCGTCATGAGGGATTCTTTCCTGTGATCATAGGAAAACAGGAATGGGAGCAGGTACAACGCTTGCTCAAGCGGCAGGCACGGCCCGCAAACGGCAATCAGGCCAAGCACCGCTATGCGGGGCTGCTGACCTGCCGTGAATGCGGGAATGTGTTCATTCCTATGATTCGCTGCTGGAACGGCAAGAGTCGTGTGGAATATGTGTGCCGTGGATACCACCGGAATGGAAAAACCTATTGTGCTTCCCACCGTATCCATGAGGAGGTACTGGATGCCGCGGTGCAGGCGTATGCCCAAACTGTGCGGGAGCAGTGTGCCGAGGAAGTAAAGAAGCTGGCACAGCTGCAAAAAATGTGGGCGTTGAGGAAACCAATCCTCGACGCCCACATTTTGTCGTTACAGAAGAAAGTACAGGATCTGGAACAGGAGATAGATGGGATTGTGATGGAGAAAATAGGAGTGGCCAATAAGGCCTTGTAGTGAAAAACTATATGGAGAAGAGGTATTCAACATTAAATCTCAGTTGCAGTTTTGATTATAATGGCTTCAGCGACAAAACGCATTAAAGGTATTTCATTTGACAACTCAGCCTCATCCTTGAATGGATGATATATTCCGCGCTCTTTAAGACGGGCGGTGTTTGATTTGTGATGAACCAAAGCGTTTCGGGTCTTATAGATACGAGCTGCGATTTTTTTAGGCAATTTATCGCTTGTATAGTTATCTAAATCAATCGCATCGCCATTCGAAAAACTAATTTCATGGGATTTGTAATAAGCAATCAAGTCTGGTCGATAATTTGCTAAATCTTCATGGAGTTGCTCCAAAGAAACAAACCGTTTTATTGTTAGTTCAAGCGCTTCGAGCTCTGTGCCTTGGAAAGCATCTTGATTCGCTCTTGTTTTTTTGCGAACAGTATCAATAATTTTATTGATTTCCTTAGGCTTTTTTGTAGAGAAACCAGGATGTAGGATGATATCTTTTACGCTGTTAATCAATTCGTCAGTATAAACCGCATCGAAGAAATACTCCAGTATATGATAGTATCCGATAAACTTGATAAACGGATCTTCGGAAGTTAAGGACAGGTTATACTGTTCAATGAGTTCGTGATTATAAAAAAGTTTTGGAGACTCAAGGTTTCTCAAATTGGTGCTACGACGAGATGAAAAATGACCTCTTTCAAATTCGAGTTCATTTACAGAGTGGATTATTTTGACGGCGGTATCTGTATTATATGCTACAGAAAACAGAAACGATGTTGCACGATTAAGCATGGTTTCTGCAGATACTCCTTCTGATAAGGAGATTTTTAAAGAAAGAGATATTTTAGTTACCTTTTTGATTAGATCCAACAAGTGAATCTCTCCAGCATCATTTCGCAAAGTGCGAACATTTATCATGCGAGATGATAATATTCGCCTATAGTTGCGAACAGAGTCACTTGGAATACCAGAAAGAAAGGCTAAGACCAATTCATCGGAAGGTGATCCAAGTCTATATGCAGAGCTGTCATCACTTATCTCAATGGGCTCGTCAATAATTCGATACCCATAACGTGGCTCAACAGGTTCTACAAACACCTCGTACTCCCGAGGTGAATAACACTGTGTAGGTGTATATCTGTACATTTTCAGCTGTGCAATAGTGGAATCAAATTCTTCTCGAAAATATGTAAATGTTTCGGTTTCGATAGTGAATTCTATCCTATCGTCAAGCACCTGAAAAACTGCCATTCTACCAAGTAACAGGGTAACGATTTGCTGAAAATAAGCCCACTCCATTAAAATCACCTCTTGGATTATTTTTATTTTATTCTAAACCATATTTTCACATTTGACAATCGCATATAAAAATGGTCGTTAGCGCAAGCCAACGACCATGGTGCGCCTGAAGGGACTCGAACCCACACGCTGAAAGCACGAGAACCTAAATCTCGCATGTCTACCAATTCCATCACAGGCGCATATTTAGTTTTGGGGGAGCGGGCGACGAATGGAACGGCAAAACCTTCACTGAGGTGACATCACCTAAATCCGTCGAGTCTGCCAATTCCACCACGCCCGCAGATATGAGCGGCAGAGCTACCTGTCGCTATTTTATTGCCCTCTGTTTTTACACGGCGAGGAACCGAGACGGGGCATAACGATTGACCCGCATCTATAAAAACAGGATGAACCCGCCTTTACCAAAGAGTAAGCACGGAAAATGATGGAGCGGAAAACCTACACTGAGGTGACATCACCTAAATCCTGCACGTCTGCCAATTCCGCCATACCCGCGTGCCCACGGCGTATTGTAGCACATTTCCCGCCGCGGCGCAAGGCAATGTTTTGCGCGGCATCACGCGTTCAGCAGCTGCTCCAGACGCGCGCGGATCAGGGCGATCAGCGTGTCGTTGTCGGGGCTGTCGGTATAGTCGGCAGGGTCGCAGAGCATGGCCAGATCCTCGGAGAAATGTCCCTCCTCGAACACGTCCAGCCCCGCCCGCTCCAGGCAGTCGGCGAAGTGCCCCAGCGCGGGGATGCCGTCCAGCTCGCCCCGCTTGCGCAGGGCGCCCGCCCAGGCGAACATGGTGGCCAGCGGGTTGGTGGAGACCTTCTCGCCCCGCCGCCAGCGGTAGAAATGATCGGTGACGGTGCCGTGGGCGGCCTCGTACTCAAAGCAGCCGTCCGGGGACACCAGCACGCTGGTCATCATGGGCAGGGAGCCGGAGGCGGCGGCGATGAGGTCGCTCATCACGTCGCCGTCGTAGTTCTTGCACGCCCAGACCATGCCGCCCCTGCTGCGGATGACCTTGGCGGCGATGTCGTCGATGAGGCCATAGCGGTAGTGCAGCCCGGCGGCTTCAAAGGCGGTCTTGTACTCCTCGTCATAGACCTGCTGGAACAGCAGCTTGAACGTCTGGTCGTAGTCCTTGGAGATGGTATCCTTGACGCCGAACCACACGTCCTGCTTCACGGACAGGGCGTAGGTAAAGCAGCAGCGGGCGAAGGAGAGGATGGAGTCATCCCGGTTGTGCATGGCCTGCACCACGCCGGGGCCTTTGAAATCATAGACGGTCTGGCGGCTCAGCTCCGCGCCGTTTTCGTCCGTGACCACCAGCTCGGCCTTGGCCGCACCGGGCACCCGGTACTCCACCGCCTTGTACAGATCGCCGTAGGCGTGGCGGGCGATGGTCACGGGCTTTTCCCAGCAGGCCACCACGGGCTTGATACGGCTGAGCAGGATGGGCGCGCGGAACACAGTGCCGTCCAGCGCCGCCCGGACGGTGGCGTTGGGGGATTTCCACAGCTGGCGGAGGCCGTACTCCTCCTGCCGCTGGAAGTTGGGGGTGATGGTGGCGCACTTGGCGCCCACCTTCAGACGCTTGATGGCGTCCGCGGCCTGGCGGGTCACGGCGTCCTCCGTCCTGTCCCGGTTGGGCAGGGACAGGTCGTAATACTCCGTGTTCAGCTCCACGAACGGCTCTATCAGCTCTTTCTTGATCATACCCCACAGGACGTGGGTCATCTCGTCGCCGTCCAGCTCGGCGATAGCGTTGGGCATTCTGATCTTATCCATGGCGTTCCTCGTTTTTGGCTGCGTAGTAGTTGATAAGGCAGCCCCGGAGCAGCAGCTCACGCTCCTGAGCGTCCGTGTTCTTCAGATAGAGTGTTATGTCCCGCGTCTCGCCGCCGTGGAGCAGCACAGCGGGGAATACCTCGTCGCCGGCGGCCAGCTTCTCCCGGACACGGGGGACGTAGATGAAGTCGCCGGGCGCGCCGTCGAAGGGGTCGCCCGCCGCCAGCGTGAAGGGCAGAATGCCCCAGTTGACGCAGTTGGAGCGATAGCGCTTGGTGGCGAATTCGTAGCAGATATTGGCGCTGCCGCCCAGCACCCGCTGGCAGGAGGCCGCCTGCTCCCGGGCGGAGCCGTCGCCGGGCTTGTTGGCGAACAGCACGGAGCCGATGTGCATGCGCTGCGCGTCCTCCGCCGTCAGGCCCAGCGCTTTCAGGGCGGCGGACAGGGTGCCGTCCTCCCCGGCGTGTCCGGCGGCGCGGAGCGCCTCCAGCGCGGCAGCGGCCTTGGCGCGGGGCACATAGTCCGGGTCGCGGCGGGACAGTGTGAACTGCGCCAGCTTCATGGGGTTGGAGCGGTAGGAGGATGTCTCGCCGGAGGGGATCAGCTCGTCGGTGGTGGTGACTTCATCCCGCAGGACGGAGGCCACCTGCAAAAGCAGATCGTCGGACAGGGCGGGGATGGCCGGCCACTCCGCGATGTTGGGGCCGTATTGCAGCGGCGCGTCCGGCTGGGGATGGCCGAAGCCCCGGTACACCCGCTTGTCGTACACGGAGGCATCAAAGCGGCGCTCCACGGGAGCGGGCTCGTCGTAATCCACGTCCGCCGCGGAGGTGAGCACACCGTGGTTCCGGGCGGTGGCGGCGATGGAGCGGGCGTCCATGAGGATCACGCCGGACAGCTGACCGTCGCCGGGCTTGGAGCCCTCTCGGTTGGGGAAGTTGCGGGTGGTGTGGCGGATGGACAGGGCATCGTTGGCGGGCACGTCGCCCGCGCCGAAGCAGGGGCCGCAGAAGCAGGGCTTGCACACGGCGCCCGCCCGCAGCAGCCGGGAGGTCACGCCGTTTTCCACCAGCTCCAGCTCCACGGGGACGGAGGGCGGGTACACGGAGAAGTCGAAATTCCCGCTGCCCACGTCGCAGCCGTCCAGAATGGCGGCGGCTGCGGCGATGTTGTCGTACAGGCCGCCGGCGCACCCGGCGATGACGCCCTGCTCCACCCGGAGCTTGCCGTCCTTCACCTTGTCGGTCAGGTGCAGCTGCACCTTGCCGCCAAACTGAGCGGCGGCGCGCTTCTCCACCTCCCGGAGCACGTCGCCGGGGTCGGCGATCAGCTCCCGCAGCGTCACCGCCTCGGAGGGGTGGAAGGGCAGCGCGGCCATAGGCTCGACGGCGGAGAGATCCAGTTCGATCAGCCCGTCGTAGTACGCGCCGTTCTCCGGATGCAGGGGCGCGAAGTCACCGGCGCGTCCGTGGAGCGCCAGATAGTCCGCCACGGCGCTGTCCGTCTCCCAGATGGAGGTCAGGCAGGCTGTCTCGGTGGTCATGACGTCGATGCCGATGCGGTAGTCCATGCTCAGGCCGCCGATGCCGTCGCCCACGAATTCCAGCACCTTGTTCTTCACAAAGCCGTTTTTGTACACCGCGCCGCACAGGGCGATGGCCACATCGTGGGGGCCCACGCCGTGGCGGGGCTTGCCGGTGACGTGCACCAGAATGACCTGCGGCGCAGCCAGATCGTAGGTGTTGCGCAGCAGCTGCTTGACGATCTCGCCGCCGCCCTCGCCCACGCCCAGCGTGCCCAGCGCGCCGTAGCGGGTGTGGCTGTCGGAGCCGAGAACCATTTTGCCGCAGCCGGCCAGCAGCTCCCGGGCGTACTGGTGGATGACGGCCTGATTCGCGGGCACATAGTCGCCGCCGTACTTCACCGCCGCCGACAGGCCGAAGGCGTGATCGTCAGCGTTGATGGTGCCGCCCACGGCGCACAGGCTGTTGTGACAGTTGGTGAGCACATAGGGCACCGGGAATTCCTTCAGGCCGCTGGCCTTGGCGGTCTGGATGACACCCACATAGGTGATGTCGTGGGAGATGAGACTGTCGAATGTCAGGTGCAGCAGCCCGTCGCCGCTGCCGGTGTTGTGGGCGCGGAGGATGCGATAGGCCATGGTCTTGTCCCGCGCGGCCTCGCCGCCGGCGGGAGCCGGATGCACGGCGCCGTCCTGCCAGACAACGCCGCCGTTGTGCAGCTGTATCATCATGTAGCCACCCCTTTCGGGAAGTTCAGAATGGCGGGGCGCGGCACCCCGCGTGATAATGAAGTCAGTATAGCACGCCTGCGGTAAAATGCAAGAGGGAAAATCAAATTTATGCAAGTTAACGTGCTTCTATTTGCAGAATCTTTCACAAACGCCCCTGTTTTACGGCGTTCACAGAAAAATTTTGAAATTTCTAAAATTCGCTCTTGCAAAATAGAGAGCGCCGCCGTATAATCATCTCACGAAACGACAGCCGCCTGCTGCGGCGAAAGGAGCGATCTTGCCATGATCGAAAAAGACACCACTATATTAAAGCAGTATACCACCCCCCTGAGCCGCAGCATTCAGGAGCAGTATGCCATCAGCCCGGATCACTACCGGGGCGACGTGAAGCTGGGCCTGCGCAACAGCGACGGCACCGGCGTGCTGGTGGGCGTGTCCAAGGTGGGCAGCGTACAAGGCTATCTGATGCAGGACGGCCAGCGCATCCCCGCGCCGGGCCGCCTGTACTACCGGGGCATCGAGCTGACGGACATCGTGGAGGCGCACCGCTCTGCGGGCACCTTCGGCTTCGAGGAGGTGGCGTATCTGCTGCTGATGGGCTATCTGCCCTCCAGAAGCGAGCTGGCCTACTTTGACAAGATCATGAACCAGGCGCGGAAGCTGCCGGAGGGGTTCACCGAGGGCATGATCATGCGCCACCCCAGCCACAACATCATGAACGAGCTGGCGCGCAGCGTGCTGAGCCTGTACTCCTACGATCCCGACCCGGACAACACGTCCATTGACAACATGCTTCTGCAATCGGTGAAGCTCATCGGCTATTTCCCGTCCATCGTAGCCAACGCCTACGCGGTGCAGCGGCACTACTTCCACGGCGACTCCCTGCACATCCACTTCCCGGTGCCGGAGCTGTCCACGGCGGAGAACTTCCTGCGGATGATGCGCCCGGATAAGAGCTACACCGACGAGGAAGCCCACCTGCTGGATATGATGCTGATGGTACACGCCGAGCACGGCGGCGGCAATAACTCCACCTTCGTCTGCCGCGCCATGTCCTCCAGCGGAACGGATACCTACAGCGCCATCGCCGGGGCTGTGGGCTCCCTGAAGGGGCCGCTCCACGGCGGCGCCAACGCCAAGGTCATGGAGATGTTCCGGTATGTGAAGGAGAACGTGGATCCCCACGACGACGGCTCCATCCGGGACTATCTGAACAAGCTGCTGGACAAGCAGGCCGGCGACCGCTCCGGCAAGATCTACGGACTGGGTCACGCGGTGTACACCATGTCCGACCCCCGCGCCGTGCTGCTGAAGAAGTACGCCCAGCGCATGGCGGAGCTGAAGGGCTACGCCGATGATTTTGCCCTGCTGCAGAAGGTGGAGGAGATCGGCATCCCGCTGGTGATGGAGCGCAAGGGCAGCGACACGCCCATGTGCGCCAACGTGGATATGTACTCCGGTCTGGTGTACACCATGCTGGGCATCCCCGAGGAGGTGTTCACGCCGCTGTTCGCCTCCGCCCGTATCGCCGGCTGGTGCGCCAACCGCATCGAGGAGGTGGTCACCTGCCACCGGATCATGCGCCCGGCCTACCGCGCCGTGACCACCCACGAGCACTATGTGCCCATGGAGCAGCGCGGCGAGCACCTGCATCTGACCAACGCGGAGTGATATGCAGATATAAGAAGGAGACTGCCGAAAAAGTCTGTCATTGCGAGCCAGTGCGCACACTGGCGCGGGCAATCCGTTTCTAAAACGCACAAATTCTGCGCTTTTCGCAGGTTTCTGTCTGAAAAGATACGGATTCCCACGTCGCTTCGCTCCTCGGAATGACAGGGGTGAGGTTTATCGACACACTGAAAGGAGCCATCCCAACAGGGATGGCTCCTTTTACCATTTCATATTCTCATCCACAGCCTCGCCCGCCAGACCGTTCTCAAATCCGTAGCGGCAGATACAGCGGGCGCCGTTGCCGCACATCTCGCCCACGGAGCCGTCGGAGTTGGAAAACAGCATCCGGTAGTCGCCGCCGTTGTCAAAGGCAATGCCATGCGGTGAAAACCGCATGGCATCTAAACCTGTTTGTTAACTTGTGATTGCCCACAGGTTTTGCTGCCCGTGCGCACTCCTGTATATCGCAAGGAAAGGAATGTATGCAAGGGAAACCTTAGCCGGGTTTCCCTTACATGTTAAATCGCCCGCCCGCAGGCGACCACTTTTGCGGAGCAAAAGTGCTGCTCCAAAAAGAAAGACACCCGTACGGGTGTCTTTCTTTTTGGAGCAGGGTACGGGAGTCGAACCCGCCTTAACGGCTTGGGAAGCCGCTGTAATACCGATATACCAACCCTGCATTCACTTCACCGGGCTATTGTAGCATACCTGTGACGGTTTTGCAACCGGAAATTCTGTCGAATGGGCATGAACATCTTGTCCCGGCGCATACACGTAGAAAAAAGCTTGGAGGGAACGCTATGAAAAAGTGGATCGGGGCGCTGCTGGCAGCGCTGTGCATGGTGACGCTGCTGCCCGTGCAGGCGGCGGCGGTGGAGCTGCCGCTGACCTCCCGCGCCGCGCTGCTGATGGAAAAGACCACCGGGCAGATCCTGTTCGCTCAGAACGAGCACGAGAAGCTGGAGCCGGCCAGCGTCACCAAGATCATGACGCTGCTGCTGACCATGGACGCCATCGACAGCGGGGCGCTGGCCTATGACGACGTGGTGACGGTGTCGGCCAACGCCGCCGGCATGGGCGGCAGCCAGGTCTTTCTGGCGGAGGGCGAGCAGATCACCGTGGAGGAACTGCTGAAATGCGTGTGCGTGTCCTCCGGCAACGACGCGGCGGTGGCGCTGGCGGAAAAGGTAGCCGGGGTGACGGAGCTGTTCGTGGAGCAGATGAACAACCGCGCCCGTGGGCTGGGCATGGACGACACCCATTTCGTCAACCCCACCGGCCTGACGGCGGAGGGGCACGTCACCAGCGCCCACGACATCGCCCTCATGAGCCGGGAGCTGCTGACGAAGCACCCGGACATCCGGAGCTTCACAACAATATGGACGGACTCCATCCGCAACGGCACCTTCGATCTGGCCAACACAAACAAGCTCATCCGCCGGTACGACGGCGCAACGGGTCTGAAGACCGGCTACACCGCCTCCGCCGGGTACTGCATCAGCGCCACGGCGGAGCGGGAGGGCATGGAGCTGATCGCCGTGGTCATGAAGGGCGAGACGGCTGACAAGCGCAACGCCGACGCCAAGGCGCTGCTGAACTACGGCTTCTCCGCCTACGCCCTTGTCTCTGCCGCGCCGGAGGAACCGCTGCCCGCCCTGCCTGTGACCATGGGTGAGGTGGATACCGTAGCCCTGATGCTGCCGCCGGACGCGCTGACCGCCGTGGTGGAAAAGGCGCAGGCGGCGGCGCTGGAGCGGCGTATCGATCTGCCGGAGTCGCTGCCCGCACCGGTGCGGCAGGGGCAGCAGGTGGGCACGCTGACCCTGTGCAGCGGCGACACGGAGCTAATGACGGTGCCCATACTGGCGGCGGAGGACGCGGCGGGGCGCAGCTGGGGGCGGATGTTCACCGACCTTCTGAAAATGGCGGTATTTGCCGGATAAAAACGGCGGAACATCCCTGCAAATGTGCCGAAATTCCCCTTGTATTTTCACCGGAAACGTTGTAATATAGGGCAAATCAGATATACACCCGAGGAGGTACTTATTATGATACAGGTCGATCTGCAAAATGTCCGCAGCTTTATCCCCCTGCCCTACGAGGCGGCGCTGTCCCCGCGCCTGCGCATCGCCCATGACCGGCTCCAGACCGGCAGCGGCGCCGGCGGCGAGTTCACCGGCTGGGTGCGCCTGCCGGAGGACTATGACAAGGCGGAGTTCGCCCGCATCAAGGCGGCGGCGAAGAAGATACAGCGCGATTCTCAGGCGCTGGTGGTCATCGGCATCGGCGGCTCCTATCTGGGCGCCCGGGGCGTGATCGAGTGCCTGCGCTCCCCCAACTACAACCTGAAGAAGAAGGATACCCCCAACATCTACTTCATCGGCAACGGCCTCAGCTCCGATGCGCTCACCGAGGTCATGGAGCTGGTGGACGGCGTGGACTTCTCCGTGAACGTCATCTCCAAGTCCGGCACCACCACGGAGCCGGCGGTGGCCTTCCGCTTCTTCCGGGAGCTGCTGGAGAAGAGATACGGCGCCGAGGGCGCAGCCAGCCGCATCTACGCCACCACCGACGCCCATAAGGGCGCGCTGAAATCTCTGGCCGATCAGAAGGGCTACGAGGAGTTCGTGGTGCCCGACAACATCGGCGGGCGGTACAGCGTGCTCACCGCCGTGGGTCTGCTGCCCATCGCCGTGGCCGGTATCGACATCGACGCGCTGATGGCCGGTGCCGCGGACATGATGGGCACCTGCGCGCTGGCGGACATAAACGCCAACCCCGCGTGGCAGTACGCCGGGGCGCGGTACGAGATGTACCGCACCGGCAAGAAGATCGAGCTGCTGGCCGCCTACGAGCCCTGCTTCCGGTTCATGTCCGAGTGGTGGAAGCAGCTGTACGGCGAGTCCGAGGGCAAGGAGAACAAGGGTCTGTTCCCCGCCAGCGTGGAATTCACCGCCGACCTGCACTCCATGGGGCAGTATATCCAGCAGGGCGAGCGGCACCTGTTCGAGACGGTGGTGCGCTTCGGCGCCTCCAAAAACGAGAATCCCGTCCCCTTCGACGAGGGCAACGGCGACGGCCTGAACTTCCTGGCGGGCAAGAGCATGGACTTCATCTGCCGCCAGGCCATGGACGGTACGCTGCTGGCGCACGTGGAGGGCGGCGTGCCCAACGTGACGCTGCAGACCGGCTCTCTGAACGAGCAGACGCTGGGCGGGCTGATCTACTTCTTCGAGTACGCCTGCGGCCTGTCCGGGTACCTGCTGGACGTGAACCCCTTCGACCAGCCCGGCGTGGAGGCGTACAAGAAGAACATGTTCGCCCTGCTGGGCAAGCCCGGCTACGAGGAGCTGCGCAGTGAGCTGCTGCGGAAGCTGGAAAAGTAAAAGTGCCCAAAAATAACTCTTATTTTTCTGCATTGCTATTTCCCCGTGGGTATGGTATGCTGTATGCGGGGACAGAGCGTCTCTACCAAAGACAAAGGAGTGATTTCTTATGGTTAGACTGATCATGGGCGCCAACGGTGCCGGTAAAACCAAGCAGCTCATCGAGCTGATCCACACCAGCGTGGAGTCCGAATCCGGCAGCGTGGTGTGCATCGAGCCCAAGGGCGACATGACCTACGACGTCAGCTACAACGTCCGTCTGGTCAACGCCGGTGAGTATGATGTGGATTCTTTTGACTGCCTGCGCGGGTTCCTGTGCGGCCTGTACGCCGGCAATTACGATATTTCCCATGTGTTCGTGGACAATCTGTGCAAGATCGCCGGCAGCACCGACCTGCAGGCGGTGGAGACGTTCCTGCACTGGCTGGATCGCTTCAGCGAGCAGAACGGCGTGAAGTTCACCGTCACCATCAGCGCTGACGAGGACACCGCCACCGAGGGCATGAAGCAGTACATCTGAATTACAGACAGACGAGGGAGACGCGCCGCGGCGCGTCTCCTTTTTTTGTCTGCGGGGTCGGGCAGACGACCCTGACCCCGGCTCTTTTCGTTCACAAAATGTTTACAATTAAAGTCAAAGAAAGTCAAATTACCCTATTGACAAAGTAGGAAAGGCGGTGTAATATATGCTCAAGGTCAAAGAAAGGCAAAGTCAAATGAGCCGAGCTTGACCGAGAGATACAAATGAAAGGCGGCGAGGATTTGGGTATTTCCGATATTATCGCTGGGTTCATCCAGCAGGAGTTAGATCAGGCGGGCGGTGCGCTGGAGCTGCAGCGCAGCGATCTGGCGCAGCGGTTCAACTGCGTGCCCAGCCAGATCAACTACGTCATGTCCACCCGGTTTTCGCCGGAGCACGGCTACATCGTGGAGTCCCGGCGGGGCGGCGGCGGTTACATCCGCATCACCCGCGTACAGGTGGATCGGCAGACGCTGCTGATGCACGTCATCAACTCCGTCGGCAGCCGTCTGGACGCGGCCAGCGCCCGCGCCATGGTGCAGAACCTGGTGCAGTCCGAGGCTGTCAGCCACGAGCTGGGACAGGCGCTGCTGTCCGCCACCGGCGCACGAGCCTTGCAGGCGGCGC
>ERZ827423.2472-NODE-2472-length-14525-cov-3.177609_pt1 | contig 14525 bp, 8 predicted proteins | sample MGYA00519775_ERZ827423 | MGnify/ENA primary metagenome ERZ827423 (study PRJEB31778, sample SAMEA3449296) | human gut metagenome | biome: human gut; feature: human-associated habitat; material: faeces | place: United Kingdom | collected 2010/2012 ...
TTGGTGCCGAGCTGCTGCTCGGAGATGTACTGCGCGGAGGCCGCACCCTGGTTGGGGTCGGTGAAGCACATCTGGAACACGTTATCCTTATTCGCGATGACGTCCGGGGAGGAGGCGGAGGGGGTCAGGGCGAAGATGCGGTCGGCATAGGAGAGGATGTCCGCATGGCTGCGGTAATTGACATCGAGGCTGCACACGGTGCCGTTGCCCGAGGCCTCGATATCGCCCTTCTTATTTCGAAACACCGAGACATCTGCGCCGCGGAACCGGTAGATGGACTGCTGGGCATCGCCCACCGTGCAGAGCTCGCGCGCATCGGGGCTGCAGAGCAGGCTCACGAGCTCCACCTGCTGCTGGGCGGTATCTTGGAACTCGTCGACCATCACCATCTTGAACTTGCCGGAAAACTCAGCCTGCACGCGCGGGTCGTTCTTGAGCGCCTCGTAGGCGAGCGTGAGCAGGTCGTCGTTATCGAGCACCGACCGATCATGTTTGAGCGCGCGATATTCGGCATCGACCTCTGCCGCGAGCGGCATGAGCTCATCGAGTGCGCCCGCACGCAGGGCGAGGTAGGATTCGGCGAAAAATGCCGGACGCGCCGAACGGACCGCATCGACGAAGCTCTTCTCGTCTTTGCCCATGCCGCGCACCTGCTTGGAGAGCTCGCCGCATGCGGCGTAGCAAGCACGGAGCGCCGACAGATCGCGCGGGGATGCGAGATAGGCGTCGAGCGCCTCGACGGCAGAGCGCGCTGCGGCGCAATTCGCATAGGACGGGGTGTCGGCAATATCTCGATAGGCTTCATACAGATCGATATGCGACGGATGCGCCTTCACCTGCTCGAACGCCTCAAGCCCACCGATGAGCGTCGACACCTTCGAAAGGATGGCAACGAGGATGGAGAGCAAGCTCGAAAGGCTCATCGACCCATCTTGCGACTCAAGTTCAAATGCCTCGAGCAGCTCGTCGAAGGGCCCTGTGCCGCCGACATCTTCCGCCGTCACGCGCCTCAGCACGTGCTCGACGGCGAGGCGCTTGAGATCGTCTGCATAGCCCGCGACCGTGAAAGCGGGGTCGACGCCAAGATCGAGCGCATGGGCCCGGATGATGCGCGAGCACATGCCATGGATGGTTGAAATCCACGCATTATCGACCTTCTCGGCCTCGGCATCGAGGCCCTCCTCGCGAAGCGCCGAACGGATGCGCTCCTTGAGCTCGGTCGCCGCCTTGTCCGTGAACGTGATGGCAAGCACCTGGTCGATGCTATCGAGAAAGGCTTCGGGCCGATCGGGATCTGCCCATTGGTCGCGCGGCTTGGAGCCCGGCTTGAGCGCATAGAGCACGCGCTGGGTGAGCGTGAAGGTCTTGCCGGAACCGGCGCCCGCCGAAACGAAGAGCGGCCCTTCGAGCGTGCGCACGATGCGCTCCTGCTTTGCCTCAAGGGTTACCCGTGCCATCAGCGCCTCTTTTCGCACATCGTGAGCGGACAGAACGAACAGGAGTCGGCCGCGGGGCGCGGGGCGATGGCGCCCGCCTCGAGCGCATCGAGCTCACGGGCAACCCCCTCCTCCACCGTATCGAGCAGCGTCTTGAACTTGAGGAAGCCATCGTGCTTCGCGGTACGTGAACGCGGGGGCTTGACGCCGGGATAGCCCGAGACGGCATCGTGCGGGAAGGCCGGGGGCTCAGAGGCGGTAAGGGAATCTGCCACCGCGCCAGCGACCTCGGGACCGCGCGTTGCGAAGTAGACGGCACCCTGCGCCGAGCCCGCCCCCAGGTGTTCCAGGGCTTGGGCATAGATAAGGGTCTGGACCTTGGGGGCGCGGTCCGCGTCGCGGCCCGGCAGCCATCCCTGCGGCAGCTCTTCCCCTTCGTCGAGCATCATGGTGGGATCGGGGCATCCAAGCTCGCGCACGGAGGCTCGGTTCTTGTAATCGATCACCACGAAGCGCTCCCCGAACCCGGCATCCTCTGCCGTGTCGATTCGGTCGATGCGACCGCCGAGCGCACGGCCCGCATAGGTCACGCCCTCTTTGTCGAAGGAATACTCAAACTGCGAGGGAGTGAAGATGGAGAGCATGTCCGCCTCGTAGCGCACGACTTCATGCAGCTTGGAAAGCATGGCGTCCAGCCGGTTGCGCTCGAGTTCGTCGAGCGGGACAAGCGGCCCGCGAATGGCGCGGGGCCGCTCTTCGCGCGCATATTTCCCATGCGTGTACTTGCCGCGCAGGTGGTCCGCACGTATTTCGATGAACGCCTGGTCCATCTGGATGAGGCAGGCGTCCACGGTCTCAGGCCGCACGCGCATGAGGCCCTCGTCGATGAGCCGCTCGTGGAAGCGCTGCATGACATCGTGCACGAAGTTACCCATCTCGATGGGGCCGAAGCCCACATCGAGGCGCCGGGTGGCGGCGCGGTTGCTCACGAGCCAGCGGTAGGGGCACGCCAGGTAGTTCTCGATCTGAGAGGCGGAAAGCGTGCGCGGCACCGCGCGCGAGCCGAGGCTCCGCTCGGGCAAAAGCAGGAAGCGGTTGAGCTCTGGGGCTAATGAATGCTCGCCCGCTGCGCCAACTGCATCGCGGCGGGCGCCCACGCCCCCGGCGAGGTCGAGATTGGCAAACAAAGCCCCCTCGTTGGGCAGCTTGCCCAGCGTGCAATCAAGCGCGTCAAGCGCGCGTAGGGCAGCGGCGCACGGAGCAGGCGCCCCGTCAAGCGTGGCCGCAGCGCCCTCGATGGCAAGGGGAAGGCCGAGCACGCAGGCACCTTGCCCCCTCTCGCCCGCCGCAGCCTTGGCCTCGGCATAGGCGAGCGCCGGGTAGCGCTCCTCCGCTTGCCGGTCGTTCGCAACATAGCCGAATACGGCAACCTGAGCGGATTCCGCGGCATGACGGAACCGCACGCGTTGGCGCTCAGCGGGCTGCGCGGAGATGCCAGCACACTCCAGCTTCTCGGCAAGCAGCGTCAAGGGCGTATCGCGCTCCGCCAAAGGATAGGACGAAGCATCCGCATCGAGCAGGAATGCGACCGCACTCGATGCGGGGGTAGAGGACGCCAGCGCATCCAGCGACCGAAAAGCCACGGTCGGCTGCGCCTGTGAAGCACATGAACCGTCCGGGCATTCGCCCTCGGAGCTCCGCGGAGCCAACTGCTGCGCATAGCGGACGGTAAGCTCGGGCAAGGCAAGGTACGCCTGAGACTCAGCGACGCCGAGCTCGCGCGCCTCGTCCATGAAAGCCTGGGCAGCCTCGAGCGCCGCGAGCTCCATCTGCTTGGCGGCGAGCCCCTCCGTCCCGAAGGCGGCAAGAGGCGCCGACGAGGCGCATGCCGCCATGAGCTGGAACGCGCGAGAGTATGCGCCGTCGTCGAGCGCATCGACAACGGCTTTGACCGCGATGGGCCGCCGCTCGCGCCCGCTGCGCTCCGCAAGCTCACGCTCGCGGTTGAGCTCACGGCTCTGGAGGCTATCGAGTTCGCGCATGAGCGTTTTCTTGGTGAGGCTGCGCGTCTTGCGCAGGCGCGTATCGAGCATGCGGGCGATACGGGGCGCACCCGAGGCAAGGCCCGAAAACGGAGAGCGAATCCAGTCGGGAATCTCGGGAGCGGGCCACCACGCACTCGCCTCCTCGCCGTTCACGCGCTCGAGAAAATCGGAGAGCGCCGCGACGGCCTGGCCGGCGCGCGTATCGCGAAACGCCAGCCGGACCTCGAGCGAGGACGCAATCCCCTGAGCAGCAAGACGCGGAGCAAGGTCACGGAACATGCCGGCGGGATCGGGAGCGGCAACCGCCACGGCGGGCGCAGGACAGGCGCTCGCGGCGCCTCTTGCCTCGCGTGCCGCTGCAGAGACGATCAGGCCGTACGCCGCCTCGCGCGCCGAGGGCCCGCAGACCTCAGCGAATCGCAAGGGGATACCGGGGCGCGAGGCGTCCCCCGCACTCAGCTGGGCCAGAGCTGCCACGCCGTGGGCGGCAACGCCGAACCTCTGGGCGAGCGCCTCGGCCTCGGCTGCCGCCTCGAGCTCGAGCACTATGCGCACCGTTCCGCCCGAAGCAACGGCACCGATGAGCTCAAGCAGATATTCCGGGAGTTCGTGGACGCCGCGCAGCACAACGGCGCCCGCGCAGGCCGGCAGGCGCTCCGCAAGCCCCTCGGAAAGCACGGCCGCAGCCGAAGACCCTTCGATAAGCCCCAAATCTTGCAGAGAGCGAGCGTAACGCTTAAGGGCGCGAACGATACGCCGCTCAGAAGCCGAGCAGGTCGCACGATCGGCGCGACGTTCGATGTAAGGAAGATAGAGGCGCGCCGCGCGGGCGATCATCTTGATCATGCCGGGGGTGCAGAAGTCCTCCGCCGCATGCTCCACAGGAGCTGAAACCTCGCTCTGCGCACCCCTCGCGGAAGCCATCCCCTCGCCACACGCGCTCCCCGCGGAAGCGGCCCCCTCGCCCCGCATGCTCCCTTCTTCGCGGTCGCATAGAAGGGAACGGGTCGCGAGCAAACGGCGCTGCGCGCCCGATACGATGCGCCTGCCGTCGCCCATAAGCTCCCACAGCGACTGAATCCATCCGTCGGGAGTCGTAACGTCGATGCCAACGCCGCAACCGGCATCGGCAAGCGCGCGGCGACACGCGTCGCGCACGCCGAAATCGGGCACGATAAGCGTCACGCGGCCAGAGCTCTCCAATAACCCCTCAAGCGCCTTCAGCTCTTCCGCGCCGAGCTGTACCGACAAGGGAATGCGATCGATTGGATGGACATGGCCCTCCGTTCAACGTCTTCGCTTCATATCCTACACGCCCATGCGGACAAAAAGCGGCGGTCCCGGCATTCCCTACAAGCAACCTCTCCTTCAGAAGCGTGGCGGAGCAATGCAAGGAGCATGGCTTTTGGCCGAGTATGCCCCTGCGGCGAACGGGGACGCCGCGTTGGGGTATACTCGTAGCGAGCAGAAGGTTTTAAGCCCTCCTGTGGAAACTTGCTTGGTGGGTGATGCCCACGCCGAACAGCCGTCTCCACCAAGGCGGCTGTTCCCTTTTGCGTCAAGCATCACCCCGTGCCCGGCCTAGCCGAGCAGCATCTCGTAGGCCAACAGAATCAGCGCTACCAGAACAGCCGCCGCGAGCAGCATCTGGGTGAGCTTGCTCAAGGGATCCCTCCATCTACCCCGTTGGACTCGGAGGGCACCGCCCGCTCGCTTAGTTAAATAATATCACCTTTTTAGCAGAAAAAGAACATATGTTCGATATTAGTTGCGGCAAAACTACTGCTGAGAATGATCGTAGCTATGCCTGTTCTTTATGCCGATGCATGCATCGCCTGCTCACGCTCACCAACGCTGCTCACCTGTGATACACTGCAGCCATGCCGAACGCATAAGCAGCATATTCCGCTCAAAATCATAGCCATATACGCATGTCATTCGCTTTTCGCATGTTTCGCAGGCATATCGGTTGCCAGGAATATCGGCTCGGGCAGACTGCCAGGCCGCATTGTCGCTGCGACCTGGGATCATAATGCCAGGACTAGGAGGTCGAAGATGAAATTCTTCCTCGACACCGCGAATCTCGAGGAGATTCGCGAGGCGGTGAGCTGGGGCGTCATCTCGGGCGTTACCACGAATCCGTCGCTGTACGCCAAGACGGGAGGTACGCTTGCTGGGTATGAGGACCACATGCGCGCCATCTGCGCCGTATGCGACGGCCTGCCGGTCTCGGCTGAGTCTTGTGCCGATACCACGGAGGGTATGATTGAGGACGGTCGCCGGTTCGCGCGCATCGCTCCGAATATCGTCGTCAAGCTTCCGGTGTGCACGGAGGCCCTGGCAGCGACGCATGCGCTGGCGCAGGAGGGCATCTCGGTGAATATGACGCTCGTGTTCACCGTTCCCCAGGCATTGCTCGCCGCCCGTGCGGGCGCGCGCTATATCTCGCCTTTCGTTGGGCGCTTTGACGACATCGCCGAGGATGGCGTCGAGCAGCTTTCGAACGTGTGCGCCGCCATCCACAACTATGATTTCGGCCACGAGGTCGAGATCATCGGCGCCTCGATTCGCACGCCGAATCACATCACCCAAGCCGCCCTCATGGGCTGCGATATCGCGACGGTTCCGTTCGCCGCGTTGAAGAAGGCCGTCAAGCATCCGCTCACCGACCGCGGCCTTGCATCGTTTTTGGAAGACTGGAAGAAGGTTGAACAGGCATAGTGGCAGAGGATACGAACACCACCACCGGCTCCGGCACAGGAGCTTCCGAGGCGCAGGAGAAGCCGCGCCGCACCACCCGTGCCCGTCGTATGACGAAGAAGGCAGGGGAGGCCAAGCCGGCCGCCAAGAAGGCGCCGGCATCCGCTTCGAGCGAGCCTGACGCGCCGAGCGCATCGAAGGCGGCGGCCGGTGAAGTGACGGCCGAGGTCGCGCAGGCGCGCGCCCTGGCACAGATCTCGCAGGCGTCGATCGTTCGCAAGCAGCGCCGCGCCGCCGCTCGCGCGGAGGAAGCGTTGACGGCCCCCGCTAAGGCCACGCGGACGCGCCGCACCAAGAAGGCGGCGGATGCGGCCGATGCTGCTACGGCTGCCTTTGGTGAGGCGGCGCTTCCGGGCGATGCCGCGCAGGCGAGCGAGTCCACGAAGGCTTCTGCCACGCCGCGCAGCACCTCGAAGAGGACCAAGAAGGCCGCTGGTGACGCAGAAAAGGCTGCTGCAGATGCAGCGACGGCCCCCGCTGCAGATGACGCTGCCGTGTCTGCAGCCCCTGCCGTCGACCCGGCGCTTCGCCCGCATCGCCGCGGCCGGAAGCCCAAGGCCTATGTCGAGGCGGAACGCGCCGCAGCCGCAGCGCTTGCAGCGGCGCAGGCGGCTTCTGCCGCGGGGGACGAGCGGGCGGAAGCTCCCGCAGCCCCCGATACTGCTGAAGATGCGGCGCCCGCGGAAGACTATCGCCCCGGTCGTGCCCGCCGCGCTGCAGCCGACGGCGCGAAGCGTGCGCCGCGAAAGCGCCGGGCTTCGTCTGACGAGGCCGCGGCCGAGGCCGTCGGAGCAGCTCAGGATGCCGCCGCGTCTGGGGAAGCTCCCTCTGCCGGCCCCGAGGCGCAGGCCTCCAATGCCCGCGAGGCGGGCGCGGATGAGCGCGCGCCCCAAAGCGCCGATGCTTCGGACGTCGCCGAGGAGGGCAAGGCGGCGCGTGGAAAGCGCGACCAGGGTGCGCATCGCACGCACGCCCAGCGAAACGACCGCGCCGTTGACCAGCGAAACGACCAACGCAACGACCGGCGCAACCGTCAGCAGAATCGCAAAGCACGCAATAACCGCAACGCGCCCGTCGAGCCAAGCCTCTCGCGCGAAGACCTCGCGGCCATGAAAGTCGCCGAGCTCCGCGAGAAGGCGCGCGAGCTGGATCTCGACATCACGGGCAAGAAGAAGGCCGAGCTTGTTGAGGAAGTCTACGTGGCCAATGCCCGTGCAGAGGGCTTCCGCGAGATTACCGGCATTCTCGATATCTCGCACGAGGGCTTCGGCCATATCCGCGCCCACGGCTACATGCCCAGCCGCGACGACGCATTCGTTCCGGCGAACCTCATCCGAGCTGCCCGCCTGCGCGCCGGCGACCTTATCGAGGGAACGCTTCGCCCCTCGCGCCCCGGCGACAAGTTCCCCGGCCTGTCGAAGATCAAGTCGGTGAACGGGCTCGATCCCGAGGAAGCGCGCAAGCGCCCCAAGTTCAGCGACCTTACGCCCATCTACCCCAATGAGCAGCTCAAGATGGAGCACGGCAAGGATTCCATCACCGGTCGCGCCATCGACATCGTGAGCCCCATCGGCAAGGGCCAGCGCGGCCTCATCGTCTCGCCGCCCAAGGCGGGCAAGACCACCATCCTGAAGAAGATCTGCCAATCTATCGCGGCGAACAATCCCGAGGTGCACCTGATCTGCCTTTTGGTGGACGAGCGCCCCGAGGAAGTTACCGATATGCAGCGCTCCATCAAGGGCGACGTGGTGGCTTCTACCTTCGATATGCCTGCCGACAACCACACCCGCGTATCCGAGCTCGTGATCGAGCGAGCCAAGCGCATCGTGGAGATGGGCGGAGACGTCGTGGTGGTGCTCGACTCCATTACTCGTCTCGCACGCGCTTACAATCTGGCAGCGCCGGCTTCGGGCCGTATTCTCTCGGGCGGCGTCGATTCCGCGGCGCTCTACCCGCCCAAGCGCTTCCTGGGCGCTGCGCGGAACATCGAGAACGGCGGCTCGCTCACCATTCTCGCCTCCGCCCTCATCGACACCGGCTCCAAGATGGACGAGGTGATCTTCGAGGAGTTCAAGGGCACGGGCAATATGGAGCTCAAGCTTGATCGCGATCTTGCCGACCGCCGCATCTTCCCGGCCATCGACCCGGTCGCTTCGGGTACGCGCAACGAGGACCTGCTCATCGATCCGCAGATGCGGCCCTTCGTGTGGGGCATTCGCCGCGTGCTTGCCAACATGTCCAACACCGAGCGCTGCGCCTCGGCCTTCATCAAGGGCCTTAAGCAGACGAACACGAACGAGGAGTTCCTCATCCGCTCTGCCAAGCGCGCCCAGGACCACGGCGAGTTCTAAAAGTGATAAAACGAACCCGGTTCGTTTTATCATGTTCGGGTGGTAAAGCGGGGGTAAGGGTTTTCAAGTTTTTGCGAGGCGTCTGCAGCTTTCGCGCTGCGGGCGCCTCGTCATGAGGTATCGTGCACCGAGGGCTTGCCGCGCATTGCTATTCGGCGGAGCAGCCCCACCCCAATCCACCTACGTGTGAAAGGCGGTATGCGATGATCGAGTGCTACAAGACGGCAACGGCCGGTTCCATCGAAAGAATCGAGGCGCCCGAATCGGGCTGCTGGGTCAATGCGATCGCCCCCACACCAGAAGAACGCACCTGGTTGGAGGAGGAGCTCGGCGTGCTGCCGGAGTTCGTTCGCTCGGCCCTCGACGACGAGGAGACCTCGCGCATCGATTACGACGAAGACGTGAACCAGACCTTCGTCATCGTCGACTACCCGGTCGCTCCAGGTGAAGAGGGAGCTCCCGATGCGCGCCAATACGACACGATGCCCCTCTCGATGGTGTTCATCCCGGAGAAGAGCCTGTTCGTGACTCTTGGCCTTTACGACAACCCCATCACGCGTGACATGGCCGCCGGCCGCGTGCGCGGCGTCGACACGCGGTTCCGCACGCGCTTCCTGCTGCAGATCCTTCTGCGCATCAGCCAGCTCTACCTCGTTTACCTGCGGCGCATCGACCGCCTTTCGTCTGCCACGGAAGAGAAGCTCCATGCTTCGGTGCGGAACGAGGAACTCATCCAGATGCTCGACCTCGAGAAGTCTCTCGTCTATTTCTCGACTTCGCTCAAATCGGACGAGGTGACGCTCAACAAGATCATGCACGGGCGCATCATCCCGCTGTACGAGGACGACCAGGACCTACTTGAAGACGTGCTCGTCGAGATCCATCAGGCAATCGAGATGTGCAACATCTATTCCAACACGCTGTCGGGAACGATGGACGCGTTTGCGAGCATCATCTCCAACAATCTGAATATCGTGATGAAGGTGCTCTCGGTTATCACGATCGTGATGGCCATCCCCAACATCGTGTTCGGCTTCTACGGCATGAATGTAGGCCTGCCTTTCGAGGGCGTGCCGCTGCTCGATAACTGGGCGTTTCCGACGCTGTTGGCCGCTGTCGCTTGCCTTATCGCGGCGTGGATCTTCAAGCGCAAGGGCATGTGGCACTAGGGTGGCCGGCACGGGTGTGTCGCTACCCAGGCTGATAAATCGAACCCGGTTCATTTTCTCATTTTCGCGGAAGTGATAAAACGAACCGGGTTCGTTTTATCACTCTGGGGTCGGGCGCTAGATGACGCCGAGTGCGCGCTCCGCGGCGATGACTGCCTTGTAGGGGAGGACGCGGGTGAGCGCGTAGAGTGCCTTCATGTCGATCGAGGGAATGCAGAGGCTCTTGCCTGCGCGCGCCGCGGCGAGTGCCGAGCGTGCGACATCCGTTACCCGTTCGTAACCGACGATACTCATCTGCTGCATAGCGCGCACGTCGCCTGGTTCGTTGAAGAATTCGGTCCGCATGTACTTGGGGCAGACCGCCGTCGCGTGGATGTCGACCGGGCCGAGTTCGGCGTCGAGGGCGCGCGTGAAGTCGAGCATGAAGCGCTTGGCCGAGCTGTAGAGCGTAAGGTCGGGCTGGGGGATGAACGCAGCCACGCTCGCCACGTTGATGATGCGCGCCCCGCGCCCCATAGAGGGGAGTGCGCGGTAGGTGAGCTCTACCGGCGCGCGCATGAGCAGGTTGACCTGGTCGGCGACCTCGTCGCGCGAGAGCTTGGCGAACGGTCCGAAGGTGCCCGCGCCTGCGTTGTTGATGAGCAGGGCCACCTGCGTGCCGGGCGTCTCGGCGAGCGAGGCCTCGATCACGTCGTACGAAACGGGGTCGGTGAGGTCGAGGCAGAAGGGCCGCACGACGGTTTTGCAGGTGCGCACGAGGGCGTCGAGGCGGTCGGCGCGGCGGGCTATGGCCCAGATCTCGTCAATCGAACCGGCCGCCCCGCCATCGATGAGCTTCACGAATTCTCGGCCGAGGCCAGACGATGCTCCGGTGACGATGGCGATGCGAGACATGGCGGCTCCAATCCACGGGTTGCGTTTTCCTTGCTTGTTCCCCAAAGCGAGGCTTCTCAAGCGGTGCTTGCAGGATGCAGCTGCCGCTTCATGGGTCCTTTGCACCGCGCGTCTCTTCATCCTGCCGTTGAGCCCGCGCGCGTCTGCCGGTCGAATCCTGCCGTTAACGCGAAACATACACGCCCCTGGCGGCTTCCCTTGCATTCTATGGGGGGTTCTCGCATAATAGCGAGTAGCTATCGCGACGGAAAAATGCAGATGAACCGTACCACCTTCCGTTGTTTTTGGGACCCAGTTCGTGTCCCGGCAACCCCGTCATCATTTTTTCGCAAGCGAGCCATAGCTGGTAGGTGCTGGCAATCGAGCTAGCGAGAGATGAAGGAGTGCCCATGGCAGCTTCTGGTTCAACTTCACGTGCGGTCTACGCAGGTCTTTCCTGCGGGTTCGTGTTCGCCGTTCCGGTTGCCGCCTATGTTGCGACCATGCCGTTTCCGGATGCGAACAGCTCGGTGACTTCGCTTGCCCTTCCCTTCACGATGGGCGCGCTCGCGGGCGTCGGCATCCTCTCTGCCGTGTCCGCCGTGGGGCGTCGTCATGCCATTACGGAGGAGGGTGACGCCGAGGATTCGTCGCCCAGCGCCTCCTCCTTCTCCTCCACAGCGTTCGAGCAGCGCGAGCAAGATGATCTTGAGCGTTTCTTCGGCACCCGGCGCGTGCCCAAGGATGTTCCGGTGATCGCTCGCGCCCAGGATGCCATGTCCGAGGCTGATGCCTGGGCGGATATCGATTCCATGCTGACCGAGGACTCGCCCATCAGCTGCGATGCCGCTACCTCCAAGGATATTTACCAAATCGCCTTCGAGGAGCTTCAGCGCGAGACGAGGGCGGCCCAGGATGCATCGGCATCGTCGGCTCAACCCACCGGCCAGGCGCCGGCATGGGCGGCTGCGAGTGCCGTCGCTTCGATGCACCAGCAGCCTGCCACCGCAGTGGCTCAACCCGCTGCTCCCAACGCGACAACCGTGCTCGAGAGCCCGGTGCCTGCGTCTCAGACAGCGTCGGTGGGGGATAGGGACGAACTCGATACCGAGGCTGCCCAGCGCGCGGCGCTTGCCTCCCTCGACGAAATCGACGGGGAGAGCCTTCGCACGGCAAGCGAACGGGCGGTGCGCTCCGCGGGCGCGGGCCAGTTTGCCTACCCGGTCGTCTCCGCAGGCGCGCAGCCGGCCGGTGCCGTTTCGCGCACTGCCGCGGCTACGGGGAACGCAGTCGTTGCAACGGATAATGCAGCTGCGGGCTATGCAGGGCGCGTGGATATCTGGGCGTCTGCGCTCGACATCCTTGCCGAGGGCACATCCGGTAGCAAGGGCGCCGAGCCCCAGGCGGTTCCGTATGTGGGCCGTCACATGCGTCCGGCAGCCGCGCCGGCAGATGCGGCCCGCGCCGCGGCCGTGGCCGAGGGCCGTCGCGCCAACGAGATGCACCAGCATGTGAACAGCCTCATCGAAGAGGAGCTCGGCCAGGTTCCCTCCTCGAGCGTGCGGCGCTCGAGCCGCGAGTACCTGCGCGTTATCCAGGGCGGAACGGCTTCCATGCCGCGTCTCCAGGCGGAGGCATAGGCTTTGCGCCTCTCTAAGCCGTGGCTATTCGCTGCAATCATCATGGTCCTCATCATCTGGGGAAATTCGCTCGTGCCTGGTTCTGGCAGCGGCTCGCTGAGCCTGTCGGTGGTAGAGGCGGTGCGCGGTGCGCTCGATGCCTTGCGCCTGCCAAACGATTGGGTGACGAACTTCCTCGTGCGCAAGACCGCTCATTTTACTGAATACGCCGTCCTGGGCGTTCTCGTGGCGCATGCATTCGATCCGGAGCACACCGCCGAGCACATGCGCCTCGCCGCCATCTGCCTCGCACTGGTGCTCGTTCCCTCGATCGACGAGACCATTCAGCTCTTCGTGGCCGGGCGCTCTGGTCAGGTAACGGACGTGCTCCTTGATTGCTGCGGCGCCGCTACGGGGGTTCTGCTCACCTATCCCGTCTGGCACCTTCGCCGCCGTGAAATGCCAGCACCGGGTGATTCCGATTCATCCTGAGTGAATCGCCAACACCGGGTGATTCCGATTCATCCTGAGTGAATCGCCAACACCGGGTGATTCTGATTCATTCCGATTCATTCACTCGCTTGGCCCATCGGGCAACCTGCCGCGCGGGCAACTCAGCAGAAAAATGCGCCGCTCGCCGATTTCACTCTGGACAAGACGCGCTAAAATAGATGTGCATGTCAGCTTCGGTTGGCCATTTCGCCATGGTCAGCCGAGTTCAAGCACAACAGAGAGGAGAGGCATGCAGTACACAGCAGAAGTGGAGAACATGTGCCCCGTCGCCAAGGGCGCATACCACGGCCCCGCGCCCATCCCCGAGGAGGGCAAGTGGGTTCAGGCCAAGGAGATCTCCGACATCTCGGGCCTCACGCACGGTGTGGGCTGGTGCGCCCCGCAGCAGGGTGCGTGCAAGCTCACCCTCAACGTCAAGGACGGCATCATCGAGGAGTGCCTCGTTGAGACCCTCGGCTGCTCGGGCATGACCCATTCCGCGGCCATGGCCTCCGAGATCCTTCCCGGCAAGACCATCCTTGAGGCCCTGAACACCGACCTCGTCTGCGACGCCATCAACGTTGCCATGCGCGAGATCTTCCTCCAGATCGTGTACGGCCGCAGCCAGACCGCGTTCTCCGAGGGCGGCCTGCCCGTGGGCGCTTCCCTCGACGACCTCGGCAAGGGTCTGCGCTCCCAGGTCGGCACCATGTTCGGCACCAAGGCCAAGGGCGCTCGTTACCTCGAGCTCGCTCAGGGCTATGTGACCCGTATGGCGCTCAACGACAAGAACGAAGTCATCGCGTTCGAGTTCCTGAACCTCGGCAAGTTCACCGATGCCCTCAAGAACGGCAAGTCCCCCGAGGAAGCCGTCGCCGGTGCCATGGGCCACTATGGTCAGTGGGAGGCCGCGGCGAAGTACATCGATCCGCGTACCGACGAAGAGACCCATACCGTCGAGAACGTGTTCCCGGTTCACGAGTAGAAGAAAGGGAGGGAAAGTACCATGGCTGTGAATTTCGAAGGTTACGAGCGCCGCATCGAGAAGATCAATGCGTGCCTCGCTGAGAACGGCATCTCCTCCCTCGAGGAAGCCGAGCAGATCTGCCTCGACAAGGGCGTGAACCCCCGCGAGATCGTCGAGGGCGTTCAGTCCATCGCGTTTGAGAACGCCAAGTGGGCCTACACCCTTGGCTGCGCGGTCGCCATCAAGAAGGGCGCCAAGACCGCTTCCGAGGCCGCTTCCATGATCGGCGAGGGCATCCAGGCCTTCACCGTTCCCGGCTCCGTTGCCGAGGACCGCAAGGTCGGTCTGGGCCACGGCAACCTGGGCGCCATGCTCCTCGGTGACGACACCGAGTGCTTCGCGTTCCTCGCTGGCCACGAGTCCTTCGCTGCCGCCGAGGGCGCCATCGGCATCGCGATGAACGCCAACAAGGCTCGCAAGAAGCCCCTGCGCGTCATCCTCAACGGTCTGGGCAAGGACGCCGCCCAGATCATCGCCCGCATCAACGGCTTCACCTATGTGAAGACCCAGTTCGACTACTACACGGGCGAGCTCAAGGTCGTCGAGACCATTCCGTACAGCGATGGCCCGCGCGCCGAGGTCAACTGCTACGGCGCCGACGACGTCCGCGAGGGCGTTGCCATCATGTGGCACGAGAACGTCGACATCTCGATCACCGGTAACTCCACCAACCCCACGCGCTTCCAGCACCCCGTCGCCGGCACCTACAAGAAGGAGCGCATCGAGGCTGGCAAGAAGTACTTCTCCGTCGCT
>ERZ827423.2474-NODE-2474-length-14523-cov-5.266657_pt1 | contig 14523 bp, 14 predicted proteins | sample MGYA00519775_ERZ827423 | MGnify/ENA primary metagenome ERZ827423 (study PRJEB31778, sample SAMEA3449296) | human gut metagenome | biome: human gut; feature: human-associated habitat; material: faeces | place: United Kingdom | collected 2010/2012 ...
GATACCGCTCCTGATCCTGAAGCTCCTCCTTGATGTAGGGCGGCAGGGGCATTTTCCCCAGGCGTTCCAGCACTTCCAGGAAAATTCCCTCGTACTTAAATTCCACCACCCGGTTGCCGTCCTCCTGCACCTCCCGGACAACGGCGGTCAGCTCGCCGTCTCCGAAGATGACCTCATTGCCGGCCTGCATTTTCCGGCCGGGCTTGCACAGGCACTCCCAGCACTTGTTGCCCAAGTCCCGCAGAAGCAGCACCTCAACCACGCCGCCGGTAGGGCGATGCCCCATGAGCCGGGCGGGCAGCACCCGGGAATCGTTCATCACCAGACAGTCGCCGGGGTTCAGATAGTCGATGACGTCGTAAAAATGCTTATGCTGAATCTCTCCGGTTTCCCGGTTCAGCACCATCAGCCGGGAGCCGTCCCGCCGCTCCAAGGGCGTCTGGGCGATCAGCTCTTCCGGCAGATCATACCAAAAATCATGTGTTTTCATGGTTTTCCTCCCTATTCTCTGTGCCCACAGTATAGCCCATTTTTTCCCGTTTTGCAACAGACAAAATACATTCCCCCGGCATAGACTGGCGTGGAGGTATCAGCCTATGAAACAACCATTCTTTACCGGAGCCTGTACGGCACTCGTCACCCCGTTTCTTGGGGGAAAGGTCAACTATCCCATGATGGAGCAGCTTCTGCGGCGGCAGATCGACGCGGGCATCGAAGCCGTGGTGATCTGCGGCACCACCGGAGAGTCCGCCACCCTGTCCGACTGTGAAAAGCTGGAGCTGTTCCGTCGGGCGAAGGCATACGCCGGGGACAGCTGTTTCATCATCGCCGGAACCGGGTCAAACTGCACGGAGCACGCGGCTGCCCTGAGCCGTGCGGCGGAGGGCGCGGGAGCGGACGCGCTGCTCGTGGTCACCCCCTACTACAACAAGGCCACGCCGGAGGGTCTGCTTGCCCACTACAGCGCCGTCGCCGGAGCGGTACATATCCCGGTCATCGCCTACAACGTTCCCTCCCGTACCGGCGTTGATATTCCCGTGGAGGTCTACGACCGGTTGTCCCGCATTCCCAATCTGGCAGGCGTCAAGGAAGCGTCCTCCAGCATCTCCAAAATCGGCAAGCTCTGCGCCGTCTGCCCGGATTTCCCCGTCTGGAGCGGCAACGACGACCAGGCGGTGGCGGTGATGTCCCTGGGCGGCCAGGGCGTCATTTCGGTTCTGTCCAACGTCGCCCCCGTGGAGACCCAGGCCATGGCCCAGGCGGCGCTGGCGGGCGATTTTGACACCGCCGCCGCATTGCAGGCGGAGCTGCTGCCCCTGATTGAGCTGCTGTTCTGCGAGGTCAACCCCATTCCCGTAAAAGCCGCCATGCAGCTCATCGGCTATGACTGCGGAGGATGCCGCCTGCCGCTGACCCCTATGAGCGAAGAAAATCTGGAAAAGCTGAAAAAGTACCTGCTGTAAACGAAAAACGCCGCCCTTTTAGTGGGTAGCCACAAAGCATTGTGGAGCGTATCGATACAGATACGCTCCACTTCTCGTGCTAAATGCGGGTACAGCCTCTTGGCTCTCCCTTTGGGAGAGCTGTCACCGAAGGTGACTGAGAGGGCGCTGCCCACTGGCTTTCCCTCTCCGTCTTCGCTTCGCTCAGCCACCTCTCCCACAGAGAGGCAAGGGGTGCAGTTCATTATCCCACTGTGCCTGTTAACGCCCCGCCCATTTGGGCGGCATCTGCAAAGAAGTCAGGCCATCCGCAAACACGCGGACGGCCTGTGTTTTCCATTACAGCCTTCCCCTAATCGGCATCAGGCCAGCACCGCTTTGTGGAAAATCTTCTTGCCCTTGCGGATCTTCACGCCCGCTTTCAGCATTTCCTCCGTCACGGCGAACTGGGCGCTGGGTACCTTCTCGTCGTTGACCAGAACGCCGCCCTGCTCCACCAGCTGCCGCGCCTGCTTGTTGGAGGGCGCCAGTCCGCAGGCCACCATCAGGTTCAGAATGCCGATCTTGCCGTCTGCCAGCTTGTCGGCGGAAATCTCCGTGGTGGGCATGTTGGCGTCGTCGCCGCCGCCCACAAACAGCGCTTTGGCGGCGGCTCTGGCCTTTTCGGCCTCTTCCTCGCCGTGAACCATCCTGGTCAGCTCAAAGGCGAGGATTTCCTTGGCCTCGTTGAGCTTGGCGTCCGCCCAGGTGTCCATCTCGTTGATCTGCTCCAGGGGCAGGAAGGTCAGCATCCGGATGCACTTCATCACGTCGGCGTCGCCCACGTTGCGCCAGTACTGGTAGAACTCAAAGGGAGAGGTCTTGTTGGCGTCCAGCCAGACGGCGTTTCCGGCGGTCTTGCCCATCTTGTTGCCCTGGGAGTCCGTCAGCAGCGTGATGGTCATGCAGTGAGCGTCCTTGCCCAGCTTCTTGCGGATCAGCTCGGTGCCGCCCAGCATGTTGCTCCACTGGTCGTTGCCGCCGAACTGCATGTTGCAGTTATAATGCTGGAACAGGTGGTAGAAGTCGTAGGACTGCATGATCATGTAGTTGAATTCCAGGAAGGACAGTCCCCGCTCCATGCGCTGGCGGTAGCAGTCCGCCCGGAGCATGTTGTTGACGGAGAAGCAGGCGCCCACCTCCCGCAGCAGCTCCACGTAGTTCAGGTTCAGCAGCCAATCGGCATTGTTGACCATCTGCGCCTTCCCTTCGCCGAACTCGATAAAGCGCTCCATCTGCTTCTTGAAGCACTCGGCGTTGTGGTTGATGTCCTCCTTGGTGAGCATTTTCCGCATGTCGGTACGGCCGGAGGGGTCGCCGATCATGGTCGTGCCGCCGCCGATCAGGGCGATGGGCTTGTTGCCCGCCATTTGCAGACGCTTCATCAGGGTCAGCGCCATGAAATGACCGGCGGTCAGGCTGTCGGCGGTGCAGTCAAAGCCAATGTAGAAGGTGGCCTTGCCGTTGTCGATCATTTCCCGGATTTCTTCCTCGTTGGTCACCTGAGCGATCAGTCCCCGGGCAACCAGTTCATCATACAGTTTCATATTTTTCATTTTTCCTTTCTTATTGCGCTGCGCCGCAGGTGATGAATGTGATCAGAGCCGCGCGCAGAATATTGACGTTTGTTTCTTCCAGAACGGTGTCTTTGGGCGTGTGGATGCGGGATAAATACAGGATTTTCCCCTTTTTCCGCAGTGCGCAGATGCCCACGCCGTAGGGAAAATTCACCTGGTCTGAGGGATGGACGGAAAAGCCCTTTTCCTGCACCAGGACGTTCTTTTTCCCGAAATAACCGCAGGCTTTATAGAGGGAAGTCAGCTTTTTCCGGTCCTTTTTCAGCTTTTTCGTAGGAAGCATGCGGATATGGTCTCCGTCTCCCACGCAGTCCAGATTGAGAACGAGCTGGCCGTCCGACGCTTTTTTATGCGCCTTGCGGTAGGCGGCGGAGCCGATCAGCCCCGCTTCCTCCAGATCGAACAGGACAAAGCAGACCTTGCCCCGCTGGCTTTCCGGCAGGGAACGGGCGATCTCCAGCAGCGTGACCACGCCGGAGGTATTGTCGTTGGCGTTGTGCTTGTTGGCGGGGCCAATCAGCATCAGGGCAATCAGCACCCACACGCCAATAAGCCACACATAGTACCCCACAGCGAAGCGCCCCGCCAGAAGCCCTGCCAGCGCCCCGGGAATCGCCGGAATAAGGAGCATCAGCAGCACCACGACCAGCTGATATCCTATAAATGCCCAGAAATGACAGGGTGCCATCAGATTGGGGATGGGCAGCCGGGCGCAGGTATCATAGTGGGCGGTGATCAGATACTGCGCCGTCTCCGGGTCGCCGATCACCACGTTCCGGCAGCCGAAGCTCCCCTTTTCGACGGTTGGCGAATAACCGAACTGCTTTAGATAAGACTGCGCCGCATCCCGGAATTCCTGCTTCTGCTGTTTGCTTTTCCGTACGGGAAACGCGGTCAGGACATCCATGGGTCGTGTCAGCATAGTATCCCCTCCTTTTTATGGAAAAACGCCCTCTATCCAAACGGATAGAGGGCGTAAAATACGCGGTACCACCTCTAATTCGGCACTTTCTCACGAAAAATGCCCTCACGGCGTCCAACAACGCCTCTCGCTGTACCGGGCGAACCCCGTCCTTCCCTACTTCGGAATCTCCTACCGTTCAGAAAGGCCACTCCGGGAGGTATTTCGGCGCTTTTCCCCACTGCCTTGCACCAACCGGCAGCTCTCTGGCGGGAATCGGGACGCTTACTTCTTCCCATCACTGTGTTGCTTGTCCTATCCTAACAAAAGGATCAAAATTTGTCAAGGGTAAACTCGCATAAATTCTTCGCATACCACCGGCATATCCTCGTCAAAGGATAGTCCCTCGTCATTCATTTCCCGGGTAAAGAAGTCCCGATGCACTTTCCGCCAGGATTCCAGGCTCCGATCGTCCTCCCCTTCCCGGAAAGCGTGATCGGCGCTGACCTCCCGGAACGGCACAACATACACCTTCGTCGTGCGGATGATGCAAACCGCTTCGTCCTTCCCGTCCAGAATGATGTTGTACTCCCCCACCTCGGGAAGCGGCTCCTGCTCCAGCTCGTAAAGGGGGTAGGCCGAGGCCGTAGCGGTCTTGATACCGTTCAGGACAAGCTCCGCCAGCGCGTCCGGTGCGCCGCCAAACGCCCAGTCATCGTAATCCGCCTTTATCCCCGACTTTTCGCAGAAGCGTTCCCACATTTCCGCTGCATTCATTATCGTTATCCTCTCAGCATTTCTTCCGCGCTTTTCAGCGTGGTTTCGGTAATCGTCGCGCCGCCGATAATCCGCGCCAGCTCCCGCTTTCTGCCCTCCAGGTCCAATGGCGTCACGGAGGTGTATGTCCGTCCGTTCCGCTCCTGCTTGGCGATAAGCAGATGGTTGTCCGCCAGCGCCGCCAGCTGGGGCAGATGAGTGACGCACAGCACCTGCTTGTGGGCGGCAACGCTTTTCAGCTTCTGAGCGACCTTCTGGGCAGCCCGACCGGAAACGCCGGTGTCCACCTCGTCGAAAATCAGGGTCTCCACCTGATCTTTTTCCGCCAAAACGTTTTTCATGGCCAGCATGATTCTCGCCAATTCGCCGCCGGAGGCCACCTTGCTCATGGGTTTCAGCGCTTCGCCCGCGTTGGCGGACATGTAAAACGCCACGGCATCCGCGCCGGTGGAAGACAACTCCGTCTCCCGGAATTCGCAGGAAAACTGCACTCTCGGCATATCCAGCTGGGTCAGCTCCGTCAGAATGCGCTCCGACATGGCCTTTGCTGCCGCTTTCCGGTTCTCCCGGAGGGCGATCGCCGCGTCCCAGGCGGCTTTTTCCGCCTTTTGGAGCTTCCCTTTCAGCCGTTCCAGATGGTCGTCGGCAAATTCGATGTCGTCCAGCTCTTTTCTCGCGCTGTCCAGATAGGTCAGGATGTCCTCACAGGTCGTGCCGTATTTCCGGCGCAGCTTGTGAATCACGTCCAGCCGGGACTCGATCTGTTCCAGCTCGTCGGCGGAATAGCTTAAGCCATCCCGGGCGTCCCGAACCTCCTCGGCGGCGTCCTGAACCTGATACATCAGGTCCGCCACCCGCTCGTGGAGGGCGTTGAAGCTGTCGCTGAACCGGGACAGCCGGGCAAGGGCATACTCCGCCTGGGCAAGCAGCCCGGCGGCGCCGTCGGTATCGTCCCCGCCGTAGAGACATTCCACAGCCGTTTCCATGCCGTTGCTCAGCTTTTCGGCGTTTTGCAGAATCTTCCGCCGATCTTCTAATCTTTCGTCCTCCCCCGGTTCCAGCTCTGCCTTCTCGATCTCCGCGATCTGGTATTTCAGGGTCTCCATGCGGCGCAGCTTTTCCCCTTCGTCCATGGTCAGACGGTCAATTTCCCGCCGCAGCTTCGCCACCGCTTCGTATTTTTCTCCGTAATCGCTCCGAAGCGTCTCGTTCCCGGCAAAGGCGTCCAGGAAGGCCAGATGGTTGTCCTCGTCAAACAACGACGCGGAATCGTGCTGGCCGTGGATGTTGATGAGCTGGATGCCCAGCTTCCGCAAAATGGACACGGTGACCAGGCTTCCGTTGACCCGGCAGACATTTTTCCCGTCCAGGAAAATCTCCCGCTGGACGACGGTCTCCGGGTCGTATTCCACGCCGTTGTCCTCAAACCACTGTAACTTTGGAACCCCGGTAAACACCGCCCGGACGGTGGCCTTATTTGCCCCGGTCCTTATCATGTCCCGGTACGCCCGCTCGCCGAGAATCGCGGAAATCGCGTCAATGACAATGGATTTACCCGCGCCGGTTTCGCCGGTGAGGACGGTAAATCCCCCGTCGAAGGAAATATCCGCGCTTTCAATCACCGCGATATTTTCAATATGCAGAAGGCTCAGCACGGTTATTCCCCCTCTCAGCCGTTCATCAGGCTCTTGATCTCGCCGCAGAAGGCCGCGGCGGCGTTGGTATCCCGCATGATGACCACTGCCGTGTCGTCACCGGCCAGGGTTCCCAGCACCACGTTCATATTCATGGCGTCCAGCGCGGAGGCCGCCGCGTTGGCCAGTCCCGGGAGAGTGTGGATGACGATGAGGTTCTGGGCATAGTCAAAGCTGGTGACGCACTCCCGGAAAATGGTGTTCAGCCGCCCCGTGAAGGCGCTGGGTACCTCCCTGGCCGCCGTCGTGTAGCGGTAGGTGCCGAAGCTGGTCAGCTCTTTGACGATCCGCAGCTCCTTGATGTCCCGGGAAATGGTCGCCTGGGTGCTGGTAAAGCCCGCTTCCTGCAGCTCCTTAAGCAATTGCTCCTGTGTTTCCACGTTTGTCGTGGAGATGATCTCCATGATCTTTGCCTGTCTCTTCGATTTCAAACCCGGTCACCTCTTACACTTTCTTAAATTTCGCGTTGACCACATCATAAAAACTGCGTTCCTTCAGCCGAACCAGTTTCGTTTCCAAATGAGATTTCTGAATCGTCACCACGTCGCCCAGATTCAGCCGGAACGCCCTGCCGCCGTCCACGGAGACGTAGGCGTTGCGCCGGGCGTTGCGCACCATTTCCACGGTGACCACCCGCCGGTCGGACGCCACGATGCACCGGCTGCCCACCTCATGGGCGCAGATGGGCGTAATGATGATGTTGTTCGCCTCCGGCTCCACAATGGGGCCGCCGGCGGAAAAGCTGTAGGCGGTGGAGCCGGTGGGCGTCGCTACGATCACCCCGTCGCCGCCGCACTCCATGGCCTGCACGCCGTCGCATTTTACGGAAAGATGCACAATTCTGGCGATCGCCCCCTTGGTAATCACCGCGTCGTTCAGACAGATGTCGTGAAACAGAATGTCCCGGCTGCGCTGCACCGTCACGTCCAGCATCATGCGCTTTTCCGTGGTGAATTCCCCGGTGGCCAGCATGGAAAGCTTTTCCAGCTCGGTGCTTTCCAGCTCCGCCATGAAGCCCATGGTGCCGATGTTCACGCCGAGAAGGGGGACGCCCCTCCGGGTCGCCGCCTTGGCCATGTGCAGAATGGTGCCGTCGCCGCCAAAGCAGATTACCAGCTCGGCATTGGGCAGCTCCCGATCCAGCCGGGAGAAGCGCAAATCTTTCGGCAGCTCGTAATTGCGGTCTACCTCAAAGGGCAGGCATAATTTGGGCTGAATGCCCGCGTTCCTCAGAATCTGCATGGCGTTCCGCATGGTCTGGAAGTTCCTGTCCCGGTAGGGATTGGGGGTCAGAATGACATTTTTCATGAATTTTCCCCCTTTTCCAGCGTCTGATGTGCCGATTCCACCACCAGCGCCGTATCCGGCCGAATGCCGTCCGCATCGTCCAGCGTCAAATGCGCCAAAAATTCGATATTTCCCTCCGGCCCCTTCACCGGGGAGAAGGTCAGGCCGAGAATTTTGAATTGCAGCTCGTCTGCCAGGGCGACGAAATTGTCCAGCACCTCTTTGTGGGTGGATTTTTCCCGGACAACGCCCTTTTTGCCCACCTTGTCCTTCCCCGCCTCAAACTGGGGCTTGATGAGACAAAGCACCTGCCCGGTGGGCTTCAACAGATTTTTGATCACAGGCAAAACCAGTTTTAGCGAAATAAAGCTCACGTCCACCACGGACAAATCCAGCGGCTCCCCCAGCTGCTCCGGGGTAACATAGCGGATATTGGTGCGCTCCATGACCACGACTCGCGGGTCGGAACGAATTTTCCAGTCCAGCTGGCCGTAACCGACATCGATGGCAAACACCTTTTTTGCCCCGTGCTGCAACAGACAATCCGTAAATCCGCCGGTGGACGCGCCGGAATCGCTGCACACGCAGCCCTCGGTTTTTACGCCGAAGTCCCGCAGCGCCTTTTCCAGCTTCAAGCCGCCCCGGCTGACGTAGGGACACGCCGCGCCCCGCACCTCAATTTCCACCGTTTCCTCGTAGGAAACGCCGGGCTTGTCGGCCTTCTGGCCGTCCACGTATACAAGACCGCTCATGATCACGGCCTGCGCCTTGGAGCGGCTGTCCGCAAGGTTCCGCTCCGTCAGCAGAACATCCAGCCTCTTCTTCACCTTCACTTAGGACAGCACCCCCTGGGTAAAATTCGCGATGGACTCCCCGTCCAGACCGTAGTGCCGGTACAGTTCCTTTGTCGAGCCGTGGGTAACGAAGTCCGCGCCCAGATCGACGCCGTCCACCCGGCAGTCCGGGCATAGCTTCCGCAGCTCCCAGGCCAGCGCCTCCCGGATGCCGGAGCCGGTGCAGACCTCCTCCGCCACGATCACGCAGCGGTTTTCCGACATTTCCGCGAGAATTTCCCGTGTGGGCAGGGCGGACACCGTCAGAAGCCGCAGAACGGTCGCTTCAATGCCCCGCCGGGACAAAATCTCCGCCGCTTCCAGGACGTTATCCAGCATGGAACCATAAGTCACCAGTGTTACGTCCCCGCCATGGCGGTGGCAGCACAGAAGCCCTTCCGTCTCCACATTTTCGCCGGGCTGCCATGCGGAATCCCGGTAGCTGCCCTCCCCGCCCCGGGGATAGCGGATTGCCACGGGGCCGTTGTATGTTTCCGCCGCCCAAGAAAGCATATCCTTCTGTTCGGCAAGGCTGGCAGGCGACAGAATCAGCATACCCGGCACCTGCCGCAAAAATCCGACGTCAAACGCGCCGTGGTGGGTAGCGCCGTCGTCTCCCACAAGCCCCGCCCGGTCTATGGCGAGGATCACATGCAGGTGCAGCATGGCGATGTCCTGCATGATCTGGTCATAGGCGCGCTGCAAAAAGGTGGAATAAATCGCCGCCACCGGCACCATTCCCTGCTTGGCAAGGCCGCCCGCCATGGAGATCGCGTGTTCCTCCGCAATGCCCACGTCAAAAAAGCGCTTGGGGTATTCCCGCATGAATTTCAGCAGCCCCGTGCCCCCCGGCATGGCGGCCGTAATCGCGCAGATTCGGTCGTCCTCCCGGGCAAGCTCCATCATGGCCTCCCCGAAGGAATCGGCATAGGATTTGACTTTCGGCGCCAGCTTTTTCCCGGTTTCCGGGTCAAATGCCCCGATTCCGTGGAATTTTGCCGGGTCTTCCTCGGCAAAGCGGTAGCCGCAGCCCTTTTTCGTGACCACATGCACCACCACCGGCTCGGCCAGATCCCGGGCGGTGGTAAGCAGGGAAATCAGTCCGGGCAGGTCGTGGCCGTCCACAGGCCCCAGATAGGTAAAGCCCATATTTTCAAACAGGGACGCCGGCAGCAAAAACCGCTTCAGTCTGTTTTTCAGCCGCCGGGTCACCCGGTACGCCGCTCTGCCAATGGCAGTCTTCTTCATGATTTCCCGGTAGCGGCGCTTGGCCTTCAGATAATGCCCGCTGGAGCGCAGCCGGGACAGGTGCCGGGACACACCGCCCACGTTCCTGCCGATGGACATTTCATTGTCGTTGAGGATAATCACCATCGGCTCACCGCTTACCGCAGCGTCGTTCAGCCCCTCATAGGCCATGCCGCCGGTGCAGGCGCCGTCGCCGATCAGGGCGACCACATTATAGTCCTGATGCAGAAGCGTTCTCGCTCGCGCCATGCCCAAGGCGATGGAAACAGAGCTGGAAGCATGTCCCGCCACGAAGGCGTCCGTATTGCTCTCCGAAGGCTTGGGAAAACCGGACAGGCCGCCGTACTGCCGCAGATGCGGAAAATCCGCCTGGCGTCCGGTCAGCAGCTTATGCACATAAGACTGATGCCCCACATCAAAAACCAGGCGGTCTATCTCGGTATTAAAAACGGTTTCGATGGCCACGCTCAGCTCCACCACGCCAAGGTTTCCGGCCAGATGTCCGCCGGTTTTGGAGACGTTGGAGATCAAAAACTCCCGGATTTCCCCACAAAGCTGGGTTCTCTGCCGGTCATCCAGCGCAGTAAGGTCGTCATGGCCGTTGATTTTCTGTAAAATGCTCACGTTCGACACAACCTAACATATCACTTTTTCTTTTTACCATGCAGGCCATTCAGGGCATGAATCACTCTGCCCACCATGTGAACGATCTGCGTGCAGGAATTGACGGCGAAGGTCTTGCCGATGGCCTTGCCGCCCACGGTCAGCCCCGCCACAAGTGCGGACATGACCAGAGAAACGCCCCGCGGCCAGCCTACCTCCACCTGAGTGAGGATCAGCGCCGCAATGGTCGCCGACGCGCTGCCGGAGACAACGCCGCAGATGTCGCCCACCACGTCGTTGCAGATGGAGCTGACCCGCTCCGCGTTGCGCAGGAGCCGGATGGCCTCCTGGGAACCTGGCACCTTCCGGGCGGCCATGGAATGAAAGGGCTTTTCATCCGCCGTGGCCACCGCCATGCCGATGATATCGAAAACAATGCCCACCATCACGATGGCAAGCAGAATGAGAAAGGCCACGGGAAGGCTGCTGCTGTCCATCACCTCGTCCGAGACCAGGGAAATGATGCCGGAAATGACAACCGTAGATAAGAAAACGGTGACGACCCAGCGGATCGTCTTATGCCGCTGCCGTTTGGCAGCCTCAGGGTCGGTTTTCGCCACGAAAACAGTCTCCTTCTGAGAAATATAGTAAATGAAAAAACGGTGGCAGGCAGAGTAAATCTTACGGCTTAGGTCGGGTTGTTTTTCACCGGATGAAACCTGCCGTTGCCGCACAGGCCGTTTCCATTTCATTCATCCGCCCAAGTGTTGCCATGATAATGGGTACCCGATTGCCACTTAGTCCGTACTGCAATCCCCTGCCTGCCCTTTTACGACAGCCTAGGTGTTTTCCACAACGGAGGAAACCATGGTCTTAGCCTCTTTTGCAGAAATGGTTTCCAGAAGCGATGGCAGCAGCTGCTATGGCCATAGCGGCCGGCTGTCTGGTCTCCTTTTCCCGCATTTCCACGCAAGGCAGGCTACGCTGCACGCAGCACACGATTCTGTGCACCGCCTTGCAGGTTCATACCTGATTCGTACGCGATCGGAGCCGCCTAAGGGCTTCAACCGTCGTCGCACAAGCTTCAAGTCTCCACGGAAACCGGGTCGTATGCGTCATGCCGTTGCGCGCGCCCGGAATCCTTAACCCCCAGCATCCACCCGAAACTGGGCGTAACAAGCAAACACCAGGGACTTCATCGATGTGCCCTTCAAAGGATTTTTAGGCCCTTCCTGGAAGATGGCCACCCCGACTAGGATACTGCACCGTTTAGCTTGTATATTAGCATACTTTCCGTGAATATACAAGTATTTTTTCAATAATTGTATATTCTTTTCTGTTTATTCACAAACGCGGGCATTTTCCCCTTTGCAAAACCAGTCCTCCACGATATCCTTGTGGGTGATTGCGATTTGGATGTCCCCGACTTCCTCCCGGCTGAAAAAGCGAAGGGCCTTGGATTCTTTGCTGATGTGCATTTCCGGCTCCTCCGCCAGCTCCAGCGCGTACACCACGATCACCATGCGCCAGATGCTGCCGTCCCGGAAGGCGGCGATCCGGCCGGGGTTGTCGTACACCGCCAGCTTCCGGAACCGTTCCGGGGCGATGCGCAGTCCCAGCTCCTCATAGACTTCCCGGGCGATTGCCTGCCGTCCGTTCTCCCATTTCTTGCAGCCGCCGCCAACCAGGCCCCAGACGTCGGAATCGCTGCGCTTTTCCAGCAGCAGACGGTTCTTGCAGGTGATGATGGCGTTTGCCCCCAGACGGGCGGGCATGGTGGTTTTCGGCGCGTCCTTGGGGTCGCCGTTGTAAAAGGTCACGATTGCCATAGTGCTTCCTCCCGAGAATCTTCTTCCCTATCATACAACAATTCCCCTGTGATTTCCACCCCGAAAAATCAGTACACTCTGTCCATCAAACACCAGCAGTGGGCGCGGATGGCGTATTTCAGGGCAAACTGCCATTGCCGCCCGTCCGCCGACCCACGGCACAGAAATATTCTCGCTTCCACGCCTACATAGGGAATTTCCTTCACGCTGATGATTTCGTCAATATTCACCCGGATAAGCCCCTGTTCCTCGTCCTCCACCCGCAGCCGCAGCGGGCGGATCTCCCCGTTGGCGCTGCATATCGAAATGACATCCACCGGACACGTTTTTTTCACCATCGCGCCCACCTCCTTTTGTTTCCGTTATTATAGCACATTTGTTCGATATATGCAAGCGGAATTTTCTGGTTGCGCCGCCGCCCGGGGTCTGGTATAATGGGAAAAGAAAAAATATTGGGAGAAGTGCTATGCTGAAATACCCCTGTCTTGTCCTCGACCACGACGATACCGTCGTGCAGAGCGAGGCCACCGTCAATTATCCTTTCTTCTGCTACATTCTCGATCAGTTCCGCCCGGGGACGAAAATCACCCTCCACGAGTACGCCGAGGGCTGCTTCCGTCTGGGCTTTGCCGACATGTGCCGGAAGTGGTACCACTTCACCGAGCAGGAAATTGTGGACGAATACCACGGCTGGCAAACATACATCGTCGATCACATCCCCGCCCCCTTCCCCGGCATCGGAGACATCATCCGCCGCCAGAAGGAAGCCGGGGGCAAAATCTGCGTCGTTTCCCATTCCTGCATCCAGAACATCACACGGGACTACGAAACCCACTTCGGCATCCTCCCCGACGACATTTACGGCTGGGACTTACCGGAGGAACTGCGCAAGCCCAGCCCCTGGCCGCTGGAGCAGATCATGGCAAAATACGGCTATCCCCCATCCCGGCTGCTGGTGGTGGACGATATGAAGCCCGCTTGGGAAATGGCGCGAAGCGCCGGTGTCCCCATCGCCTTTGCCGGTTGGGGACGGAGGGACTACCCGGAGATCACGGAGGAAATGACCCGGCTGTGCGACTTTTCCTTCGCGTCCACCAAAGATCTGGAACAGTTTCTGTTTGACGGGGTGTAGCGGCAATCTTCCGGATTGCGTCTGCTGTAAGGGGAAACATTTACCAGTTTGGCGGTATAATCCCCTTGACAGTTATGGTATAATGACCGTAGAATCGCACAGGGGGTGAGACATCTGGAAAAGGCAAGCGTAAAGGTCATGGCGCGGAACCGGGAAGCCTATCACGAATACTTCGTGGAAGAGGAAATCGAAGCGGGCATCGAGCTGGTTGGCACCGAGGTCAAGTCCATCCGGGCAGGCACGCTGAACCTGAAGGACGCCTGGTGCGGTATCAAGGACGGCGACATGCTCTTGAACCAGATGCACATCTCCCCTTACGATCACGGCAACCGCTTCAACGTTGACCCCCGCCGTCCCCGACGTCTGCTGCTGCACAAGCGGGAGATCATGCGGCTCTACGGCAAAGTCAAGCAGGACGGCTACGCCCTGATTCCCCTGTCCGTCTACTTCAAGGGCAGCCGGGTAAAGGTCAAGGTCGGGCTGTGCAAGGGCAAAAAGCTATATGACAAACGACAGGCTGCGGCAGAAAAGGATGCCAAGCGTCAGATCGACCGCGCCATGAAGGAGAGAAATCAATGAATCCCACATTTAAGATCACCATGGAAAACGGCAGCGTCATCGAGGGCGAGCTGTATCCCGACAAGGCGCCCCAGAGTGTCCGCAACTTCATCGACCTGTGCAACCGCCATTTTTATGACGGTCTGATCTTCCACAGAGTCATTCCCGGCTTCATGATCCAGGGTGGCTGTCCCGAAGGCACCGGTATGGGCGGCCCCGGCTACTGCATCAAGGGCGAGTTCTTCTTCAACGGCGTCAAGAACGACCTGAAGCACAAGCGGGGCGTTCTCAGCATGGCGCGTTCCTCCTCCCCCAACTCCGCGGGCAGCCAGTTCTTCATCATGCACGCCGACGCCAAGCATTTGGACGGTCAGTACGCCGCCTTCGGCAAGGTAACCTCCGGTATGGACGTGGTGGACGCCATCGCCTCCGTCCAGACTGACCGCAACGACCGTCCCCAGATGGAGCAGAAGATTGCCTCCATCACCGTGGACACCCACGGCGAGACCTACCCGGAGCCGAATAAGCTCCCCGATCCTTACGGAAGATTCTAATACTATTTCCTGATTAAAATCTTTGATTTTAATCAGGAAGGCATCGCCT
>ERZ827423.2475-NODE-2475-length-14516-cov-5.378605_pt1 | contig 14516 bp, 15 predicted proteins | sample MGYA00519775_ERZ827423 | MGnify/ENA primary metagenome ERZ827423 (study PRJEB31778, sample SAMEA3449296) | human gut metagenome | biome: human gut; feature: human-associated habitat; material: faeces | place: United Kingdom | collected 2010/2012 ...
TTTTCCGCGCCCGGCTCTTTGCGCCCATCCTGCGCACAGCCGACGCAGGACAGCAATAGTACCGATGTAAGAAGCATTGCTGCAATACATTAGCCATTCCTTCCACGGGACAATCCGTTCGATCTGCGCGAGAAATTCTTTTTTCCTCGTCCGTACCTGTGCCAGTTCGTCACTGAATACAGAGATCGTTATCTGTTTATCCATGGCTTCGTTATATCACATCGCGGCGCTTCTGGCAATTTTTTGTGCGGTGTTGCCTTAGAAATCTGATGCAGTCAGTATACCGCTTATAATCGTGTCACCGTGGGCCAATTCGGCTCACGGTGACACTGCTTGCCGGTGCTATAACGAATGTTGGAGGCAAGTTCACCGTCCAATGTCATTAAGTTAGCAACATTTTTTTCAAATGAACCCCCATAACGAAAGAGTGCATGTAAACGCTTAACCATCGGTACTCTATCACCATCGCAGACATTATGAGAAAATAGACCACACTTCTCTTTCACACCGAATCGTCCAGCCATTCCAGCATGGTAGGAAACCACTGGGCAACGTGGGCGTCACTCAGGCGCCCTTTTTCCGGCTGCTGCACAGCGTCTGTTGCGAGGGACAGTCCATGCTCGCCTTTCGGATAAATGTGCAGTTCCACGGGAACGCCGCACATGACCAGCCTTTCCGCAAAGAACAGCGAATTCTGCACAGGCACCTCCGTGTCCTCCGCCGTATGCCACAGAAACGTTGGCGGCGTCCTTTTGGAAACCTGCGTCTCCAGACTGAACCAGCGAAGCGCGCGCTGCCGCTCCTCTGCGTCCATTTTGCTTCCGAGCAGCCGTTGGAAGCTTCCGCGATGCGCGTATGTCCCACCCGAAATGACCGGATAGGACAGAATCATCCGGTCTGGCCGAAACAACTCTGCCTCCTGAAGGATTGGTCTTCGCGTTTCGTCCGTGCAGCGCTCCAGAAGATATGCGCGCACCTCATCGAGGAAGCGACCACCGTTCCAGTCCGCGTCGTTCCAATGTACGCCAAGGCACATGGCGCAGTGCGCCCCCGCGGAGAAGCCCGCCAGATATACCGCCTCAGACGGGTATGTCTCCCGCAGCTTTCCAACAGCCCACGCAGCCTGTTTCACCGGAATAAGCCCCAACGTGTCCGCGCTCACCTCATATGACAGTATTGCAGCGCGGCAACCCGCGGCGCAGAACGCCTCCGCAATCGGCATACTCTCCCGATCCGACAGCCAGCAGTACCCGCCGCCGGGGAAAATGAGCACCGTTCCGCTTCGTGGATTCCTCGCGCCGACGGATTCGAAAATTGTCATCTTCGCGCCGAATATCCCGTCTGGTGTGATTATCCTGTTTAGCTTTAGGGGAGCGGGCATTCCGTCCGCTCCCTTTCTCTTATTTTGCCACATGGAACTCAAAAAAAGTATTGACGTTGTTGAAGCAAATGTCCTCGATCACGCGTCCCAGTTCTTTCTCCTCGGAGAAATACTCGCCGCGCTCGACCAGTTCGCCGAAATAATTACACAGCACGCGTCGATACAGCTCATGCCGCGGATAGGAAATGAAACTGCGGCTATCTGTCAGCATACCAACGGACAGGCTAATGGGATACAGATTGGCACAGGCAGTAAACTGTCTGGCAATGCCGAACTGCTGATCGTTGAACCACCATGGCGCACCGAGCTGCACCTTTCCCCGTATGCCGTTGGTTTCCCCGTCTGCGGCAAAGCCGGCGGCTAGAACCGCCCATGTTTCAATCTTCGTGCCGTCGAGCGGGTAAAGTATCGTTTTCGGCAGCTCGCCCGCAAGCGTCAGACGGTTGAGCAGCTCACCCACAGAGGTCACAGCGCACTGGTCGTCCGTGCAGTCAAAGCCCGTCGATTGACCTACCAGCCTGACGCCCTTGGTATTGGCATCCAGATAGGTGCCAATATGCAGCTGCATGACATAGCCATTCCGCTTATAAAGGCATGCCATTTCAAAGAGAAACGCGCTCTGGTACTGATCGACCTCACGCTCTGTGAGCGGCGCGTTGCTTCGTGCCTTCCGGAAGATCTCCTCAATTTCCTCCTGCGTGTAGTCCGCCCATGTAAAGTGCGGAATACCGTTGTCGGAGACGGTTGTCCCCGTAGTTTGCCTGAAGAACTGCAACCGGAGTTCCAGTGCCGCAAGCATATCGCGGAAGTTTGTGATTTCAACACCTGCTGCGGCAGAAAGGCCGTTGAGATACGTATCAAAGGTTGGCAGCGTCAGGAACATGGCTTTGTCCGGCCGGAATGCCGTAATCACGCGCACGGGGAACTGCTCCTGCTGGAGCTGCTTATGATAGCGCAGATCGTCGATCGGATCTTCCGTTGTGGAAACCAGCCGTACATTGCTGCGTTCCATGCACCAGCGGCGCGTCATATGGCGCTCGCGGATCAGCCGCTTTGTTTTCTGATAGATTTCTTCCGCATTCTGTTCAGAAACCGGTTCATCAATGTCGAAGTAACGCTTGAGCTCCAGTGCACACCAGATGTAAATCGGATTACCGATCAGCTGCGGCAAAATTCCGGCGAATGCCAGAAACTTCTCATGGTAATCGGCATCTCCCGTAATAAGGCGTTCTTCAATCCCGAATGTACGCATGGCGCGCCACTTGTAATGGTCGCCCCGCAGCCACATCTCGCCCAAGTCCTCAAACTCTTTGTTTTCCGCAATCTCCTGCGGCAGAAGGTGGCAATGATAGTCGATAATAGGCAGCGGCTCAGCGTATTTGTGGTACAGCCGGCGCCCTGTCTCGTTGGTAAGGAACAGTTCCTCACTGAATTGATTTTTCATGCGTCCACCTCAGAATCCGATCAATGCACCGCCGTCAACAGGAATGCAGGTGCCACTGATATACCGTGCTGCATTGCTGCACAGAAATGCTGCCGTCATGCCAACGTCCATCGGATCGCCGACCTTCTTTGCCGGAATGCGCCCCATGATCTTGGCAAGCCGCGGGGGATCGTTGTCAGTCGCTTTATGGAACATTGGCGTGTCGATCCAGCCGGGCGCGATGGCATTGACCGTAATGCCAAACTCGGCAAGCTCCGCTGTCAGCGTGTGGATCATGCCGAGGAATCCCGCCTTGGCCGTGGAATATCCGACAACCATGGGCTGACCGATATAGCTGGTCATGCTGGCTTGAAAGATCACGCGGCCGAAGCTCTGTGCTTTCATATACGGAACAACCGCCTTGGTCATGGCGAAGGAACCAACCAGATGTACATCCAGAACGTTCTTGTAGTCCTCCACCGTCATGTCCCAGATAAACTTCTTGCAATGATTTCCTGCATTGTTAATCAGAATATCGATATGCCCCTGCTCGGCAGCAATACGGTCAACCAACTCCTGCGTGTGCTCCGTATTGGAAATATCAAAGGGGTAGAACTTTGCGTGCCCCTTGAACTCGTCGAGAACCCCCTGCGGTTCCGTGCGGCTGACGACGCAGACCGTCGCTCCCGCACTCACCAGGCAGCGCGTAATACCGAGGCCAAGCCCGGTTGCGCCGCCGGTAACAATTGCGACCTTTCCATTCAGATCGTACCATCCGGGCATATTGAACTTTTTCAGTTGTTCTTCTGTAAATGCGGCCATTTTTTGCCTCCTACATCTTACAGCCGCACGTGAATGCGACTGCCTTTTCCTGATATTTGTATGGGATAAAAAACTCCTTGTGTCCCAGCGACTCGCTTTTGCTCTGCGTGCCGGACGCGACTTCGGCGACCATCTTCATCAGCCGTTCCGTCGTTTCCTCCTGACTCTCTTTTCCCGTCAGGATAGGGCTTGCGTCAAAGTCCATATCGCCCGTCATTCTCGCGTAGGTCGCGGCGTTACCCGTCACCTTGATGCAGGGACCAATCGCCGAACCGATTACGTTCCCACGCCCCGTTACCAGAAAGACAAGGTGTGCGCCGCAGCTCACGAGATCCATCAGCCCTTCGTTATCGTTCGGATTGGTGATTCCGAACTGCATCCAGTAGGGATCCGGCGTGGAATCCAGCAGCCAGAGGCCGGAATGCGGCGCGGCACTGCCGACCTTGATCACGCCTTCGATCGGCTGGGAACCGCTTTTGATAACGGCGCCCATACTCTTTTCCTCGATGGTGGACAGGCCGCCTGCGAAATTGCCCGGGCTGACGGAGTACTGCCGGACGCTTTTGCAGTAATCCAGTGCCTTGTCGTAGGTATATTGCAGTTCTCGTCCGGCCTTCTCGTTGGCGGCACGGGAGGTCAGCAGGCGATCGAGTCCGATTGCCTCAACAATTTCCTCAAAAATCGCCGTTCCGCCAAGATCAACCAGTCGGTCATAGAAGCGCCCGACCACAACATTTCCAGCAAGACCGCTTGTATAGTCTGATCCGCCGCACTCCGCGCCAATTACAAGGTCGTGAAAGCCCATTTCCGCACGCAGTGTGGTGCGCAGCCGCTCCAGCGCAGACGCGACCCACGCCGTTCCTCTTTCAACGGCCGGTAATGTTCCGCCCTCCGCTTGAATGGACAGCCATGCGGTATCCTTTCCCGCTTTTGCCGCAATGTCGGAGAGCCATTCCGGCTGGATATATTCGCAGCCAAGGCCGACCGCCAGCACCGCGCCGACATTTGGGTGACGAATCAGTGCAATCAGCAGATTAACGGCATATTGATTGTCCGTACAGCCGTCAAACCCCACCAGCTCCACATCAACGTTATCCGATCTTCTGACGATCTGCTGCGCCACGAACTCGGCGCATTTGACCGTATAGATTACCAGCACGCGGTTTCGGATCCCGATGCGTCCGTCTGCACGGAGATAGCCCTGCCATCTTAACGCTTTCCAGTTCATTGCTGCACCTCATTCATACTTCGTGTCCTTCGGTGCGCCGGTAAGTACATCCAGGTGGCTGGATCTCTCGTCGTAAACGCTTCGCATCACATGCAGATGCACCCATGCACCTTTTGGGATGTTCGCGGTCGAGCGTCCGATCACAACACCGTATTTGACAATATTCTGTCCATCGGCGATATCACGCAGTGCGATCTTGTGCCCCACCAGGATGTTCTCTGCCGCTGTGACCAGTATCGGCGCGCCCGTCCCGTGAATCTGTACCACTGCTCCTGCCGGGATTTCTGAAAGCGCGGTCGCAACGTTATCGCGGGCCTCGATTTGGAAGGCAGTCAGCGTGTTCTCCATACCTGCCGTCCCCCCTTTTTTACAGAATGCCAAACTCGGCAAACGCTTGTGTCGCGCTCATGCCGCCTTCGATTGCCTTGCGAACCTTCTTTTCTCCCGCGGCCTTGACAAGCGCCTTTTCCAGAACCTCATCCTTGATCTCCTTGGGAATAATCAACACACCGTCGATATCTCCGAAAACGAGGTCTCCGTCATGAATGGTAACCTGCCCGATTTCGATCGTACAGCGGTAGTCAAAGACATATGTCCGGATTGAGGAGTCCTGCGCCCAGGTTGCGCGGCAAAAGACCGGGAAGTTCTGAGAAAGCACCTGCGGCGTATCCCGGCTGAAGCCGTCCAGCACGGCGCCGACCGCGCCGCGGGCCTTGGCGGTTGCCGTGAGCAGCTCGCCCCAAAGCGCGCTGTTGTGCGCGCCGGTCGCAACATAGATTTCATTGGGGCGAAGCTGATCGAGGGCTTCGGTCAGATAGCCAAAAGGTTTTTTCGGCTCGCCGAACACATCATTTTCCAGCACCGTGCAGGCATAGCCCGCCAGCTTGAGCCGGTTGTCCGGCTCGCTGCGGTCGATGAACGCCTCCGCCGACACAAGAGACTCCAGCGGCTTGATCTGCGCGGGAAGGAATTGGTGCGGGTAACCCATCTGGTCGAGAATGTCTCCGACGACCGGAGTGTAAAGCTTCTCCTTCATCAGAGCAAACATTTCTTCATTATTTTTCCACTGAGGCATAGTCTTCTCCTTAGCCATACATAAGGCGCGGCAGCCACATAAAGCTTTCGGGAAAATAGGTCAGGAAAATCAGCGCTATAACCATGGTTATGTAGAATGGAATCATATGCTTTGTGAGCTTTTCAATCTTAATACCGGAAATCGCGGATCCGATAAAGAGCGTGGAACCGACCGGAGGCGTCAGCAGACCAATGCCGAGGTTCAGCACCATCATGACGCCAAGATGGATCGGGGACAGGCCGAGGGACATCCAGATCGGAAGAATGACAGGGGTAAGCATCAGGATCAGGCATGCCATTTCAATCAGGCATCCAAGGATGAGCATCAGACCATTCAGCATCAGCAGGATGAGGAACTTGTTGTCGGTAATCGACAGCAGGCCGCGGGAAACCATTTCAGGCACCTTGAGATAGGTAAGCAGATAGGTAAAGGCGCCGGACACGCCGATCAGAATCAGAACCTTACCCAGCATGGTGGTAACGTTGTGGAAAATACGCGGGATGTCCTTCCAGCTGAAACCGCGATAAATAAACAGACCGACAACCAGCGACCAGACGACAGCGCAGGCGGCGGATTCCGTCGTCGTAAAGACACCGGCAATAACGCCGACAACCACAAACAAAACGGCAAGCATACCCCAGATTGCTTTGAGGAAGGAACGCCCCAACGCTCTCGGGCTGAATCGCCCAGTGACGGGAATGTTATGCTTAACGGAATAATAATAGGAGTAAACCATCAGCGCGACAGACAGCACAACGCCGGGTACATAGCCGGCGACAAACAGCTGGCCAATGGAGACGGAGGTGATACCCGCCGCAGCAAGCGTATAGATGACCATATTCTGGCTGGGCGGAACAAGAATGCCTTCCACGGAGCTTGCCATCGTCAGGCAGGTAGAAAACTCGCGGTCGTAGCCCTGATCCTCCATCATCTTGATCTCAATGGGGCCGAGAGAAGCGCAGTCCGCGGAGGAAGAGCCGGAAATACCGCCGAAGAAGAACGATGCGACAACGTTGACCATTGCCGCGCCGCCGCGGAACCAGCCAACCAGCTCTTTGGAAAAGCTGATCAAGGTATCCGTAATGCCGCCCGCGCTCATCAACTCACCCATGAGGATGAAAAAAGGTACCGCAAGCAGCGTATAAGAATTCAAATTGCCGACAAACTTAAGCGCCATCTGCACCGGATTGATGCCGAGATAGAAGAAATCAATCAGAGATGCAATTCCGATGGCAAATACAATCGGCACGCGAAGGAAAACCAGAGTCAGAAAAACGCCCACCAGGATAATTGTTGCAATTGCAGTCGTACTCATTTTGTCAGCCTCCCTACCCACTGAGAAATCAAACCGAAAATATACGCAACGCCCGTAACCGGCATGGAAAGGTACATATAGCGATACGGGATCTTAATGCCGCCCATCACGTTGTTTCTTGCATGCGCCATCAGCTGGACGCCATACACGATCAGGAAAACGGAAAAAACAACAATCAGGATCGTTGCAAGAATGTCCGTCAGCAAAACGCCTTTTTTTCCAAGCTTGTCGTCGAACATTGTCACCTTCAGATGCTCATCTGAACGGACACAGATGGAAGATCCGAGAATACTCATCCATGTGAGCAGGAAAAGGGAAAGCTGCTCGCCCCACATCGGAGAATCATGCATGATATACCGGCCAAAAAATATGTAGAAAACAATCGCGACCAACGCCGCAAGCAGCGCTACACAGATATACTTGATGAGTCCGAAAACCACGCGGTCAATCGGATCCCACACCCTCTTGAATTTTTCCAGAGTCATAGTGACGTTCCTTTCATATGAAAAGTGAGGCTATGCTGTAATACTATTTCTTAATAAAATGATTTCATCATTTTATTTAAGCCGTTTCACGGCAGACCGCCTGGGCGGCGGTAAGAAATGTATTGACTTCGTTTTTTAGCGGCAGTGGCCGCAATCCTGCGGCCGAATAAAACGCTTTTAAGCGTTTTATTAAAAACTTGTATAAAAAGGTCTTTATAAATCGGAGGTGCTGCACGCATGTGCAGCGCCTCCCCACGCAAAGAATGCCGCGAATCAATAATTACCGCTCTGAAGACGTGCAATCAAATCGGCATCGTGCGCTGCGTAAACGTTCGCACATGCTTCCTGCCATTTGCTGAGATCCGTTACCTCCAGCTTGGTGATTCCCTTCTCGGCAAAGGAATCAAACACTTCCTGTTCCTGTTTGGCGTTAAAATCATAACAGGCGGCGGAAGCAGCCTTGGCGGCTTCGTTCATCCAGCCCTTCTGCTCGTCGGTCAGGGAATTCCACTTATCCTTGTTCATCAGAATAACGCCGCAGCCAAAGGTATGGGCATCCGTGATGAAATAGGGCGCTACTTCGTTGAAGGAATTTGCCACATAGGATGTCACACCGTTCTCGGCGCCGTCGACGACGCCGGACTGAAGAGAGGTGTACAGTTCTGCGTAAGCGATAGGCGTGGCGGAAGCACCGAGTGCGTCCATCGTACTGACCATCAGATCGGTCTCGGGGACACGAATCTTTAAGCCCTTCATCATATCCAGGGTAAACTCGGTGGGCTTGCCAAGCTTTTGATAGGCTTTCTGCGTGATAAACATCTGGCGCGGGCCTTCCACAAGCCAGCCGAGCGCAACGTATCCGCAATCAGCAGCGTCCACGGAATCAAGCATTTCCTGACCGAGGCTGGAATCCGCCATCGCCTTAAACTGCTCCATATCCTTGAACATGAACGGCAGGCCGGTCAAACCGATGGTTTCGGCGCCGTAGTTGGGCAGAGAGGACGCATTGCCGCGGAAAATGTCAAGCGTACCCATCTGGATGCCTTGCATAGACTCCTTCTCGTCGCCAAGCGTACCGTTCGTAAAGAGGTCGATGGTCATTGCGCCGCCGGAAACCTCCTCCAGCTTGGCTTTGAACGCTTTCGCGCCTTCGGTCGCGCCGTAACCGTCGCCGTTGACCTCGTTCCATCTGAGTACGATCTGTTCTGCCTGAGCTTTTGCGCCATTAGATTGGGTCGCGGTTCCGTCCGACTGCTTATTGCCACACGCCGCAAGAGAAATCACCATCACGGCAGCAAGCAGACCTGCAAGCATTTTCTTCATTCAAATTTCTCCTTCTAAATTAAATATTTGTCGATAGGGTATTGACAGATTACATAAACTGTGCTAAAACGTTTTAGTAATCCCTTGTGCAAAGAATACATCCTTTTCCCGGACTTGTCAATAGCAAATGTTATATTTTTGTAAATTACGCCCCTAAATATTGCTTTTTTGTGAATAATACTCAATCTAAGGGATGAATCTTTGTGCATTCGGATAAAACGTTTTTGTTGGAGGTTTTATGATTATTACCAAGTTTGAATCCTGGTGGGTCGAACGCGGCAGGTGCCTGTTCGACGAAAAGCGCCAAGGCGGCGCAAAGATGGGCTGGGACGTTATTGCCATCAAGCTCACAACAGATACCGGCATCGAAGGAATCGCAACCTGTATGGCTGCTCGCAGCGGCGCAGTCAGCGAAAGCTACCTGCAGGAAAGCATCGCGCCCGTTGTACTGGGCAGGGATCCCCATGATCGGGAAGCAATTTTTCAGGAGCTTTGGGTTATCGACCGTCACGAGGCGTTTTTCCCTGTTTTTCTTCCCGGGCCTGTTGATGTAGCCTTATGGGATATCTGCGCCAAGGAGGCCGGACTGCCGCTTTACAAGTACATCGGCGCATACCGCGACAGTCTGCCGGTTTATGCCAGCAGCAATTTTCTCCCGACCGTGCAGGATTATGTCAACGAGGCGCTCTACTATAAAAGCAGAGGCATCAAGGGCTACAAGGCGCACCCCTACGGCCCCGCCGAGTTTGACATGAAGGTCCATGCGGCTGTCCGTGAGGCGGTTGGACCGGATTTCGTTCTGATGACCGATCCTGTCGGTGATTACACTCTTGCCGACGCCATCCGCGTAGGACGGCAGCTTGAAAAGCTTGACTACAAGTGGTTTGAGGAGCCCTTCCGCGACTTTGAGTTAAACAAATATACACAGCTTTGTGCGGCTCTGGACATCCCCATCACCGCCACCGAAACAACGCGCGGCTGTCACTGGGGTGTGGCGCAGGTCATCAATCAGCAAGCCGCGGATATTGTACGCGCAGACGTCTCCTGGAAGCATGGTATTACCGGCACCCTCAAAATCGCGCATCTTGCCGAAGCGTTTGGCATGAACTGTGAAATCCATACCACAACCATGAACTATATGGATCTCGTCAACCTGCATGTGAGCTGCGCGATCAAGAACTGCGAGTATTTTGAATATTTTGTTCCCGAGGACAACTATCGTCTTCCCATGAAGGGGGATCTTCCCATCGACAGTGACGGCGTCATCCATGTCCCGAACGCCCCCGGCGTCGGTGCAGAGCTTGACTGGGAGCTGATTGAGCGCGCCTGCCACCACTACGTGTGTCAGGAATACAAAAAATAAGGGCAATATCTCCCGAAATTGCCCTTACCTCCTAAAAGAAGTGGTAGTGGTAGCGTCCATGCTCATACATGGTCAAATTGCTTGCAAAGACAACCTCACTGCCAACATAGATTGTTTTATCCTCAGGCTTCTTCCCGCTCACCAAATACTCCACCAGCGTCCGCACCCCAATATAGCCTTGCGCATAGGGATTTTTCTGAATGCTGTTGTTCAATACCCCTCTGCGTATCAGCTCCAGCGTTTCCTCCGAAAGATCTGAGCCGACTGCAAACAGCCGCTGCGCTTTCCCACTGGCTTCCAATGCCTGCCCAAGCAAGAACGTCCCCTGGGAGTAGACGCTGCAGCACGCAGCAACATCGGGATTTTGAATGCCTTCCAAAACAGCCTCGGCGTGTACGCTGTCTATCGTCCACATATGATCCATATAGATCCGATTCGTCCGGCCATGCTCATGCAAATACCGTTCAAAGCCGCGAACCACAGCTGTATGCGACGCCCAGTCTGGGTTGCCTGCGCACAGGAAAATGCTGCCGAATTCCGGTATATGGCTGGTCACAAGCTCAGCCATCGTCCGTCCGATAATGTCATAGTCGGGTTGGACGCAGCAAAAGTACTTGCTGTAGGGATTTGCCGAATTGATGAACACAATGGGTATTTCTTTTTCCTCTAAGCAAGCCCAATCCGCCTCCGAGATCTTATCCCTGTCAATGTGGCCTACAGCCAAAAGGCCGTCAAGCCGGTCTTCCTCCACCATTCGGCGGAGGTCAACAAAGGACGTGCTGCTCCTGTCTGCTTCATCATCAAAGGGAAGCTCCGTACACACAAGATTGGCGGTACTCATATTTATATAGTCATGCACGCCGCGCCATATCTGCGTATAGTAGTAGCGGTTATTCCCGCTCTCCGTCGGCACCAGAATTGCAATTCTGCGCGCACCACGCTTCAGGCTCGATGCTGACGCATTTGGCGTATACCCAAGCTCCTGTGCCGCGTTACGCACGCGCACCCTGGTTTCGTCGCTGACTCCCGCCTTGCCACACAGCGCAAGATGCACCGAGCTGATCGAGACTCCGGCTTTCTCAGCCACATCCCGAATCGTTACCTTTTTATCCATCGTCAGTACCCTTCCTCATTTGGTTTTTGCTATTATACAATACTTTTTTTCAAAAATCCATACCATGTTAAAGGAGATCGCATATCATGCACAATGAATTAAGTAACAAAGTCGGTATAGTGACCGGCGGTTCCAGCGGCATCGGCTTCCAAATTGCCAACGTTCTCGCGGAGGCGGGGGCAACGGTCTATGTCATCAGTCGGACCGGTCAGCCCAAGGAGGGCTACGGCAGCAGCGTCCCCGGTGTGATCCACATCAAGGGAGACATTGGCGATGCCGGCTCCATGACTGCGCTACTGGAGGAAATCACCGCGCCAAACGACGGTGTACTGGATTTTCTGGTCAACAATGCCGGCGTTTCTTACAAATGCCGCGCCGAAGACTTTCCTATGGATTGGTTTGATCAGATTATGGATGTCAATGTGAAGTATGTCTTTCAGTTGAGCGTTCTGTGCTATCCTCATCTCAAGAAATCCGCCGGGCGCGGGCGCATCGTCAACATTACGAGCATGAGCGCGCATTTGGGCTTTTCCGAGGTCGTCCCCTACTGCACCAGTAAGGGCGCTGTGCTGGCTATGACGCGCGGCCTTGCCGTCGAATGGGCTGGCGACAACATTTGTGTCAACTCCATTGCCCCCGGCTGGTTCCGCAGCAAAATGCTTCAGCAGGTCGTGGATGAGGAGCGCGAGAAAAAAATTCTTGGACGTATGCCTTTCCACGCCTATGGTGACACCCGCGATCTGGGCGAGATGGCACGCTTCCTGATTGGCCCCGGCGCTTCTTATATCACCGGTCAGGACTTCGCTGTTGATGGCGGCGCATTGGCGTTCGGGTATTAAAGCAAACACCTGCGTTATCTATACAGCCAAAACCCGCATCCTCAGCTTGGATGAAAGAGAATTTACCCATTTACCTGTGCGCCATGTTTCGTATTCTGTCCGGTGCGCAGGAGCAGCACGGCGGCAATCGCCATTGCGCCGAATGCCACATGGGACAGACCGTCACCGATGAAGGAAAACCGCTTCAGCACCAGCGTCACGCCCAGCAGGGAGGAGCAAAGCGCGATCAGCACACCGACAATGAGCGCATAGCGGACAAAGGGGTATGCCCAATAGAGAGCCAGCTTTTCCAAGATAGCATTCACTGTGCATCACCGCCTTTCTCTGCGGCAAACAGCCGCCCCTGCGGGCTTTGGAGATATGCCTCCTTTGTCCCGAAGAAAACAGTGTCGCCGATATGCAGAATATGGCTGGCGTATCGGACGGCGGCAGCCACATCGTGAGAAATCATGATCACGGTGATGCCGTCCTCACGGTTGAGCTTTTCGATGAGCGTATACATTTCCGCCGTCACCTTGGGGTCAAGCCCCGAAACAGGCTCATCAAGAAGCAGCATTTTTTGCGTGGCGCACAGTGCGCGGGCAAGCAGCACCCGCTGCTGCTGACCGCCGGACAGCTCCCGATAGCACCGCCTTGCGAGCCGGGTGATCTGCATTTTCTCCATGGCGTCCACCGCAAGTTTCTTTTCTTCTTTGTTATAAAAAGGACGGCTGCCGCAGCGTCCCTGGCACCCGGAGAGAACGATCTCTCTCACGGCTGCCGGGAAGTCCTTTTGTACCACTGTCTGCTGCGGCAGATAGCCGATCTCGTTTTTCCTCAGCCCATCGCCCGTCAAAATTCTGCCGCTGATGGGCGTCTGCAGGCCGAGAATTGTTTTCATAAGGGTACTCTTGCCGGAGCCATTTTCTCCCACGATGCAAAGATAGTCGCCTGCAAAGACCTCAAAATTGAGGCCTTGCAGAACGGGCTTTCCATCGTAGCCGGCACAAAGATTTTGACAAGTGAGCTGAGCCATAGACCTACCTCCTTACCCCAACGCTTCCTTCAGCACGGAGAGATTTTTCTCCATAACGGAAAGGTAGGTGGCACCGTTTGCCACGTCCTTGGAGGTGGTGGACTGCATGGAATCCATGGTCAGCACCTTCTGATTCTTCCCGGCGGTGTTCTGGACGATGGTTTCCGCGATCCTGTGCTGTGCGCCCTCGATGGTCAGCACGCAGGGAAGTCCCAGTTCGTCCACCTTCTTAGCAAGGAACGAAACGGTTTCAAAGCTGGCCTCGGTTTCGGCAGAGCAGCCCGCAAAGGCGGCGTAGTAGCGCAGACCGTAATCATCCACCAGATAACGGAACGGGAAACGGTCGCCAAACAAAACGGTCTTATGGGCCGCACCGTCCACGGCTGCCTTATAGTCTGCGTCAAGAGCAGCCAGCTTGTCCCTATACGCCGCAGCGTTGGCGATATAGGTGTTCTTGTTGTCCGGGTCGATGGCACACAGCGCATCCGCAAGCGTCACGCAGAGTGTCTGGGCGTTCTTCAGGGACAGCCAGACGTGCTCGTCCTTTTCCTCCCCATGGTCGTGCCCCATCAGCTCGTCAAGGATGTCCTCTGCGGAAAGCGCATCCTTCACAAAAAACGGATTGGTCTTGGCGCTCATCAGCGCATCGAAGCCGTCGTTGCCGAAGTAGATATGGAAATGCTCCGCCTCGCCCGGCTCGTGCCCGTGATCGTTAAACTGAACATATCGAGGGGCATCGGTGCTGTCGGTCTCAAATTGATAGCGGACGCTGCTGATGTCTCCGTCCTCGCTCAACACCGGGCTGTAACCAGCGTAGGTGTAATCGGCAGATTGGGTCGATCCATCCGCAAAAGTGAATGTGATTGTGCTGCCATTGATGGCGATACTGGTCGCATCGCATTCCCATGAGCCGGTATATCTTTCTCGATAGGTATCGGCTGTGGTGGTGTCATCTCCGTCCTCTTCAGCGAGGTGTTCCAAATATTCGTCCAAGTCGCCGTTGACCAGCAGAGGATGAATGGATTGCCAGTCTCCCGCAAATTCAGAAAGAGTGCGGTCTTGAATGTCTGCGGTGTCAATTTCGCCGCCATGGTCATGCTCGTGCTCGGATTCCTGCATACCCTCAACCAGTT
>ERZ827423.2480-NODE-2480-length-14495-cov-4.871330_pt1 | contig 14495 bp, 17 predicted proteins | sample MGYA00519775_ERZ827423 | MGnify/ENA primary metagenome ERZ827423 (study PRJEB31778, sample SAMEA3449296) | human gut metagenome | biome: human gut; feature: human-associated habitat; material: faeces | place: United Kingdom | collected 2010/2012 ...
TTCGTGCCTTTTTGTGCCTTCCGCACAGCGGAAAGGAATGGTCATAACGATGAGACGAATTCTTGCATTTTTGCTGACGATTGCCGTATCGCTTTCCGTTTTTCTGCTGCCCTGCACGGCGGCGGCGAGCTATCCTTTTTATGATGTGCGAAAAACCGCATGGTATGCAAATGCGGTGCGCTATGTATACCAAAATCATCTGTTTGCCGGTACGGACGACACAACTTTTTCGCCGGAGGACTATCTGACGCGGGCGATGCTTGTCAGTGTTTTGTGGCGGCGCGAGGGCAGCCCCGAGATGAGCGAGGAAAACCCGTTTTGGGATGTGCCGGACGGCACATGGTATACGGAAGGGGTCGTCTGGGCGGCATCGCAGGGAATTGTCAGCGGCACCGGGGAAGGCATGTTTGAGCCGAATGCAAACATCACGCGGGAGCAGCTTGCCGCCATTATGATGCGCTATACGAGGTATCTTTCGGTCGATGTGGTTCCGGGAGCGGATCTTTCCTCGTTTGCCGATGCGGATACTGTCAGCTTTTGGGCACGCGAGGCGATGTCCTGGGCAAATGCTGCGGGCATTCTGAGCGGCATTCCGCTGGACGGCGCGCTTTATCTTGACCCGCGCGGCAACGCAACGCGGGCGCAGGCGGCGTCGATTTTGCAGCGGTATATCACGTTCACGCTCGGCATCGAGGACGATTGGGACGGAGAGATTGAAGAGCCGGAGCGTTCCGATCTTGGGGAGCTGCCGCCGTTTGAGCCGGATGAAACCCAGCTTGCGTATGTGCTGGAGGTTTTGCGCCTTGTGAATGAAGAGCGCGCAAAAGAAGGGATTGCCCCGCTGGAGCTTTCCGAGGAGCTTTGCTCGGTCGCAACCCTGAAGGCGCAGGACATGGCTGTTTTCGGCTATTTTGAACATGAAAGCCCGAATTTCGGCGCTCCCGATGAAATGCTCGATGCTTTCGGTATTCACTGGCACCTGTCCGGGGAGAATATAGCGGCGGGCTATCAAACGCCGAAACAGGTGATGGACGGATGGATGGATTCTCCGGGGCATCGCGCCAATATTCTGAACCCGGGATATGGGAAGCTCGGCGTCGGATATCTCACGGGGCTTGGCGAGTATTCAAGCTATTGGGTGCAGACCTTTACGGACTGAGCCCTGCCTGCAAAAGCTTTGCAAAAAAAGGAGAGCGCTTATGTGTACTGCGGCATGTTATAAAACAAAGGATTTTTATTTCGGCAGAACGCTGGACTATGAATTTTCCTACGGCGACCGGGTTGTGATCACGCCGCGCAATTTTCCGTTTTCTCTGCGGCACGGCGGAGTGCTTGAAAAGCATTTTGCCATGATCGGCATGGCATGCGTTATTGACGGCTATCCGTTGTATTACGATGCGGTGAACGAGGCGGGGCTTTGCTGCGCCGGACTTAATTTCGTGGGGAACGCCGTTTATGAAAAGCCGGCGCAGGGGCGGAGAAATCTTGCGCAGTTTGAACTGATTCCGTTTTTGCTCGGCAGCTGCAAAAGCGTTGCCGAGGCAAAGGGGATGCTGCGCGAGATATGCCTGACGGATACCCCGTTTTCCGAAAAACTGCCGACGGCACAGCTGCACTGGCTCATTGCCGATGCAGAGCAATGCATCACTTTGGAATGCACGGCGGACGGCATGCACATTTACGAAAATCCCGTCGGCATTCTGACCAATAACCCGCCCCTGCCGCAGCAGCTGTTTGCGCTGAATAATTATATGCATCTTTCCGCTGCGGCGCCGCAAAACACCTTTTCGGAAACGCTTGCGCTTGCGCCGTACAGCCGCGGCATGGGGGCGCTCGGGCTGCCGGGGGATCTTTCCTCCATGTCGCGCTTTGTGCGCGCGGCGTTTGTCAGGCTCAATTCCGTTTCCGAGGATACGGAGGAAAAAAGCGTGAGCCAGTTTTTCCACATTCTCGGCAGTGTGGATCAGCAGCGGGGCTGCTGCAAGCTGGAAAACGGGCAGTATGAAATTACGCTTTATACCTCCTGCTGCAATGCATCGCGCGGTATTTATTATTACACCACCTATGGCAATCACTGCATCAGCGCCGTTGATATGAACAGGGAAAATTTGGACGCGGGCACGCTGCTTTCCTATGCGCCGATCATCACAGAGCAGATTTTTTACCAAAACTGAAAATCGACCGTGGGAATATCGCGAAAATATTGCTTTGGGCGACGCGGAAAGACGCGGCGGCTCTTGACAAATTCTTGCTTTGTGTTATAATTTAAAAAAAAAGGAAAATGGAGATAATACTATGAGCGGTATGTTCAATTTTGCGGCGCTGGGCATATTCTCCGTGGTTGCGATTGTTTTTGCGATTGCTGCAACGGTGTTGGCATTTATTTTTATCGTCCCCGAAAAGAAACGCGAAAAACTCGGGACATTCGGCAAATTCGTACATGACACGGTGAACTTCAAATATCTTATCGTGGAGAAGATTCTGCAGGCTCTGTATATTTTTGCAACGGCATATACGATTCTTTGCGGCTTCTTCATGCTGTTCATGACCACAACTACCTGGACCGGTACGCGTTGGCTCGGCGGCTGGGGTATTCTTTTGATGCTGCTCGGACCGATCGTGATTCGCCTTTTGTATGAGCTTTTGATGATGGCGGTGCTGCTTGTCAAAAATGTCATCGAAATCAACTGCAAGCTTCGCGCGCAGGACGGCGCCAAGGCAAACGATGTGTTTGCCGCGCCCGATATGTCAGGCTTGCGCGAAAAGCTGCAGAAAAAGTTTGCAAAAGAGGAGCCGGAAAAGCCGACCTTCTGCGCAAAATGCGGCACGAAGCTGGACGAGGGCGGCGCTTGCCCGAATTGCACGGCACAAAGCAACGATCAAAAGTGAGAAAAACGGGACCTGTGCCGCACGGTGCAGGTCCTTTTTCGGGAGGGGAAAAGCAATGCACGAATGGTATGAACCGAGCCTGCCGAGCGGCTATGCCCCGGTGCGTGTGATCGATGTGAAAAACAAAAGAACCGCGCTTTTGCTCAATTTCGCGGCGCTTGGTGTGATGGTGCTTTTTGGTGTGCTCGGCGTTATTTTGCTGCCGCTGCGCGGTTTTTGGGCGGCCTTTGACTTTTTTCACTACGGCATTTTTCTCGCAGCGCTTCTCCTTTATATCGTTTTGCATGAGCTTTTGCACGGGCTTGCCTATTTTCTCATGACACGGCAGAGGTTGACCTTCGGCTTAACGCTTTCCGCTGCGTTTTGCGGTGTGCCGAATATTTATGTGTATCGCAAAACCGCGCTGATTGCGCTGCTTACGCCGTTTGCGGTGTTCCTGCCGATTTTTGCAGCGCCTGTTTTTCTGCTGCAAAATCCGTTTGACCGGTTTGCCTGCCTGTGCCTGCTAGCCATGCATCTTGGCGGCTGTGTGGGCGATTTGTATGACACGCTGCTGCTTTTGCTTTGTCATCGGGACAAAACGGTGCTCATGCGGGACACGGGGCCCGCGCAGATGATTTATCAGATGCAATAAGGAGGTGCGCTTTGGTGGCGAATATTCTTGAATATCTGGAATGGAGAGGCGATCTGCCGCTTTCCTCCGTTCCGTTTAACGAGGTGGATGCGGCAATTTTGGCAAGGCTTTCCTATTTGCCGCTGGAGGCAGTGCTTGAAAACCAAGGCGGCACAAAGCAAAGCGGCAAGGCAAAAGAGCTGACCGTTGCGCAGGCAATGGAGGCGCTTGCAGCGGCGGATGCGGAGCAGCTGCGGTTTCTGTGGCATGAAGACCCGAAGCTGATCAATGCGCTGCGGGCAAGCAGACGCTTTGCGCAGCTCCCGATTTTTTCCTATTCCGAGCGCCTTGATATTCCGTCACAGACGCAGTTTGCGGCAGTGAGTATTCGCCTGGCTCCTGCTCTATGCTATGTTTCCTTCCGCGGCACGGACGATACGCTTGTCGGCTGGCAGGAGGATTTGAATATGGGCTTTCTCTGCCCTGTCCCCTCGCAGGAGCTTGCAGTGGAATATTTGGAGGCGCTTGCAAAAGAGAGCACGGACGAATATATCACCGGCGGGCATTCCAAGGGTGGCAACCTTGCGGTGTATGCGGCTGCTTTTTGCACCGAGACGGTGCAAAAACGGGTGCGCACGGTTTATAATTTCGACGGCCCGGGCTTTGTGGATCGTGTTCTCGGCGCGCCGGGATATCTTGCCGTGTGTGACCGAGTGCAGACCTTTGTTCCGCAATCCTCCGTGGTGGGGATGCTGCTTGGGCACGAAGAAAAGCACACCATTGTGCACAGCGAGCAAAAAGGGATTTTGCAGCATGATCTGTATTCCTGGCAGACAAAGCGTGCAAGCTTTGTTTGCCTTGAAACCGTCGATAAGGCGAGCCGCTTTATCGATTCTACCCTGAAGGCATGGATGGCGGATATGGATACCGAGCGCCGCGCGCAGTTTGTCGGCACGCTCTACACAGTGCTTGCGCAGACCGGCGCGCTGACGCTGAAAGATTTAACGGGAAATTGGTTTATAAGTGCTAAGGCGATGCTGAAGGGTATAAAAAATTTGGATGAGGATACCAGGCGGGCAGTGGGCCAGGTGCTGCGGCTCCTGCTCAAAAGCACGCGCAGCGGCTTTGCGCAGCTGGCGGAAAAAGGAGAAGCATAAAGATACGGGGATGGAAACAGTTCCATCCCCGTATTTTTATTTAATGTAAGGATGCGGTAAAGCAGATGCGGTTCTCCCCCTTGCATACGGCATGAATCTCACCGCCGTGCGCCTGCGTAATGCTGCGCGCAATGGACAGCCCGATGCCAAATCCGCTGCCCGAGCGTGCCTTATCCGAGCGATAAAAGCGGTCGAAGAGCTTTTCCGTTTCGGCAGGGTCAAGCGCTTCGCATTCGTTTTCCACGCTGAGCACCGCGCCGTGCTTTGCGCGCGAAAGCGTCAGCAGAATCGGCGTTTTGTCTTTGGCATATTTCACGGCATTGTCAAGCAGGATGGAAAGCAGCTGGCGAATGGCATATTCATCGCCGTTATACGAAATGCCGCTTTCGATCTCCGCCAGGAGCATATGCCCCGAGGCATCTGCAAAATCGCGGAAGGAATCAACGGTTTCCGCTGCGGCATCGCTGATGCAAAAGGGCGATTTTTTCAGAGGTGATTCTTCCTCGTCCAGCTTGGAAAGCGTGACAAGGGCGTTGACAAGCTCCGTCAGCTTTTCCGTCTGCGCCTGTGCTTTGTCGATCCATTTCTGCTTGCCGTTTTCCATTTCCAGCACTTTCAGGCTGGTTGCTATCACGGTGATGGGGGTTTTGAGCTCATGCCCCGCATCCGTGATAAATTGCTTTTGCTTTTGTGCCGCCTTTACCATAGGCTCAATGGCGCGGCGCGAACAGAACACAATGATCAGATACACAAGCCCGATGCAGCACGCGGTCACAAGGGCGGAAATTGCCGCCAGGGAGAGCATGGCGCGGCGCTGCTGGTGAATATCGAGAAAGATCGCCATATAGCGGTTTTCCCCGTGCGCGACGACATAATATTTATAGCCGTTTGTATATCCGAAGCCCGCTCCGTGTTTTACTGCGAGCGCAAGATAAGGATCGATATCTTCTTTTGTAACGGAGGCAATTTTTCCGAGATCCGCCTGCGTCAGGGTCCCTTGTGCGGTATAGCGCAGTACGAAATAGCGCGTGGAAAACGGGGTTTCCGGAGTGAATTGCCCGTCCGGTTTGCCGTTTGGCCGTGCGCCCGGATTTTGAGGCAGCGTGCCGCTGTTTTGCGCAATGGTTTGCAGCATTTCCCGCAACTCTGCATTGACATTGACGGCATTTGCAAGATTGACCGCAAGGCAAAGCACCGTCAAAACCGCAGCGACCGCAAGCGTTGCAATGCGGATAAAGCGTTTTTGAAGCCGTTTAATCATTTGTCGCCTCCAAAGCATATCCAAGCCCGCGGTTGGCACGGATTGAGACGCCCGAACCGATCGCTTTTAATTTTTTGCGTAAATTGGAAAGATGCACCCAAACAACATTGATCTCCGCATCGCTGTCCCAGCCCCAAACACGCTCCATGATGCGGTCGGCGGAAAAAACGATGCGCGGAGAGCGCAAAAACAGCTCCATGAGCTGAAACTCTTTGCCGCTCAGGCGCACGGCCTCCCTGCCGCAGCATAGCAGCCCGGAGGAGCAATCCAGAGAAATATCCGCATAGCGTAAAACCGTCGGCTTATATTCCTCGCTGCGGCGCAGCATGGCGCGCACGCGGCTGATCAGCTCATCCGGCTCGAAGGGCTTTGGCAGATAATCGTCTGCACCGCTGTCAAAGCCGAGAATGCGGTCCTGCTTTTCTCCCTTTGCCGTCAGCAGCATAATCGGCGTTTTGATCCCATCGTCGCGCAGGCGGCGCAAAACCTCAATGCCGTCAAGCCCGGGCATCATAATATCAAGAATGACAGCGTCATATTCGGCGCTTTTTGCATAATCGTAGGCATCGGTTCCGGTGTATACCGCGTCCACGGAAAACTGATTTTTCTCAAAGAAAACCGTCAGTGCCTCCGCAAGGTCCCTCTCATCCTCCGCAATTAACAGCCGCATGCTTTTTCACCTGCCTTTTTTCATAGTATACCGCAGCGCGGGAAAAATTGCAACCGCTGCCTGCTTAAAAGCTCTCCTGCGCTACGGCGCGGCTGCAGCTGACTGCCAAATTCCCGTTGCGGCAGCGAATTTCATCCATAAATGCCTTCGGAATCTGTTCGGTGCGCAGCGTGATGCAATACTCCAGCTCAAAAAGAGTTCCCATATTGACGGATTTTACTTTTTCCAAAGAATATGAGGCGGCATATGTTTTAAGGATATCGTCAAAAAGCCCCTCATAGTCGAGATTTTCCGGAATGGTGATGCGCAAAATGCGCTGCGCTTCGGTGGTTTTCCCAAACGGCAGTATGGTTAAAAGAAGAATCAGCGCCGATAAAATCACAAACAGCAAGGCCGCAAAGGCGACATAGCCCATTCCCGTTGCAAGACCGATTGCCATTGCCGAAAAGATGGCGCAAATCTGCCGCGCGCTGCCCGGCGCGGAACGAAAACGAACGAGGCTGAACGCCCCCGCCACCGCAACGCCGGCGCCAAGGTTGCCGTTGACCAGCATGATTACGACCTGAACCGCCGCAGGCAAAACGGAGAGCGTGATAAAAAAGCTTTTACTGCACGGGTTGCGAAAAGCGCAAACAAAGGCGCTCCCGATGCCGAGCACTACCGAGGTCAGCGTGCAGATGAGAAATACGGGCAGGGTCAGCTCTGCGGATAGGATGGATGCAAACATTTTGAATCTCCTCCCTGTAAATTCGAATTTTGCAGCGGCACGGCTGTAGGCAATACGGCGGCGCGCGACCGCTGCGGCAGCAGATATCGCTGATATACCGTGCCGTATTTGGAAAAGGATGCGGGAAAAATGCAGCAGTCACACAGAAGCTTTGAAAGCCAAAGCGGGCAGCTTTGCGGCAGTTTCAGTTCCAGGAGCACCGCATCGCTCCCGGGCAGAACGGGCATGCCCCGATCCCCCTGCCGCAGGGAAAGGCAATCTGTCCGATAGCGCAGCGCCTCATCAAAAGTCAACCGCAGGGAAGGGTTCTGCTTTCCGAAAAATGCAGTGCGTTCATAGGCGAGAAAAACGCGCGGGGCGAGCGCATGCATGTGTAAAAACCATTGAATTTCGCGGCCGATCTGCCCGCCGCTCGGGGCTTCTCCCTGCAAAACCGCATCTGCATTTTGCAGGGCAAGCGAAATTCTCCTTTTATATACGGTGCCGTTATATTTCTTTTTGATTTCAAGAAAAACGGTGTCGTTTTCCTGCGGGACGCCGTAGGAGCGCAGCCGCAGCTTTTCTTTGTAGGGCGGCTTTTCCACGGAGCGGCGGATCAGCTCAAAATCTTCCGTATCGTAATACAGATTGCAGATTGTGGTTTTTCCGTAGGCATCCGCAGCAAAATAGGGCGCTGCCCCGGCGCAAAACGCCTCATATTGCGTGCGGCTTAACAAATATTTCAGCTCCGTGCGCGCAAAGCTGTATGCGGTATTGCTCATGCTTTCCCCCCCCTTTGCTCACAGTATAAAGGCGCAACTTAAAGAAAACCTAAAGCGCGGCATTTTGCCGTGCGTTATAAAAACAGGATATGCCGTGCGGGCAAAAAAGCGAAAAGGGGCGGGATGCGTTTGTGCATCCCGCCCCGTAAAAGGCGCTTAAAGCAATGCGTTCATTTCCTTGCTGATGGCTTTGATCTTCTCCTGCGTCTGCTGCGCGCTGTCTCCGTGAATCTGATAATACAGCTTCACCTTAGGCTCCGTGCCGGAGGGGCGAACGATAATGCAGTTGCCGTTTTCAGTTTCAAAACAGAGCATATCGGCGCTTTCCTTGGCACAGGGGGTAACCGCTCCGCTTTGCAGATCGCGGCATTGCATGCAGAGATAGTCGCGCACATAGCGCACCTTCTCGCCGGCAATCTGCAGCGGCGTATACTCACGCATTTTTTGCATAAATGCCGTGCGGCGCGCCGTACCGTCGACGCCTTCCATATAGAAATTGTCCACGCCGTCGGCAAAAATGCCGTAGCGGCGGAACATCTCGTCCCTTGCATCCAAAAGCGTCATGCCCTTGCCGTGATAATAGGCTGCCATTTCGCAAATGAGCAAGGAGGCGACCACGGCATCCTTATCCTTTGCATAACTTCCGCGCAGGTATCCGTAGCTTTCCTCGAAGCCGAGCAGAAACCCGTCGCAGCCGCGGCGCTGCTCCGCCTCGATGGCTTGGGCAATATATTTGAAGCCGGTATAGGTCGCATGGAGCGTAATACCGTTTTCTTTGCAGATACGGTCGGTCAGGGCGGTGGAAACGATGCTCTTCACGGCATATGCGCCATCCGGAAGAGCACCCTTGCGGCGCAGAGCGCCGATGATGTAATCCAGCAGCAGGCAGCCCATTTGATTGCCCGTGATGGTTTCAAATGTACCGTTTTTTCCGCGCGCCATCACGCCGACGCGGTCCGCATCGGGGTCGGTTGCAACCACCAGGTCGGACCCGATCTCTTCGGCAAGCGCAATACCAAGGGTAAAGGCTTCTGGATATTCGGGGTTGGGGAAGGGGACTGTCGGAAAATTGCCGTCCGGTTCGCACTGCTGTGAAACGAGCGCAAGGTGCCTGATACCGACGCGCTGCAGGATCTGCGGTACAAGCCGGCGGCCTGTGCCGTGCAGAGGAGTGTACACAATGCGCAGTGCGTCCGCCTGCGCTTTGATAATTTCCGGGTCAACCGCCTGCTGCTCCACACAGGCAAGGTAAGCCTCGTCCAGCTCTTTGCCGACCGTGCGGATCAGTTCATCCTTCCTGCTCTGCAAAACATCCGTGAAGGGATCGATTTTTGCAATGTGCGCGCTGATGCGGCTTGCAATTTCGCCGGAGATCTGCGCGCCGTCCTGCCAATAAACCTTATAGCCGTTATATTGCCTTGGATTGTGCGATGCCGTGATGTTGATGCCCGCAATGCAGTTCAGATGCAGCACGGCAAAGGAAAGCACGGGGGTGGGGCGCATTTCGTCAAAGAGATAGACCGGGATGCCGTTTGCACTCAGAATATTTGCGCAAAGATTTGCAAATTCCTGCGAATGGTTGCGGCAGTCATAGCAGATTGCAACGCCGCGCGCCGCGGCTGCATTGCCCGCATCCAGAATACAGTTTGCAAGGCCCTGCGTTGCTCTGCCGACGGTGTAGACGTTCATGGCATCCGTTCCGGCGCGCATGATGCCGCGCAGCCCCGCCGTCCCGAAGGAAAGGTCGGCGTCAAAGCGCAGCTTGATTTCATCCTCGTTTTTTTCAATGGAGCGCAGCTCCGCTTTTGTCGCTTCGTCGACGGCGGGGCTTTGGCACCAAAGATCGTATTTTTCGCGATAGGTCACGGCTCAGCCCTCGCTTTTCTCTTGCAGCATCTGCTCAAGCGCCTTGGAAAGCTGGTCGGGGCAGGAGGTGGTTTTCAGCCCGCAGCGAATGCCCGAAAGCCGAGAAATCGCCTCTTTTGCGGGCATGCCGACAATCAGCTTGGAAACGCCCTGCGTATTGCCGGAGCAGCCGCCGTGAAATGTGACATTTTTTACGATATCGTTTTCATCCAGCGTGATCTCGATTCCGGAGGAACAGACGCCTTTTGTTTTATAGGAATAGGTTTTTTCCATGGTTTCACCGCCTATATATAATAATGATGATAACAGTATAACACAAAGCGGCGCAAATGTACACCCCGCACGCGAAAAAACTGCGGGAAAACAAGTGGCGAAGAAAATATATGTCAAAATGCACAAAAGCGCGCGTAAATACCGCTAAAATTTCTACAAAATGAGAGAAGAAAAAATGAAAAGAAAATACCGAAAAAGCTTGCAATCCCTATTGTTTTATGGTAAAATATGAAAGCTTGATGTGCGATGATGCGGGAGGTTGCTGCTCTTTGGCAGGGAATTTCCGCGGAGTATGTCCGATATTTAACCGGGCGACAGCATTTTGAACGAAAAAACGAGTTGTTTTTTCTCGCTTGCAGTCGGGAACCGAGAGCCCCTTTTCCGTTACTCGCGGGGGTTTGAGGATTCCTGTTTTGTATGGTGAAAAAAGAAACACGCGGAATCGTGTAAAAATGCGGGTCCAAACGGCGGCTGCGGCGCAGATGCTGATGCGGCGGGGCTTTCGGACGGACAGGTCCTTGGGAAAGCACAATTTCAAAAGGAGGAAAAACCAAGTGGCAGTTACGGAGAAAATCAGAATCAGACTGAAGAGCTACGATCACACTCTGATCGATCAGGCTTCCGAAAAGATTGTTGAAACCGCCAAGAGAAACGGCGCTGTCGTTTCCGGCCCGATTCCGCTCCCCACGGAGAAGGAAATCGTCACAATCCTGCGCGCCGTCCACAAATATAAGGACAGCCGCGAACAGTTTGAGATGAGAACTCACAAGAGACTGATCGACGTGATCAAGCCCTCTGCAAAAGCAGTGGAAGCGTTGAACACTCTCGAACTCCCGGCGGGAGTTGAAATTGAGATCAAGCTGTAATCCGAGCAGCTCTTCTCAATCGTTGGTCATGTTGGCTCCCATAAAGATGCCAACCAATAACACAACAGGAGGAAAACAAAATGAAAAAAGGTATCATCGGAAAAAAGCTCGGCATGACGCAGATCTTTGACGAGATCGGCAATGTCATCCCCGTGACCCTGATCGAAGCCGGCCCCTGCGTGGTCGTGCAGAAGAAAACCGTTGAAAACGACGGCTACGACGCTGTGCAGCTCGGCTTTACGGATGTCACGGAAAAGCATCTCACGAAGGCGCAGAAAGGCCATTTCCAGAAGGCAAATGTTCCTTATAAGAAGCATCTGAAGGAATTCCGTCTTGAAAATGCATGCGAAATGAACGTCGGAGACGTTATCGGCGCAGACACCTTCAAGGCAGGCGAATCCGTGGATGTGACGGGAACTTCCAAAGGTCACGGCTATACCGGCTCCATTAAGAGATGGAATCATCACATTCTGAAAATGACGCACGGCACAGGCCCTGTGCACCGCGAGGTCGGTTCCATGGGTGCAAACTCTTCCCCGAGCCGCGTGTTCAAAAATAAGAAGATGGCAGGACAGTACGGTAATGAACAGGTCACCGTTCTGAATCTTGAAATCGTTCGTGTCGATGCGGAAAACAATCTCATCGCCGTTAAGGGCGCCGTCCCCGGTTCCCGCGGCAATGTCGTATTTCTCCGCAACACGGTAAAAGCATAAGCGGAAGGAGGAAACAGAAATGCCAAGTGTAAAGGTTGTTAACATGGCGGGCAAGGAAGTCGGCTCCATGGAGCTGTCCGAAAAGGTTTTCGGCGCCGCCGTCAACGAAGCAGTTCTCCATGCCGCAGTCAGAGCATATCTGCTGAATCAAAGACAGGGCACTCAGTCCACTCTTACCAGAGCCGAGGTTTCCGGCGGCGGCATCAAGCCGTGGCGCCAGAAGGGCACCGGCCGCGCAAGACAGGGTTCCACCCGTTCTCCGCAGTGGACACACGGCGGTGTTGCGCTGGGCCCCAAGCCGCGCTCCTATCGCGTCTCTTTGAACAAAAAGATGCGCAGAGTGGCTCTGCAGAGCGCTCTGAGCGCAAAGGTTGCAGACGGCGAGATGATCGTTGTGGATGCAATCGCGGCACAGGAATACAAGACCCGCGTTATGGCCGATATGCTGAGAGCAATCGGATTTGAAAAGAAAGCGCTGGTTGTGCTCGCAGAGAAAGACGATAAGGTTTACAGAAGCCTTTCCAATATCGAGGGCGTCAAGATTGCGTATGTCAATACCATCAATGTCTACGATATTCTCAACTGCGGTCTGTTCGTCGTTGCGAAAGCGGCTGCTGAAAAGATCGAGGAGGTGTACGCATGAAGTCCATTCAGGATATTATCGTAAGACCGATTATCTCCGAAAAGAGCATGGCAATGTCCACCGAGAAGCGCTATTGCTTTGAAGTGCTCAAGACTGCGACAAAGCCGGAGATCGCACAGGCGGTTGAAACGATGTTCAAAGTGAGTGTTGCAAGCGTCAACACCATCAACATGAAGAAAAAGCCGAAGAGAGTCGGGTATCACCAGGGATACACCAAGGCATGGAAGAAAGCGATCGTTACGCTGACCGCCGATTCCAAGACCATTGAATTCTTCGACGGCATGATGTGAGTTTGGAAGGAGAGTTGAAAAATGGCTACGAAAAAGTACAAACCCACAACACCGGCGAGACGCCACATGTCCGTGCCGGATTTCGCCGAGATCACCAAAAAGACTCCCGAAAGAAGTCTGATTGAGATCAAGAAAAAGCATGCCGGACGCAACAGCTACGGCAAGATCACCGTTCGTCATCACGGCGGCGGCAACAAGCAGAAGTATCGTATCATTGATTTCAAGCGTAACATGCAGGATGCCCCCGCAAAGGTCATCGGCATTGAGTACGACCCCAACCGCACCGCGTATATCGCGCTGGTGCAGTATGAGGACGGCACCAAGAAGTATGTCATCGCCCCTGTCGGCCTGACCGACGGAGATGTGATTTACTCCGGTCCTACCGCCGATATCAAGCCGGGCAACACCCTTCCGCTTGCTAACATTCCCGCAGGTACGATCATTTACAACATTGAGCTGTACCCCGGCAAGGGCGGTCAGCTGGTTCGCAGCGCAGGCTGCGCAGCGCAGCTCATGGCAAAGGAAAACGGCATGGCGCAGGTCCGTCTGCCCTCCGGCGAGGTTCGCATTGTCCGCCTTGACTGCAAGGCGACGATCGGCCAGGTCAGCAATATCGACCATGAAAATGTTAAGATCGGTAAGGCCGGCAAGACCCGTCATCGCGGCATTCGCCCGACGGTGCGCGGCTCTGTCATGAACCCCTGCGACCACCCGCACGGCGGTGGTGAGGGTCGTTCCCCCATCGGTCGTCCGTCTCCGGTTACTCCTTGGGGCAAACCGACCAACGGCTATAAGACGAGAAACAAGAAGGCTCGCACCGAGAAGTTTATCGTCAAACACAGAAACAGCAAGTAATTAGGAGGGAACGAATATGAGCAGAAGTCTGAAAAAAGGACCCTTCGTTGAAGCGAAACTGTATGCGCGCATTGTTGCCATGAACGAAAAGGGCGACAAGCAGGTGATCAAGACCTGGTCACGTGCGTCCACGGTGTTTCCGGAATTCATCGGTCATACCATTGCCGTGCATGACGGCAGAAAGCATGTTCCGGTGTATGTAACCGAGGATATGGTCGGGCACAAGCTCGGTGAGTTTGCTCCCACCCGTACCTTTAAGGGTCATGCGGGAAGCAAGACGTCCAACAACGGTAAATAAGGCGAGAATACCTGTTTCGTAAACAAGCGATAGGAGGAAAGAACAAGAAATGGAAGCAAAAGCTTACCTGAAATATGTCAGAATTTCCCCCCGCAAGGTAAAGGTAGTTCTTGACCTGATCAGAGGCAAGGACGCCGACCATGCAATGGCAATTCTGATGAACACTCGCAAGGCAGCCAGCGAAGACCTGATCAAGCTGCTGAAGAGTGCAATGGCAAACGCTGAGAACAACTTCGGCATGGAGCCCTCCAAGCTCTATGTTTCCGAGTGCTTCGTTTGCCCCGGCCCGACTCTGAAGAGAATGATGCCCAGAGCCAAGGGCAGCGGAAACCGCATCCTGAAGAGAACCAGCCACGTGACCCTCGCGGTCGCGGAAAAAGAATAACACGCGAAGGAGGATAAGCGAATATGGGTCAGAAAGTGAATCCGCACGGTCTGCGTGTTGGTGTCATTAAAAACTGGGACTCCAGATGGTTCGTGGAAGATAAAGAATTCGGCGATACGCTGGTTTCCGACTACAATCTGAGAAAATATCTCAAGAACAAGCTGCAGCTCGCCGGTGTTCCGAAGATTGAAATTGAGCGCGATGCCTCCAAGGTTCGCATTCACATTC
>ERZ827423.2481-NODE-2481-length-14484-cov-3.709197_pt1 | contig 14484 bp, 9 predicted proteins | sample MGYA00519775_ERZ827423 | MGnify/ENA primary metagenome ERZ827423 (study PRJEB31778, sample SAMEA3449296) | human gut metagenome | biome: human gut; feature: human-associated habitat; material: faeces | place: United Kingdom | collected 2010/2012 ...
ATGGGGAGTTACTACATCATTAAGTCCACTTTTTAACCCAGTTAATTGTGCTAAAGAAATACTAAATGATGAAAGTACAGTTGCACTTGTTGGGCCTCTTTTAATACAAAGAATTTGTGATTATGTAAAAAAAGAAAATGAAAAAGGAAGATATGTAGATTTTAGTAAGAAAAAACATCTTATTTCTGGTGGAGATTTACTTGAGTTATCTTTAGAAAAAGAAGCAAATGAAGTTTTAAGAAAGTGTGGATCAAGTGCAATAATAGAAAATGCATTAGGCACATCTGAAACATGTGGACCAGCACAAAATCCTAATGGAGTACTTAAAAATAAAGATACTTACTATGAAGGTTGTGTCGGAGTAGTATTCCCTGGAAACGATGTGGCAATTTTTGCATATGATAGTGAAAATAATACCAGATGTATTGATGATGAAAATTATAATAAAGGACTTATGTATTATGAAGTAGGAGAAATATGCTATCTTGCAAGTAATCCTAATGTATTTAAAGAATATTATAATGATAGAAAAAATACAGATGAAGCATTAATTACTCATAGTGATGGAACTAAATGGTATCACACAGGAGATCTTGGATATATTGACCCTGCTGGACATACATTCTGTATGGGAAGGAAATCGGGTCTAATTGTAAGAGATGGGCATAAAGTTTGGGCACCAAAAATAGAAAATGTAGCAAAAGAAATAACTGGAATTAAAGATTGTGCGGTTATTGGAATTCCAGATGAAAAAGAAAAAGAAACACCTGCGTGTTTTATAGTTTATGAGGATTATGTTAACGAAGAATTAAAAAAACAAATTAATTCTAAATTATATACAGATATTATAACTAAACTTGATATGATGCATGCTCCAACATTTTATAAAGAATTAGATGAAATACCAAGAAATCTAATGATGAAAACAAAAATAAAAGATTTAAAATGTATATATTTTGAAGAAAAAGAAAAAGAAAAGTGTAAAAAGAAAAGTATATTTAAAAGACTTGCTGTAAAAAGTAAATAGCATGTCTTTTTATTTTATTTAATGCGTGGTATACTTATTTTAAGGTAGGTGTAATTATGAATATATCTTTTACTATATGTAGTTTTATTTTTACATTCATTTTAGTAATAATATTTTTCGGTAAAAAGAGAATTGATCACGCAGAAACTAAAATGTTTTCTAAAATTCTAATTTGTACTTTATTAGGGCCAATAATAGAATTTACAAATTATGTATTAATAAAAGTAGGAATTACTGAAAACAATTTAATTTACGTCATTAGTACAAAACTTATATTAGTGTATTATGTTTTTTGGGTAGCATATTTTTCAATGTATATAAATGTTATAGCAAAAAAAGAGAACTTAAATAAAATATATAAATATATTATTATTCTATTATCAATATTAGTATTAGTTTTACCAGTTAATTATACTAAAACAAATAATTTGATTTTACCTAGCGGTATACCAGTACTTATTGTTTATTCTATGACATTTTTATTTATAATTTTAGGGATAATTAAGATCGCTATTACATTTGATAAAAAAAGATTAAAAAAGTATATTCCACTTATTGCACTAATAGTTATAGGGAGTATATCAACTATTGTTCAGTTTTTAAAACCCGAATTATTACTTATGACATTTACACATACTATAATTTCATATCTTCTTTATTTTACAATAGAGAATCCGGATGTAAAAATGATAGCAGAATTAAATATAGCAAAAGAGAATGCAGAAAGAGCAAATAGAGCAAAAAGTGACTTTTTATCAAGTATGTCACATGAAATAAGGACACCTCTAAATGCGATAGTAGGGCTTTCAGAAGATATGAAAGAAAAAGAAGAATGTCCAAGTTCAATGAAAGAGGATTTAAATGATATAGTATCCGCATCACATACATTACTAGAAATAGTAGGTAATATAATGGATATAAATAAAATAGAAAGTGATAAAGTAGAGATAATAGAAGTACCATATGATTTTAAGAAAGAACTAACAACATTAGTAAAAGTAAATAAAGTAAGAATAGGTACAAAACAAGTAGAGATGAGACTTGATATAGCAGAAGATATACCATATGAATTACTAGGAGATAAACTACATATAAAGCAAATATTAAATAATCTTATATCAAATGCAATTAAGTATACAAATGAAGGATATATAGAAGTAAGTGCAAAGTGTATAAATGAAGGAGATAAATGTACATTATTAATAAGTGTAAAAGATACAGGAATAGGAATAAAAGAAGAGAACATAAAGAAATTATTTAATAAGTTTGAACGACTTGATGTAGAGAAGAATACGACAACAGAAGGAACAGGATTAGGACTAGCAATAACAAAGAAATTAGTAGATCTTATGGGCGGAAAAATAAATGTATCATCAAAATTTGGAACAGGATCAATATTTGTAGTAAGTATTCCACAAAAGATAAGTAAGATGAATAAAGATTTAACAGAGACACAACTAATAGATATAGGGGTAATAAAAGAAAGAGTAAATATAGATTACAGTAATAAGAGTATATTAATAGTAGATGATAATAAGCTAAATATAAAAGTAGCAAAAAAGAGTATAGATACTCTAGGATTTAAAGAAGTAGATGAATGTTATAACGGAAAAGAGTGTGTAGAAAAAGTATTAAATAAACATTATGATGTTATATTAATGGATATAATGATGCCAGTAATGAATGGAGAAGTAGCATTAGAAGAATTAAAGAAAATACCTAATTTTAATACACCAGTAATAGCACTTACAGCAGATGCGATAGCAGGATCAGAAGAAAAATATAAAAGTGAAGGATTTATAGATTACTTATCAAAACCATTTAGTAAAGATCAAATTAAAGAAAAATTAAAAGGAATATTTAAATAACATCTAATATTTATTAGATGTTTTTTTATGAACCAAAATAAAACTTAATAAATGGTTTAAATATTATATTTGTGAATAAATATATAAAAATGCTTTCAATATTATGTTGGAGGGATTTTTATATGGGTAAAGGCAAAGTAGATATAAGTGGTGTAAATACATCTGATATAAAAGTATTAAATAATAAAGAAATGAATGATTTATTTTCAAGATTAAAATGTGGAGATGAGAGTGCAAGAAGTATACTTGTTAATGGCAATTTAAAATTAGTGCTTTCACTTCTTAAAAAATTTAATAACAGAATAGATAATATGGATGATTTATTTCAAATTGGATGTGTTGGTTTAATAAAAGCAATAGATAATTTTGATTTATCACATAATGTTAAATTTAGTACATATGCAGTACCTATGATAGATGGTGAGGTAAAAAGATACTTAAGAGATAATAATAGTATAAGAATATCAAGGAGTACAAAAGATATTGCATATAAAGTAATAAAATTAAAAGATGAATTAACAAGTAAAAACGGGGTTGAGCCAAGTAATGAAGAAATAGCAAAAATGCTTGATTTAAAAGAAATAGAAATAATTTTAGCACTTGATAGTTTAAAAGAACCAGTAAGTATGCATGAACCCATTTATAACGATGGAGGAGATACAATATACTTGCAAGACCAATTAGAAGATAAAAAAGATAATATTAATAGTTGGGATATAAGTATATATTTAAAAGATGCTTTAAACAAAATACCAAATAAAGAAAAAAGAATATTAATAGATAGATATTTAATGGGAAAAACTCAAGTTGAAATAAGTGAGGAAATAGGTATTTCACAAGCACAAGTATCAAGACTTGAAAAAAATGCAATAAAAGATGTTAAAAAGTTAATTAAATAGTAATAAAAACTTTTCATTTTAAATAATATTTATTGGTGAGGTTATGAAATTATCACTCTTACAAAAAAAAGATGTCATAAATATTAGTGATGGAACTAAAATTGGTAATATAATCGACATAAAAATAGATCCTTATAGTGGTAAAATTGATTCACTTGTAATAGAAAAAAACGGATTTAGCGGTTTTTTTACTAGTAGAGGTGAGTTATTAATAAGTTTTAATCAAATACAAAAAATAGGAGAAGATGTAATTATTGTAAGATTAGAAAACTCATAGGCACTTTTTTAGTATAAATATCATAAATTAAAGTGAGGAGGGATTAAAGTGGCAGTATATAAAGAAATTGTTACTAAAGCAGTAATTGGGAAAGGTAAAAAAAGTTTTAGTGATTCATATACAGTAACACCAGAAACTATTCCTACAACTGTACTAGGTTGTTGGGTAATTAATCATGCTTTTAAAGGATATCCAAACTCTGGCAAAATAGTAATAGATGGAAGTTTTGATGTTAATATTTGGTATTCATATGATAATGATACAAAAACAAATGTAATAAGTAAAAAAATTACATATACAAACACTAGTACTGTAAATGTAAAAAATGGTGAAATAACACCTGATACAGAAGTAATAGTAAGAAGTTTAAAACAACCTACATGTAAGAAAGTAGAAATAAAAGATAATGATATCACATTTACAATAGAAAAAGAGTTAGGAATAGAAATTATTGGAGATACAAAAGCAAAAATATTAGTAGAAGATGATGATGAATCTTGGGATACACTAGATGATGTAGAAGAACAAATAGATAACGAGGTAAACGAAAATTACATATAACTTATATAATTAAATATATCTGAGGGTAAACCCTCTTTTATATTGTAAAAAAAATAAAAAAAATGTATAATTATCTTATAGTAGGTGATCATATGAATAAAAAAAGAAATGGTTTTACTTTAGTTGAATTATTAGTATGCTTTGTACTAATAACAATAGTAACAATATCATTATTTAAAACAGTACTAACATTACAACAAAAACAGCAAAAAAATATTGCATATAATGATTATGTAGCATTCTCATCAGTTGTAAATAGTACAATACAAAAAGATTTTCTAAATAAAACAATGAAATCATTTACAACATGTGGAGATAATTGTTATACAGTAACATATACAGATGGATCAACAAGAGAACTTAGAATAGATAAAAAAAATGGTATATTTACATATGGGGATACTAAAGAAAAAATACCATCAAGTTATAAATTTTATGATGATTTAGATGTAACTAATATAACATCAAGTAGTAATGGAGCATTTACATCATTATTAACAATAAATATTCCACTAAGAAATAGTTTAACTGGAAATAATAACGATATAGAATGTAGTTATCAATATAATGTAGATGATAATGTAAATTTCACAATGAAAACATCAGGAACTGCAATAGACGTACTTAAATCAAATGGAGAAATGGCAAGAGATAATACAACTGATCATAACTTAAGATATTCTGGTGCAAACCCAAATAACTATGTAAAATTTAATAATGAATTATGGAGAATAATAGGAATATTTGGAGATAATATAAAAATAGTAAGAAGCAAATCTATTGGTAATTTATCTTGGGATTCATCAGCATCAACTGTAAATAGTGGTGGTGGTGTAAATGAGTGGAGTCAGGCCGATTTAAAGGAATATTTAAATGCAATGTATTATGGTGGGTCTGCTGTAACTTGTTATAACGAAGTAAATAATGCAACAACAACGTGTCCAACAGTAAGTTTAAACGCAGCAGCAAAATTAATGATAGATAATCATACATGGAATACAGGTGCATTAAACGAAGATGATACAACTATTGTAAATAAAACAACTAGTGTATTAAGTACTATACCTTTTTATAATGCAGAAAGGGGCACTGCGAATGGTAAAATGTGTACAAGCGGTAATTATTGTACTGATACAGTAGAAAGAACAACTTCATGGACAGGATATGTAGCATTACCTTATTTAACAGACTATGCATATGCAAGTAGTCAAAATATATGTAAAACAAACATATGGGCAAAAGATACTAATGATAATTATATATGCAAAAATAATAATTGGATGCATCATGGTAGTACAAAAGATGAAGTAATGTGGACACTTTCACCAGCTGCTAGCTCTGTTTACGCTCGTATTGTGTGGGAAGTCAATGGTCTTGGAATTGTTGGTAGTTCTCGTACATCTTATCCATTTTCTGTTTTCCCAACTGTATACTTAAAGTCAGGTGTAGAAATAACAGGTGGAAGTGGAACAAGTACTGACCCATACACACTTAAGATGAAAGTTACTGGAAATGCTGTTGAAGCACTTAAATCAACTGGAGAAATGGTAAGAGATAATACAACTGATCATAATTTGAGATATTCTGGTGCAAATCCAAATAACTATGTTAAGTTTAATGATGAAACTTGGAGAGTAATAGGAATATTTGGCAATAATATTAAAATAATTAGAAATGCAAAATTAGGTAATTTATCATGGGATTCAAGTGATTCATCAATAAATATGGGATATGGTATAAATGAATGGAGTGTATCTGATTTAAAAGGATACTTAAATACAAAATATTATGGTGGATCTGATGTAACATGTTATAAATCATCAAAAAATGCAACAACAACGTGTCCAGCGGCAAGCTTGAATGAAACAGCAAAATCAATGATAGATAATCATACATGGAATACAGGTGCAATTGGATATTCATCAGCAACGTATAATAAAACATTAGGAACCATTTCTTCTTATAATGCAGAAAGAGGTACTGTAAATGGTAAAATATGTACATCTTGTACTGATGATACAATAACAAGAACAACTTCTTGGACAGGATATATTGGATTACCATATATAACAGATTATGCATATGCAAGTAGTGAGGCTACGTGTCAAACAGATATGCGTACTCTAGATGCAAATAATAAATTTATATGTAAAAATAATAATTGGATGCATTCTGGTACATCAATGTGGGCACTTTCACCAGCTTCTAGATCTGATACTTCATCTTATGTATGGCGTATTTATAATGATGGTAGTGTAGATAGTGGTAATGCAAGTGTTTCAATGCCAGTTTATCCAGCTTTATACTTAAAGTCAGGTGTAAAAATAACAGGCGGAAGTGGAACAAGCACTGACCCATATATATTAAGTATGTAATTAAAATTCAAATTTATTTTGAATTTTTTCTTTGTTCTAATTAATATAAATGTTATAATAACTAATGACAAAAGAAGGTTGTGATAACATGCATGATAAATTAAAATTATTACTTGATAAAATACATATGAACGAGGATTATTATGCATATTTTACTGATGGTGTTTTAGATAAAATAGTAATTAGTAAAAGTAATAAGACTTGTTTATTTAAATTATCCTTAAAAAGTACTTTAAATATTGATGTATATAATGATTTTAATAGTTTAATAAATAAAACATTTACAGATAATGAAAAAATATTAAGTACTAGTTTAATAATTAAATATGAAAATGTTAATTATGATTATCTACTTTCTTATTATAAAATGATAATTAATGATTTACATGGGATGGCTTCTAAAATATTTATAGAAAATAGTGTATACATAGATAATGATGATATAGTTATAGAAGTCTTAAGTAAAGCAGAAGAGTCAAGATTAAATGAGTATATAGATATAATAAAAAAAAGATTTATTGAATGCGGATTTAATAATGAGATAAAAATATTTATTAATGAGAAGAAGAATGAAGAGATAAAAAAAGAGATAGAACAGGAGACTAAAGAGTTAAAAAAAGAAACTAAAAAGGAAGACTCTAAAGTAATTATTGGTAGTGAAATAACAGAAGAAGTTAATACTGAAATAAGAAATATTATGGGTGAAGAGGGAAATCTTGTGCTTGAATGTTATATATTTGGTGTAGATGCTTTTGAATCATCTAAAACACCATTTAAAATATTAACTTTAAAAATAAGTGATAATACTGATAGTATTTATTGTAAATTATTTTCTCGTGATGCGAAAGAATTTAGTGTGTTATGTTCTAAACTAAAAGTTGGTAAATGGATAAAAATAAAAGGATTTACAAAAAATGATCCATATTCAAGAGAAATAGTATTAAATGCTAAAGATATAATGGAAATACCTTCTAAAGATAAAAAAATAGTAGATGATGCACCAGTAAAAAGAGTTGAACTTCATGCTCATACAATGATGAGTCAAATGGATGGTATTACTAATCTTGATTTAGGTAAACATACATGCGAGTTAGTTACTAATGCTATTAACATGGGTTATAGAGGTGTTGCAATAACTGACCATAATGGTTGTCAAGCATTCCCAATCGCATATTCATTAATTAATGATCATAATAAAAAAATAGAAGATAAAAGTAAACATTTTAAAGGATTATATGGTACTGAACTTACATTAGTTGATGATACAGTAAATATAGTAGTAAGGCCTACAGATGAAGATCTTATGTCTAATACATTTGTTGTATTTGATACCGAAACTACCGGATTTAATGCTGCTGGTGGCGATCAAATGATTGAAATAGGTGCAGTAAAAATAAAAGAAGGAATTATAATTGATAGATTTGATGAATTAATAAATCCAGGTAGACATATACCAGATAAAATAACTGAGTTAACTTGTATTAATGATGAAATGGTAAAAGATAAAGATAATGAAGAAGAAGTAACTAAAAGATTCCTAGATTGGGCTGGTGACTTACCAATGGTCGCACACAATGCTAAATTTGATATTTCATTTATAGAAATGTCTATGAAAAAATATAATTTAGGTGAGTTTAAAAATACAGTAATAGATACACTTGAATTATCAAGAGTAATAGATCAAGGATTTTCACGTCACGGATTAAGTGCACTTGTTAAAAGATATAATGTGCCTTGGGAAGAAGATGCACACCATAGAGCAGATTATGATGCAGAAGGTACTGCATATGTATTTCATAAAATGCTTGAAAAAATTACAAATCAAAATATTAAGAAAATATCTGATTTAGATAGTTTAATATCAAAAAATGAAATACATAAATTCGGAAGAACATTTCACTTTAATGCAATTGCCAAAAATAAAAAAGGACTTAAAAATTTATTTAAAATAATTTCACTTGCAAATACAGTATATTTATATAAAACTCCAAGAATTTTAAGAAGTAAATTAAATGAATTAAGAGATGGTTTATTAATTGGTAGTGGTTGCTATGAAAGTGAAGTATTTAAAGAAGCAGGAAGTAAAGAAAAAGAAGAACTTACAAATATAATTAATTTCTATGATTATGTTGAGGTTCAACCTCCTGAAGTGTATGGCCATTTAATCCAACTTAGTGATTTTAAAGATGTTAATGAGCTACAAGATCGTATTAGAAAAATAATAAATGCTACAAAAGAAGCAGGTAAAATAATAGTAGCTACAGGAGATGTACATCATTTTAAAAGAGAAGATAAAATATATAGAGAGATTATAGTTAATCAAAAAGTACCCGGTGGAGGACGTCATCCTCTTGCTAAAAGAGAAATAAAAGAAATACCATCACAACATTTTAGAACTACTGATGAAATGCTTAATGATTTTGCATTTTTAGGTAATGATTTAGCATATGAAATAGTAGTTAAAAATACTAATGATTTTCTAGATTTAATAGATGAAATAGAAGTTATAATAGATACAAAAGGTATACCATTTTCACCAAGAGTTAAAAGTGATGATGGAAAAAGTTACTTAGATTGTCCAAGAGTAGTAACAGATTTAGTATATGATAAAGCAAAAGAATGGTATGGTGATCCACTCCCACACAATATAGAAGAAAGAATATCTACAGAGTTATATGGAGATGCTGTATATAAATATACATTAGACAATATAAAGAAAGAAAATAAAGATATTAGCGATGAAGAATTAATTAATAAAACTTTTGCAAGTGTACATAAAACAATACTAGAAGGTTTTGATAGTGTAAGAGAATTAATTAAGACCCACTTAAAAGAAAATTGGAACGAAGAAGATGGAGAACTTAACGATAACTCTTTAGAGAAAAAATTAAAAAAAGAACTTGGTGGAATTATAGGTGGTGGATTTGATCCTATATACTTAATTGCACAAAGATTAGTTAAACACTCTAATGATGAAGGATATTTAGTAGGTTCCCGTGGATCTGTTGGTTCATCATTTGTTGCAACAATGATGGGTATAACAGAAGTTAATCCATTATCAGCTCATTATCGTTGTCTAAATTGTAAAACTAGTATATTTAATGATGATGAAGGAATCCCTTTAGGTAAAAATTATTCAACTGGATTTGATCTACCAGATAAAAAATGTCCAAAATGTGGTGAAGCATTATATAAAGATGGACAAGATATGCCATTTGCTACATTCCTAGGTTTTAATGCAGATAAAGTACCAGATATAGATTTAAACTTTAGTGATTTAAATCAAGCATCTGCTCATGCTTATACTAAAGTATTATTTGGTGATGATAATGTATATAGAGCAGGAACAATAGGTACAGTTGCAGATAAAACAGCATTTGGATATGTAAGAGGATATTTAGAAGAAAAAGGAATATCTAAAAGAAATGTTGAAATGGAAAGACTTGCAATTGGATGTACGGGTGTTAAAAGAACAACAGGACAACACCCAGGAGGTATAGTAGTTATACCGGATTATATGGATGTATTTGATTTTACACCATATCAATTTCCAGCAGAAGATGATTCATCTGCATGGAGAACAACACATTTTGATTACCATGCGATAGATCAATGCGTATTAAAACTTGATATACTAGGACATTCTGACCCAACGCAATTACGTATGATTCAAGATTTAACACATACAGATATAACTAAAGTACCACTTGATGATAAAGAAACAATGAGTATATTTACATCAACAAAAGCACTTGGAGTTACTAATGAACAAATATTATGTGAAACAGGAACACTTGGAATACCTGAATTTGGAACTCCATTTACAATAGGTATGGTTGCAGAAACAAAGCCTACAACATTTGCAGAATTAATTAAAATATCAGGTCTTTCTCATGGTACAGATGTATGGTTAGGCAATGCACAAGAACTTATTAAAAATAAAATAGTTCCATTTAAAGATGTAATTGGATGTCGTGATGATATAATGGTTTATTTAATGTATCATGGTGTAAAACCAATTAAAGCATTTAAAATAATGGAGTTTGTTAGAAAAGGTAAAGCTTCAAAAGATCCGGAAGGTTGGATGGAACATGTAAAAACTATGAAAGAAGCAGGAATAGAAGATTGGTATATTAATTCATGTCAAAAAATTAAATACATGTTCCCAAAAGCACATGCTGCTGCATATGTTATAAGTGCATTTAGAATTGCATGGTATAAAGTGCATATGCCAGTTTATTACTATGCATCATGGTTAACATGCAAAGCAACAGATGTAGATGTAGAAGTTATGATAAAAGGGTATGATGCTATAAAAGCAAAAATAATAGAAATACAAAATAAAGGATTTGATGCTACTAATAGAGAAATGGGCACACTTGAAAGTCTTAAAGTGGCACTTGAAGCAACTGCAAGAGGAATTAAATTCTTACCCGTTGATTTATATAAAAGTAATTCAACTATATGGGATGTAAAAGATGATAATTCAATATATCCACCATTTAATGCAATAGAAGGTTTAGGAGACGTTGTTGCAAGAAAATTAGTTGAAGAAAGAGAAAAACAAGAATTCTTTAGTATTGAAGATATTGTTCAAAGAGGTAAAGTATCACAACCAGTTGCAGATAAAATGCGAGCAATGGGTATATTAGAAGGTATGCCAGAAACTAGTCAGTTAAGTTTATTTTAAAAACTATATCAAAATAAAGTGACTCTATATTAGTATATAAAGTCACTTTTTTAGATAAAAATTATATTTACTTTATTTAGAATTATTTGTATACAACTCTTCTATCATTAAATTTTTAATAAAATCAATATCAGTAAAGAATAAATCTAAACCATTTGATTTTAGTGATAGCATATATTTAAAATTATTAATTATTTCTCTTTCTGTAAAAGATGAAACTTTTATTTCTTTCCCGTCAATTGTATGTTTATTTTGAATATATTTTTCCAAAGTTGGAAAAGCATTTTGAATTAATATTACTTGTATTCTTCCGGCTATTTTTCTAATTAAAATTGTTTTACATGATCCATATTTTTTCTCTTTTTTAGCAATAATTGATTTGTATTTTTCAATTTTTGTACTTAGAGGAATAAACCACAATATTTCATTGTGAGAAATAGCTAAATAAGAAGGCCTAGAGTGACCATTCTCATGATTTATCATTAACCCCTTATTATTAACTTTGTCAAAAAAGTCGTCTTTAATGTGATATAGATATCCTGTTTTAACTTTCATTAAACACCCCCAGCTTTAAGTTAAAAAAAGAAAACTTTATCAAAAATATCAAATGATAAAGTTCTCACACATTTACACCCGAGATCATTTATTGCTCGCACCACTCGGAAGCGATTAACATTTCACGACTAGGATCATTTATTGCTCGCACCACCTAGAAGCGATTAACATTTACTTATTAGCATTATTCAAATGCAATAGTAATATACTATTTTTTGCATAAAATGTCAAATGTTTTATACAAAAATGCAAATATATTTGCAATCTTATTATATGCAAATTAACAATAAATATGATACATTAGAATAATTTTAACTTATTAATAAAATATAATATAGTTTTCTTTATTTTTATATACATTTTATGATAAAATATTAACTTGTTAAGGAGTGATTTTATGAATACACCTGATTTTAAAAATGCAAGAACTAGAGGAAAAGAAGAAGTTAAAATTATACGTGGGTTTAAAATTAAAGATGAATATAAACATATAGGAGATAATAAAAAATATTATGTAAGAACTTATGGATGTCAAATGAATGAAAGAGATTCTGAAAATATATGTGCGATGTTAGAAGGCATGGGATATAAAAAAGCACTTGGAATAGATGATGCATCTTTAGTTATATTAAATACATGTGCAATAAGAGAAAATGTTCATAATAAAGTTTATGGAATGTTAGGAAGACTTAAGCATATAAAAGAAGAAAGACCTCTTATGATTGGTATATGTGGATGTATGGCTCAAGAAGAAGTTGTAATTAATACATTGATGGATAAGTATAAATGGGTTAATTTTGTAATTGGAACACATAACTTACATTCTTTACCAGATGCTCTTTATAATAGTATTAAAAATAATAAACAGCAAATAGATGTTTGGAGTAAAGAAGGAGATATAGTTGAAGATATACCAGTAAAAAGAGAAAATAAGTTTAAAGCATGGGTTAATATTATGTATGGATGTGATAAATTTTGTACTTATTGTATAGTTCCTTATACAAGGGGAAAACAAAGAAGTAGACTTCCAAAAGATATAGTGCGTGAAGTAGAAGAATTAGTAAAAGAAGGATATAAAGAAGTAACTTTACTTGGACAAAATGTAAATGCATACGGAAAAGATTTTAAAGATATGAAATATGATATGTCAAATTTATTACAAGATGTTGCAAATACTAAAATAGAGAGAATAAAATTTGTTACATCTCATCCATGGGATTTTAATGATGATATGATTAAAGTAATAAAAGAAAATGAAAATGTACTTCCTTATATTCATTTGCCAGTACAAAGTGGTAGCAATAGAATTCTTAAATTAATGGGAAGAAAATATACTAAAGAATCATACCTAGAATTAGTAAAAAAATTAAAAGAAAATATTAAAGACTTAAGTTTAACTACAGATATTATAGTAGGATTTCCAAATGAAACTATGGAGGATTTTAAAGAAACCCTTGATATAGTAAATGAATGCAAATATGATTTAGCATACACATTTATATATTCACCAAGAGTAGGAACACCTGCTGCAAATATAAAAGATAATGTTACTAAAGAAGAAAAAGAAGAGAGATTACAAATCTTAAATGATTTAATAAATAAGTATTCAAAAGAATCAAATGACCGCATGCTTAATAAAACTTTATCAGTATTAATAGATGGAAAAAGTGAAAAAGAGGGTATGTTAAGTGGATATTCTAAAGAAAATAAATTAGTAAATGTAAAAGCAGATTTAAGTTATATTGGTAAAATAGTAAATGTAAAAATAACAGATGCAAAAACATGGAGTTTAGATGGTGTATTAGATGAATAACGATATTATAAAAAAGATAGATGCATTAATTACTAATATAAAAGAAAGTAGTGAGTATAAAAACTATGTATCACTTACTAATAAAATAAGCAATAATGAAGATATTAACTCTTTAGTTAATGAGATAAAACAAATAGAAAAAGATTTAGTAAGACGTCCTTCTATTTTAAAAGAAGAAGAATTAAAACAAAAAGAAAAAGAATTAAATAGTATACCAATTTATCTAGATTATAAAGAATCATGTGACACTTTAAATAATATGTTATTAATAATTAAAAATAGAATGGATAAGTTTGTAAAAGAATTGATAATAGAGGAATAATCTTTATTCCTCTATTATTTTTTGATATAATCAATAATAGAGGTGATAATATGAAAGAGTCATTTTGGGGAGTATTAATAGTAATGCTAGGGTTATT
>ERZ827423.2482-NODE-2482-length-14475-cov-3.497920_pt1 | contig 14475 bp, 8 predicted proteins | sample MGYA00519775_ERZ827423 | MGnify/ENA primary metagenome ERZ827423 (study PRJEB31778, sample SAMEA3449296) | human gut metagenome | biome: human gut; feature: human-associated habitat; material: faeces | place: United Kingdom | collected 2010/2012 ...
TGAGAGTGTTACAATCCACTGGAAAATCTAAAACCTTTTCACTTGGCATTATGCCTTTGTAAAAAATAGTTTCCCTTTTGCTATTAGGACGAACTATTTTACCAATAGAAAGGGGTAATTTCTATGGCACAAGGAAGAGTTGCTCTCTCCAAAATTGCTGGGGGCAACTTGGCTCACATGTTTTGGCAACGCCGCATTTCCCAAAAGAAGTTCGCGGTAATTGTTGGCCGCACTCCCCGTACGGTTCGACGCTGGATGTATGAAGGAATTCCTACTTTGGATGATCTTCAGGCCATCACAGAAGCGCTTGGTGTGAGCGTAATGGACATCCTCTCTGATTCAGAGGATGTCCATTGTTTTTATATGAGAGGAAATCTTATGTCCGTATTTGGTAAAGTGCTACCACAATTCGACCTCATATGCTATAATGATTGGTAATATCAGCAAATGCTTTGTTGGGAATACTGTTGTTTTACAAATAGTATTCTCAGCATGAAAGTATTCCAAACTACCATACAGAAAACATCACGTCTGGTGCGGGGTGATAACTATGTCTTTTGAAAGCATAACGCAACAAACACAAGCCAAATATGCGCTCAGAGATACTATGAAAGCAAGTCCTTGCGCAATTGAAGACTGGGACTTTGCTGTAAAGCTATGTTATATTTTATGCGCCAACACACCATTTATTGGGGAGTATATGCCATCAGAAGACCAATTCCGAGATATTGTAACTGATGGGAGAAAACTGTTTTCCCGACTTATGTCACAAGGTATGCAGTCATTATCCGAGCTGGAGCAAAAAGAGCTTGCTTGTGCAGCAATTTTTTTGACACAAAGAATAGACGCGCTACGGAATTCATCTGAAGATGATGGTCAAGTATGGAAGGACATTCTGTCTGGACTGGGCTATGATGAATTGCAACCGCCTCCGTCTTGGCAAAGTTGCTATAAAAAGATGACGGAGCTGATTCGTGCAAATGTCCCATACTTTGCTGAGTACGGGCAAAAATACTACAACACACTAAGAACTCAAGCGCTTACGCCGGCGGATTCTATCAGTGAGTTATTTGACATCATCTATTCTTTTTATCGGAACAACTTGGAGTGTCAATATAATAACGCTGATAATGCATTTGAAATCCTAACAGAAAATATTCAGAAACGTCTTAGCAACGATACCAATAATGATGATGCGCAAATAAGTTTTGGCTCAGGGTTTTGGAGACTAAAATCCAGCCTAAAGTTTCTTCTTTCTCATGAACCAACATATATGGCCGCTGTCTGTGATGCTATTGCCGGTAAAATGGATATGCTTTTACGGGGGGATGCCCCTACGATAAACAAAAACAATCGCTGGGATGTGTTACTTCAAAAATGGTTCAACAAAAAAACAGCCACAGAGAAAAAGCAGATGCAAAATGTGAGACTCAGACAGGTCAATGCAAAAATTGCATCTAAAAGTGAACAGATCCACCCTCAATACCGTTTGGAAAATGAAAGCATTTTTATTTGTATTCCAAGTATTCGCTTGCCCGAAATCACACAACGACCTATCTTAAAATTATATCAAAATGGTAACTTGGTTGCGGAGCGCATGCTATCTGTTTATGGAAATGAGATGTGCTACACAACTCGGGAATACAATTTATCGCTTATAGATCTGGACTACATTTCGTGGGTTGATCCTTTAAACTTTCGACTGCAACTCTACTGCGCAGGAAATAGGATTTATGACTCTGCTTCAGAATTATTCCGGGAATATATAATCTTCAATTCTTTTGGTCTTGAGAGCAATATTGAACGATGTCCGAATGGCCAAATCCGCCTGCTGACCAGCAGCCATAGTATAGTTGAAATTGATGACCCTGAGGATCTATATTGCGATTTATCCACAAAAGGTACTTTCAAACTATTTGATATTTCATTGATTTCCGCCCAAAGAATTGTTATTAATCATATTGACATTCTTTTATCTCAATCAAAAAAGAACAACCTCAGATGTTATTTTTCGCCCATGCCAATCGACGGGATTCAATTATCTCAGGAAGGAAATGAGTGCCTTGCCTTTAGTAAATCCCCTGTACTACATATTATTCTAGACTCTAAGGATGCCGCGCAAAATTATCAACTCCAACTCGAAAAAGCGAGAACTCATTCCCTATATGAATTCTTTGATAGTCAGACAAATTCAATTGAAATACCACTTCCCAGTGCAACAAGATTCTTGCACAATCTTAGAATTAAGCAATTTCAAACTGGGAAAATAGTAGCCGACTTCTGTTATATGGTTTTACCAAAGTTTTCGTTTCAGTTTTCCAACCCGTTTTTTCTGAATCGTTCTGGCGAAGCTGGAAGTGTTAAAATCAGTATGTCTGGTTCGACGATACAGCAAAGATTTTCGCTTATGGAAGATCAAACAGAACTGGATGTATCTTTGGGAAATCAAGGCCTTCGTTGCAAATTAACAGTTCCTAAAATCAATATTACAGTAGATGGTGAAAACGCGCTTTATTGGCCCGAGCATATATGGCACAAAGCAATACCGCAAACGACATTTATACAAATCGAATCCCCTGAGTCTATATCAGTTCGCCCCATGCTTGGATCATTGCCACTCCAGCACTTAAAGAGCAAAAAGATATTTGATCTCGGGAACCAATTAGCAACTATAGACAAGAGCAAAGAAAGCCTGCTTCTTGGGGTATTGATTCAATGTGATGGGATAGTAGTGCAGCAAAAGCTCACAGAGATTCACACCAATCCAATATTTCTCGATTCACCGATCACTCGAGAGGGTTCTGTTTTGACATGGGATCCAAATGGAAAGTACATCGGTGACGGCGGCCCGGAATTCCAGATTCAATTGGAGAACGACGAGTCTCAGGAACCATGGACCTACTGTGAAACTCTGAAAAAAGATGTTATGGAGCGCAACTTTAGCTGTGTACCAGGACGATATGAGTGCCGTGTATATTTAAATGGAGCCAAGCAAACATCTCCTTTCCAGAGAAAGCAAGATCCGCAATTACTTTGGGACACCGTATTTGAGATTATAGCTAGACCTGAAGAAAGATTTGTTAATGAGCGTGTATATTTAACAAGAGCACATTTTTGGTCACCCGAGACGGGACACGATGAAACCGCATCTATTGCAATAAATGATGCCATTATCATCGACATACAATATGCTGGCTTTGATGACTATGATGGTGCCATTGATTACGCTGAGCATTTCTATACGGGCATTCTATCATTCAAAACGCCTGACGGTCGTCTACACTACATGAATCGGGGAATCTCTTTCGATTACGAAACAATCAATCCAATCCGTTTCTGTGTGGAAGATGACCACCTCTTGGTTTTTAATGCAGACGGTGACAAACTTCAGCTAAATGCAAAACTATTCTCACAAAACAAACGTGTACGTATTTTAAATCGAAAAGAACTGTTTTCGCAGGAAGAAGCTCGGCAATGGCTGCCTATTGCCGATTCGTTCGAATATAGAGAGGAATACGATATATGAACAGGTTCAACCCAATTCTTGCATCTGATAATCTGAAACAGAGTTTCATCGACTACATCGCAACATCGTTTGATATTGCAGACCCTTATTATGCTCAAAAGTTACGCGAAGAACTTGAGCAGGATGGCTTTGTAGCTAAGGGCCCCTATTTGGATGTTAGTGGCTCTTTTAAAGTAGGAAAATCATTGACGAAGTTAATGGATGAAGGGGTTGCAAGCAAGTTGTTTTCACTGCTTGAGCCTATTGATGAGAAAGACCGTGAAATCAAGTTAGAGCGTCCACTCTACCTACACCAAGAACAGGCGTTAAGAAAAGCAAATGACGGAAACAATCTTGTTGTCACAACGGGTACTGGCTCTGGTAAAACGGAATGCTTTCTTATTCCCATTGTTAACGCACTCCTGCGAGAACAGGAGCAAGGGACTCTCACGGAAAGTGGTGTGCGGGCAATTATTATTTACCCGATGAATGCACTGGCCAATGATCAAATTAAGCGTATGCGCAATCTCCTGCGCAACTATCCTAACATCACCTTTGGACTTTATAACGGTAATACGAAGCATACACAGAAAGAAGCGCTGGCAGAATATCGCAAAATTCATGCAAAAGACGATAATTTCACAAAAGAGCCGCTAGAAAACGAATTGATCTCTCGTGAAACCATGCAGCAAACTCCTCCTCACATTCTGATTACAAATTACTCTATGCTGGAGTATATGCTGCTGCGGCCAAAGGACGATAAAGTCTTTTCTAGCGCAAAATTACGGTATATCGTTCTGGATGAGGCCCACATCTACAAAGGTACAACTGGCATGGAGACATCCATGCTGATGAGACGGTTACGTGCGCGGCTGAGAGTAACCGATCAGGTTCAATATATCCTGACGAGCGCAACGCTTGGGGGAAAAGAAGCAAATAAAAGCATTGTTGAATTCGGGCAGCAGTTATGCGGATTAAATTTCAAGGAAGAAAACATAATTCGTTCGGTTGATGCCAGCCCTGTAATTGAAGAGCGGAATATATATCCGGTAACATTTTTTGGTGACATTGCAAACGGCTTGCTGTCTGTCAAAGGGGCATTCACAAAGTATGGTATGCCGGACTTTGCCCCGAACGGCAATGACGACGAAAAGCTCTATAATTTTTTACTTCATAGCGACCTCTATTACCGTTTTCGTGAAGCAACTCGGACCCCAAAAACAATATCTGCAATTCACCATGAACTAGGAATCTCTAAACAAGAATTAATCGATTTTGTAGCCGTATGCACACGGGCGGAAAAGGGCAATGCGAGTCTCATAAAAGCACGCTATCATTTCTTTGTTCGCGCTTTGGAAGGCGCATATATTACATTGAATGAACCACGCCAGCTTTATCTCAGAAGGCGGGAGCACAGCAAAGAAGGCCAGCGGGTTTTTGAAATTTCCGTGTGCCAAGACTGTGGACGAATCGCTATCGTCGGAAAAGTGGATAACGATGGTTTTTTTCAACAGGTGGCAAGAAAAACTGAACATGACCCCAAAGAATGTGATTTTTACTTACTGTGGGATTCTTCTATTTCTGGTGAAATTAGTTCTGACGATGAAGATGAAGTGAGTAACACCGAGCAAGCCGAGGATTCTGGTAAAGACGACTTTGTGATTTGTCCGCAATGCGGTCAAATTGATACAAAGGCAAATTTACACTTTGGCCCTATCTGCAGTTGCGAAAACGTCAAGTATGTTTCGTTGAAGCGTGTTAGTAGAACCAAGGAAAAGAACATCGCCAAATGCCCTGCTTGCGGCTATGGTTCATTTCGCAGTTCCTATTTAGGCGCTGATGCAGCAACTGCTGTTTTGTGTACAGATTTATTCGAACAACTCCCAGATCGAGAAATTGTCGCCGCAGCAGATGTGTCGCAGCCAGAAGCAAAACCGCTGAGTGGACCATTTGCAAAGATCGCATTCAGGCCCAAAGAACCTGAAACAAAGAAGAAAGAAAAGCAGTTTCTGTGTTTCTCTGACAGTCGTAGTGAAGCCGCCTTTTTTGCTAATTATCTTGAAAAATCCTATGAAGAGTTCCTGCGTAGACGCGGAATTTGGCATGTGGCAAAAGAAATGCAGGCACGCGGCGAATACTCCCTATCTGTTCCAGCTTTTGTTGATCGTCTTGCTAGAGTCTTTGAAAAAGAACAGTCTTTCCGCCTGTGGAGTCCGGACGGAATCCGTGATGCAGACAGTCTTTCAGAAACAAATCGGCACAACGCTTGGAAAGCCTTGCTCAATGAACTCTTTAACGGCAGACGTGCCACAAGTCTTTCCTCTATGGGACTTATCTCTTTTGAATATACACGAAATGACCCTTGCGACTACGATCTTCCCCAATTTTTTGAAGATACCTACAATCTATCCAATACAGAAGCTCGCAGCCTCCTCGAACTTATTATTCTTGATGCATGCTATACGGGAGCACTTAATGCCGGGGAAGGAATGACACTAAACGACGAAGAACGGGAGTACATTTTCTTTACGCCCCAAGAAAAGCACTTGATTCTATGTAAAAGCAGTGAAACTGCCGGGCGAGCAAATCTGATGGGCTGGGCCGCGCGGGCACGTGAAAACGGAAAGAACGCGTACTATCCAAGCACTCGTTTACAGCGACTTTGTATTGCAACCGGTATGTCAGAAGATGATGCAAATCAATTCTTGAAAGACTATTGGGAGAATGTTTTTGGGCAAGAGAAGAATGCCGAATATGCACTCAATATCTGTGATTTTAGGATTCGGCTAAATGCTGACCCTGCTGTACATACATACTGCTGCAGAAAATGCGGACGCATCACAGTGCATAATGTCAGAAATCGCTGTGCTATCATGCGTTGTGATGGACAGTTAGAAGAAATCAAGGATCCGCAAACCTATTTTAGCGGCAACCACTATATGAAGCTCTACAGCAGCGATAAAATGCAGCCTTTACAGGTGAAAGAGCATACTGCGCAGCTTTCTAGAAATCGGCAGACACAATATCAGCAGGCATTTGTCGATGGGAAAATTAACGCACTAAGTTGTTCTACTACATTTGAAATGGGTGTTGATGTTGGCGGTTTGGAAACGGTATGCATGCGAGATATACCACCGAGTCCTTCCAACTATGTTCAGCGTGCTGGCCGTGCTGGCCGTTCATCACACTCAGCAGCGTTTGTTATGACATATGCAAAACTCTCGTCTCATGATTTTACATATTACGAGAATCCAGAAAGTATTATTTCTGGCAAAATCTCTGCGCCTGTTTTTTCGTTGCAAAATAAAAAGGTTATTTATCGGCATATTTTTGCTGTTGCGTTAAGTGAATTTTTTGCGAAGTACCCCGAAGTTTATAATAGAGATAATGCGACCGTATTTCTTAATGGGGACGGTTTTGAAAAACTCAAAGATTTTTTGGCATCGCCTACTGAACGACTTATAAGCCTCCTTAAAAAGTCTGTCCCGCTCGATATGCATCAGCCAATGGGAATTCATGATAATTCATGGGTTGATGAGCTCATCGGCGAAAACGGCATTCTATCGTCTGCAGTCGAACGCTATAAACGGGAACTGGCCGAGTTAGAAAAAGCGTGGAAACAGTCTCAAAGAACGAACCCAGAACGTTCAAGCGGTCTTTATCGTGAGTTAAAGCAACTTCGGTGCGCAGATGATGATGGATACAGTAGGAGTCTAATTGATTTCTTAGCCCGAAACAACATCCTTCCAAAATACGGATTCCCTGTAGATACCGTTGAACTGCAAATAGCTGGGAAACGCAACGGAAACAGCAATGAGGATTTGACGCTTGCACGTGACTTGCAAATGGCAATCGCAGAATATGCGCCTGGTTCTGAGGTCATTGCAGATGGAAAACTGTATAAGAGCCGATACATCAGGATGGAATCTGTTCAAAAGCGAACCGCAGCATACGGGTATTATGCAAAATGCAAAACTTGTGATGAATACAATTTCACTCGCAATTTGCAAGTCCGCACAGCGGGGCAAGAATGCATATCTTGCGGCACAAAAATACCAGGAAAATCGTGGATTAAAACAATAGAACCAAGGCTAGGTTTTATCACTGACAAAGCAGACGCAAAAGAGGCTCCGATGACAAGACCTGAGCGAGATTACAAGACAGAAGATTATTATATCGGTGATCAAGATCATGATATCGTCAAAAGGAAAGTTTTCTCGTTTGATGGCGCAGAGGTGGAATTGCAGTCTACCGCAAATGACTCGCTTGTCGTAATTGGTTCTGCACAACATAAGGTATGCCCCATTTGCGGCTGGACAAGCGACGCAAATGGCGTATTGAAAACTAAACACAACACATCACGAGGTTATCCTTGTAAATATGAAGGCCCCGGTGATTCGTTGTATCTTTCTCATGTATTCAAAACAGATGTTGTGAAGTTAACATTCTTTACGTCCGATGCTGCTGACTATAAAACCATGCTTTCCGTCATGTATGCTCTGTTAGAGGGATTGTCCCGAGAACTTGAAATTGAACGTACGGATTTAAAGGGGTGCCTACATCAGCAAAGCTGGAACGGGAGCAGCAAGCTGCTATTTTCCATTATTATCTATGATGCAGTTGCTGGTGGCGCTGGTCATGTGCGTAGGTTGGTTACGGATGACGGTGCGGTTTTTGCCCGTGTTTTAAAAGCATCATATTCTGTTGTACATAATTGTAGTTGCGAGCCATCCTGTTACCATTGCCTCAGAAACTACTATAATCAGAAAGTGCACGACCACCTGGATCGGCATGTTGCGGCTTCATTTTTGTCGAATTGGCTGGGTGAATACACTTCTGTCGAACTACAAGAAACAGAAGAGGAAATTTTCACTGATGTTCCCTCACATACAGCGCAGCCTATTGCGATTCAGGGCGATACTTATGCTAACGACTATTCTTCATGGAAAGAGGTTTTTTCTGTTAATGGATTTGATGTCGCCATTGGACAAGCATGGGACGCCTCTGGCATTTCCCTTGAAGCCCTGATTTTGCCGGATGTTCATGTGGATGAAGTCTATATCGAACCCTGCTTTGTGTGGGAAAAACAAAGGATTTTGATCTTTGATACATTGGATGCCAATGTTCAAAACATGTTGGACGACAGTGGTTGGTTTCTGATGGGCATTCACGCATCCCCGGAAGAACTGAGTATCAAGCTGAAAGAAAGGAATTGATAGAAATTGGCGATTATGATTCCCAGCATGGAAACTAAGGAGGATTTCAATGCTAGCGGCGGAGAACTCCTTCTCTATGAACTCCTTGCTCAGCTCCCTGACGATTATTATATTTTCCACTCTACGCGCTGGAACGAAAAGTTGCAGAAATCAGCATACTCTGGCGCTCACAGATACGTACAATGGGGAGAAGCGGATTTTACAATTTTTCATCCTGTGTATGGCTTTATTGTCTTTGAAGTAAAAGATGGACAGATTGCATTCAGCCGCGAGCGCGGATGGGTTCAAATTAACCGCTATTCCGGGCATGAAAAAATAATTGATCCGATGGAGCAAGCTGAGCGCAGCAAGTATTATTTTCTGGAACAGATAAAGCGGCGTTTTGGCGGCTTCTCTCCCTATTCATTTTGCTCGGCAGTTTGGTTCACATCAGGTGACAAAGCTTGCGTTGATGGGGCAATGCCGCTAAATTACAAGGAAGAAACTGTATTATGGAGCAATGACTTACAGTCTTCTGCCGCTGCAGAAATGGCTATTCGAAAAGTTTATCGTTACTATGATGTAAAGCATGTTGCTCCATCAAATGAAATCACGACAAAAGTTCTCGATACGTTAGCTCCCGAGTTTGGTGTCTTTGAGAGCATCCGAAGCAGGATGCTCTCAACAAAGGCGATGTTCCGAAAAATGACCGCAGAACAGATGTATCTATTGGACTATCTTGAAGAGCAAGAAGAAGCTGCGATTCACGGCGTTGCTGGAACTGGAAAAACCGTACTTGCAGTGCAAAAAGCCAAGTCACTCTCTGAAAGCGGTCCTGTTCTTTTTCTTTGTTTTAATCGTTTCCTGAAGGATCACCTGCAAAATGCATATTCTGCAGAATCGGGCATTTCCTTTTGTACGTTGGATGGCCTTTTGGCGAAATACACAGGTAACTTCAGTCAAAATCCGAGTGAGCGAACAGAAATGATTACTGAATTTCTTATGGACTGGGATCAGTATGAAATCCCTTTTCGCCATATCGTAATTGATGAAGGACAAGATTTTCAAGATGAACACTTGCAGCTCCTTCACGCCATTGCCAAGTCAAAAAGCGGATGCTTTTATGTGTTTTATGATAAGAACCAGTTTGTTCAGGGATTGAACTATGCCCAATGGCTTGACCAGATGGAATGTCGGTTGGTACTTTCGCGGAACTGCAGAAATACAAAAGAAATTGCTATTACATCAACCCGTCCCATCGGTCTTGAAGAGAGCCGCATAAAGATGCGCCGTGAATTTGACGGTTTCAGCGCATGGAAGCCTAAATTATTCTTTGTTGATGGCAAAACCATGCTACAAGAATATCTTGCAAAACTAATAAAAAAATATATCGCTGCGGGCATCAAAGAAAAAGACATAGTAGTTCTATCAATGAAGCCAGAGGGGAAATCCATACTTCAACAATCTGATTTTTACATTTCTGGGAAATACGCACTGTCGCGTGAGCCAAAAGAAAACTCTATTTTCTTTACAACTGTTCGGAAATTTAAGGGGTTGGAGGCGGAGGTAATTATCTGCATTGATATTGATGAAGAGACTTTTTCCTCTCCTCAAGGACGCAATGTATTTTATGTTGGAACATCGAGAGCAATGGCGTACTTAGACCTACTCTCACTTAGTAGTCCAGAGGAATTAGCCACTGCGATGAATGGTGGAGAAATATATAGTAAACGTCCCCAAGCAATTAAAGCAGTCAGAGATTGTCTTAAAGTCAAGATTGCTTCTGCGGTTGATTTAACAGACGATATGGACACATGACAAAAAGTATTGTGTTCATACAACCCCGTATATCTAGAATTTAGCAAGTAAATTTTCCGCCTCCAACGCCGCCTGCAGGCGGAAACTTTTCAGCAGATTTACCGGAATGTAAGTGTGCAAAGACTGGGTTCGGCAAGGTTGCCGAACCCAGTCTTGATAGGAAAATTCATAAAATGGAAGCAGTTTGAAGCGAGGAAGCTTCTGAAGCTCTGCCGCCGCGTCTATGACAGCATGGATATGATCTCCGTCACGCCGATGAGCAAACTTAAAATGCTCAGAGAGCATCTGGACTTCGTCCGCGTTGCGGGATACAGTGCCACCGAGGTCATCAAGACCTTCAAGCTCCCGCAGAAGGCTGTGGATATCCTTACGCCGTACTGGATATACGTCGGCGAGCCGATGGACAACCTGCCATTCACGGTATACGCCTACTGCATGGCGGACTACTTCGCGGGAAGCTATGTGCCGCGTCACCGCTCGCATGAGATGAGCATGCGTATGCAGCAGAAGGTAGAGGAGAACGGAGCGCAGTTTGAATTCAATCAGGAGGTCATAAAGATCCTTGTCCGTGACGGAAAGGTACGCGGCGTGCGCACGAAGCGCGGAGACGAGATCGCCTGCGACTATGTCATCTGCGGCGCCTACCCCAACCGCGTGTATACTCAGATGATCGAGCCGCTCAGCGAAGTACCGGAAGGCGCGATAAAGTTTGTCAACGGCAATCGCCTCAACGTCTGCCCTGTGTCCGTCATGCTCGTTCTCGAAGGAACGCCGGAGGAAAACGGCATTACCAATTACAACACCTTCTCCGGTGAAACGATGGACACCAACGAGATATGGCGCAATAACCAGAATCTCACCGAGCCGTATAATTTCCTCACAACAGCCTGCCTCAACTATGCCGTGCCCGACTGCGTCCCGGAGGGCTACACGTACCTGTCGATCACGAACCTTGTCCCGGTCGAGCCGTTCCTGGGCGTGAAGGAAGAGGAGTATTACGACCTCAAGCGCCGTCTTGCAAATGAGATGATGGAGCAGTTCATCAAGATAAGCGGCGTTGACTTCCGCTCGCGCATCGCCGAGATAGAGATATCCACACCTATGACGATATCTCACTATGTCGGCGCGTAGAAGGGCAGCATATACGGCTACTCGCACTCGATGGACAACCATATCGTAGCGAAGAAATCCATGATGGCGGATGACCATTTCATTGACGGTCTTGAGTTTGCGGGAGCGCATGCTGTCACCGGTGACGGTCAGGGACCGCAGATAACAAACGGCAGAGCGGCGGCCAAGGCCGTGCTCGATGCCATGGCAGCAAAGGAGGCGGCAAAATGAGCATTAACGTTAACGGATTTTTCAAGGATGTCGGCGGAGCGGGCCGCGTGACGGAGCTGCGCCGCGAAAAGCTGGCGAACGCATCCCCGGTACCGAACCCCGTCGACCCGATCCGCGAGCTTGCGGATAAGCTGCACCCGACGGCCATGAAGTTCAAGGTCGTCTCCATACGCGATGCGTCTCCCATGGCTAAGACCTTCCGCTTTGAATCGCTTGACGGACATATCCCGGTGTTCCAGTGCGGCCAGTTCGTAAACTTCCGTCTCAAAATAGGGCAGAGCGTTCTGACCCGTCCGTATACAATATCCTCCGCGCCGTATGAAGCAAGAGGAGAACAGCCGTTCTTTGAGATAACGGTGCGACGCAACGTGCCGTATCTTGTGCCGGACTATCTTTTTGAAAATGTCCACATCGGCGATGTACTCGACGGCGCACTGCCTTTCGGCACGTTCTATTGGGAGCCGCTGCGCGACACGAAAGAGATCGTTGCGCTCGTGGGCGGCAGCGGCATCACGCCGTTTTACTCTATGGCGAAGGAAATAGCGCACGGCAAAATGTCCGGCTGCAAACTCACTGTGCTTTACGGCTCGGTGGAGTCGGATGACATCGTCCTCAAGGATGAGCTTGATGCAATATGCGCAGAGTGCGCCGATGTAAAGGTGGTGCATGTGCTGTCGGGAGATGAGGCATGGCATGGCGAGAAAGGCTTCATAACAAGGGCGCTTATCGAAAAGTATTCGACCCCGGACAGCACCTATATGTTCTGCGGTGCTGGATGAGATGGGTGTGCCGAAGCGACGTTTCCGTCATGATGTTGTGAACAATCTCGCCGACATATCCACGCTGCCCGGGTATCCGAAGGGAACCGAGACTAAGACCTTTAGAATTACCGTCCTGCGCGGGATCCAGGAAGATGTCATCGAAGCGCGGGAATCCGAGTCTGTCGCTGTCGCTCTTGAGCGCAGCGCGATACCTATCGACACTCACTGCCGCAACGGCGAGTGCGGCTTCTGCCGCAGCCAACTGCTCGCCGGGGACATCTTCGTCTCCCCGATAGGTGACGGGCGGCGTGAAATGGACAAGGAGCTTGGCTGGTTCCACGCCGGCTCATCCTACCCGCTCAGCGATCTGAAAATCAAGATACCCATAATGTGAGAGAAGAACTCCGGAGGTGCAGACCTTCGGAGTTCTTCTCAGCTTGAAGCCATCATCCTCTTCGCCTCTGCGATCTCGGCTTTCATCTCTGCGATGAGCACCTTGAGCTTTTCTTCGCACTCTTCGCGGGTGTGGGCATAGACGTTGCGGGAGTGCTTTTTGCCGTCGGGCCACTTGGGGGAGTAGCGCCCTTCAAACAGATGGTCGTTGAGCTCGGAGACGCAGCCTGTGCCGGGCTTGCGCCTGAGCCCCATGTAGGGCTTGAAATCGGTCATACTCGGCGTTGTCCCCGTGGGCGGGGCAGTCTCCTGACCTGTCGCCGAAGAGTCCTCCTGCGGTGCTGCTTTGCCGATACCGCGGTCGATGTTCGCGGCAGCGGCGCGCTGCATGTCGTCGGTGATGTGGGTGTATATATCCAGCGTCGTCGCCGCCGACACGTGACCCAGCATGGTGGAGAGCGTTTTCACGTCCATGCCGTTTTCCAGTGCCAAGGTCGCGAACGTATGACGAATGTCATGAAAGCGAACATGCTTGCAGCCCGCGTGCTCCAAGATGAGCTGGAGTCTGCGGCGCAGTCCTCCTTCACCGGCGACGGAAACATCCAGCGGGAGTCCACAGTTTCTTTATACTCACACAGCACATCCACCACGGCGGGCGGCAGGACGAGCTTTCGTATCGAACTTTTCGTCTTGGGTGTGCTGAGCTGAAGCTCACCGCGCACATCGTAGATCTGCTTATTCACGTTCAGCACGCCGGTCTTGAAATCCAGGTCGTCCCATTGCAAAGCCATGAGCTCGCCGCGGCGCAGCCCGGTAGCCAAGTCCAGAAGGAAGAGCTCATAGTAGCCCTCGGCTTTCGCCTGAATGAGAAACCTTTGCAGCTCCTCACGCGTGAGCACCTGCATCTCCCGCGCCTTCTTCGGCGGTATCTTGCAGCCGATGGCCGGGTTCACACGGACGAGCCCCTCCTGCACGGCTTTCTCCAACGCGGAGCGGCAGGTGGCGTGACACATACGTACCGTCCGGTCAGACAGCCCTTCGCCGTACTTTTCGGTGAGGCGCTTCCGACCGCCTTTTTTGATCCGCCCGTAAAACTGCTGCAGGTCATTCTGCGTCAGCTTGTTTAGCGGGATGACGCCGATTTCCGGGATGATGTGCAGACGGATACGATCCTCGTATGTTTTCTGGGTGGTGGGGCGTATCTTCGGCTTGGAGTGATTTTCGTACCAGTATCTTAGCCAGTCCCCAAAGGGCATCTCTGGACGCACCTTTGCGGGCGTCTGCCCGCCGCACTCCTCTTTGAGCTTTTGGAGTTTTTCCAAGCACTCTTTCTTAGTTTTGGCGAGGACGTTTTTAGTTTTGGGATAACCGTTGTCATCATAGCCGATGACGACGCGTCCCTCCCAGCGCCCGTCCTTGCGCTGCCTTACAGTCCCGTCTCCGGCTTTTCGTTTTCTTGCCA
>ERZ827423.2483-NODE-2483-length-14474-cov-13.253762_pt1 | contig 14474 bp, 9 predicted proteins | sample MGYA00519775_ERZ827423 | MGnify/ENA primary metagenome ERZ827423 (study PRJEB31778, sample SAMEA3449296) | human gut metagenome | biome: human gut; feature: human-associated habitat; material: faeces | place: United Kingdom | collected 2010/2012 ...
AGCAGTGCTACGCTAAATGGAACGACCGGACGCCAGAGCGGAAAAGGCGCAAGCAAGATGGCGCAGGTGAATTTGGAAATAGTATAAAGTGCCCGAAATTCCCCGCTTTCAGGGCATTTCGGGCACGGTGATATTTTGACCAAATCAGCTGATGCTGCACGTCGCCGTATGCGTGCCGCTCGCCAGTATTTGGCTCGTGCCATCCGGCAATGTCAGTTCGCAGCGCGTGCCGACCGGGACGCATACCGTCACGGTGAAGGTGTCCGCCGCCGTTTTCCACTGCACGCTTGCGTCGCCGTAAGGGGTGCGTACCTTCGCGGCGGCGCTCGTCAGCCCGCCGCCCAGAATCGGCTTGACCCGGAAAGTCTTGTAGCCGGCTTCTGTCGGCTCAATGCCCGCAATTCGGCGGTACAGGAAGTTGCCGACCGCGCCGGATGCGTAGTGGTTGTAGGAAATCATCTTGTCCGTGCCGTCGTCACCAATCGGGCAGACGCCGTTCTCGTCCAAGCCGTCCCAGCGTTCCCAAATCGTCGTCGCGCCTGCCTTGACTTCGTAGAGCCACGAGGGGCATTTCGTGTTCAGCAGCATATGGTATGCGGCATCCACCTGCCCGTTGTCGCACAGCGCGAAGAGGATGTACGGCGTGCCGGGGAAGCCCGTGCCGATGCACCAGTCGTTGCGCTTTGCCAGCGCGGCGAGGTTCGCAGCGGCTTTTTCCCGAATCTGCTGCGTGGGGAACATATTCAGGTAGATGGGCAGGACGTAAGCGGTCTGGAACTCCTCCAGCAGCTTGCCGTTGCCGTCCGTGAGCAGCGAACAGTACGCATCCGCCGTCTTTTCGGACAATGCCCGGTAGTGCTTCGCGTCCTGCGTTTCGCCCAGAATATCCGCGATTTTCGCCAGCAGCGCGCTTGTGTTGCACAGCGACGCCGTGCCTGTCCACTTAATGCGTCCCTGCCACTGGCTCATTTGCGGCACGTCCGGCGCAACCCAGTCGCCGAAGCCCAGTATGCCGGGCATTTCCCAGAGATAACGGTGCTTGCCGAAGCCGAAGCCGCACCAGAAGCGGCAGGCGTTGACGTACTTCTTCATCGTCGGATACATCCGGCGCAGCACGCCCACATCGCCCCGCGCCATATACTGCGCCCACGGCACGAGGACGCATGCATCCCCCCACCAAGCGACCGCCATTTTCGGCATCGTCGCGGGGAAGCCGTAACCCTGCACGGGCACCGTGTTCGGCAGACCGCCCGTCGGCAGCTGCTCCGCCTGCACGTCCAGAAGCCACTTGTCCAAGAAGCGGTTCATGTCGAAATTGAACACCGCCGTCGGCGCAAACACGGCAATATCGCCCGTCCAGCCCATGCGCTCGTCGCGCTGCGGACAGTCGGTGGGGATATCCATGAAGTTTGACTTCGCACTGCGGACGATGTTCTCCTGCAGGCGGTTGAGCATCTCGTTCGAGCAGCGGAACGAACCCGTCTGCTGAATGTCGGAGTACAGCATGACGCCCGTCACCTGCACGTCTTCTTCCCGCACGCCCTCGACGCTGATGTAGCGGAAGCCCATGTACGTCAGCCGCGGCGACCACCTCTGCTTGCCGTCCTTGCAGATGTACGTCGCCGTCGCTTTCGCCGTGCGCAGGAACGCCGTGTTCAGCGTACCGTCAGGGTTCAGCACTTCGCTGTGGCGGATGGTAATCTTCTGCCCGCGTTTGCCCGTAACCGTCAGGCGCACCACACCTGCGAAATTCTGCCCGAAATCGTAAATCAGCGCATTGCCTAACTTCTTGCAGGATACGGGAGCGAACGTCTCGTGTTCCTTCACGTCTGCGCCGTAATCCGCCATCAGCTTCGGCTTCACGCGCAGACGCTCCTGTACGGCGCTCCGCCAAGCCGCCTTGTCCAGTGATACGGTTGCGTCATACGTTTCGCCGTCGTAGAAATCCGCCATACGGACAGGACCGTCCTCTGTCACCTGCCAGCTTTCGTCTGTGCCGATGACCTCCGTCCTGCCGTCGCGGTAGGTAATCCGCAGTTCCGCCAGCAGCGCCTGACGGTCTGCCGTCACGCGGTTGACGCGCGTGAACACGAACGACCCGACCGCCCAGCCGCCCGCGACCGTCGCGGTAATGCAGCTGCCTGAATGCAGCATGTCCGTCACATCATACGTTTGGTACATCAGCTGATGCGCATAGGACGTGAAACCGGGCGCGAAATACCGTTCACCGACTTTCTGCCCGTCGATGTTCAGCTCGTAGATGCCCATTGCCGTGGCGTACAGCTTCGCCTGCGCGATTTCGCCCCGAAGCGGCAGCGCCTTGCGGAACACCATCGGCACGGGCGAAACCTTCTTTTCCTTGAACACATACGCGCCGTCGGTAATCCACTTGCCCTGCCACGGCGTATCCATGCGTCCCGTCTCGAAGGTCAGGCGGGCAGTATCTGTTTCGCCGCTGTCCGACGTGACGGTAAGCGTCGCGGTATACGTTGTGAAAGGCTTGAGCGGCTGCCCGGCATAGCGCGTTCCGCACTGGTCAGGATTGCGGATTGTCCAGCCGTTCACCGTCAGTTCAGCGGACTGAACGGATGCGCCCGCGCGGTCGGATGAGACGAAATAGGCAAACGTCGGGGCGGCGCAGTCGGTCACCAGATGCTCGCGCAAGCCCTCGCAAGTAAACGATTGAATCTGAAACATGTTTACCACCTGCCGAATGAGATTGAAAACGGCGGTCAAGAGAATCGTCGAGATTCCCCTGACCGCCGCAAGTTCGATTACTTCTTCAGGGTGAAGAACGCGCTGACGACACCGGCGATGCTGGAAACGGCCAGCAGCACCAGATTCACAATCGCGCAGGTGGCGGAGGACATATTCGCCGCCGTCTGCACTTCAAGCAGCACATCCGCGTTGGAGAAGTAAATGAAGGCGAACCCTTCGACGCGGGCAGACACCAGATTGATGAAGGCAAGCGCCAGCAGCGCGGGAGCCGCAATCTGGCACAGACCCGTCAGCAGGTCTACAACCTTCTTCGCGCCCTTGACCATGCTCAAGACGACCGCAGCCGCCTCCAGCACAGCCGCGCCCACGACCATCAGCACAAGGTTCGACACCGTGGCATTCTGGAAGTAGCCGGCAGCGGACGTGTTAATCAGATACGCAACCAGCGCGGCAAGGCTCAGGACACAAGTGACGATGGAGAGCCAAGCGCCGGCAGAGAGTTTTTTCGTGGCGTTCATGTTTATTCCTCCTTGTCCTCAACGCTTGTTCTCAACGCGCACAACGACAGGCTTCTTTTCCGGCAGGAGCGTCAGCACAACCCACGCGAGGAAGAACAGGACAGCCAGAATGCTGCTGGCGTAGGTGGTGACGGTCAGAGCGGTATCCCACCAGGTGTTCACGCGCTGGGTGGAGATGTTCAGAATCGCGCTGTTGGCGAAGATGTAGAGCTGGTACTTCAGGTTTTCACGCGCCTGCTCGACGAGGTTCGAGTCCTTCGACACCGTTTCGAGGGAGATGTGCGGCCAAACCGCGTCCACGCCGCCTTCGCCAAGGTTGATGTGGCTGTTGTCCGCCGCGAAGTCAGCAACCTGCGTGATGCCTGCCATAACCATGGATTCGGCGTTGAAGTACAGGTAGTTGTTCATCATGTCGGTGGAAATCAGACCCTTGAAGCCCCATTCACCGCGGACAATCTTCTGAATCATGCCCACATGGTGGGAAGCGTTCGTTGCGCCGATGCGGTTGAAGGCAATCATGACGCCCATGCCGAACGCATCGCTCAGCGCGCCCTCGAAGCCGCGCAGGTCGGTTTCACGGAACTTCTGCTCGGTCATGTACGCGGAGATGCCGGCACGGTTGTGTTCCTGATCGTTGAAGCCCATGTGCTTCGGGCCGTTGATGATGCCCTTGTCGGAGCAGCCCTGAATCACTTCACGGCCGATGACGTTGGTCAGCATCGGGTCTTCGGAGATGTACTCGTAGTTGCGGCCGTTGTACGGCGTGCGGTTCAGCGTCAGACCGCTGCCCCACAGGTCGTAGCGTTCAACCCACAGGCAGGAGTTGCCCTCAACCAAGCCCCACTGATACGCCAGTTCCGGGTTGAAGGAGCAGCCCAGCAGCGTCTGGGAGTTGACATTGAACTTGTAGGTCTTGCCAGTCGCCTCGTCGGTGTAGCCAGCGCTGATGCCGGTCGGGCCTTCGTTCTGGATGACGACAGGGTTGTCGATGTTGGTCAGGGTATCGGAGCGGCTGCCGCCGTGGATAACTGCGCCGACCGCTTCGTCGATGGTGATGGCATGAACCAGCTTGTCCCAGTAGGGGTCATTGATGTTGTTCAGCTGTTCCGCGCCGATTTCAGATGCCGTGAATTTCGGGCCGGGGACAGCTTCCGCCGCCGCGCCCGTGTCGGAGATGGTGTAGGTTTCGCCGCGCATTTCGGCAATCCACTGATCCTTCTTCGGGCTGTCAGCAATCTTGAGGTTCAGCTTGTTGTAGTTAATCGGGAAGGTGTTCCAGTCCTGACGGGTCAGGTAAGTGACCGTGCCGGGCAGCCAGTAGTTCAGGTCGGCGTCGTCCGCCACGTTGGTAACGGTCGTGTTGTTGGCAATGGCAAAGGTGGTGTTGTCCAGCGCGTCGAGCTTCCAGCTCACAACCGCGTTCTTGCCCGCCGCATCCATGCCGTCGGCCGTGGTCTTGCCCTGCGCCGCCAGAATGTTGTTGACCGCCTCATGCGCGCCGGCTGCCGCCGTGAAGTAGTAGTCGCCCGCATCGAGGATGTAGGTCTTGGCGTTGTTCGCGTCGTAGCTTGCCAGATACTTGGTGGGAATCGTAATGGTAACTTCCTTGCTCTTGCCGGCGGCGACGTCCACCTTGGCAGAGTTCAGGAACATGACCGCGGACTTTTCAACCAGATTCGTGCGGTCATAGTCGGTGTAGGGCTGCTGCACATACAGCTGGGTGAGGAATTTGCCGTCCTGATTGGAGTTGTTCTTCACTTCGACGACGGCGGTGATGTTGCCGTTCACGCTGCGGTCAACTGTCACGCTCTTGATGGTCTGGGTGTAATCAAGGTAGCTCAGGCCGTGACCGAAGGTGTAGAGCATTTCGTCGCCGTAATTCCACGCGCTGCCCTGCGTTGCGCCGGCCGCGCTGTTGGCGTTGCCCTGACCCATAACGGCGTCAAAGTAACGGGTTTCGTAGTACTTGTAGCCGACGTAGATACCTTCCGCCTCGACGATGTACATGCCGCCGTTGTAGGTATCCGCACCGCCGAAGGAGCCCGTGCCGATATTGCCGATTTCCTTGCCGGGATAACGCGGGTCGTCATTACGGCAGACGATTTCGTAATCCGCGAAGTAGTCGCCGCCGACGTTCTGCACCGCCGGGATGGACTGGTGGTCGCGCACGAAAGCGCTTGCCAGCGCGCCCGTCGCGTTGACCTTGCCAGTCAGCACGTTCGCGATGCCGATGGTCTGGTAGTCGTTCGGGCAGCCGATGTAGCAGATGCCGTCCACCTCGTGCGAGCCGCCCTCGGCGATGTCGGCAATCATCATGTTGTTGCCGGTGTTCAGCAGCACGATGACCTTGGAGCAGGTTGCCTTCGCCGCCTCGACAACCGCCAGTTCATCGGCAGAAAGCTTCAGCGGGTCTTCGCCGGTTGCTTCACCCGCGTAGTTGAGCGCAGAACCCGGCTTGTAGGTATTGCCCTCGCCGGCGCCGCGCGCAAACACGCAGATGCCGATGCTGTCCTTGGCGATAGCTTCCTTCCAGTTTGCCGGAACGCCCAGCGCCTCGAACTCCGCCGGCGGAACTTCCGCAATCTGGTAGGTCGTCCAGTCACCCGGCGCGCTGACGTACATGTGGTCATACACCGTGGTGGGAACTTCCTGACCCGTCCAGCGGTTGGCGCGCATCTCGGTGTGCATGTTGATGATGTTGGTCAGGTAGTAGTCCTTCAGCGTCTCATTGACGTTGAGGCCTGCACCTGCCAGCGCATCCGCCAGCGATGCCGCGTCCGCGTTGCCGCCCTTCGGCCCATAGACATTATACGCCGCCAGACCGAACAAGGCAACGTTCGCGTTCGCTTTCAGCGGAAGAACGCCGTTGTCGTTCTTCATGACGACCGTACCTTCTTCGCCTTCACGGATGGCGATGTCGCGCGCCGCCGCCGCCATGTCTTCGATGGTCGCGTAGTCGGTCTTGAAGCGCGCCGCGCTGTCGTCATTGATGGTCACATAGCTTTCCGTACCCAAGGTATCGTCCAGTGCGCCGCGGTAGGTGTTCGCCACACCCGTGCCGACGATGGAGAGAACCATCAGGCAGGTCATGAGTGCCGCAAGGCCTCTCATTGCAGGGGTAAATTTCTTCGCCTTCATGTGTTTCCTTCCTTTCACCAAGGCTTGAGATTGATTTTAGTATAGCAGAAAATAATCACGCAGCACATTTTCGGCGCAAACTGTCTTTATTTTGGCGTGTGTGGATTTTATACAGTAATTCTCATAGATTTCGCAGGCTGGTTTTGTGCATATCCACAATGTGCAAAACATTACAGGCATTTCGCCTGCTTTTTCCGTGCGAAAAGGCTTCCTTTTGCGCAAGAGATTTGCTATACTATTGGAAACCAAGCTGTTTGCAAAGGAGGTCGGCCCGATGATTCGCGTAGCACTGGTTGAAGACGAGGAAAGCAGTCAGCGTACACTGACAGAATATCTGGAACGGTTTTCGCAGGAGATTAACGAGAAGATTCACGTCTCCATCTTTCCGGACGGCGCAGAAATCGTCGAGGACTACCGCGGCAATTACGATATCATCCTCATGGACATCCTGATGCGCTACATGGACGGCATGGAAGCTGCCAGCGAGATTCGCAAGGTGGACAAGGAGGTCGTTATCCTCTTTATTACCAGCACGCCGCAGTACGTCATGAAGGGCTACACGGTGGATGCGCTGGATTATGTGCTCAAGCCCGTGAGTTACTTCGCTTTTTCGCAGCGGATGCAGCGCGCCTTGGAGCGCATGAAGCACCGCACGCGCAAATTCATCTCCGTCCCCTTCCAAGGCGGAATGCGCAAGCTGGATATCTCCCAGATTCGCTATATCGAGGTCGTCAATCACAGTTTGATTTACCATCTGGACGGCGAAACGCTGGAGGCAAAGGGCGTTCTGTCCGAACTGGAGGAAGCGCTGACGGCATACCACTTCTTCCGCTGCAACAAGTGCTATCTGGTCAATCTGGAGCACGTCAACGGTGTGAACGAAAACTGCGCGGACGTGGACGGCGATCAGATTCAGGTCAGCCGCCCGAAGAAAAAGGCGTTTCTGGACGCCCTGAACAACTACATCAACGAGGTAGGCAAATGATGCACGTCGATTTGTCGCATACGCCGGGTCTGCTCTATGCGCTGGCGTACTGGCTGAGCAGCACCTTCTATATTCAATTGTATGGCAGCCCATTCAGCAAGGGCAGGAAATTCGGCATCAGCGCTGGATTTCTTGCCCTGATTGCCGGTTTCATGACGCTGACGGACGGTGTTTCCGCGATTGGCTTTTTCCCCTGCATGGGCGTGACAGTCGCGCTGATTTTTTTCTATATTCGCATTGCAACGCACATGCCATGGGCGAACGCGGGCTACTATTGCGCCCGCGCATTCATCTTGGGCGAATTTTCCGCGTCGCTGGCGTGGTATCTGTTCTATTTCTTCGTGACGGTGCCGGGGCTGCCGCTCACAGTTTGGACAACGATACTCGTTTTTGCTGCTGTCCACGCCATCATCCTCTACACCATGTTTCTGCTGGAACGGAAATACCGCGACGGCTCAAAGCTCATCAAAATTACCGCGCGGGAACTGTTCACCGCTGCCGTCCTTGCGATTGCCGTCTTTTCCGTCAGCAACATCAGCTTTGCCTTCACCGGAACACCCTTTTCCAGCCAGTTCACGGCGGAAGTCTTCATCATCCGCACCACCGTTGACCTCGGCGGCGTCGCGATGCTGTTCGCCTATCACGTCGTCATTCTGGAAATCAGCACAGAGCGTGAAATGGAGCATTTGCAGGCGCTGCTGCACATGCAGTACGAGAGTTACCGCATTTCAGAAGAATCCATTGCCTTGGTCAACCAAAAGTATCATGACCTGAAGCACCATATTCAGCTGCTGCGCGCCGCCTCCGCCGCCGAGCGCACGGAGTACCTCGACCAGATGGAGCAGCAGATTCGCACCTACGAGGCGCAGAACAAGACCGGAAATCGCGTGCTGGACACGATTCTGACCGCAAAGACCATCCAATGCCAGAGCGAAGGCATCAGCCTGACCTGCGTCGCCGACGGACAGGCGCTGGATTTCATGAACCCGATGGACATCAGCGCCCTGTTTGGCAATGCGCTGGACAACGCAATCGAAAGCGTGAAGAAACTCCCGAACCCGGAGCAGCGCCTGATTCACGTTTCCGCCATGCGCCAGAAGGACTTTCTGCGCATCCGCGTGGAGAACTGTTACAGCGGCGAGCTGCGCTTTGTGGACGGTATGCCGACGACAACCAAGCGAGACGCACGCTACCACGGCTATGGGCTGAAGAGCATCCAGAGCATTGCTAACAGCTACGGCGGGTCGGCGACAATTGATACGAAGGATGGATGGTTTGAATTGCGGCTGCTGCTCCCCGTGCCAAAGGAGAAAAAGGGAGAAACGGCAGAAAAGCGTGATGAAAGGACAAAAGCATAAAAAGGAAGGAACCCTGCAGGACAAGCGCAGGAAAGCATTGCTCCGCCCCTCTGCAGGGCGAAATTTCGCCGGGAAAGCCATTGACAAAGGGGCTGAAGTTTGTTACAATAACCGATAACCTACGGCAAACTGAGGCTGGAAGATTCCAGTTTCGGCAAAAAAAGACGCATTACGAGGAGGATTTTCGCCCATGCTGCAAAAGGTTGTTCGGGAAGGTCTTACGTTCGATGATGTGCTGCTGGTTCCGGCCCGCAGTGAAGTGCTGCCCAAGGAAGTCGATCTTTCGATTCAGCTCACCCCTGTGATTAAGCTGAACATTCCGCTGATGTCTGCCGCAATGGACACGGTAACGGATTCCCGCATGGCCATTGCAATGGCGCGCGAAGGCGGTTTGGGCATCATCCACAAGAACATGTCCATTGCAGAACAGGCAGCGCAGGTTGATAAGGTGAAGCGCTCTGAGCACGGCGTTATCACCGACCCCTTCTTCCTCTCTCCCGATCACCTGATTCAGGACGCGGAAAACCTGATGGCGCGCTATCGCATCAGCGGCGTGCCGATTACCCGCGACGGCAAACTTGTCGGCATCCTGACCAACCGCGACCTTCGCTTTGAAACGGATTACAGCCGCAAAATCAGCGAAGTCATGACCAGCGAAAACCTCATCACCGCGCCCGTCGGCACGTCGCTTGAGCAGGCGAAGCAGATTCTGGCGAAGCACCGCATCGAGAAGCTGCCGATTGTGGATGAAAACGGTATGCTGCGCGGGCTGATTACCATCAAGGACATTGAGAAGTCCACGAAGTACCCGAATTCCGCTAAGGATGCCAAGGGCCGTCTGCTCTGCGGCGCGGCGGTCGGCGTGACGCACGATGTGTTCGATCGCATCGAAGCATTGCTGGACGCGAAGGTGGACGTGATTTCCATCGATACGGCGCACGGCCATTCCGTCGGCGTGCTGCGTCAGGTGGAAGCCATCCGCAAGCGCTTCCCGGATATTCAGCTGTTTGCGGGCAATGTGGCGACGGCGGCGGCAACCCACGACCTGATCTCCGCAGGCGTTGACTGCGTGAAGGTCGGCATTGGACCGGGCTCTATCTGCACGACCCGTGTTGTGGCAGGCATCGGCGTGCCGCAGGTGACGGCGGTGGCGGACTGCGCGGAAGAGGCTGATAAGCACGGCATCCGCGTCATTGCTGACGGCGGCATCAAGTATTCCGGCGACATCGTGAAGGCGCTGGCTGCGGGCGGCTCCTGCGTCATGCTCGGCAGTATGCTCGCGGGCACGGACGAGGCCCCCGGCGCGACCGAAATCTATCAGGGCCGTTCCTACAAGGTGTACCGCGGCATGGGTTCTCTGGGCGCGATGGAGCACGGCTCGAAAGACCGCTACTTCCAGGAGGACGCAAAGAAGCTCGTCCCCGAAGGTGTTGAAGGCCGCGTGCCGTATAAGGGAATTCTGGCGGACACCATCTTCCAGATGGTTGGCGGCATCCGCTCCGGCATGGGCTACTGCGGTGCGAAGAACATCGACGACCTGCGCAAAAACAGCGAGTTCATCAAGATTACCGGCGCGGGGCTGGCGGAAAGCCATCCGCACGACATTTCCATCACCAAGGAAGCCCCGAACTACTCCCGCAATTCCTAATTTTCGATATAATAAGCGCGGCATGGAACGTAATTGCTCCATGCCGCGCATTTTTGTGGGGGATTAGCCGTTTTCCGCCGGGAACGCGTCGAACACAATGTCCTGAATGCGCAGGATTTCCGCCGTGCCGTCCAGCGCTTCGTAGATGTACACCAGTGTGTAGGACACCGGCGCATCGGGCGTGACAACGGTGGTCTTGCAGAGCAGGCAGTAGTTCATGCCGGAAACGACCTGCGAACCCAGAATCGCAATCGGCTCATAGGTGTGGCCGACGAGCCCTTCCAGCGCCTTGTCGAACGCCGCTTTCACGTTCTCCGGGATATCCAGCGGGTCAGCCGCCCAGTTTACCCATGCACCGGGGAGAATCTCACCGTTCGCGTCGGTGGATTCCGCGACTTTCGGCGATGTTGCATCCGGCGCAAACACAATGTCTTGCTCATTCAGCAATTCCACGTCATCGTTCAGGCTGTAAAAAACATACACAAGCGTATAGCCAATCGTTTCGCCCGTCTCGTAGGAAATCTTTCGGCAGAGGAAGCAGTAGTTTGTTCCAGCGACAACCTGCGTGCCAAGGATGGCGATTGCTTCATAATTATAGGGTTCGCCGATGAGTTCATCCGTTGCGCGGTCGAAGATGTACTTCACGTCGTCGGGGATTTCCAGCGGGTTGCCTGTCCAGCTTTCCCATGCGCCGACGAGAAAATCGGGGTCAATATCGGGGTCAAATGCCATATCGGGGTCTTGGGCATCCTCCGCCAGCGCGGGGATTGCAAGGATTGCCATCATCAGGGCGAGGAACAGGGAAATCAGCTTCTTCATGGGGATGTACCTGCCTTTCAAAAAGTCGTTTTTTGATTCGCAATTGCGTTTTGTGTCGGGGAAAGTTATTCACCCGGCACTTAGAGAAACGATAGCGGCTGGGTGGTTGTTCCCGGATGGGAAAATTCTTTCTTTGGAGAATTGCATGTTCGCTGTAAGAAAAATTGCCCCATCTTACAGAAATGTCACACAGGACGGGCAAAATGTCACCCGATTCGATGGCGGGGCGGTCGAGCGCGTGGTAGAATAGACGTGTCAAAAGGAAATTCACCCGCGGAAATAGCGCGGCTTTTGAGGAGGAAGAATCATGGCATTGCTGGAAGCAAAGAATATTCGCAAGGTGTATGCGACGCGGTTCGGGGGCAATCAGGTACAGGCGCTGACGGATGTGTCCTTCACGGTGGATGAGGGCGAGTATGTCGCCATTATGGGCGAATCGGGGTCGGGCAAAACGACGCTGCTGAACATACTGGCGGCACTTGACCGCCCGACGAGCGGCACGGTGCTGCTGGACGGCAAGGACATCAGCGCGATTCGTGAAAATCAGCTGGCGGCATTCCGGCGCGATCAGCTGGGGTTCGTCTTTCAGGACTTCAACCTGCTGGACACCTTCTCGCTCAAGGACAATATTCTCCTGCCGCTGGTGCTGCAAGGCATGAACTGGCGCGAGATGGAGGCGAATCTGCTGCCGATTGCCAATCAGCTGCGGATTGCGAACCTGCTGGAAAAGTACCCCTATGAAGTCTCCGGCGGGCAGAAGCAGCGCGCCGCCGTGTGCCGGGCGCTGATTACGCATCCGCGCTTGATTCTGGCGGACGAACCAACCGGCGCGCTGGATTCCCGCGCAACGGACGCGCTGCTGGACGTCTTCCAGCAAATCAACCAGACTGGGCAGACGCTGCTGATGGTGACGCACTCGCTCAAGGCGGCAAGCCGCGCGGGGCGCATCCTCTTCATCCGTGACGGGCAGGTGTATTACCAGCTTTACCGCGGCGAAATGACGAACGAACAGTTCTACGAGAAAATCAGCGACGCGCTGACCGTGATGACGCGCAAGGACGCAATGGACGGTGAAATGGCATGAAGAAACCGCTGCTTTATCCCAAGCTGGCGTGGCAGGGCATCCGCAAAAACGCGGAAACATATCTGCCATATCTGCTGATGGGCATCCTGATGGTGGGCGTGTCCTACATCATGAATTATCTGACGCGGCCGGCGCTGATGGGCGCGCTCAGCATGGGCGGCACGACGCTGATGGTGCTGCAAATGGGCAAAATCGTCATCAGCGTGTTCTCGGTGATTTTCCTCTACTACTGTAATTCATTTCTGATTCGGCGGCGCATGAAGGAGTTCGGGCTGTACAATATCCTTGGCATGGGCAAAGGAAATATTGCCCGCGTGATGCTGTGGGAAACGCTGCTGACGGCGCTGCTGGTATTCGCTGGCGGTTTGCTGCTGGGGCTGAGCCTCTCCCGGCTGGTCGAAATGGCGCTGATTAACCTGCTGCACGCGGATTACACCGTGCCGATGGAGCTGTTCTATCCGGATGGCGTGACGTGGGTGCTGCTGCTGTTCGGCGGCATCTATGTGCTGATTCTGCTGGCGAACCTGTTGCGGATGCGCCTGAGCAACCCTGTGGCGCTGCTCAAGAGCGAAAACACAGGGGAAAAGCCGCCGAAAGCGAACTGGTTCTTTGGGCTGATTGGGCTGCTGATTCTCCTAAGCGCGTATTATGTGGCGGCAGTCAGCCAATCGCCTCTCGAAGCGCTGATATTCTTTTTCATCGCGGTGCTGATGGTGATTGTGGCGACATACCTGCTGCTTGTGTCCGGGTCGGTAACGCTGTGCCGAATGCTGCGCAGGAACAAACGCTACTATTATCAGACGCGCCACTTCATCAGCGTATCCGCCATGGCGTACCGCATGAAGCGCAACGGCGCGGGCATGGCGACCATCTGCATTCTCTGCACGATGGTGCTGGTCATTTTGACTTCGACGGTTTGCCTGTATGGTGGAACGGACAGCATGGTGGACGCCATCTGCCCGCAGGACGTCAACCTGACGATAGGGTTGGAGGCGCGCGACGGCGAGGAAAACTGGAAACGACTGGACGCTATGCAGCAGATGGCGCTGGACGTGACAGAGGAAATGGGCTTGACACCGGAAAACATCACATCCCAGCGCGCACTGGTGGCAACGGGAAAGGTGCAAAACGGCGATTATGGCATTATCACGGATGCAGATTCGCTCAATGCGAATGTTTTGGAATTGACCGTATATCCGTTGTCTGTTTATGAGCAGGCGACGGGCGAAACGGTGACGCTGGCAGACAGGGAATTGCTGTACGCGTCGTTCAAGACCAACGAAGCCTTTTCCAGCATGTCCTTTTACGGCTCTGCGCCGTACCGCATGATTCATGCGGAAAAGGAGCTGCCGAAGCGGCTGCTCAGCGCGGATTACCGAAGCGCATGGGGCTGCCTGGTCGTTTTCACCAACGATGCGGAAGCGTTCCGCCGCGAAATAACGGCGCTGGTCGGAGAGAAGAGCGGCAAGGCAATGATGATGGATCGTCTGGCGCTGCATTTCGACTTGGATTCGGAGGCGGACACGGACACGCAGGAGAAATTAGTCAAGGCACTCCGCAGCCGAAGCTGGGAAGCAATGAAGTCGACGGGAAAAGAATTTTACGGCATGTCCTCCCTGAATGTGGATACGCGTGCGCTTTGCCGCAGGGACTACCTTTCTTTCTTCGGCGGTCTCTTCTTCCTTGGCATGGTTCTGGGCCCGCTGTTCTCCATTGCGGCAGTGCTGATTATGTACTACAAGCAGATCTGCGAGGGCTATGAGGATGCGGAGCGCTTTGCCGTGATGCGGAAAGTGGGGTTGACGGATGCGGAAATCCGCCGGAGCGTCAATTCGCAGGTGCTGACGGTGTTCTTTGCGCCGCTGCTGATGGCGGGGCTGCATATGCTGTTTGCGATGCCGATGATTCGGCTGATTTTAGGGGCATTTGGATTGCATAATGACTCGCTGTTTTATGGAATCGGGATTGGATGCTATGTGGTGTTTGCGGTGATTTATGCACTGATGTATTTGCTGACATCGAGGCGGTATTATCGGATAGTAAGGTAAGGTGAAGTTGGAAAAGGACTAAGTCGCAGCGCCAAAAGGATAAACACGCGGGCAAAGCATGGAGGAGAAGCCAACTCAATCGCGCGAAGGGGTCAAGGGGGGCTGGTAGATTGTCAAGCAAGTGCAACACCGAAAAAGACCTCAAAAGGGGTGCGCCA